>Ga0134125_10009006_pt1 | contig 11246 bp, 12 predicted proteins | sample KB31751_FD_96464 | JGI IMG/M metagenome (GOLD analysis project Ga0134125, IMG submission 96464) | Terrestrial soil microbial communities with excess Nitrogen fertilizer from Kellogg Biological Station, Michigan, USA - KB3-175-1 | ecosystem: Environmental > Terrestrial > Soil > Unclassified ...
CCCAGAAGGCCCTCCAGGTCTTCCGGAGCAATCTTCACGGACCTGACTTCGCCGAACGATATGTTCATGGTCCACCTACATCAGCAGCTGCGTGACATCACGCTCCGGCCACAGCGCGCGGATTTCTTCGGGCAAGGCGTCGCGCACCTTCGCCGCTTGGCCATGGTCGAGATGCCGGTCGAGTACGGAAAACACAGCGCGCGTTGCGTCAATCGACCCGATCGGCTTGCCCCCTGCCAAGTCATCGGAGACCCGCTCCAGGAACTCCGCCAGCGAGCGAAGTTTCAGCGCCTCGCGCTCGGGACGCCATTGGTCGAAATACGCGCCGCGGACAAGCAGCGGCAGCTCCGCCGAAAGATGCGCGGAAAGTCCCGGCGGCAGGCGGTCACGCAGCGAGTGCAGCACCGCGCCGAGCACGTGCCAGGCGGTGTGCCGATCGGTTCCGAGATCCTCGATGATCTCGTCCAGCCAGATATGGGTGGTTTGCAGGGTTCTATCGAAAACTTCCAAGCCGTTGGCGCTCATTTTCCACTCCAACATTTGGATGACAGGCAACGCGGGCACGCTAGCGCCCGTTGCGCTGTGGCAGATCAAACTTGCGCTGACCCGTCGTCTAAGCCGAGCTCATCGCTTTAGCGAGCCAGACCTTGACGGCCATCGGGCCGGTATCGCCTGTTCCTTCCACGAATTGCACCGCGTCGCCGCGCTCCAATGTGTCGAACTCGCCGTTCATCACGCTGTTGCGATGAAAATAGAGTCGCGCGCCCTCATTGGTCAGGATGAATCCGTAATCGCGCTCGGCGAACAGCTCCGATATCTGACCCTGCACCGGGGCGGGATGCGGCTTGACCGAGCCTTGGCGCATCTTGCCGAAGGAACGCAGTTGCGCTTCGGCAGCCTCGAAGGCGTCATGCACGGAGGTATAAATGTCGGGATGGGCGTGGCGCTCCTTCACGTGATGGGGTTCGCGGCTAACCACCAAAAGACCGCCCGGCGCCTGCATCTCGATATGCACGTCGTAAATGTTGCCGGTGCGGTGCTGTTTCGTACGGGCTTCAATGGACACGCGGCAGGAAATCATGCGGCCGTAAAATTTTTCCAGCTTGGCTATGCGTTTGAGAATGTCGGATTTGACCGCATCGGAAGTCTGCATGTTGTGGAAGGTGATTTCCGGGGTGACTTCCATGGCGATTCTCTCAAGCCTACCGAGATTAAACGCCGGGTCATCGGCGGGGTTGCCCCGGAAGGGCAGATGCCGCTCAAGACGGAGCTTGGGAGGGGTGCGTTAGCGCAGGGCGGCGTGCACGATACGACGCGCAGCTTCCCATAAGGCATACATTGTACCCAGGCGTTCCGCCTTGTGGGTCTCTCGATTTTCCAGGGCGTCCCAGATTGCCGTCCCGAGCGCGCGCACCCCCGCTTCTTCAGTGGGAGACACCACAAGAAGCTGCATCAAAGCGATATCGGGTGGCGATTCGCCATGCGCGCATTCCGCCAACGCATCTTCGACCCGATCGGGCACCCTCAAGCTCACCGGCCGCAAGGCAGGATAGCAAGTCCCATTCCGCATCGTCAGCACCACCGAGCTCTCCTCATTCTGGCTATAAATCGATGGTCTGCACCGCAACCGACGCGTCGGAAAGCCTCGCGGGCCCGCAAGCCGGGTTTGAAGTTTCTGTACGGGCGGCAAGTACCGGTCTGCCTTGACCATCTCCGCCCCTCAAACGTCCCATAGGCGGGATCGTTCCCGGTCCCGCCCAAGCTCGCAAGGGATGGTTATCCCTCAGCGCGGGTTTGGGGGTCGATTTCCAGCGCCTGAAACACACGGGCATGCATGTTGTAGGTACCGATCAGCAGCGTGAGTTCGACGATCTGGCGCTCGCTGAAATATTCCGCTACTCGGCGGAACACGGGATCAGGCACCTGGACATCGCACGTCATGACATCGGTGTAGGCGAGCACGGCGCGATCGCGTTCGCTGAACAGAGACGAGCTCTCCCAGTCGGTCAGCGCCTTGCATTCCTCCACCGTCAAGCCTTCGGGAATTGCCAGATCCGGAACATGCTGGCGCACGATGTAAGCAACATTCGTGACGTAGCCGATCCTGACGATCACCATCTCGCGCAAGCGGCCGTCGAGCTCGATTTTCCAGCGCACCGCATTGTTGTGCGCAAACCAGGTCTCCGCTAAAGCTGGACTGTGCAGCAGCAATTTGTAAACGTTGATCAGGCGGCCGCGCCGCGCGCCGCGAATTCTGCCGATGAGATCCGCGAGCTCTGGATGATTGCCTTCTTCGATCAGGGAAACACGCGCCATGGCGTCCGGGGTGGGGAGTGCGGTCAATGATGCGCATCCTAGTGGAGAGCGATCATTTTCTCAAAATCCTGGCGGTGATGCTCGATCCCGAGGCGCCGGAGGAGCACCGTCGCGCGGTCGCCGACTTCTTCGCGCATGATGTGCCCGACTTCCTCGCCCACTGCGAAAGTTTTCGCCCAACCATCCCTGGCCTGTTCCCGGCACAGATTGCGTTCGCCGCCGATCAGCAGCAATTCGAAGCGGGGCTGCCCGAAGCCGATGTGGTGATCCTCGAAGGTCTTACGCTGGATGCGCGTGCGGTAGCCAGGCTGAAGCCGCTGGCGATCGTGCAGAAATTCGGCGGTATTCTTTCGAACATCGACCTCGACGCGTGCGGCGAACGGCGCATCACGGTGCTCGCCCTGCCCCGTCAGGGCAACATCGCGGTCGCCGAACAGGCCTTTGCGCTGATGATCGCGCTGGCCAAGGAGATCGGCCGCTACAATGGAATCGTCACGGCGGAGGCTTTGCGCGCCAAGGGCCATGAGCTGAAGCCGTACGACCGGCGCTACACCGGCGGGTCGAATTATGCACGCATTCCCGGGCTTCGCGTGCTCGCCGGCGCAACGCTCGGTATCGTCGGGCTCGGCGAAGTGGGGCGCGAGCTTGCCAAGCGGGCCAATGCCTTCGGCATGAGCATCGTCTATCACCAGCGCACGCGGCTGCCGGCGATGGAAGAACTGACTCTCGGCGCGCGCTATATGGCGCTGCAAGAGCTGATGGCGAGTGCAGACTACATCGTGGTGCAGCTGCCCCTCAACGATTCGACGCGTTACCTGATCGGGCGCGAAGCGCTGCAGGCCGTCAAACCCGGGGCGATTCTGATCGACACCGCGCGCGCCGATCTGATCGACCCTGAGGCGCTGATCGAGGCGCTCGATACCGGGCGGCTCGCCGGACTCGGCATGGACGTCGGATATAGCGAGCCGTGGCCGCCGGACGATCCGCTGCTCAACTACCGCGACGGCAACGTCATCCTGATGCCGCACACCGCGGTGGGCGACCGCAGGTACGGCCTTGCCGATCTCGAGGAGATGTGCCGAAAAATCTGGCGCGTGATCGACAATCGCCGCACCGGGCGCCGCGGCCAATAGAGCCGATTGCCGCCTGTGACGGGGCGGAGCAGATTTACCACAAGGAAGATGTTGTTTCGCGGCGCAGGAACGCTATTTTAGCCGGCGCTCAGAACAAAGCTCAAGGCACTCCCGTTGACAGACGCCCGCTCGACCGCGCTCGCGCAAAGCTCTCTGCATGTCACCACCTTCACGGTGCTGTTCGCGATCAGCTTCTGCCATCTTCTGAACGACATGATGCAGTCGCTGCTGGCGGCGATCTATCCGCAGCTCAAGGCGACCCTCGAGCTCAATTTCGCGCAAGTCGGATTCATCACCGCGATCTATCAGCTCACTGCATCGTTGCTGCAGCCTCTCGTCGGACTCTACAGCGACAGACGGCCTATGCCGTTCTCGCTGCCCACCGCGATGGTCTTCACGCTGGTAGGATTGCTGGCGCTCTCGGCCAGCCACACCTATGCGCTTCTGCTCGGAGCCTCATGCCTGGTCGGCCTGGGTTCGGCGATCTTCCATCCGGAATCGGCGCGGGTGGCCCGCATGGCATCGGGCGGCCGCTTCGGATTGGCGCAGTCCCTATTCCAGGTCGGCGGGAATTTCGGCCAAGCGCTGGGCCCGCTAATGGCGGCGGCCGTGGTGCTGACTTTCGGCCAGGCCTCGATTGCGTGGTTTGCCGCAATGGCGCTCCTCGCCATCGTCATCCTTTACAATGTCGGTATCTGGTACAAGCACCATGGCTTAGCCCGCATCAAGGCGAGCGCCAAGCTACACCCCGCACCCGATTTGTCGCGGCGTCGCATCACCGGCACGATCCTGGTCCTGCTGGCGCTGATCTTTTCCAAGCAGATCTATTTTTCCGGAATCGGGACCTATTACACGTTCTATTTGATTCATCATTTCGGTGTACCGCTGCGCACCGCACAGCTTTACCTGTTTCTTTTCCTGGCCCCGGTCGCGGTGGGAACGCTGGCCGGCGGCTTGATGGGCGACAGGTTCGGCCGCAAATACGTCATCTGGTTTTCGGTGCTCGGTGCGCTGCCTTTCTCGCTGCTGCTTCCCTATGTGAATCTGTTCTGGACCGGCATCCTTTCGGTCTTCATCGGCCTGACGCTGTCCTCGTCCTTTCCTGCAATCGTGGTTTACGCCCAGGAATTGGTGCCGGGAAAAATCGGCACGATCTCGGGGCTGTTTTTCGGTTTCGCTTTCGGGCTTTCGGGCCTGGGCGCGGCAGGCTTGGGCTGGATCGCGGACCGCACCAGCATCGAACATGTCTACGTGCTCACGTCCTATCTGCCCATGCTGGGACTGCTTGCGGCCTTGCTGCCCGATCTCAAATCAAAACCCAAGCCGCCGCCTTTGATCGAGACGCCGGCCGAGGAGTGACTCCTCACCTTAAGGGGTGTGACGAGTCGAGGCGGGAAAGCTCACGACGCAGCGCGCCCCAGTCGTTGTCGTGACGTCCAATTTTCCGCCGAGCTGGCCGGCAAGCCCGGTTACCAGCCCTAGACCCGACGCGCGCCGGCGCGGTTTCTCCAGCACGAAGCCCGAGCCGTCGTCTTCGACGCTGAGCACCCGTTCCCTACCCTGTTCAACCAGGGCGAGCTTAATGGAAACGCGGCTGCGCTCTCCCTTGCCGTGCTTCACTGCGTTGGTTATGAGCTCGTTCGCGATGAGCGCGAGCGGCAGAACCACCTCCTGAGACAGAGCGCCGGACGAAGCTTCAATCGCGATGTCCACCTGCCGGCCGAAGCTCTGCCCGGCGTTGCGGGACAGGGCTTCCAGAAAAGCGCGCGCGTTGAAATCTCCCGCGGCGAGGAACGGGCCGTGCTGCAAGGCAGCCATCGTGCCAACCCGGCGCGCGGCATCGGCCAGGATATCGCGCGCTTCGCGGCTGCCCGCCTCGCGCTCTGCCGCTCCGAGGAGGGATTGCAGCATCTGCATGTTGTTCATCATGCGGTGATGGAGTTCGTGCATGGCTTCACGGAGCTGAATCTCGGCGGCTTTGCGCTCGCCGATATCGACCAGCAGGTTGACCGCTCCGATCAGCCGTCCCGACGCGTCGCGAATGGGCCCGGGATAGGCGAGAAGCAAAAGGCGCGTTCCATCGGGGCGCTCGGCCACAATGTCCATGCCGGGAACCGCGCGGTTCTCCTTCATCGCGATGGCAACGGGATACTCCTCGGGGGACAACAGCGCGCCGTCCGGCCGGTAGAGGCGCCAAGCAACGCACCAGCGGTCGGAGCCAACGGCCGGCGTCCGCCCGGCCAGTTCGGCCGCGGCTTTGTTGCGAAAGGTGACGAACCCTTCGGCGTCTGTAGCGTAGAGCGCCGCGGGAAGGGCGTCGAGCAGCGTCCGGATGCTTTCCTCACTGGCCCCCGCCTCATTCGGGACGCCCGCGATGGAACCGCCAGGAAGGGCGGCCTCTTTCATCTACGCCTCACGCATCAGGATAGCTGCTGACTGTAGCTGAACGCCCGCGCCCGCCCAAGAGGGGGCTAGCCGCCGTCTGAAATGCGCGTGCTCTTCGCGGTCGGCACGGCGGCATCCTTGCCGGTCACGTAATCGTGGATGTTCTCCGCGCAGACGTCCTCGATGAAAATACCCTTGGCCCGGCTATAAACCACCACTCCCGACCACGGCATGGTGAAGGCGCCCGGATCTTCGACGGTGAAATCGACGCGCAGCACCTTGCCCTTATAGCTGCGGTCGATGGCATCGTCTTCGCCTCGGAAGCCGCCGGTGGCGCGCGGCTCCGTCTTCGCGGGTTCCTGCTCCACCATGCGATAGCGCTCGATCACATGCAGCGCTTCGGTGTGCGGCGTGCCGTAGCGGTCAAGCGAGGAGAGCGGCGCAACCGCAACTCCGACCGTGTCGACGACCAGCGTGTCGCCTTCGTAATGGCCGATGGAGTCGCCATACCAGGAGGGAGTGATCTTTGCGGGATGGTTAGCGTTGAGGCGCACCGTGCGATGCTGCGAGCCGTGCGAATACATCAGGGAGATGTGATCCTTGCCCTGCAGCACCTGCAATTCCTGATTGCCGAGAATGTATGGCGGCGGCTCGGGCCAGCATTGATTGTGCGCTGTTGGAAAGGCTTCGCCGGTCCTCGCGATTTCGCCGTTGCGCTTGACGATCGCGGCAGCCCACGGCTTCAGCATCTGATCGTTGTAATCCCCCACCATCACCGTGCGGCTGCCCGAAATATTCTTGAGCGGCCCTTTACCCGAATCCGGCGCCGTATAGTCGATCGTATTGCGTCCCCACACGCCCGAGAGATCGGGAATGGCATTGGCGCCGGCCGCCGGCATGGCAGCCAGAAGCAGGGCCGCGGCAAACGAGAAATTCGCGATGTGCAGCTTCGGCATGACGTTTCCTTCCGGGTGCGATTTCAGAAATCCGGCCTATCGGCTTGGGGCACTGCGGTGTCCCGTCCGGCGTAATATTCGTGAATGTTCTCGGCGCAGACATTCTCAACCCATTCGGCCCCAGCGCGACGATACGTGGCCGTGCCCGACCACGGCATGGTGAAGTAATTGCTGTCCTCGACGGTGAACTCGACCTGAAGTCCCTTGCCGCGGTAACTGGGATCGATGGCGGCGGCCTGTTCGGTGGCGACCGGGCCGTTCTCCCTGACGTTGCGCTCCTGGGCCGCCCGCGCGGCTTCATAATCGATCAGGCGATAGCGCTCCACGACGTGCAGGGCCGTGCTGTATGGCGAGCCGAACACATCGACCTGAGCGACCCGTCCGACCTTGAAGCCGATGGTATCGACCACCAGCGCGCCGGCCTCGAAATGGCCGACGGAATCGCCGTACCAGGACGGCGTCCCCTTCGCGGGATGCGAAGAATTCAGCCGGACATGACGGATCTGGTGATCCTGCATATAGAGGAGCAAAATTTCGCCCTTGCCCTGCAGCAGTTGCATTTGCTGGACGCGGAAAATATACGGCGCGGCCATGGGCAGGCACAGGTTCGATGCGGTGGGATAGTCGGTGCCGGCGCGTTCCATGTCGTTGCGCATCTTCACCGCGGCGGCTGCCGCGGGCTTCAGGATGGGACTGTTCTCGTCGGCGACGTTGAAATTTCCGCCGCCCTCGCCCCGCAGCCCCAAGGTCCGCACCGGGCCTGGGCCCGACGCCGGCTGCTCGAGACCGAAAGTGGTGCGCGCCCAGGTGCCGGAAAATTCGAGAACCGGCGCGGCGCGATCGGCGGCTTGTACCGGCCAGGCCAGCAGCGCCAGCGCGACGAGGCAACCACGCAAGCACGCGGGCGACATGGAGCGCATGGTGAGCCTCCCAGCCAGGCTTCTCGCGGATCATATACCGCGATACCGCGGCGGCGCTGGGCGGTATCGATGTTCCACGACCAGCGTTCGCGCGAAATCTCCCAAATCTCCACGTCGGACCTTTTGCCGAACATTATCAACTGGAATGGCCCGCCCTTGGTCTCGCCCAGGCGTTCGGCGACTCGCTTCGATGCGTCATTGTCCGGATGGATCAGCGAAATGAGTCTCGGGACCGCGTAATTTTGAAACCCGTAGTCGAGTGAAGCCTTGGCGGCCTCACTGGCATAGCCCTGTCCCCAATAGGCTCGCCCCAGCCCCCACCCTACTTCCATGCCCGGCCAGCCCTCGGGTTGCCAAAGACCGACACGGCCGAGAAAAGCTCCATCGGATTTGCGCTCCACGAACACAGACCGAAACCGCGCAAGGCGAAATGACCGATGAATGTGGCCATGCCGCGCCAGGCGTCTGCCCGTGAGCCGGCCCCTCCGATAAACTTCATCACCTCGGCATCGGCAACGAAAGCGGCATAGGCTTCGAGGTCATCCGCGCGCCAGCCTCGCAGGACTAACCGTTCGGTTTCCAGGACCGGAATCTGCATGGCGGGCATCCCTTCACTCCGCCTCAATATAGCAGTCCCGCGACGTGGATTCCTCATTCGCGCGCGGGGGAAGCCCCCGACTCATCCGGGGAGGCGGAGGGGGGTGTGATATCTCGCTTGCGAACCTCAATACCCTTCACTACAAGGTGTCAGACGCCTTGCGGTTCGATGTATAGGAACGGATAGCGTGACCAATCCGAGTTTCATGAACGGCGTGCCCGAATTGCTGATCTTGCGGCTGCTCGAAAGCCGCGAGATGTACGGCTACGAGCTGGTACAGGCGATCCGCGCGGCGACCGACGACGCCATCAGTCTCGGCGAAGGGGTGGTCTATCCGGTGCTGCACGCGCTGGAGCGCCAGGGCGCGCTCAAATCGCGGCGCAAGCCGGTAAACGGACGCACGCGCGTCTATTACACCGTCACGCGCGGCGGCACGAAGCATCTCGCCGGCCTGGTCGAGCAATGGAATCGCATCGCCGGCGCGGTCGGCCAAGTGGTGAAGGAGACGACCCATGCCGCAGCGGTTTGAACAGCTCGGAGAGCGCCTGTTGCGTGCCGGAATCGCGCCGCGTCATGTGCGGCGCTATACGATGGAATTGCGCGACCATTTCGACGATCTCCTGCGCGAGGAAATCGCGGCTGGTTCGGACAGCAACGCGGCTAAAGAGAGGGCGCGCGCACGCATCGGCAGCGACGAGGCCCTCGCGGCGGTCATGCTGGCGAGGCCCGGCTTGCGCTCCATCGCGTCACGCTATCCCTGGGCGGTGTTCGGCTTCGCGCCCGTGCTGATGCTGATTGCGACAATGGTCGGGGCGATTGTCATCGAAGCGGGATTGCTGCGTTTGCATATCGCTTTGACTGGGGGACCGGGACTTCATCTTCCTCCGCCCATGTGGTTGAAGCTTTTCGTTTCGGCCTGGAACGCTTGGCTGGTGTATGCGGCGCCGCTCATGATCGCGGCCATTTTGTTTCTCGTGGGCGGCAAGCAACGCACACCTGCAGGTTGGATCGTTGTTGCGCTTGGCGTCACCTGCATCGTGGGAGGATTTCACAATGTCGGTGTCATCTGGCCCGATGGACTCCATCCCGGACGATTGTCGGCCAGCTTCCTGGGACCGCAATATTCGCGAGCCATGGTCATCGGCTGCATCTTGCGCGCCGCCGCAAATCTCGCGCTGGTTGGCTCGGCCTATTTTCTGTGGCTGCGCCGAGACTCATCGCGCTTCGCGCAATAGCCCTGGTTCAAGTTTCGTCGTAGGCCTTAGGCCTGCTTCAGGGCCTCACGTTCGGCCGCCCGCAGCAGGGCAAGAATGCGTTGCGGCGTCGCAGGCAATTGCGTCACGCCGAAGGAGAGACCCAGCGCGTCGTCGATGGCCGACGCGATGGCCGCACCCACCGCGGTAACGCCCGCTTCGCCCGCGCCTTTGAGGCCGAGCGGGTTCAGGGGGCTTGGCGAATCTTCGGTCACGAGCACGTCCACTTTGGAGACTTCGCAAGCCGTGGGCATGAGATAATCGGCAAACGTCGTCGACAGCGGCTGGCCGTCTTCGCTGTAGAGGAATTCCTCGTACAGCGCGCCGCCGAGTCCCTGCGCGTAGCCGCCCGCGATTTGCCCCTCGACCATCATGGGATTGACGGAGCGCCCGATGTCGTAGGCGACCAGGAAGCGCTCGACCGCGACCGCGCCCGTTTCGCGATCCACCCGAAGCTGCGCCAGGTGCACGCCATAGGGATAGGTCATGTGTTCGCTATGGTGCCAGCCCTCGGCGACGAGACCGGCCGCGCCCTGCTGGCGCGCGATCTCCGCGAGCGCGATCGAAGGACCCGCCGCTTCGCCGCGCGGCGCGATGACGCCATCGACAATGTCGAGCGCAGCCGCGGGCGCTTGCAGCAGCTCGGCCGCGAGGTCCAGCGCCTTGGCGCGCAAGTTCAGCGCGCCATTATGCGCGGCGCTTCCGGTCATCACGGTAGCGCGCGAGGCGTGGGCGCCCACGCCGTCGGCGATACGGTCCGTCTGGCCGTGCACCACCGTGATACGGCGATAATCGACGCCCAGCGCATCGGCGCAAATCTGCGCCATTACCGTTTCGAAGCCCTGGCCTAGCGAAGCGCCGCCGGTGACCAGCTCGATCCCGCCCGAAGCATCGGCGGCGATGCGCACGCGGTCCTTGGGTCCGAGCCCGGTCTTTTCGACGAAACAGGCAAACCCCGCTCCGACCGCTTCACCTTTCGCCCGGCGGCAACGGAGTTCGCCCTGCAGACGATCCCATTCCATCGCGGCGAGCGCCTTGTCGAGCAGCCCGGGATAATCGCCGGAATCGAGCACGACGTCAGTGCCGAGCGCACTCAATCCGCGGTCGAACGGCATCTCGTCCCTGCCGATCAGATTGCGCCGTCTGACCTCGACGCGATCGAGATGGAGCTTCGCCGCCACCGCATCCATCAACCGCTCGCGCACGAACGTCCCTTCGTAGCGCCCCGGCGCGCGATAGGTCGCGGCGGGTGTCTTGTTGGTCAGCCGGAAATGGGCGGTGCTGCGGAAAGCCGGCACCCGGTAGGGCACCGAGAGCATGCCGCTGGTGAGATCGGGCACGCGCGCGCCATGGGTGCGCACATAGGCGCCCTGCGCGTGAAAGAATTCGTCGTCCATCGCGAGCACGCGGCCGTCCTTGTCCACCGCAGCACGGAGGAGGTGGTGCTGCTCGCGCGAATGATTGGCGGCGAGAAGGTGCTCGCGGCGGTCTTCGATCCATTTTACCGGCCGGCCGAAGCGCATCGCGGCGGCCGCAACCAGCACGTCCTCGGGATAAAGCTCGCCGCGAATTCCGAAGCCGCCGCCGACATGGCTCTCTTTCAGATGCACCGATTCCGGCGCGCGGCCGAGCAGGCGCGCGAGATTGTCTCGCGTGCGGTGCGGCACCTTGGCGGCGCCATAAAG
>Ga0134125_10009007_pt1 | contig 11246 bp, 9 predicted proteins | sample KB31751_FD_96464 | JGI IMG/M metagenome (GOLD analysis project Ga0134125, IMG submission 96464) | Terrestrial soil microbial communities with excess Nitrogen fertilizer from Kellogg Biological Station, Michigan, USA - KB3-175-1 | ecosystem: Environmental > Terrestrial > Soil > Unclassified ...
GAGAAAGGCGGCGTCGAGCTCTTCGTCGATGACGAAATGGCTGAGCCCGCCCGAGGCGACGAGCGCCACGCGGAGATCGCTGTCCCAGCTCTCGATCGCGTGCGCCAAGGCTTTGCCGAAGGCATAGCAGCGCGCGACGCTCGGCTGGTTCGGCGGGTAGTAGGTGTTGACCGCGACCGGAACGCAGGGCAGGGCGCGGTCGCTCATGATCTGACGGTAGACGAAGCCATAAGCGTGCGGAGTCTCGTCGCGCGGCAATTCTTTCATCGAGGCGACATCGAAGCCCGCCGCGATCGCGGCTTCGATAAGATGCCGGCCCAGCACCGAGGCGCAGGGATAGCGCGCCCCGCCCGGCGGAATATGGCCGGGAAGCGCAATCTCCTGTCCGGGCGCGAGCCGCGCCATGTGCTCCGCGGAATAGGGGTTGTTGATCAGCGCCTCGCCCCAAAAGATGCTGAAAGCCGGAACCGCCGCCGGCTCGAACATCTCCATGTGGTCGTTGCCGAGGATGACGACGATATCGGGTTGCGCCGCCTCGAATGCCGCGGCGAGACGCGCCAGCGCTTGGCGGCACGCGCTATGGCGCTCGCGCCAGCGCTCGAGCGTGATCTCGCGCGCGACATGCTGATCGCGGCGCAGCTCGACCAGCTCGGCAAAGCTCCAGGTCTCGCCGCGATAATGGTGCCGGATCTGGCGATCGAAAATCGCACGCTGGCCCCATTCCTCGGGCGGCGTCGAGAGCATCGGTCCGTGCGAGGTTCCAAGGCCGAGGACGATCTTTGCCATCGCAAGCTCCTAAGCGCGGGGTGCATCATAGGCGTGAACCCCGGACGCGCCAAAGGCCGCAGGGGCCGCTTCCCCTAATGCCTTGATGAAATTAGCGTTTTCTCGCCCACCTCCGGCGCCGGGGGATTGTTTGGGAATGCTGAAAGCCGCTTAAAGCACCGCGCCGGTTATAAACCGCGTCGAGAATGCGCAGCTTCACGCGAATGGGGCGGCAATGCGCCCCGCGAAACCAAAGGAACGAAACCATGCGCATTCCTTCGATCGTACGAACAGGCGTGTTTGGCTTGAGCCTTGGCGCGGTGATCGGCTCCGTCGTACCGGCCTTCGCCGAAACGATCATCTATCAAGCTCAGCCCTCGCCGCCTTACACGGTGTACCAGGCCTCGCCGCCCTACATGGCCTACCAGCAGGCGCCGAGGCCCTATACCTCCTATCAGAACGCTTGGCCTTATGGGCACGCGAACACGGGCGTCTATGACGGCCCGAACTGGGATGCGGCCCGCGATGCGCCGAATGGCGGCTGATTGAGTGCCAAATATTCGGGAGATGGGCCGGCCTCGCCGGCCCATCTTTTCTTGCCCTCTCTGGATTCGATTCAAGAGGCCAAGCGGGCGCCGCGGCGGTGATTCGCGGCGCCTTGCTTTGTGCGCGAAGCGGCGGACCGCTCGTCATAGCGCAGGAAATCGATCAGCGCGCGCAGCGCCGCCGGCGCCTGGCGGCGGCTCGGATAATAGAGAAAAAAGCTTCCGGCGGGCGGCATCCAATGGTCGAGCAGCGAGACGAGACGCCCGCCGCGGATATAGGGCAGGACGAAATCGCGCGGCAGATACAGCAGGCCGACACCGTCCAAGGCTGCGGAAATCAGCAGATCGAACTCGTTTCCAACGAGCGGCCCGGTGACCGCGACATCGAAGGTCTTTCCCGCCCGGGCGAAATGCCAAGGGAGGATCGCGCCGCCCGCGAGCCGGACGCGCAGGCAGTGATGCGCGTGAAGATCGTCCGGCACCGCGATCTTCGGATGATCGGCCAAATAGGCGGGCGCCCCCACCACGGCATTGCTCATCGCGCTGCTGACGCGCACCGCCACCATGTCGCGATCGATGCTCGTCTCGCGCCGGATGCCGGCATCGAATTGATGCGAGACGATATCGATATTGTCGGCATCGACGGAGATTTCGAGCCTTATCTCGGGATAGAGAGAGACGAACTCCTTGAGACGCGGCGCGATCACGGAATGCGCCGCGGGCGGCGCGACCGTCATCCTTACCACGCCCGAGGGCTTGTCGCGGAACTCGTTGATCGAATCGATGGCCGCTTCGTAAGCATCGAGCACCGGCTTCAGCCGGCGCAACAGACGCTCCCCCGCCGCGGTCGGGGCGACGCTGCGCGTGGTGCGGTTGAGGAGGCGAATGCCGAGCTTTTCCTCGAGCGCGCGAACCGTTTGGCTCAGCGTCGCGGTCGAGACACCCATCTGGCGCGCGGCGCGGGTGAAGTTGCGCTGCTCGGCGACGGCGATGAAGGCAGGCAACTCGCCATAAGGTGTCCGATGCATGGGTCCTTCCTCGAGGGTCATTCCCCTGAGGAAGGAACGCGAAACCGGCGAAGTCGATGCACCCAGCCGGGAAGCCGGGGTCCTTAGAGCTTGATCCCCTTCCAGGAGTGGCTCGGCTCGGAAATATCGAAGACGATGCCGAACGGGTCGCGGTATTTGATCTCGAGATTCATGCCGGCGCGGGCCTCGAAATGGAATTTGCCGCCATTGTCCTTGATCGTCTGATCCATCGCCGCGAATTCCTTGGGATCGTCGACGACGAAGCCGATATGGTGCAGACCGACATAATCCTTGCCGCGCTCGTCTCCGGCATCCTCGTCGGTCTTGAACTTCAACAGCGTGACATTCATCACACCGTCGGACAGGCTGACCGCGACGTCGTTTTCGCTGTGTTTGGTAAAGCCGAAGACCTTTTCATAGAACTCCGCTTCGCGCTTCAAGTCGCTCACCGTGATCGCGATGTGTCGCAGCTTGGCCATGTCTCACCTGTGCGGGTTGCCTGGGCGTGGCCGATCTTACCAGAGTCCGCGGCCACCGGAAGCCGCTAGAGCGCGATTTGGTGCAGGAGCGGCTCGCCTTTGAGACGCCGTGCGAGATTGTCGCCGATGATTTCCGCCAGCCTCTCGGCGACCACCATCCCGCCGCTACCGGCCATATGCGGCGTGATGATGAGATTGGGCGCGGTCCAGAGCGGATGCTCCGGCGGGAGAGGCTCCGGCTCGGTCACGTCGAGGCCGGCGCCGGCGATGACGCCCTGCCGCAACGCGTCGGCCAAGGCGAAATTGTCGACCACATAGCCGCGGGCGATATTAACGAGGAAGGCGGTCGGTTTCATCAGCGCCAATTCCGAAGCGCCGATGAGATGACGCGAGTCCTCGCTTGCCGCCAAGGCGATCACGACTGCGTCGACCCGCGGCAGGATAGCCTCTAGCGCACCCACGGGGGCCGCTTCATCCGCATGAGGATGAATTCGGCCGCTGCGCGTCACGGCGATGACCCGGGCCCCCAAAGATCGGAGGAGACGTCCGATCTCGCTGCCGATCGCGCCGAAGCCAATGACCGCGGCCGTGCTTTTGAACGGAACCGCGTTACGCGCGCCGAGGCCGCGCTGCCAGTGACCGCGCGCTTGGGCGGCAAGAAACGTCGGAAGCTGGCGGTTGATACCCAGCAGCAGGGCAATGGCGTGGGTGGCAACCGTCGGCGCATAGGCATCCCCCGCATTGGTCAGAATGACGCCCGGCGGTAGTCCATGCCGTGCCACGGCGTCATAGCCGGAGGACAACAACTGCATCCAACGGAGGTTCGGGCCCTGTACGCGCAGGCACCGCGCAAGCTCGGCGGTGTAAAGATTGTCGCTGATCAAAAGCAACTCGGCGTCGGGAATGGCGGCAATCAGCGCCGCCTCGTCATCGGCCACCGTCACTCGATCGCCGATCAGTCCCCGCAGCCGCGCGACGATCGGGCCGGTCGGCTGGAGCGCGCGTAAAACCGTTTTCATGGCAACCGCGACGTTGCAAGAGCGGCGTCGCGCTGTCAACGCGACGTGGTGAGAGGGCGCGCGGCCCCAATCCGCCGCTAAAGGGCGCGAGCGCTGAAGCCGACCAGCGTGTCGGCGACCGCTTTTTCGCGGCTATCGCGAATGAGACATTCGAGCATCCGGCGGAATTCGGCCTGGTCGCTGCGCGAGAATGGTGCGAAGAAGCGCTGCTCGAAAGCTTCGACGTCAGCGTCGCATTTCCGCAGCAAGGTGGCGCCGGTGGCCGTCAGCGTGACTTTCAAAACGCGGCGGAACGCGGTGTCCTCCGCCCTTTGAACCAAGCCGCGCCGCTCCAAGCCGGTGATGATTTCGTGGCTCGATTGTGGCGTGACGCCAAGGCGGCGCGCCAGCGCGGCCGAGGATACCCCGTCGCGATGCTCATGCACGACGCTCAGCACGATGTATTGCGACGGCGTCAGCCCGAAGACCCGGACCACAGCGTCCAGATGCTGAACGTTGGCGAGCTGCGCTTGGCGCATCAGATAGCTCAGACGTGGGGCTTTCGCCATCATCCCTCCGGCGCCTCGGCTCAACCGCGCCCCCGAAATCACTTGACCGTCTATCAGGTATCCTGATAGGTAACCTTCCAGGGTGCCATACACCAAGAGGGCGTTGCCGGCAAGCGCCAAGGCCAAGGAAGCGCCTCGGATATGAGGTCGAACCTCGCCGGCCGGAGCCGTTTCAATGGGGGGAGTGATGGACGCAGCGCGCCGTTTCGATGTGAGCGAGTTCCTGGACCGGTCGGCCATCGGTTCCCACCGTTTCCTGATATTCAGCCTCTGCACTCTTGTCATGGTGGTCGACGGCTATGACGTTTTCGTCGTCGGCTTCGTCGTGCCGGCCCTCGCCCACTCCTTCGGCGTATCGCCGCACGCGATCGTTTCGGTTTTTGTGCTTCAGACCATCGCATTGGGCCTCGGCGCCTACGCCGTCGCGCCGTTCGCCGATTGGATCGGGCGCCGCAAGCTGGTGCTGATCTGCACAACGCTGTTCGGCATCCTGACGCTGCTGTCGACGCGATCGACATCGGTCGGCGAGTTGTCGATCTACCGGTTCGTTGCATCGCTGTTCTTCGGCGGCGTCGTGCCCAATCTCGTGGCGATATCGTCGGAATACGGCGCGCAGCGGCAGCGTGCCGCGCTCGTCATGATCCTCTTCATCGGCTACACGATCGGCGCGGGCGGCGGCGGTTATCTCGCCGCCCTGGTCGTCAGCCATTACGGCTGGCAAGGCGCGTTCTGGATGGGCGGGCTGACGCCGCTCGTTTTCGTGGTCATCCTCTATTTCTGGTTGCCGGAATCGATCAAGTTCCTTGTGCTGCGCGACCGCAACGCCGAGGTCGCCGACCAGTTGCGGCGCATCGATCCGAAGGTCGATCTCGCAGCAACGGCCGGCTTCACGATCCGCGAAGAGAAATCGGGCTCGATGCCGGTGATCGCGCTGTTCCGCCAAGGCCGTGCCGTGGCGACCGTGGCGCTCTGGCTCAGCGACGCGATGAATCTCTTCGTGCTGACCTTCATCGCCGCTTGGGCGCCGACCTTCCTGCACGCGTTTTCGGGCGCGGGCGCCGAGCAAGCGGCCGGCGTTGCTGCGTTGTTTTCGCTCGGCGGGATCATCTCGCCCTTGATCCTCGGCATATTTATGAATCGCTATTCCGCAAGCCGGGCTTTGGCCGTTAATTATGTGCTGGGCGCGCTCGCGGTCATCTTGATGGGCCTTGTTGCGCATAGCGTCGCGCTTTCGGCGCTCGGCATTTTCCTCGCTGGCTTGTTCATCATCGGCGGGCAGGGCGGTATCAACGCGCTCGCGGCCATGCTCTATCCGACCGAGATGCGTGCGACCGGCATCGGCTGGGCGTTGGGTGCCGGACGCGTCGGCTCGGTTTTTGGTCCCGCTCTGGGCGGATTCGTGTTAGAGAACCACTGGAGCGCGGGGTCGATCTTCGTCGTGGCTGCTATCCCGCTGGTGGTCGCCGCGGTCGCGACCATTTGCGTGCGGTTTTCGGTTTATGTCGAGCCCGCCGCCAGTGCGGTGCCGCGCCCAACCGCGCTCGGAAGCCATTGACGGCGCCGGAATTCAATCATTGCAGCGAAAAGGAAAAAGGGATGCCTGCCGATAAACTGCCTGGTGGAAAGAACGTCGCGGTGACGCTCGAGGACGGGATCGCCTGGGTCGCGCTCAACCGCCCCGAGAAGCGCAACTGCATGAGCCCCGCCTTGAACGATGAGATGGTCGAGGTGCTCGATGCACTCGAAGTCGACGATGCCTGCAAGGTGCTCGTTCTGACCGGAACGGGCGAGGCGTTCTCCGCGGGGATGGATCTGCGCGAATTCTTCCGCGCGCAGGATGGCTTGCCCTATGTGAAGCAGATGCGCGTGCGCCGCTCCGCCCATATCTGGCAATGGGCCCAGCTCGCGCATTTCGCCAAGCCCACCATCGCGATGGTGAATGGCTGGTGCTTCGGCGGCGCCTTCACGCCGCTCGTCGCCTGCGATCTCGCGATCGCTGCGGACGAGGCGCAATTCGGCCTGTCCGAGATCAACTGGGGAATCATTCCCGGCGGTGCCGTGACCAAGGCTTGCGTCGCGACGATGAGCCTGCGCGACGCGATGTATTACATCCTGACCGGCGAGACCTTCAACGGCAAGCAAGCGGCCCAGATGCGCCTCGTCAACGAATCCGTGCCGAAGGCGCAGCTGCGCGAGCGCACTACCGCTCTCGCCAAGACCCTTATCGGCAAGAACCCGCATGCGCTGCGCGTCTGCAAGGAAGCCGTGCGCGGCGTCGTGCCGATGTCCTTCGAGGAGTCCTTCGACTATCTCGGCGCAAAGAGCTCGCAGCTTCGGCTCGTCGATGACGAGAACGGACGCACCCAGGGCCTGACCCAGTTCCTCGATGAAAAATCCTATCGCCCCGGCCTCGGCGCGATGCGCCGGCCGAAGAAGTAGCCGTCTGGCTCTTCCGGCGCAGCCATGAGCGGCATCGATATCGCGCGGCTGATGCGGCCGCGCTCCATCGCCATCGTCGGCGTCTCGCCCGAGCCGAGCTCAGCGGGATTCCTGATGCTGCGCAACCTCGAAGCCTTCGGCTATGCGGGCGCGATCCATCTCGTCAGCCGCAACCGCGACGAGATCAATGGCCGCGCTTGCGTGCGGACGATCGATGATCTGCCCGACGGAGTCGATGCGGCGATGCTGCTCATCCCGCGCGTCGCCATCGAGGATGCGGTCAGGGCCTGCGCGCGCAAGAAGATCGGCGCGATCATCATCTTCGCCGCGGGCTTTGGCGAGGCAGGCGGCGAATGGAAGGCCGCGCAGGACCGCATCGCCGCGATCGCCGAAGAGGCCGGCATCGCGGTCTGCGGCCCGAATTGTCTCGGCGTGGTCGATTTTCTGCGCCGCCTGCCGCTCACCTTCTCTCAGCAGGTTGGCGAGCCGCTCGATGCGAAATCAGGCGTCGTGGTCGTCGCGCAAAGCGGCGGGCTTGCGGGCGTTATCCGTGTCGCGCTCAGAGCCAAGGACATCCCGGTCATCTGCACGGTTTCGACCGGCAACGAGGCGGTGCTCGGCCTCGAGGATTACGCGGCCTTTCTCATCGAGGATCGGGCGACGCAGGTGGTCGCCGCCTTCGCCGAGCAGATCCGCCGGCCGCAGCGCTTCCTTGCCGTTGCGGCGCGGGCGCGCGAACTGGGCAAGCCGATCGTGCTGCTGCATGCCGGGCGGAGCGCCGCGGCGCAGGAATCGGCGCGCTCGCACACCGGAGCGATGGTCGGCAATTACGCGGTGATGCAGACCGTTCTCGCCCATGGCGCCGTGCTGCAGGTCGAGAGTCTCGAAGAGCTCATCGATGTTTGCGAGCTGATGATGCGCTGCCCGACGCCGCCCACCAAGGGCTGCGCGATGGTGACGGATTCGGGCGCGGTCAAAGGCATGACGCTCGATTTCTGCGACGCGATCGGCCTCGATCTGCCGCCGCTGTCGCCGGCGCTCGCGGCGCAGCTCCAAGCGGAGTTGCCGGATTTCGTCGGCGCCGGCAACCCGCTCGATCTGACCGCCCAGGCGATCACCCACCTCGATATGTATGAGCGGACCATCAAGCCGCTTCTTGCCGACGAGGCCTATGGCAGCCTCGTCCTGACGGCGATCGTCTCATCGGCGAGCGAATACGCGCTGCGCAAGGGCCGCGCCTCGCTGAAGCCGATGATCGGCGCGAAGAAGCCGGTCATCTACGCGATGCTCGGCGACGAGGCCGAGGTGCCGGCCGCGCTTATCGCCGAGGCGCGCGCGGCGAATGTTCCGTTCTTCCGCTCGCCCGAGCGGGCCCTGCGCGCCCTCGCGCGGGTCACCGCCTATGGCCAGGCGCTCGAGCGGGCGAAGGCGCGCATCGCGCCGCGCGCGCTCGCGGCGCCGCCCGTGCCCGGGCACGGCACGCTGACCGAGCATCAAAGCAAGGCCTATCTCGCCCAATGCGGTCTCGCTCTGCCGCGCGGCCGGCTCGCACAATCGCGCGATGAGGCGCGCGCGATCGCCGGCGAGATCGGCTTCCCCGTTGCGTTGAAGCTGCAAGCCAGCGCCCTCGCGCATAAAAGCGATGCCGGCGGCGTCATCCTCAATCTCGCCGGCGAGGCATCGCTCGATGCCGCTTGGGCGAAGCTCGAGGGGGTGGCGCGGGCGCGTGGCCTTGCGATCGAGGGCGTGCTGGTCGAGCAAATGGCCAAGCAAGGCATCGAGACAATTGTCGGCGCGCGCCGCGATCCGCAATGGGGTCCGGTGATGCTGGTGGGCCTCGGCGGCATTTGGGCGGAGGCGTTGAGCGATGTCCGCATTCTGCCGGTCGGGCTCGACGAGGCAGAGATCGTGCGCGAAATCCGCGCTTTGCGCGGCGCCAAGCTCTTGGCCGGCATGCGCGGCGCGGCGGCCGCCGATGTCGCGGCGCTGGCACGCACGGTCGCGCTGATCGGCGCCGTCGTCGCCGCGCGGCCCGAGATCGCCGAGATCGAGATCAATCCGCTGACGGTTTATCCGGAAGGCGAAGGCGCGCTCGCGCTCGATGCGCTGATCGTCACGCGGTAACGGCGGTTGAGAACGGTGTTCAGGCGGGCAGGATCATTCCAATCTCGTCATTGCCGGGCTTGACCCGGCAATCCCGGGGACCCGGGGATCAAGCCCGCGGGCGACGAGAGCAAGAAAGCGATCCAGTCGATTGAACCTTCGCTAAAACGTCTCGAACAAATCCGGCGGGTCGGCGCGCCGGCCGGAGACGAGATCATGCGCCGTCACGCCGACCAGCCGGAACGCGGTGCCGTCGAGAGCGCGCTTCAGCGCCGGCGCGACGGCTTTGAGGATCGTCTCGGCGCGCATCGTCGGATCGTGCAGGCGGCAGGCATGGGTGCTGATCTGGCGGTCGAAGCGCTTGAGCTTCAAGGTCAGCGATCCGGCGGCGAGATCGGCACGCGCCAGCCGCTCTGCGACGCGCGCGCAGAGCGCCGCGAGCTCGGCCGCGATCGGTTCGTATTGCGACAGATCGCGGGCAAAGGTGCGCTCGGCGCCGATCGTGACCGAACGCCCGCGCCCGATGCCGACGCGGCGCTGATCCTCGCCCAGAGCGTGGCGGGCGAGACGCTCGCCCCAGCGGCCGAAGCGATGCGCCAACTCGTCGGGCTTGGCGCGGCGCAAATCCAGGATGGTGCGATAGCCCAAGGCTTCGAGCTTTTTCGCCGTCACCGGGCCGACGCCGGGCAGGGCGGAGACTTTCATCGGCGCGAGCACGGCCTGCGCGTCGCCGGCGCCGATGATGCAGAAGCCGCGCGGCTTGCCGAGATCGCTGGCGATCTTTGCCAGCATCTTGTTGGGCGCAAGGCCGATCGAGATGGTGACGCCGACGCGCCGCTCGACCTGGAGCGCGAGGCGCGCCAAGGCACGGGCCGGCGGCTCGGCGCGCGCGCCATCCTCGAGATCGAGATAGGCCTCGTCGATCGACACGGCTTCGAGCTTGGGCGTCAGCGCCAGCATCAACTCGCGGATGCGGCGGGATTCGCCGCGGTATTTCTCCATATCGGGCCGGATGACGGTCGCATCGGGGCAGAGGCGCAGCGCCTGGACCATCGGCATGGCGGAGCGGACGCCGAAGCGCCGCGCAACATAGCAGCAGGTGAGAACGACGCCGCGCGCGCCGCCGCCGACGATCACCGGCTCTTCGGCGAGATCGGGGCGGTCGCGCTTCTCGACCGAGGCGTAAAACGCATCGCAATCGACATGGGCGATGGCCAGCCGAGACAACTCGGCATGGCCGAGGAGGCGTGGCCCGCCGCAGCGCGGGCAGGCCTTGGGCGCGGGCAGGACGATGCGCGCGAGCCAGCCGCAATCGCGGCAGAGGCAAGTCCCATCCGTGTCGATGGCATCGGTCATGGTTTCCGGGGATTATAGAGGGCAAGGGCGGCCTCGGGTGGGCTGGCGGGCGGCCCGAGCCCGCGTTGCTTTGGCCTTTGGGGGCTGATAGGATTTGCGCAATTCCGGGTGTTTCGGACAACCAATTAACGCAAAGGGACGGCCTCACGGGGCCGAGGAGCGCCATGGCATCTGTGGACATGCATTTCCATTGGGGTCCCAAAGGCTTTGCCGACGCGCTGCGCCAGCGCAGCGTCCGCCCGCGCATCTTCCGCGGCGATGACGGCGCCGAATATTTCGAATCCGGCTTCAATCCGAACAAGCTGCCCGCCGATCACGACAGCGCCGAGGCGCGCCTCGCCGAGATGGACAAGAACGGCGTCGAGCACGCCGTGCTGTCGATGAGCCCGGTCACCGGCATCGAGGCGCTGCCGCTGCAGGACGCGCTGCCGCTGGCGCGCGCCTACAACGACGCGGTTGCCGCCGTCTGCGCGCAATATCCCGCGCGGTTTTCGGCCTTCGCCATCCTGCCGGTCGGCAATATCTCGGCGGCGGTGACGGAGTTCGAGCGCGTAATGGATTTGCCGGGCATCGTCGGCGCGGTGCTGCCGGGCGACGGCTTCCTCTCCGAGAAGCGCGCGCAGCGCTTCGCGCCGCTGATGGAAGCGGCGAATAAGCGCCACGCCATCTTCCTCGTGCATTACGGCAAGCTGCCGGACGATCCCGACGCGCCGAAGCCCGACGTGACCGACAACAACCGCAACCGCTACGGCACGCTCGACATGCAGGCGCGGCTCAGCTCGAACATGATCACCTTCTGCATGACGGATTTCCTGAAGCCCTATCCGAATGTGACGGTGATGAGCCACAATCTCGGCGGCAACATTCCGTTCGAGGTCGATCGCATGGATCATCGCACCTTGTGCGACACGCCGAACGTCGAATTGCCGTCGAAGAAGTTCAAGAACGCGTCGATCATGGTCGA
>Ga0134125_10009008_pt1 | contig 11245 bp, 6 predicted proteins | sample KB31751_FD_96464 | JGI IMG/M metagenome (GOLD analysis project Ga0134125, IMG submission 96464) | Terrestrial soil microbial communities with excess Nitrogen fertilizer from Kellogg Biological Station, Michigan, USA - KB3-175-1 | ecosystem: Environmental > Terrestrial > Soil > Unclassified ...
CCCGCGGCCACCAGCGGTGGAACGGTGAGGGCCATCATCCGGCCGCCCAATGCCTGGCCGACCGGAATTAAAAAATACAACAGGACGCGATAGAGCAGGAAGCAGGTCCCGGCGCCGATGATCGGCCGCAGCGGGTCGCGTCCGCGCTCTTCGCTCACTTCGGCCGCGCCTCCCTGACCTGGATTTGGACGCCACGCGGCGCCACCTCGGCGTCGAGGACATCGGCGCCTTCATTCCGAAGGGCATTGGAGACTCTGGCCTTCGTTCCGGGCTCAACGAGAAACACGACGCAGCCGCCGCCGCCCGCGCCGCATACTTTCGCACCCACGCCGCCGGCCTTGCGCGCCGCGGTCACCAGCCGGTCGATCAACGGCGTCGTGATACTCGGGATGTTCTTCCGGCGATAGCTCCACTCTTCGCGCATGAGCCGGCCGGCGCTGTTCCAGTCGTTCGCTTCGAGCGCGTGATGCATCAGATTCGCGATGGCGGCGATGCGGTCGAAGTTGCGATGGATCGCACGGTTGCCGTCGATGTGCCCCTTCATGACTTCCCAGTTGTTAATCCCGGAGTTGCGGGGCGCGCCCGTATACACCAGTACGAAGCGCTGGTTGAGTTCGTTCGCTTCGACCGGCAGCGGCTTCCGCACAATGCCAGCGGGCGTTAGTGCGATCGACGAAACGCCGCCATACATGGCCGGGTAATAGTCCTGCGCGCCGGTCGGGACCCGGATCACCTGCGCTTCCACGTTCTGGGAGATCTCGCGGATCTTTTCGAGTTTATGGCCCGCGCCGGTCAGGCGGTTAAGCGCCGTTGCGGTCGAGATCATCAGAGCGGACGAGCCCGAAATCCCGGCGCCGGCCGGGGCCTCGGAAAAGCACTCCATCACGAAGCCGGTATCCGGCGCGAAGTGGCGGATCAGACGAGCCAGGATCGGCAGCTGGTAACGCGCCGCGGCCTTCAGGTGGGCGAAAGATTCAAAAGTTTCGCTGGTGTTCTGGTCTTTCGAGCGCAGAATGATCTTCGGATTCCTGTGCGTCGTGATGGCGCAGCCGGTGTAACGGTTGACCGCGAAGTTGACGGTGACCGGGCTCTCATGAAAGAGATAGAGCGGCCAGATATCCAGCGTTGCACCGGCCAGATCGACGCGGCACGGCGCCTTGGAAGAGATGTGCATGAGCGTTCGACCGAACATATCATGAGCACGCCACTATCCTGAAACAGAGTGGTACTAAGCCCAGCTATCCGCCGCATTTCATTGATCTGCCTCCTGGCAGCTCTCGCCGTGGTCTACGCGATCGCCTGGTTCTCGCCCGCGATCGGCCTCGAATACCGGGAAGGCGCTAACCTGCTGCAGGCGATTACCGGCCACGTGGAGGCAAGTCCGCCGCTGTTTCCCTGGCTGCTCGGACTGTTCGCGCTCGTCTCGCGCCAGCCGCACTGGCTGAAGGTGCTGCCCCTGATCTGCACCATCGTCTGGCTGGGGCTGACCTGGCGGCTGCTCGCCAGGATGGGCGCGTCGCGGGCCTGCTCCTGGACGATGATTGCAATCGCCGCGGCGTCGCCTGCCGCCGAACACCTCGCCACCGGGCTCTATCCGGAAATGCTGTTCGGACTGCTGGCCACCGCCTCTCTGCTCGCGCTCCTCGATGAGCGGCCCATCCTTTCGGGAATCGCCGCCGGGCTCGCCACCATCACGATGACGTCAGGCGCGGTGCTCATCGTCGCCTGCCTATTGACCCTCGTTACCTACCGGCGCCTGCGCGCCGCGATCCTGTTTCTCGCGCCCGCTGTGCTGTTCGCGTCGCCGTGGCTTGGCTGGTGGATGGCGCAGGGCGGCATGCCCGCCTCAAAACTCGCCCTCAGCGAGTGGGGCGTCCTGCTCGGGAAGAACGCGATGTGGCTGGCCGCGGCGCCGTTCACGGCGATGAGCGGCTACGCGACCCTTTATCCCGGCTTACTCACCGCCGTCGCTCTGCTGATCGTTCTGATCCGCCGCCGCCAGTTCGTGCCGGATCTGTTCTTCGGCCTCTATTGCATCACGCTGCTCTGCCGGACCGAACCGCCGCTCTATGCCTTCGTCCCGGTGCTGCCGTTTTTCCTCTGGATGCTGTGGCGGGCGGTTCGGCGCGGGCGGTTCGCGCTGATCTCGCAGATCATCGCGATTGGTTTGATCGCGCCCGCGCTCTGGTTCGGGGCGCGCCAGGCGGTTCGGCCGACAGGCTGGTCCGACATGCAGAAGATGTTCGCCGTGATCCGCGCCAACACGCCGCCGAATGCGGTCCTGATGGCGGACCTCGATCCGGTCTACTATCTCAACACCGGTCGCACGACGGTTCGCGGCTTTACTCCCGACGGGTTCCGCACGTGGTACGCGCCGCCCCGCCCGCTGGTCACACCGGATGAGCTCTACGCCGCCATTCCAGCACACCATGTCGACTTTGTCGTGATGGCGCCGGATCGCGATGTGCCGGAAGCCGCTTCTTACAACGATTCGATCGAAGCACTGGAACGGGGTGAACAGGTGGAGCCGGTGGAAGTGCCGGGATTACCCGCTGGCTACCGGCTCCTGCGGGCGGTTAAGCGGCCGCGCCTTCCGCTCCCCGGTGCTGGAACTTCACGCTGACCAGCTTCGAGACGCCGGCTTCCTGCATCGTGACGCCGTACATGGCCTGGGCGGACTCCATCGTCTTCTTGGAGTGCGTGATAATGACGAACTGCGTGTCGGTGGACATCTCGACCAGCAGACGCATCAGGCGGCCGATGTTGGCTTCATCGAGCGGCGCATCGACTTCGTCCAGCACGCAGAACGGGCTGGGCTGATATTTGAAGATCGCCATCAGGAGAGCGAGCGCGGTGAGCGCTTTCTCGCCGCCCGAAAGCAGCAGCACGTTCTGCAGCTTCTTGCCGGGAGGCGATGCGATCATGTCGATGCCGCTCTCATTGACGTTCTCTTCGTCGGTAAGGCGCATTTCGCCGGCGCCGCCGCCGAACAGCGTCAGGAAGCACTGGCGGAAATTGTCGTTGATGATCCGGAAGGCTTCGGAGAAGCGGGCCTTTGAGATCTCGTCGATTTCCCGGATGGCCGTTTCCGTATCGCGGATGGAATCGAGAAGATCCTGGCGCTGCGCGGTGAGGAAGTCCTGGCGAAGCGCCGCTTCCTGATGCTCTTCGTAGGCGCTCGGATTGACCGCGCCCAGATTTTCGATCTTCTTCCGCGTCTCCTGATAAAGCGCTTCGGTTGCCTGAAGGATTTCTGGAGTGCAGTCGGCCGGCGGTTCGAGCTCGGCCACCGGAAGACTGAGTTCCTTGCGGCTCGTCTCGTCGAGAAACTGGAGCTCAGACTGCTTCCGGGTCAGCTCGACCTCGATTTCGCCGCGCTGCGTGTGGGCGACTTCGATGCGAGCCCTCAAAGTACGGAGCGACTCGTCGGTCGAAGCCAGAGCCTCGCGATGCTTCACTTCCTGGTCAGCCAGTTCGAGCACCGTGCGGTCGCCGGCGGCGATCTGCTCGGTGAGCGAGGTCAGCTTCTGATCGAGCTCGATGTTTTCGTTCAGTATGCGGGACCGATTTTCGCCCCAGCGCTGCACGTCCTGCCCCAGCGACCGGCGGCGGCTGGAAATCTGTTCGTACTGCTGCACCAGCCGAGCCAGCGCGCTGCGCTCACCACGATGCCGTTCTTCCACACCCGCCAGCGTGGCGCGTTGGGCGGCATGTTCTTCACCGCTGCGCCGTGCTTCACTCTGCGCTTCTTCGAGCTGTTCGCGGAGCGATTCGAGAGCGAGTTCGCGCTCGGCTCTCTCTGCTTCCTTCTGTTCAGCGAGCGCGATGTTGCGCGCGCGCGATTCGTGAGTCCGCTCTTCCTCGCGCTTCAGGCGCTCCAGTTCGAGCCGGGCGACCGAGACACGCGAGTTCGAGCGGTGAATTTCTTCCGAGGTGCGGCGCAGATCGTGATCGAGCGAAACCGCCTCTTTCTCACGCGCCTGCTGGAGCTGGCGCAGGCGTTCGAGCTCGCTCTGAAGCGCCGTCATCTCGGCTTCCAGACCTTCGAGGGCCGCCGTGCACGACATCAGTTCGGCTTCCTTCACACCGAACTGCTCGGCATATTCGCGCAGCTCGCGCTTCAGAACCAGCGGGCCGCTGGACTGCTTGCGTCCGCCGGTGAGCATGCGGCCGTGATAGGACTCGCCGTCCGCGAGCAGGAAATACGCTTCGGGATGAGCCTCCGCCATGCCGCGGGCCTGATCGCGGTCGGTTGCGAGATAGCACTGCGCCAGACGCGGCAGGTTGTGCATCTGGCCGGAGAGGCCGTTGGTGAGGTTGACCTGGGCGGCCAGTGAGGGCAGCCCAATTTCGGCCGATTGCGGCTGCCGCGGCTCGCCTTCCACAAGGAATGTGGCGCGGCCTTCCATGCCGCCGCGCAGAAGTCCCATACCGCTTTCGGCTTCAGTCCAGTTCCGCACCACGACGTATTCGAGCTCATCATGCAGAAATTCTTCGGCGGCACGCTCCCATGCGGGATCGACTTCGATGAAATCCGCAAGCACTCCCTGCGGCCGGAAATCGCCGGCTTTGCCGGTTTCGAGCGCGGTCAGAAGCTGGCGGGTGGATTCGGTCGTATAGGTATGGTGCGAGAGAACGTTTTCGACCGATTCGCGCTGGGCGCGGAGCCGCGAAACTTCGGCGCGAAGCGCGTCGATCTGCCTGCGCACTTCGGCGGCGGTGGTGCGGCGGCTGGCCAGTTCTTCCTCCGCACTGCGCCGATTGGTGGTGACGTTCTCGATCTCCATCTGGCGCTGCGTGGCATTCTCGGAAAGCTGGAGCTTGACGGCGTCCAGGCGCTCGATCTCGGCCTGGGCGGCAGTCTCTTCCTTCTGGAGGCGGGCGCGTTCGCGTTCGATGCCGCTTAAATAGGTATCGGCCTGCGCTACCTGATTGCGAATGCCCGACGCTTCGCCGAGCAGCTTCAGAATCTGGCTGCGCGAGGTTTCGATCACCTGCTCCGATTCCCGAATGCGCGCCTGCATTTCATCGCGGCGGCGATTCATTTCGAGAACGCCCGCGCGGAGCGTCTGAATTTCCTTTTCGAGCTCTTCGACGACCACCTGCAGCGAAGTGCGCTCGGCCGTATTCTGCTCAGCCTGCGCGTCGAGGTTAACGCTTTCCTGCTCGGCGCCCGTCATTCGCTGCTCGATGTTGGCGGCTTCACGCACCTGCGATTCGAGGCGCGTGCGGGTCTTCGCGGCATCCACATTCATGGCCGCAAGCTGGCGGCGGCACTCGGTGAGCTGCGCTTCGAGCGAGTAGAAAACTTCCTGCGCCTTCTGGCGGGCCGCGTCCTGATCGGTGGCTTCGGCGGTAGCGTCGCGCAGTTCGGCAGAGGCGGCTTCGAGGGCCGCGGCGGCTCGTTCCGCTTCATCTTTAAGGGTGACGAACCGGCCGGCGAGAACGGTGCGAAGCTGGGTTTCGAGCTCCGCCTTCAGTTCCTGATAGCGTTTGGCCTTTCCGGCCTGACGCTTGAGGGAGTTGACCTGGCGGGTGACCTCTTCAAGGATGTCGAAGACGCGGGCGAGATTCTGACGCGCGCTTTCGAGCTTCGCTTCGGCGAGGCGGCGGCGCGACTTGTACTTCGTGATGCCGGCCGCTTCTTCAATGACAGCGCGGCGATCATAAGGCCTGGAGGACAGGATCTGGCCGATGCGGCCCTGTTCGATGATGGCGTAGCTCTCCGGGCCGAGGCCGCTGCCCATGAAGATGTCCTGAATATCGCGCAGACGCGCCTGGCGGCCGTCGATCAGGTATTCGCTTTCACCGGAGCGGAAGAGCCGCCGGGTGATGGTGACTTCGCCCTGCTTGTTGGCGGCGGTGCTCTGGATTTCCTGGACTTTCGGGGCAGCGGCTTCGCCGTTTTCCGGTGCGGCGGTTGCGCCTTCGGCAGTTTCGGCTTCGCCGGTTGCCGCGGCGATTTCGACGGGCTGTTCGGTCTGTGGCTGGTTCGCCGGATCGATGAGAGGAAGCTGTTTGGCTTCGGGATTGACGAGGACCATCGTGACGGATGCCATGCCCAGCGGTTTGCGGGCCTTGGTTCCGGCGAAGATCACGTCCTCCATGCGTGCGCCGCGCAGGGACTTGGCGGACTGCTCGCCGAGAACCCAGCTAATCGCATCGCTCAGATTCGATTTGCCGCACCCGTTCGGGCCGACAACGGCGGCGATGCCACCCCCGTTGAACTTCAGCTCTGTGCGGTCGCAAAAGGATTTGAATCCCTGGATTTCGACCTTTTTCAGCTTCAGCATGGACGATGTCCTCTCATGATCCAGACGCTCGGGGGAGCGTCACCATACTAACCGTGTTCCGAGGCAAAAGTAAAGTAGCAGGTGTACAGCATATCGGGATATTGACAGGATATGCACAAGATGTTGTGGTGTGTGTGGATAGGCCGGGTTCGTTCAAGTGAGTTTCCTTTGTTTTCTTTCACTTGGTGAGTTTGTATTTTCTTTCCCCTATTTATGCAGGTTGTGCTGGAGTGAACATCCTGGAATCATGCTAGCAGGGGCGCGGCGCGGTGGTTGCGATGATTTTTACAATTGCCTCTGTTTTGTTTGATTTACGGCCTGAAAAATTCTTGTCACCGAGGGGCAGCCGATCTTCGACATCAAAGCATCAATAATGGTTGTCTTGATGTATGCGGACAACGCTCACTCTGGATGACGATGTGGCGGCGATGCTTCTGCGGGTCCAGAAAACGACTGACGCCACGCTGAAGGATGTGGTGAACGAAGCTTTGCGATGCGGGTTGGAGCGGATGAGTCAGCCTGCTGCGGCGAAACCTCGATTCGAAACGCGGCCGGCGGACCTCGGCAAATGCTACTTTCCGAATCTGGATAATACCTGGTAAGTGCTGGCGGAAGCCGAAGGCGAGTCCGGGAAATGATTCTGGTGGACGTCAACCTTCTGGTCTACGCGTGGGATGCCGGTGCGCCGCAGCATGAAGCGGCGCGGACTTGGCTCGATGCGCGGCTTAGTGAGCCGGGCCGGGTTGCTATGCCGTGGGAATCAGTTTTGGGGTTTCTTCGAGTGGTGACGAATCCGCGGATTTATGAGCGGCCGGCGAGTGTCGCGCGGGCATGGGCGCAGGTGAGGGGGTGGCTCGCAGGCGAAAACGTTTGGATGCCGCAGGCAAATGAGGAGCATGGGGTTGTTTTGGGTGCGTTACTGCGGGAACTGGGGGGAGGCTCCAGGCTGATTCCGGATGCGCATCTTGCGGCGCTGGCGATTGAACATGGTTTGACGCTCTGTTCGACTGATGGGGATTTTGCGCGCTTTCCGGGGCTGCGGTGGATGAATCCGATTCGGGGTTGAGGGGAGGGAGAGGGGGAATCCGCGAGCCATGCGGATGACTGGACAGGTCTCGCCGCGACGGTCAGACCGTCAGCGACGGTCTGTTGTTCGATCCAGCGAGGCTCGGCCCGTGTCAGCCCTTATGGTCGACGCGATTACACGTCAGGCCTCGTTAGAACCACACACTGGGCGACAGGTCGTTCTCCATTGGACGCATTCCTCCACTTAGTCGACAATGCGTCAAAGTGAATTGGTGGACGTGAGCTCGTTTAAGGAGACTTATAGGCAGGGCTATGAGGAGTCAGCGGTCGATTAGGCTACCCGTTCGTTGAGGTCTTCGATGTTGGAAGAGACGGCTTCCGTTCTGTGATACAAGTCAAGCGGGGTCTGGAGACGCTGAGCAATATTTGCGGGACATCTTTTACCATGGTCGGAACGAGTCGGGCTGGTGAACCGATTTTTGGAACCCAATACGGCAGATCGATGCCGGGCGGATCATCGTTGGGCCCTTGATAAAGCAGGTAACCTTCGGGCGATGCTTAAGGACGAGGTTTTCAAGGGCCTTTACAACCGTCGAGCACCCTAAACGGTTGTTCTCACGCGCGCCCTCCGCTCGCAATCGCCTCGCGAACGAGTTCATCCACTCCGGCGTCACTGAGATCGGCGGCGCGTGAACCAGCTTCCCTCGCCTGGGCAACGATCTCCCGCCGGAGATTTTCGATCTCTCGAAGCTGCGCAGTCGTGAATGATAAGGGACGCTAACGTCAATTTGCCCGCTAAGCCCCGGACGGCTGCCGTTAGGCGGTTGTATTTGCGACAGAGATTTCGAAGCGATCATTGACCGAGTCTTGCAGTTTCTGTTTGCTTCCGATGTATCGCTCCGTGGCCGAGTAGAAATCGGATCTGTTCGAGTTCGCCGCTGCAGTCATGGCAGAGGCGCGCGCAAGTGCGGCGAAGATCGTGGGGGCACAGATTGGCAATACCGGCGTGCCGGGCACACCTCTTCAACTTTTCGGGGGAGATCATGGCACCGAACATCCCAGTCCGAGCACGGCGTTGATGACGATCTGCACATCCGCCACATTCACAACACCGTCGCGATTCAGATCGGGGACCGCAGGACTCACGGCCAGCGCCGCATCGATGACTAGCTGTATGTCGGCGACATTGGCGGCGCCATCGCCATTAATGTCACAGATGGCCGGGCGGATGGTTCCGGAAGTGCACGCTGTGCCGATTAAGGTTCCCTGCCCATCGACCGAAGTGCAGGCTTTTGGCGTCACGGCGCTGGATCTGTAGGGAGTGCTGAGCGTGAAAGAGCCGTATGCCACAATGCCGTTGGCGATTATGTTCTGATTAAGGCCGGTCGCAACGAGCCGAATGTCGCCATTTGGCAGCGGGTTGGTAGAAAGGTTTTTGCCGGCGACCGTTAGCTGCGCGCCAGAACGTGCCGACCGGAACGTCAGCTGCTGAGGGTCGAAGTTCAGATCGAGCTGAAAAGCAGCGACCGCCGGTGTGCCTGCATACGTGAGCCGGATGGGAATTTCCACCGTGTCGCCGGCCACACCGATGCCGTCGTCCACCGCCAGGGTGACTGGCTGGACGATCGCAAAAGATCTGGTCACTGCCATCGCCGGAGCGAAGACCGCATTTCCCGCCTGACTGGCCGTGATGGAGCAGATTCCCGACGAAACGAGGGTAACAGTAGTTCCGCTGACGGTACAAACTCCGAGCGTGGCAGACGTGAAGCTCACCGCAAGACCCGAACTCGCGGTCGCGTTGAGCGCAAAGGGGGGGACGCCAAAAGTCACGCTGCTCAGTGGAGCGAACGTGACCGTTTGAGTAGCGGAGACGATGAAGGTTTGGGCAGAGGAGGTGACACCGTCGGGGTTCACCACAATTATGCCTGCCGTGCCTGTGGCCGCAATCAGGTTGGAGCCCACTGCCGCAGTCAACTGCTCCGTGTTCACAAAGCTTGTCGGCAGCGTTATTCCGTTCCATTGGACGGCGGCGCCGGACGCGAAGCTCTGGCCGTTGACGGTTAATGTGAAGGGCGGGCCGCCGGCCGCAATCGAACCGGGAGCCAGGCTGGCGATCGATGGCGTCACCTCATTAACGTTGCTCAGAGCCCAGGCATCATTGACGTAGCCACTCGAGCCGAAGATGATCATGCGGTTCGTCGAGGGGTCGAGAACCGCCGTGTGGTAGGACTTGGGACCGGGGATTGTCCCCGCGGGTGCTAACTGTATCCAGGTGGGTGTACCAGTTCTGTTATTGGCGTTCGTCAGCACCCAAGTGTCGTTAATCTCAGTGTGTTCATTGGAGCCGCCGAACACAATCATGCGGTTGAAAGCCGCATCGTAGACGGCGGTATGCGCATATCTGGCCGGAATCGCGGCGCCCGCGGGCGTCTCCTGCGTCCATACCGGGGTGCCACCTATTCCATTTGCGTTGGAAAGAACCCAGACATCGCCCAGAACTCCGTTGGTGGTGTCGGAAATGCTAAAACCGCCGAAAACGATCATCTCATTGGAGGCGGGGTCGTAGACCACACTCATGTTTGATCTGGCTATCGGCAATGTCCCCGCCGGCGCAAGTTGGATCCATGACGGGGTTCCAGCCAGACCGTTGGCGCTGGTCAAAACCCAGACATCGTTAAACCGGGCTCCCAGAGAATACCCGCCGAAGGCTATCATGCGGTTCGATCCTGGATCGTAAATCGCCTGTTGGTCGCTGCGCGGAGAGGGCGCCGTGCCCGTCGGGCTGAGCTGAGTCCACTTCGGCGTTCCTGCCATTCCGTTAGCGTTCGACAGCGTCCACACGTCGTTGGTGGAACCAACCGCACCAAAGATTGTCATCACCGAGTTGACGCTGTCATAAACGGCGGAAAAGCCGCCGCCCGGCGGTGGAATGGCCCCAGCCGGAGCAAGTTGCGACCATTGGTTCGTGGTTGTGTTGAGCGACCACGTGTCGTTTAACGGCGAATCGCCATTGCCTCCGAACACGATCATCTGTGTAGTTGCGGGATCGAATACGCCGCTCGCTCCATCGCGACCCGCAGGCGGCCCACCCGATGTGGCTAGTTGCGTCCACGTTTGGCCGGTGGGAGACAGGATCGTAAACGGGAACGCGGCAGAGGCGGCAGAACCAGGGTTCGTCGCGGTGATATTCACGGTACCAGCCGTGGCGATCAGGTCGGCCGACACCTGGGCGTAGAGAAACGTGAGTCCAGGGAGCCCGATAGACTCGAAGGTCGTCGCGAGCGGTGTGGCGCCCCATTGCACCGTCGCGCCGGAAACGAAGTTCGGTCCGATCAGGAACAAGGTGAAGCCAGGCCCGCCGGCTGTCGCCGAATACGGAGTCAGACTCGATACAGTGGTGGGCGGCGGGTAAGCCGCGAGCGGAATCTGGAAAGAAAAAGTGCTGACGGCGAACAGAATAAGACGAAAAGGGTATGGATTTGTCATAAATCCCGGCAAGAGTCCAGGGCCACCGCTTCAGATAATAGCGTGATCAGGAGGACAGAAATTTTGAGCAACCAGACTTGGTTCGCATCCTGGCGTGGTTTGAAGGGGCATAAATGGATGTGATAGCGTACCTGCAGATGAGAAGGTTCATCCGGTTCGCGAAGAACGCTGTCACACCGATGGCGCGGTGAAGGGGCAGACGCTGGCTGAAGCGCTCGAGTACCTGTGGCAGGGTTATCCAATTGCAAAGCAGGAGAACGGAAAAAATGAAAAGATCGCGTGTTTTTGCCGCGGTAGCGACCGCCGGACTCATGATCGGTTCGCAGGCCGCTCTGGCTCAGTCGGTTGGCTGCGGGAGTTTGCCGCAGGCCAATGCCGCGCCTGCTTACACCACCGGTCCCGGGGCCGCTCTTGCTGCGTCGGGCGGAGCCCCTCGCCGA
>Ga0134125_10009009_pt1 | contig 11245 bp, 6 predicted proteins | sample KB31751_FD_96464 | JGI IMG/M metagenome (GOLD analysis project Ga0134125, IMG submission 96464) | Terrestrial soil microbial communities with excess Nitrogen fertilizer from Kellogg Biological Station, Michigan, USA - KB3-175-1 | ecosystem: Environmental > Terrestrial > Soil > Unclassified ...
ATGCGCAGATGAGCTCGGAGATCGAGCACATCCGGGATTTCATCGTGCTCCACTTTCACGTGACGAATCGAACGGACACGCAGTACTGGCGTGGGCTGCGCGGCATGAGCATTCCCGCCTCGCTTCAGCACCGCATCGATCTCTTCCGCGAGACCGGTCGCGTGTTCCGCGTGCCGAACGAGCTCTTTGCCGAAAACTCCTGGATTCAAGTGATGCTGGGTCAGGGCATCGTGCCCCAGCAACGTCATCCGGTTGCCGATCTCATGAGCGATGCCGAGCTCGCCGGTTTCCTCGACGACATCAAGACAACGGTCGATCGCACCGTCGCTCAGCTCCCGAAGCACCAGGACTACGTCGAGCAGTACTGCAAGGCGCCGGACCATCGCGCCGCCGGTGGCGGATGAAACGAGCCGGGCCGAACATTTACAAGGTCGCGGAGCTCGCCGGCGTCTCGCTCGCGACGGTCTCGCGCGTCATCAATCCCGGCGCGAAGGTGAGCGACAAGACGCGCCACAAAGTCGTGCTCGCGATGGAAAAGCTCGGCTACCGGCCGAACTCCATCGCGCAGTCGCTCGCGACCAGCACCTCCAACAGTGTGGGCGTGCTCGTGTCCGAGCTGCACGGCCCGTTCTTCGGCGCGATGCTGAGCGTCATCGAGGAAACGCTGCGCGCCGCCGGCAAGTTCGTGCTGGTTGCCGCGAGCCACAGCCGCGAGGAGCAGGAGCGCGATGCCATCCGCTTCCTCGTGAGCCGCAACTGCGACGCGCTCATCGTCCATGTCGAGAAGGTGTCCGACAAATTCCTCGTCGAGCACAACGAGAAACCGACGCCCATCGTCGTGGTAAACCGTAAAGTGCGCGGGCTCGCCGACCGCTGTTTCAGCCTCGACAACGAGCTCGGCGGGTACCTCGCCGCGCAGTCCCTGCTGCGTCTCAAGCATCAGAAGATCGCTTACATCTCCGGTCCGCTCGATTGGGTCGATGCGCAGCAACGTCTTTCCGGTCACAAACGCGCGCTCGCCGAGGCCGGCGTTGCGTTCGATGAGCGGCTCCTGCACGAGGGCGACTATCACGAGACCGGCGGCAACGAGGCCCTCCTGCATCTCTTCGACAAGGGTCTGCCGTTCACAGCCGTCGTATGCGCGAACGACGAGATGGCCGCTGGCGCGATGTCTGCCGCGCACGACCGCGGGCTGAAGTTGCCCGAAGAGCTTTCGATCGTCGGCTTCGATGATGCGCCCATCTCGCGCTACGTGTATCCCAAGCTCTCGACCGTGCACTACCCGATCCGCGACATGAGCCGCATGGCCGCGCGCTGGGTGCTGAGAAACGTGTACCGCCAGGGAGAGATCGCCTCGCAACGGATCTTCGAGCCGAATTTCGTGTCGCGCGATTCCATCGGCACGCTCACGTGAACGGACTGAACAAGGAGCAGGGTGTGCGCAATTCAGGGTGGGGCCTCGCGATGATCGCCGGCGCCTGGCTGGCGTGCAGTGGCAGCGCGCTGAGCGCCCCGCGCACCGTCATCAATCTCCACGACGGCTGGCTCTTCAAGCAGGGAACACCGGGAGGCAGCGCGCAGTCGGCCGCCTTCGACGATTCGCAGTGGGCGAAGGTCAGCGTCCCGCACACGTGGAATCGCATCGGCAACGCAGGCCTCACCCGTGCGCCGGAATCGAATGACTTTCAGGGTGAGGGCTGGTATCGCCTGCGATTCGCCACCCCGCCCTCGTTCCGCGGCAATCGTGCCTTCCTGCAATTCGACGGCGTCGGCGCCGTGGCGGACGCGTGGGTCAATGGCAAGCATGTCGGCCGTCACGAAGGCGCCTTCTCGCGCTTCCGCTTCGATGTGACGGACGCGATTCAGCCGCAGGGCGAAAACCTGCTGGTCGTGAAGGCGGACAACAGCAAGCCCGCCCCGGGCTCCGTCACCGAGCACGTCATCCCACTGTCGGGGGATTTCTTCATCTTCGGTGGCCTGTATCGCGAGGTTTCGCTCATCGTCACGCGTCCCGTGCATATCGATCTCGCGGACTTCGGTGGCGCCGGCGTGTACGGCAGAGCCACGAGCGTGACGGATGAGCAAGCCGCCATCCTGATCACCAGCCGTGTGGCCAACGACGCGGCAGCCAATCAGCAGGTCGTCGTCGCGACCCGTGTGGAAGATGCGGCTGGGCGAGTCGTCGCTACCGATGAGAAACGCTCGCCTCTCCAGCCCCACGCAACTTCCGAGCTGACGAGCGACCTGCGCATCGACCGCCCTCGTCGCTGGCGCGGTGTCGCCGATCCGTACATGTATCGCGTCGTCGTCACGCTGCGCACACCGCAGGGTGAGCTGCTCGATGAGGTGAGCCAGCCCCTTGGCGTGCGCACGATGGTGTTCGATGCCGGCAAAGGATTCTTCCTGAACGGCGAGCACCTGATGCTCGTCGGCGCCTCTATGCATCAGGACCGCCCGGTGAAAGGCTGGGCACTGACCCGCGCCGACCGCGTGCAGGACTTCGACCTCCTGCAGGAAATGGGCGGCAACGCGGTGCGGTTCGCGCACTACCAGCACGACCAGATTGCTTATGAGCTCGCGGACGCGCGCGGCATCGTCGCGTGGGCGGAAATTCCGCTCGTCAACGAGGTGTCCTTCGATGGCTCGCCGGCAAGCGACGCCCTCGCCGCGAACGCGCATCAGCAGCTCAACGAGCTCATCAAGCAGAACTACAACCACCCGTCGATCGCGGTCTGGTCGATCGGCAACGAAGTGGACCTGCGCTCCACCAGCGGCGACAAGCCTGCGCGCGCCGGTGCTTTGATGCATTCGCTCAACGCGCTCGCGAAGCAGCTCGATCCGAGCCGACTCACCACGCACGCGGATTGCTGCGAGCAAACGCCCATCGCCACCGGCGTCGATGCGGGCAAGGGCAATGAACGCAAGCCCCGAGATCAGCTCGTCGGCATCACGGACACGCAGGGCTACAACCGTTACTTCGGCTGGTACTACGGCAAGTTCGCGGAGCTGGGCCCGTACCTCGACGCAGCGCATGCGCGCCATCCGCAACTGCCGCTTTCCGTCTCGGAATACGGCGCAGGCTCCGCGCTCAGCCAGCACTCCGACAACCCGCTCGGCGGGCCGATCAACTCACACGGCCGTCCGCACCCCGAGGAATTCCAGCTCCTGTATCACGAAGAGTCGTGGCGCCAGCTCCGCGACCGGCCATACCTGTGGGGTGCGTTCATCTGGAACATGTTCGACTTCTCGAGCCTGTCCCGCGCGGAAGGCGACCTCACGGAGGTCAACGAGAAAGGCATGGTCTCGTACGACCGCTCCGTCAGGAAGGACGTCTTCTATTTCTACAAGGCGAACTGGAGCCGCACGCCGACACTGCATCTCGTCGGGCGACGCTATCTCGATCGCGCTTACGCCGTGGTGGACGTGAAGGCGTACAGCAATGCGAAGGAAGCGCGACTCTCGGTGAACGGCAACGACGCGGGCATCGCGCAGTGCAATGGCGGCATCTGCATCTGGCGAGGTGTGCGTCTCGCGCGAGGGCTCAATCACCTCACGGCTGCGGCGGAGCACGCTGGCGCCGCGCTCACAGACTCATTGCAGTGGATCTGTTCCGGGTCGCCCTCGGAGCTGCGCATCAAATCAGGTGATCTGTCGGGCTACGTCAGCATGGACGGCGCGCACTACGGCTCCGACAATTTCTTCGACGGCGGCGAAGGCGCGAACGTCCAGTCGCCCGATCTGCCCGCCGAGCGCCGCGCGGTCATTACGGGCACCACCACACCCGCGCTCTACAGCACCTATCGCACCGGCACGTTCGCTTACGACTTGCCGTTGCCCGATGGCACGTATGTCGTCACCGCTCGATTCGTGGAGCCCATCGAGTCGAGTGCCGGCGCGAGAGTCTTCGACGTCGCGGCGAACGGCCGCGTCATGCTCGCGGGCGTCGACCCCTTTGCGCTCGCAGGCGGCAAGCTCAAGGCAGTAGATCGCACATTCACCGTTACGGCTACGGGCGGGCATCTGCGCGTCGAATTCCGTCCCCGGCAAGGCAAAGCCGCCGTGCTGTCGGCACTCGAAGTAGCTCCAGCAAGCGCTCGCGCATCGGACAAGAAAACATGATCGACCGGCACCTTCACACTCCTGCAATTCCTATGATCACCTCTCGCTTCCCGCTAGCTTTCACCACGCTCTGCACGCTCGCCCTGTGCGCCTGTCGTGGCTCTGAACCAGCAGTCACAGCTACAGCGGCGGTAGCGACGCCGACACCGCCTGCGATCGAGTGGCCGCGCGTCGACAGCTCGGTGCCGCGCGATCCTCGCATCGAGGCACGCATCACCCAGCTGCTCGGCCAGCTCACGCTCGAGCAGAAAGTGGCGCAGATGGTGCAGCCGGATATCCGGTGGGTCACGCCCGAGGACGTGCGCAAGTACAAGCTCGGCTCCGTCCTGAATGGTGGCGGAGGTTGGCCGGCGAACAAGAAGCACTCGACGGTCGCGGACTGGGTGCGGCTCGCCGATCGTTACTACGACGCCTCGATGGATCCCTCCGGCGGTGGGCCGGCGATTCCGATCATGTGGGGTGTCGATGCCGTGCACGGTCACAACAATGTGATCGGCGCCACTCTCTTTCCGCACAACATCGGTCTCGGCGCAGCGCACGATCCCGCTCTCATCGAGCGCATCGGTGAAATCACCGCGCGCGAGGTCGCCGTGACGGGGCTCGACTGGGTATTCGCTCCAACCGTAGCCGTGGTTCGCGACGATCGCTGGGGCCGCACGTACGAGGGGTACTCCGAAGACCCCGAAATCGTGCGCAGCTACGCAGCGCGCATCGTTCGCGGCCTGCAAGGCGCACCCGGGACGCCTGCGTTCCTCACCGCCACTCACGTCACGGCCACCGCCAAGCATTTCCTCGGTGACGGCGGCACCAAGCACGGCATCGATCACGGCGACACCTGCTCCACGGAGCAGGAGCTGCTGAACATCCATGCTCAGGGCTACATCGGCGCGCTAGAGGGCGGCGTGCAAACGGTGATGGCCTCGTACAACAGCTGGCAGGGCGTGAAGATGCATGGCCAGCGCTACTTGCTGACCGACGTGCTGAAGGGCCGGCTCGGTTTCGACGGCCTGATCGTGAGCGACTGGGACGGCATCGACGAAGTGCAGGGTTGCTCGAAAGACAGGTGCGCGCACGCGGTGAACGCGGGCATCGACCTCTTCATGGTGCCCACCGAATGGCGAGGGTTCATCGCCAACACGGTGGCCCAGGTGCGCGCCGGCGACATTCCCGAGAGCCGCATCAACGATGCCGTGACGCGCATCCTGCGCGTGAAGCTGCGCGCGGGATTGTTCGAACACGGCCGCCCCTCGTCGCGCCCGGCAGCGAATCACACGGAACTGCTCGGCGCGCCCGAGCACCGCGCGGTGGCGCGCGAAGCCGTGCGCAAGTCGCTCGTGCTGCTCAAGAACACGAAGGGCCTGCTGCCATTGGCCGCGAAAGCCAATGTGCTCGTCGCGGGCGATGGCGCCGACAATCTCCCGAAGCAGACGGGGGGCTGGTCCGTCACGTGGCAGGGTACGGAAAATTCGAACGCCGACTTCCCCGGCAGCACGTCGATCTTCGCGGGCATCCGCTCGAGCGTGGCGGCTGCGGGAGGCACCGCGACACTGAGCGTCGATGGCACTTTCAAGTCCAAGCCCGACGTCGCGATCGTCGTGTTTGGTGAGAACCCGTACGCCGAGTGGTTCGGAAACATTCCGCTACTGGACCGTTCGGCGAAGTATCGCAACGGGTCAGTGCCCGCGCCGGAAGCGAGTGAGCTCGGCGCGAGCTGCTCGCCCGCCTCGCCCGGCACCGCAGCGAGACCCACGGGCTCCGCGGCAGCGGCGCAGGATCCCGTCCCCGCGAAAACGCTTGGAGAGACGCACACTGCCGATGCGCCCGCGGAGTCCCGCGACATCGCGCTGCTCCGCAGCTTGAAGCAGCAGGGCATTCCCGTCATCGCCGTCTTTCTGACTGGCCGACCCCTGTGGATCACGCCGGAGCTGGAGACTTCCGACGCGTTCGTCGTCGCCTGGCTGCCGGGCACCGAAGGTGGGGGCGTCGCTGATGTGCTGTTCCGCAAGGCCGACGGCAGCGTGAATTACAACTTCACCGGCAAACTCTCGTACTCGTGGCCGCGAACACCGCAGGATACGAACGTGAATCGCGGCGACGCGATCTACTCGCCGCTCTTCCCCTACGGCTTCGGTCTCGCGTACGCAGGATCTGGTGCACAGTCGCCGACGGCGATGGCCGCGAGACGCTGATAGAAGGTCATGTTCTTGCCACCGAGCTTCACATACAGCGTGCCGGTGACCCGTCGCTCGCCGAGCTGCCACACGGCCTGACCCGTAGTGCCGTGATTACCCTCGCAGACGAGTCGATACTCGAGTGCGGCGTCGGACTGTGCGGCGGGGTCGAGATGGCAGCCGCGCAGTGACGGGTGTTCGAGCACGGGAAACGCGCGCGCAAAATCCTGCGGCCCAAGGCACCGCTTCTCGTGCGTGATCGAATACCGCAGGTTGTCTTCGAGGTGCGGCATGCCGGTCTCGGTGGTCACGTCGTAGAGGCGCACCGCAGGCATCGAATCCGACGCCCATGCAAACGGTGCGAGCGCCAGTGCGAGCATCGTCGCCCGAGAAAGCTGATTCGAACGAAGCATCATGGTGGAGTGGTGTATACCCCCCGGCCTGCACCGACAACCCGTTTCTTGCGCCGCCGTGGCCGCCTTCCGGCGAACGCGTAGGCGAGCTCAGAACACGGCGAAGTCGTAGGCGAGGTTCTCGCGCCGCACGGTCGGGTTCTGCCCGCCGCGCGTCAGCTCGACCACCTTCGTGCTCACGTAGGTCTGCAGCTCACCGACCGTGACTTCGTGGTCCCCATTGGCATCGGCCGCGCGATTCTTCAGCCCATCGAGCAAGGCATAGGTGAAGACGCCGTTGTTCCACTGCTCGCCTTCGAGCGCGTACTCGCTGCCGCTCGCGCTCGAAATGACCACGGCACCCGTCCCGCGCCGCAAGTCCGCGAACCAGTCCTGCTGGAATCGAACGGAGGGCGCCGTCGTGCCGGCATCATCCGCAACCACCGCCACGCCGCGCGCAGCCTTGAACGAGCGCATCACCACCGTGCCGGAGCCGGCGGCCGCGGAGCTCGTCGTCACCGGCGCAGGCTCATCCTTGTCGATCTCACCTGAGAAGCACGTGTCGACCAGCAGCAGCTTGCGCAGCGGCGCGATGCCATCGAGCAGGCCCTCGAAGCTCTCGAAGGGCAGACCCGCCCGGCCCGGCTCATCAGGGTCGATGTCGTACGTGCCGAAGTAGTAGTTCTGCTGCGAATCGGTCATGCCATGGCCTGCGGCAAACACGATGACGAGATCGTCCGGCCGCGCCTGTTCGAGCCACTTCCGCGCGCCTTCGATTCCCTGCCGCGTAGCTTCGCTGTTCGACACATTGAGCACGTGAGTGCGCGCGCCCAGCGAGCGATAGACTTCGGCGATGTCCGCCGCGTCCTTGGCGGCATAGCGCAAGCTGTACTGCGAGCGCTGATACTCGCTGACGCCGATGGCCACCACCCACACCTGGGCCGGCGCGCGCTCCGCTGTCGAGGTCGTGTACGCCGTTTGCCGCAGCGACTCGACGCCGCGCGCGTTCTGCACGGAGACCTGAATCTTGTTTCGCCCCTTCACGAGCGGCACCGTCACGCGCCGATCGACCTTGTCCAGGTTCGCTTCGAATGCGAGGCCGCGCGTTCCGTAAACCGGCACGTCGTTCACGAAAACGTTCAGACGATCGAGCGCCACACCTGCGCCATTCGCATGCACGTCAAGATCGAGCGAGTGGCCCTCGGTCGTGACCGGAACGGCAGCCGCATCCAACGACACCTGCGGCAGGCTTGGACTCGCGAGTGTCGCGAGAGAGGATTCCGTCAATCCCAGCTTCGCCAGGCGACGCTGATACGACTGGCGGTAGCTCTGCACGAGCGCGGCCGGCGCGCGCCCCAGCCGCTCGAGAATGATGTCCGGCCGGTTGAACTTGATGTCGAATTGCTCGAACGGATAGAACGCCGTTCTCTGCCGGAACGCCACGCCCGACAGCCGCGCCTTCGAGACTCGGTAGTACTGATCCGGTGTCACTGCGACGAAGTCCTGTGCCCCAAGCGCCGTCAGCGCAACGAGCTCCCGACCCTCGGGCATCGCCCAGATCCGTACGGTGCCATCGTCCGCGGCGCTGAAGAGCCGCTTCCCATCGCCGCTGAAGGTCAGTGCCTGCACGTTTCCGCGATGGCCCTTCAGCTCGAGCGCGTCACGCCCTGTCGCGGCGTCGGTGATGCGAACGATGCGGCCCGCAACGCGCGCAACCCAGCGGTCGTCGGGACTGAGCGCCATCGCACCGGTCGTGCTCTCTTTCCGGGCGCTGTTCTGGATGATCGCGTTCAGCATCGCTTGCGGATTGCTCGGGTCGAAGACGGGGACCTCCTTGGGCGGCACGATCTTGAAACCGGTCGCCACTTCCCAGGTGCCGCTGTCGGCGTAGAGACGCAGCCCGTCGTTCGAAAACGCGAGACGCTGCGCGCCCCGCATGCTCCCCAAGAGGTCGTCCTCGATGTCGCCTACATCCGCGTTGTCGGCGACGATCACGTTGGGCGCGTTGTTGCCGTCGCCGCGTTTCAGGCCGCCAAGCAGGCCGCCACCGCTGCGTCCGAATGCGTTCCTCATCTGCTCCGGCGTCATCGCCGGGGCTCGATTCGCCTGCGCTGCGAGACTGCCGGGGCGCGCAACACCCATGCGTCGCACGAACTGGCCCGACTGCAGATCCCAGAGGGCTACCTCGGTCGCGCGACCGACGGCGAGGAACCGGCCGCTGGAATCGACAGCCAGCGCCATGACGTGCTGAAACACGTCGGACGTGACTTGCCCCGACACCCCCGCCTCTTCGATGACCTTGCGTTCCTCGGCGGACTGCGGTGGCACCGCGGCCACGGGAAGCTGCAGACGCCGGAGGACCGTGCGAGATGCGATGTCCCACACGACGATCTCGGCGCGCGCAGCGGCGACCACTACGCCGGCTTCACCGCCGGGCGCGAACGTCACGGCCGTCATTGCGAAACCGCCCGAACCGGCAGGCAGCACGGTCGCGACCTGCTCGCCTGTCGTGCTGTTCCACAGGGTGATCGAGCCATCCATGCATCCCAACGCCAGAAGCGGTGCCGTCGGACTCGTCGCTACGATGTAGGCGCCGGTTCTGGCCGGGCATGCGAACGTGCGCGAGAGCTCACCGCTCGTGAGATCCCATTGTCTCGCACGGCCGTCGGAGCCCGCCGCGATCAACGCCGAACCGTCGGCGGCGACGGCCATCGCCCTCACTTTGGACGTAGCAGCCGACAGCCGCGTCTCGGCACCCGAGGCGAAATCGCGCAACCACGGTGCGCCGCCCTCAGCGCTCCCCAGCACCAAAGTCTTGCCGTCCGCGCTGAAGGCGAGCGCAGAAGCCTGCAGGGTCATCGCGACGCCCCCGTCGGGCACGTGCCAGATCGTCGTGCGGCCATCGGTCAGCGACTGAGCGAGCAGAGTCTCATCGGGGCTGAAGACGAGCGTGCTGGTACCTGCGGGAAATGCGGAAGTTGGCGGCGGCGGGGCGAATCGCGCAGCGACTTTGCCGGTCGCGGCGTCGATGAGCAGGACGGTGTGCCGCGGATTGTCGCTCGCCAGCCAACGCCCGTGCGGGCTCACGACAGGCGGCATCCCCTGAATGCCCAGGCCTTCGACGACCACGGACTTGCGCGTCGAGACGCGCCAAATTCGGTACTTCGCCTCGGCCCCATCGCCATCGACGTCGATTTCACGCGCGAGCAGCGTGTCGCCGTCATCGCTCAACCCCGCTGCCTGCGCGATGGCGCTGCCGGGCACTTTCCAGATGTCCGCGCCCGAGACGGCATCCACCAGCACGAGCGACGAGGTTGCGCGCTCCTGACGATTCTCGAGCCGCATGCGTCCCTGAGCGTCGACGGTCGAGCCCGGGGATGGGGTGAAAGATGCGCGGCTCGTGGGGAGCCGGGTGCCCTGCTGCCGATCGTAGAACGTCGCACCATCGAACGCTTCCACGAAGAAGCGTGAGCCATCGGCCGTGAAGCCGACGCGCCTCGGGCCGCCGCCGAATCCGGAGCTCGGGATCGCGCGCAGTTCCTGGCCGCTCGCCACGTCCCACACGCGTGTTTGTTCGTCGGTGCCGCCGGAAATGAGGTAGCGGCCATCGGGGCTCACCCCCACGGCGCTCAGCCAGGACGTGTGCCCTGTCTGGAAAACCACCTGGATGCCGTCATCGTCCACCACTTCGGGTGGCGCATCGCCCTGGCCCCGCGCCTCCATCACCTGGCGCATCACCTCTTGCGGGTTTATCACGGGCATTTGCGGGATGTGCGGCATCGTCCCGACGGCGCAACCGCCCAGGATCGCTGCGACCGGCAGCACGATGATTCGATTCGCCACGCTCCCACGCCTCCCGATCAGCGGACCATTCGACCTCCGCGACTATCTTCCGGAATGGAGCGGTCGGGGTTACAGGGGATGGGGTCGGAGCGTGCGCGTCTCCGGTTCGAGAATTCGCACCTCGGTGATGCGTTTGATCGGCAGGCCGGAGCGGCCGGAGGCCGCGCGCACGGCCTCGGGCGTCGGCGCCTCGTAGAGACAGAACGTGCGATCCAGCGCACGATCGATATAGGAGACGATCCAGGTCACGCCTTCCTCGAGATTGGCGTCGACGATCTCGCCGCACTGTTCGGTGCCCCACTCGCTGGCCGCTGCGTCAGAGCCAGCCGGCCATTCGCGCTCGATCAGGTACCGCGGCATCGCCTTCGTCTCCGTCGGGATCAGGAGGCATCGTCACGCCGCCGGGCGCGCGACAGATGGGGAGATATCCCCATCTTTGCGGGGGCCAATGGCGGATAATCCCGCGCATCATGGAACTGCTCGAGCGCGACAAACCGCTGCAGACCCTGGAGCAGCGCCTGCAGGATGCGCAAGCAGGCTTCGGCAAGATGGTCTTGCTGGCCGGTGAGGCGGGCGTCGGCAAGAGCGCGCTGGTCGAAACGTTCGCCGGGCGCCACCGCACGACCGTGCGCACGCTGTGGGGCACGTGCGACGCGTTGAGCCCGCCGCGAGCGCTGGGTCCTGTTCAAGAGCTCGCGGCCAAGCTTCCCTCGACGCCCG
>Ga0134125_10009010_pt1 | contig 11245 bp, 5 predicted proteins | sample KB31751_FD_96464 | JGI IMG/M metagenome (GOLD analysis project Ga0134125, IMG submission 96464) | Terrestrial soil microbial communities with excess Nitrogen fertilizer from Kellogg Biological Station, Michigan, USA - KB3-175-1 | ecosystem: Environmental > Terrestrial > Soil > Unclassified ...
CTACCTGCCCAGCGGGCGCTACAAGATCAGCGACACGCTGCATCTGCGTCCCGACACGGTGCTGATCGGTTTGCATCCGAGTTCGACACAGCTTGATCTCGCGGACAATACGCCAGGGTTTACCGGCGTAGGGTCGCCGAAGCCGATGCTTATCGCGCCGCAAGGCGGCAGCACGATTGTGCAGGGCATCGGCTTGTTTACCGGCGGCGTCAATAATCTCGCAGTCGCCGCTCTTTGGCAGGCCGGCAAAGATTCGCTTGTCGACGATGTCCGCTTTCTCGGTGGCCACGGAACGAACAACCCGGACGGGACCCGCATGAACCCGTACAACAATACGCACAGCGGCGATCCCGACGCGACGTATCGCTGGGACGCACAGTATCCCAGCCTGTGGGTGACCAATGGCGGTGGCGGTACCTTCGCCGACATATGGACACCGGACACCTTCTCGCAAGCCGGTCTGTATGTCTCCGATACGTCGACGCAGGGCCACGTATATGAGCTTTCCAGCGAACATCATGTGCGCAACGAAGTCGTGCTGAAACGCGCGGCAAACTGGGAGTTGATCGCTCTACAAACCGAGGAAGAACGCGGCGAAGGTCCGCAGTGTCTTCCACTCGCGATTGAAGATTCTCACGACATTACCATCGCCGAAATGCATGCCTACCGCGTCGTCAGCAGCTTTGTTCCCTACGCCAGTACAATCCACCTCAGCGGGTCGCGCAACATCCGCTTCCGCAACCTTCACATTTACAGCGACAGCAAGGCCGTCTTCGACAACTCCGTGCGCGACGACACCAGCGGAACATCGAACCGTGAACTGGAGATTGCGGCGCTCGATCTTCCTGGCAGTGGAGCGAAACAACAGGTCGCACACGCAGAGGCCAAGCGACTGGCTGGTGGGTTCTTCAATGCATCGAGCGCGACAACCGATAGCCACGGAACGCTGTACTTCCTCGATCCCGTCAAGCAACACGTCTTCCGCTACAAGCCGGATACGAAACAGCTTTCCATTGTGAGCGACAGCCCCATCGATCCCGCCAACATCTTTTTCGACGGCGCAGACAACATGATGATCGTCTCGTACATCGGAGACGGCACGGTGTACAGCATCAGGCCCGGCGATTCTCCAACTTCGCTGCAAACCCTCAAACCTCTCGCCGCCGACGGGCCCGCAAGCGGCGTACCTGTGTTACCTGTCGATCACTGGCGCTTCGACGCGGAACGGCACGCCGACATTGGCGGCGCCACGCAGCCCTGGCGCTACGTATCGCCGGACGGAACAATGTTCCTCCCTGCGGGTGACGACTTCGTCCACGGCGCTCTTTACTACGGAACGAAGATGGCGGACGTGCTGCGCGCCTTTTCGCTGGCGCCGGCAAAACCCGGCAGCCTGTTCTACGTGACCGATGAAGGACAGAAACGAACATTTGTGGGCAAGGTGAAGCAGGACGGCTCGCTCGCTGATGTGAAACTCTTCGCCCACCGCGGAGGGGAAAGCGTAGCGGTCGCGCCCGATGGCAACGTGTACATTGCCGCCGGACAGATTCACATCTATCGCCCCGACGGAACGCAGATCGGCGAAATCGATGTGCCGGAGAGGCCTACAAGCCTGCGATTCGGAGGCAGTGACGGCCGCACCCTGTTCATCCTGGCGCGCACTTCCCTCTATTCCGCGCCGATGCTATCGAAGCAAAAGTAAACCGATTTCGATCATTTTTTGTCGCTATACGAAACGACCGATAGCTGGCCGCCTTGTTTGAGGCGATAGAAGTGTTTTGCCTCGACGTGATGAAACACCTGACTGCCGCCCCCCGGCCATTGCACTTCCACCGTGTCGATGACGCTGGCCGAGCCTAAACCGAAGTGTATGCGCAAGTCGCTTTGCGACAGGTAACTTCCGCCGGAACGGGATTCGCTCGTCTGCGTGATCCCATTCGCAGTGACGCGGACCCGTGCGTTGAGCGCGAGACGGTTGCGGGGTGCGCCTTCAAGTTCAAACGTGACCCAGGCATTCTTTGGTGACGGATGCGACGACAGGATCATGGGCTCTCCCGTCAGGTTCTCGATCACCACATCTAGCGCTCCGCGATTGAAGAGATCGCCAACGGCAAGCCCGCGGCTTACCTGCGGCTTCATCAACGCAGGGGCAACGCGCGCCGTCTCGTTGCGAAAGTTTCCGTCGTGGTCATTCAGAAAGACGATGCCCGGCTCGCGATAGGCCGTGCCAACTTTCGCGTTGTCCACCTGCGGGTAAACGTGGCCGTTGACGAGGATGAGGTCCTGCCATCCGGCATTGTCGAAATCGATAAAAGCATCGCCCCAGCCGACATAAGGCTGCGTAGCACGGGCGATGCCGGCGGAGTGCGAAACGTCGGTAAAGTTCATCTTGCCGTCGTTGCGATACAGCGCCATGTACTCGTCGCTGAAGTGGCTAATGGCGATGCTCATGTTGCCCTTGTTCTCATAGTCGCCAACAGCCAGCCCCATGTTGGCCTGCTCGACACCGTCTTCGCTGACAGCTACGCCGGCATCGAAGCCCATCTCTTTGAAATGGCCTTTGCCTTCGTTGCGATACAGATAGTTTGTTTCGCCGTCGTTCGCCACGAAGAGATCCAGCCGACCGGTGTTATCGAAGTCCGACCAGACCGCGCCGAGCCCGAAGTAGTGCTTGCTGTCGTCGACGCCAGCCTTCACCGCGACATCGGTGAAAGTGCCGTCGCCGTTATTGTGATACAGCGCATCCGGCGATCCCTGCAGACCGCGCGGGCCGCACTGGACGGGCACGTCATGATACTCGCAGGTTTTCTTTGAACCGAACTGCGGAAGATCATCCAGTTTGAGATCGACATAGTGTGGAACGAACAGGTCGGGATAGCCGTCGCCGTCATAGTCGCCAAAAGCCGCACCCGTTGCCCACCCCTTGTCTTTCGCCAGTCCTGATTTCGCGGTGATGTCGGTGAAGCTGCCGTCACCATTGTTGTGATAGAGCACCACACCGCCGAAGCAACTGACAAGGAGGTCTGGCCGTCCGTCGTTATCGACATCCGCGACAGCGGCGCCCATCGCCCAACACGGATATCCGACACCCGCTTTGTCGGTGACGTCGGTAAAAGTGCCGTCGTGGTTGTTATGAAACAGAGCGCCGCGGGCCTTCTTGCCCGCCAGCGCCATCGCTACGCTCGGAGCGTTGGTGAAGTAGATGTCGAGCCAGCCATCGCCGTCATAGTCCAGCAAGGCTACGCCTCCGCTCATCGATTCGACGATGTAACGCTGCTCCGGGCTCGAGAGGTGCGAAAAGTGAATTCCCGTGGAGGCAGTGATGTCCACAAGGGTTGGTGAAGGGACCGGCAGAGATGGCCTCGGTTGCTGGCCCACTGGTGCGCCAGGCGTCACGAAAAGCAACGCGGAAAGCAGGAGTTTGAAACGGATCAATGCGATGCCCCGGAGTCGCTCTTCGGCTCGTCGCCGGGTGATTGTTCACCGGGCGATGACAGCTTCATGGTGCTGTAGACGGCGCGAAGATCTTCTTTGAGCTTCTTCAACCGCTGATACTCGGCCAGTTCGCGGGCAGCGTCATCGGGCCGATGCAGACGGCGGTAAAGCGCACTGAGGCGGAAATGCGCGAGGATGTTGGTCGGGTCCGTCTGCACCGCGGATTGCAACAACGGCAGAGCGCTCGCCGTGTCGCCGCGCTCGCTGTAGACGCGGGCCAGCCCCACAGAAGCGTCGACGTTGTCGGGTCGCTGAGCGAGTGCCGACTGGTAGTACTTGGTTGCACTGCTCCATTCGCTGCGGTCCGCATACAAATCCCCCAACCGCACGGCGGCCTGCGTTTCACGAGGGTTCTTTTCGAGCGCGAGAAGATACTCATGCTCAGCCTCTGCGCGATCGGTGGGACTGTCCGATGCATGCAACGCTTCGGCGAGCTCGAAATGAATGCCGGGCAGGTTGGGATCTGCTGCGATCGCCCTGCGCATGCTCGCGATTGCGCCGGGGAGATCACGGACCCGTTCCAACTCATGGGCAATCGCCTGCTGCATCTGGCCGGATTTGGGTGCGGTGAGAGACAGCGAAAGGAGAGCTTCGCCGGCAAGATCGCTGTAGATGCGATAGGCCGCGTATTCGATTTCGGAGTCGCCAGGAGCTTTCTCGCGCAGATCGTGCACCGTTGCGGCCGCCGCGGCAAGGTCGTGTTGCGCCGTCACCACCTCGATGAGCGAAAGCCCCACCTGTTTACGAAGCTTTGGCTCGGCGATTGTCGCAAGAGCAGCGGATAGATCGCTGCGAGCCGCATCCGCCGGCCCTAGTTGCGCTTCAGAAAGTCCAAGCAGCGCGCGTATCTTCGGCAGGTTTGGGTTCAATCGCAGCGCAGCACGAAAGGGATCAAGCGCCTTTGCAGGCTGGCCCTGGAAGTACAGCAGCACGCCAAGGTTCGCCTGCGCGTCGGCGTTGTCAGGGTTGGCGGCAATCAGCGCCTGAAACTCAGGAATGGCTTTCTCAGGATGGCCTGACTTCAGCGCTTCGTTGGCGCGCTCCGCGTGTTGCCGTGCGTCGCTATATTGCCGGGAATCGCCCGACGCAGTCTGCGCCGGAGAGGCCTTCACGCAGAAGGCCGTCAGGATACAGGCCGATACAACGATGCGAAGCGGAAAGTGCATACGAAGCAATTAGAGCACTCGAAAATACAACGGACAAGAACAAGGGCGAGTGCGAACAAAGCCGCACTCGCCCCAGGGTTGAGAGCGCTAGAAGGAGAGCCGAGCGCCCAATTGAATGTTGCGGCCACCAACATATCCGTTCGTGCCCGTAATCTTTCCAAAGTTTCCATTGGTGATGGACGAGTTTGGCTGGGCGAAGACCGGGTGATTGAGAACGTTGGTCGCATCAGCTCGCACCTGCATCTTGACTCGCTCTTTGTAGAGAGCGAAGGTCTTTCCAAGTGAAGCGTTATAGCTCACCAGGCCAGGCCCGTAGATGCTGTTGCGATGGAAGTTGCCAAACGTGCCGTTAGCGGGAATGGAGTACGCAGGCGTTGCATCCAAAGCGGTGGCAGTCTGTCCCACATAGGTAGTGTTGAACCAGTGGTTGAGCGATTTATTGGCCACGACGCTCGGGTTCGAATTCCAGTTCGGATAAAGATTGCCCGAACCGGCATACGACTGAGCCAGGCTGGTAGGAATAGTTACAGTGAACGGATTGCCGCCTTGCAGCACGAATGTGTTTGCAAGCTGCCAACCGCCGATCACCTCATCGACAATGCTGTTCTTGTTCAGGAACATCTGTCCGCGGCCGAAAGGCAGCTGATAGATCGCATTTCCCTTGAAGGCATTGCGTACGTCGAAGTTGGATGGCCCATAGTTTGCACCGACGTCATAGGAACTTTGGTAGGTTGTGGTGCCGTTGCGGCTGCCCCACGCCGAAGAGTCGAACTCGTCGAGGAACTTCGACCACACATAGCTCGCTTCGAAGGAGAAGTTCCGCGTAAAGCGGCGTTGGATGGTCGCCTGCAGCGAGTTGTAGTTTGCATCCGCGTTGAACGTGCTTCCATTGATCGCGGTGAACTGAGGATAAGGGCGGAACTGCTGATCGACCAGAGCCAGTTTTGTGGCAGGAACCTGGTTGATGTCGCGGGGAAAGTTCAGGTTGACGGAACGGCTGCCCACATAGGCCACGCTGGCGGACATGTTGGCGCCGATCTGCTGCTCCACGGTCAGGTTGTATTGGTGAATTTTCGTAACCGGCGTGCTTCGGTCCGTAAAGTTCACGCCCTGCCCATTGAAAGCAGAGTTGTCGGTTGTGTTCGGGATGTACGGGAACTGGGGATTTGCAGCGGAGATTTGACCGATGGGAGTGAAACCATTGGTCGTATCGCTGAGCGAACCCTTCGATCCGAACGCTGCTCCTTCGTCGCCACCGTAGGTATCCAGGCTCCAAAGATAGGCATACATACCGTAGCCGCCACGAATCACTCCGCCCGTACGGTACTGATACGCGAATCCAACGCGCGGCAGGAACGTATCGAAGACGTTGTCCTGTAGTTGCGTGCGTCCACCCGCCTTGCTCGTTCCAAACCACTCTGCACCGAGCGTACCGGTAGCGGTGTTGGTGAGGGTCGGATCGAAGGTACGCTGGTTGCCCTTGTTGTCCTTCCATCCTTCCATAATCTGGTAGCGCAAACCGATGTTGATCGTCAGGTTCGACTTGATCTTCCAGTCATCCTGCACGAACATCTGCGGGGCCTTCTGACGTCCTGCAAATTCAGGAGTCACGCCTGCAGACCAGTTTTGAATGTTGCCGGTAAGGAAGTCTGCATACGCGTTGCCCGTGGACGCCAAACCACCGCCCCCGGCGCTCGCTGGAGCCTGACAGTAGGTGCATTGCGTGTAGACGCCGGTAAATCCAATGGTCGTCCCATTCACATTGCCCCAGGCGGTGGAGTTGTCTTGAAATACCAGGTATTCACCGCCGAAGTGCAGAACGTGCTTGCCGCGGATCATGGTCACAATGTCGGAAGGATCGTAGTTATGCTCTTTGTAAATGGCGTTGGTGGAGGGTGCAAGTCCCTGGTAACTGCTGATGTTCACCGAAGGAAGAATATCCGCCTTCAAGTAAGGCAAGCCCAGCGACGGTCCAAGACCTGTGCCACGTGACTGCGGCGTATAGAAGTTCAGCTGGTTCGTGTAACCAAACCGGGCTTCGTTGATGGTCCGTGAACTAATGTTCCATACATCGGTCAGCTGCGAGTTGTAGCTATCGACGTCGCCAAGCTCGCAGTTGATGGGGCAAGGCAGCGAACCGACAACCAGAGCCGGGTTGTCGCGCTTCGTGACGGAGCCTGTGATGCGGTTCTTCGAGTTGAGATCGTAATCGAAGCGTCCAAAATACTTGTTGAAGGGATTCGATCCGCGAACGTTGTAGTAGTAGTTATTCGTCACAATGCCCGTAGTGGCGTTGGTCGTGAGTAAGGGACCGGTGTAATTCGGGAGCGGGTAAAGTGCCTGGATCTTGGCAGCGACAGGATCGATGCTCGGCAGCTTGTTGTTGGCGTATGGGGTCCTGGTGATGTAGCTCTTTCCGCCAGCCGTCACCGTGGCGGAGGTCGTCGGATCGTAGATCGGCGCCATACCGCTAAAATCGCCTGCCCGCATCGCCACCGTCGGAACGGTGTTGTAACCCGTTGACGCGCTCAGTTGGATCGTCTTGTCATAGTTGAAGAAGAAGAACAGCTTGTCGTGCCCGTTGTAGACCTTCGGAATGATGACCGGGCCGCCAAACGATCCACCAAAGTTGTGGAAACGCAGGTAAGGCTTCGAGGTCTGGAAGTAGCTCTTGGAGTTGAGCGCATCGTTTTGCGCATACTCGTACAGCGACCCGTGGATCTGGTTCGTGCCGCCCTTGCTGATCTGGTTGAAGACCGCTCCACCAATGCCATACTGTGCGGAGAACGAAGAGGTGCTCACCTGGACTTCCTGGACCGTTTCAAATACCGAAACGTCTGCGTTTCCAGAGTGCGAAAGTGACGAGGAAGCGCCGTCCGCCAGCACGGCGTTATACGGCAGGTTGCCGTTGATCGAGTAGGCCTGGCCGGTGTCGGTCGTGCCGGTAGTCGATGTTCCGGTCGCGCCGGGGATCAACTTCACGAAGTTCTGCCAGTCCTGTCCCTGGTTGGGCAGCTTCTGCATCTCCTTCGCCTCAAGTGTGGTCGATTGCTCACCAGTCTCGGTTTTGATCAGAGGCACATCGTCGGTAACCACCACCTCGGTGGCCACGGTGCCGGGCCGCAGGACGGCGTTGATCGTGATGGTGCCGACCGCGAGGGTGATCGACGAACGGACGAAGCTGGAGAATCCCTCGCGGGAAATCGTCACCCGGTAATTGTCGGTGACGATTGGGCCCGTATCGAAAAGGCCATCGTGGTTGGTCTTGTATTGGGTTGTGACGCCCTTGTCGTTATCGAGCACGGTTACCGTCGCATCCGGCACCACCGCACCGGTCGAATCCGTCACGACGCCGCGGATGTCTCCCGAGTTTGTGTTCTGCGCCCGTAGCGTGGACGCTGCCAGAAGACCGGCTACGACTACTGCTGCCGTCCTTATTTTGCTCATGCTACCTCCTGAAATTTCTGCAAGCACATCCTGTAAAGCCCCGGTACGGCATAGCGAATATGGCGAATTGCACCAAGACAAACGCTTAACCTTGAACTGTCTATGAAGCCGTCGTCCATTTAAGACTTGGGCAAGCCGGTTTGTCAAGCGTTATAAACGGGCGGTAAATCCCAAATTATGCCCAAGACAAACGTTCGTCTTGGCTGTCTGACCGGAAGCTGCCGGTCTTCGCGCCATGCAACAAGCCGTTGGGCAAGTCAGTGCAACGCGGCATTCAGGCGCAGAAACGCCCACTATCCGCTCACTTTTTCACGCAGGAGCTCAGAGGGAAAATGCAGTCGCGGCCAGGGAAAAGGGTCGTCACTGGCCTGACAAATACCGCCGGGGGAATTTGTGGAAAAAGGCGGCGGGTAGAGCGCCCGCCGCGACGCTCACCTGGCCTGTTTCAATGTGACGTATGAGCGTCCGAGGTAGAGACGATACTCCCCTGCCTGTGGACCGGCGACGAATTGCAACGGACGGGGACGCTTCATCGACGAGTCCACCGTTACCGGCACGCGCAGCAACTCATGCGCTCCAAGGTCCATCAACAGGAAGCCGTCTGACAGGAAACCTCCACCATAGGCACCTGGAACGATACGCTTTCCTCCTACTTCGATAGCGGTATCGGTGAGCAGATAAAACTGGTAGCGGTCGCGCACCCCGGAAGAGTAGCCGCCCGTATCGACCATGCCGGCCAGGATGATGCCGTCGCCGGGAAAGCGAATCGCCGCGCTATTGCGCATTTGTACCGTAGCCGATTGTCCGCTGAAAAACACGGACGGAGGCATCAGCCGTTCCACTTCGGCCGGCGCCAGAACCCCGGTGGCATGCGTGACAGAAGGTTCCTGGGCAGGAAGCGCAAGCGCAATTGCGCAGCACAGCATTATCAAAACGCGGACAGGTCGCATATAGAATCCTCGGAAACATATTACCCCGCAAAACCGAACACGCAACCGGCGTACAGGGGGATCGGATCTTCCGAGAGACAAATGAAACAGCTTCCTCTCTCAATCGACAGGTTCGATGTCTATTCATCCACCATCGTTGCGCAGTTTAGCGATCCGCCGTTTCGCCCGCGCCCGGCTGCGCATCCCCATAAGCGACAGGCCCCGCGGAAAGCTCAATTCCCGCGTTCTTCATTACTTCCCTGGCGTCGGCGGGCCAGTTGCCGTCTGTGATGAGGTGGTCATTGAGGATGAGGTCGTTCTGATAGTTATTCCACAAGCCACCGACTTTATCGCTGTCGTGCCAGTTATCCGTCGCTGTGTTGTCGGGCGAAATGCGAAGCGGGTACGCGTTGTGCACTGTATTGATGTTCAGCCATTCCCCGCCCGCATCACGCACCACATTCCGGCGTACGGTAATGTAACGCGAACCCTCGTCGAGATAGAGCCCAATCAGCTTGTTGTTATCGAAGATATAGTTCTCGGTGATCAAAGTGCCCGGACTCGCCGACAGGTTATAGATGGCACCGCCGTCATGGAAGAACTTCTTCGCCCCATGCACCCGGTTGCTCGCCACCACAACATCGCGGTGTGTCGTCGGCGTCTGATACACGAGGTTTTGTTTGAAGTCGTATCCATGCATATTGACGCGGTAGTTAGGATTTCCCCCGGCATCCTGCATACCCCATCCATAGCCCACATCGATCGCGTCGTACGGCACATCCGAAATGTCGTTGTGCAGAATAATCGCTCACGTCACATACGTGCTTAGGATCGCGCTGTTGTCCAGGTAGTCCTTACTCACCGATCGAATGCGGTTATTGCGAACAATCAGTTGCCGGTTCGTCTGCCGTATGTCATGCGGATGATGCGCGTCCCGCCGCACACCTCCTGCCAGAATCGCCCCGCCGGCGAGGTCGGTGAACACACTCGCGGTGACAGTGATGTCGCCGGTCGCAAGTCCCGTGCCACTGAGCATCGCATCCGCATCGTTCCCAATCCCCAACGCATACTGTCCCAGATGCGCGAACACGCAGCCGTCGAAAGTGACACTCTGCGCGGCCGATACCTGCACCGATGCCGGCATCTGGTTCCACTCATTCCGCATACTCTCAAACGCCGGGCAGCCGTGCGTACATACCGCCAGGGGGTTGGGTGGATACGCCGCCGCGCGGCCCGTCAGGAACGAACCGCTCTGCTGACTCGCGTAACCCTCGTCGCTCGACGGGCCAAGCCAACTGGTATGCGAAAAGCGGATGCCTCGAAATTCGAGGTCCTGCACGAACTCATCCAGCGTGCCTCCAACCGAAACCAACACCGTCAGACCCGGGAGTTCCACATCCATGTGCTCCACATCGGCACCAACGGGAGGCCGCAGATACAGCTTCCCTTTCGCGGGATCGATCACCCACTGCCCGGGCTGCGTCAGGAATGCCAGCGAGTTCGCCAGATAAAGATGTGCAAGCTCAGGATGGTATGGCGTGTTCAGCGTGTCATAGCCCCAGATGTTGTTGTTCCACGCTGGCTGTTTCATGACCAGCGTGCGCCCGTCGACCCGCTCCACGGGTGAAATACGCTTGGTAAAAAATCCGGTAGCACTTACTTCCAGGCGCCCCTGGTCCGGCAGCCGGGCGAGGTAGTCGTACTTCGGATCTTTCAAAACAATGCCCTGCATCGTGAAGCTCACAGCGGCGCGCGGAATTTCGATCGAAGCCACACTCATCAGAGTGTCGTTCACCCAAAGCTGCCGCGTATCGACGCCCGCCGGAGTATCCGCCACATAAATCTGCTTCTCCCGATCGAACAGCTTCCACCCGGTGACAGAGATCGCGCCCGACAACACAGGATGCGCACCTTCGCTGGCGCGCCACACCACAAGATGCCCATTGCGCCCGCCATCCAAAGACGCGAAGCGGAGCGGCTTGCTCAAGCGGTAAACCCCGTCCTCCATCTGCACCACGACATCGTGCTCTCCATTCGCCAAGCGCACGGCCTGCTGCGCACGTTCCACCGTCTTGAACGGATGCTCCAGCGTCCCCTCGGCAGCATCGCTTCCGCCCGGCGACACCACAATCACCACCGCGTCTTTCGATAGCTTCCGCGCCCCCCACGCGCACGTCGCGCTCATCAGTGCGGTTACGATCATCAGAG
>Ga0134125_10009011_pt1 | contig 11244 bp, 6 predicted proteins | sample KB31751_FD_96464 | JGI IMG/M metagenome (GOLD analysis project Ga0134125, IMG submission 96464) | Terrestrial soil microbial communities with excess Nitrogen fertilizer from Kellogg Biological Station, Michigan, USA - KB3-175-1 | ecosystem: Environmental > Terrestrial > Soil > Unclassified ...
GAGCTGCTGCCGAACTACCTGCGTTTCGTGCGCGGCGTGGTCGACGCCGACGACCTGCCGCTCAACGTCAGCCGCGAGATCCTGCAGCACAACCGCCAGCTCGATCGCATCAAGGCGGCTTGCGTGAAGCGCGTGCTGGACCTGATCGAGAAGCTGGCGAAGGACGAGCCGGAGAAGTTCGCAACGTTCCTCAAGGCTTTCGGCAACACGCTGAAGGAAGGCATCAGCGAGGACGCCACGAACCGTGAGCGCATCGCCAAACTGCTGCGCTTCGCCAGCACCAAGGGTGAGGGTGCGCGGCAGAACGTCTCGCTGGACGACTACATCGGCCGCATGGCGGTGGGCCAGGAGGCGATCTGGTACGTCACCGCCGACAACTACGTCGCCGCCGCCGGCAGCCCGCAGCTGGAGGCGTTCCGCGCCAAGGGCATAGAGGTGCTGCTGATGTTCGACCGCATCGACGAGTGGATGGTGGGTTACCTCGGCGAGTACGAGGGCAAGAAGCTCAGGAACGTGGCCAAGGGCGAACTGCCGCTGGACGAGGCGGAGAAGAAGCAGCAGCAAGAAGTCGCGAAGGAGGCCGAGCCCTTGCTGAAGAAACTCAAGGACCTGCTCGGCGAGCGCGTGGGCGAGGTCAAGGTTTCCGCCCGCCTCACCGACTCGCCTTCCTGCCTTGCGCTCAGCGATCACGAGATGGCGCCGCACCTCGCGCGCCTGCTGCGCGAAGCTGGCCAGGAACTGCCCGAGAGCAAGCCCGTGCTGGAGATCAACCCGGGCCATCCGTTGCTCAAGCGCGTGGAAGCCGAAGCCGACGAAGGCAACGCGAAGGACCTCGCCAACCTGCTGCTGGAGCAGGCCGAGATCGCCGCCGGCGCCCAGCTGGCCGACCCGGCCGCCTTCGTGCAGCGGATGAACCGGGTGCTGCTGGGAACGTAAGCCGCAGGCGTCTTGCAGTCATGGAAAAAGCCCGCCGATCCCGGCGGGCTTTTTTTGTTTCGCTCCCTCGCATTGCCGATCGAATACTTCAAGGGTCGGTATGGCTTGTCCAGCACTGATCGGACAGGTACGCCTGGCGCATGATATAAAAATATCATTGACATGCAAATGTTAGTGATATATCAATCATGGCCGTGGGTGTCCATGTGGTCTCATCGGGGAGAACGTCATGCGATTCGATCGGTTGCAGCAGAAGCGCCATTGCCTAAGCCTGGCCATAGCCGTTGCCTTGCTTGGCCCCTTTGCTGCAACGGCGCAGCCATCTCCCCTGGATGGCGGCGATCCCGCGACAGGGACTGCCGTGAGCGGCGGATTGGCACAGAGCCAAGTGCCCGTGATCGACACCAAGGCGAAACGTGGCCAGCATGCGCAGCCCGCATCCAGCAGCACGGCGCCCATCGATCTGGGAACAGTGGTGGTCACCGCGAACAAGCGCAGCGAGCTGCTGCAGAGCGTGCCGATGGCCGTGTCGGCGGTTTCCGGCGATGACCTTCGCCGCGAAGGCGCCAACAGCTTCGCCGACTACGCGACCCAGATACCCGGGCTCAACCTCGTCTCCACCGCGTCGGCGCAAACCCAGCTGGTGTTGCGCGGCATCACTTCGGGCAGCGGGCAGGCCAATTCAAGCGTAAGCACCTATATCGACGATGCGCCGTACGGCTCCAGCACGGTGTATGCCCTCGGCGGCCTGCTGACCCCGGACCTCGATCCGGCCGATATCGAGCGCATCGAGGTGCTGCGCGGTCCGCAGGGCACGCTGTACGGCGCGAACTCGCTGGGCGGGCTGGTGAAGTTCGTCACCGCACCGCCGGACGCCACTCGCGCCTACGGTCGCGCCACGGTCGGCTACAGCAGTGTGAGCGGGGGCGGCAGCGGCTTCACCGAGCGCGCCATGTTCAATGTCCCCCTGATCCAGGACAAGCTGGCGCTGCGGGTGAATGCCTATCACCGCGACGACCCCGGCTACATCGACAACGTGGCTACCGGCAAATCCGAGGTCAACGAAGCCAAGGTCGACGGCGGCCGCGCGCAGGTATTGTGGACGCCTGCCGACAAGGTATCGGTGCGCTTCTCGGCGCTGGCACAGAACCTCAGTGGCGACGGCCTGGCCAATGCGGGCGTGGAAGTGGACCCGGCCACGCTCCAGCCCGTCTATGGCTATCAGAAGCAGAGCCGCGCCGCGGGCACCGGCCTGTTCAAGGTCAAGTATCGCCTCTATGACCTCGCGATCAACGCGGATCTCGGCTGGGCCACGCTGGTGTCGTCGAGCAGTTACGGCACGCAGAAAGTCAATCAGGATCAGGACGTCACCGCCGCATATGGTCCGCTGCTCAATCCCGCCTTCGGTCTGGCCAATGGCGGGTATTCGATCAGCGACCCGGTCACCCTCGGGAAGTTCACTCAGGAGTTGCGACTGGAATCGCCAGCGGAGCAGACGCTGGCGTGGCGCGCGGGCGTGTTCTACACGCGCGAAAACACCACGAATCACCAAGCCATCATTGTCTTCGATGCGACCACCGGGGCACCGATCGACCTGCCCAGCCTGGCCGAGATTTCCATCGGTCCCGGCATCTTCAAGGAGTGGGCCGGCTACGCCGATGTGACCTGGCACGCCACCTCGCAGCTGAGCGTGCTGGTGGGCGCGCGCTATACCCACGACAGCACCTCGTACACGCAGACGGGCAGCGGCCTGTTGACGGGGGACAGCCAGTTCACCAGCCGCAGCACGGATACGCCAACCACCTTCTTGCTCAACCCCAGTTTCAAGTTCACCGACAACCTGATGGCCTATGCGCGCGTGGCGTCGGGGTTTCGCCCCGGCGGCGCCAACGTAGGCGTGCCGCCCGGCCTGGGCGCCCCGGCGAGCTTCAAGCCGGACAAGCTGACCAGCTATGAACTCGGGTTCAAATCCACCTTGCTGGATCGGCGCATGGTCTTCGACGCCGATGTGTTCTACATCGACTGGAACCAGATCCAGCTTGCGTCCACGGCCGGCGGCTTCAGCTTCCTCGGCAACGGCGGCAAGGCGAAGAGCCAAGGCGTGGAGGCCAGCTGGAAATACGAGCCCGCGCGTGGCTTGGTGCTGTCGGCGAACGCCAGCTGGACCGACGCGAAACTGACGGCGGATACGCCGGCAGGCCTGTACGGCTACAACGGCGATCGCCTGCCGTGGGTGCCGAAGTGGAATGCCAACGCGGGCGTGGACTACGACTTCCCGCTGGGCAACGGCTGGTCGGGTTTTGTCGGTGGAAGCTATCGGTATGTCGGCGCGCGCATGACGGATTTCCTGTCTGCGCCGGGGCCGCGCTTTTCGGTGCCGGCCTATCACGGCATCGATCTGCACGCCGGGACCTATGTCGGCGACTGGACGATCCGGGCTTACGTCAAGAACGTGACCAACGCGCATGGCATCACCGCGCTGTCTTCGGAAACCACCGACCCGCGGGGCGCTCCGTTCGCCGCGTCCTATGTGCCGCCGCGCGCCTTCGGCGTGACGGTCGGCCTGGACTTCTGAACATGACTCATCGGAGTAACCGCGTCATGAATCGTCCTGTGAAATTCCTCGCATCGCTGGTCGCGACCTGCATCGCCGGGCTGGCGATGGCGCAGGTGCCTGCGCCCGCGCCGGTCATCGCTGATCCGGTCGCGACCACCAGCGCCCAGCCGCCTGCGCTCACCACCGCGGACCTGTCGAGCTTCCTCGATGGCCTGGTGCCGTTCGCGCTGCAGCGTGGCGACGTGGCCGGCGGCGTGATCTCGGTGGTCAAGAACGGTCAGGTGATCTTCGCCAAGGGTTACGGCTACAACAACCTGGAGAAGCGCACGGTACCGTCCCCCGCGGACACGCTGTTCCGCATCGGCTCCACCTCCAAGCTGTTCACCTGGACGGCGGTGATGCAGCAGGTGCAGGCAGGCAAGCTGAACCTGGACAGCGACGTCAACGAGTATCTCGACTTCAAGATCCCGCCGTACCAGGGCAAGCCGATCACGCTGCGCAACCTGATGACGCACAGCCCGGGGTTCGAAGACACCGCGCGCGACCTCATTTCCACCGACGGCAAGCCGGTCGACCTGGAGCGTTACCTGAAAGCGCACCTGCCAGCGCGGATTTTCCCGCCGGGTCAGGTGGTGGCGTATTCCAACTACGGTTGCGGCCTGGCCGGTTATATCGTGCAGCGCGTGTCCGGTCAGGACTTCGACGACTACGTCGAGCAGCACATCTTCAAGCCGTTGGACATGCAGCACTCCACGTTCCGGCAGCCCCTGCCGGCACGGCTGGCGCCGCTGATGGCCGACAGCTACGACAAGGCCTCCGGCGGCAAGCTGAAGCCGTTCGAGATCGTCGATCCGGCGCCGGCCGGCGCGATGAGCTCGACGGCGTTGGACGTGGCGCACTTCATGATCGCCCAGCTGCATGGCGGCAGCTATGCCGGCGGCCAGATCCTGACGCCGGCCACGACCACCCTGATGCATACCCCGCAACGCACCGAAGCGCCGGGCTTGAACGGCTTTGCGCTGGGCTTCTACCAGGAGAACCGCAACGGCCAGGTCATCATCGGCCATGCCGGCGATACGGACTACTTCCACACGGACTTGCACCTGCTGCTGGATGCGGATGTCGGCGTCTTCATGTCGTTCAACAGCGCCGGCAACGAAGGCGGCGCCGAGGTGATCCGTGCCGCGATCTTCGATGCCTTCCTCGACCGCTACTTCCCGGTCGCGCCGCCGCATGCACCCACGGTGGCCACGGCCAAGGTCGATGCCGCGCGGGTTGCGGGCTGGTATCTCGCCAGCCGCCGCAACGAAAGCGCCTTGCGGATGCTGTATGCGCTGACCCAGACCAAGGTGTCGGCCTTGCCCGACGGCACGATCCTGAGCGCGCCTTTCATGAATCCATCCGGCGCGCCGATGCACTGGCGCGAGGTGGGGCCGCTAAAGTACCGGCAGGTGGACGGCCCTTACCACATGGACTTCGTCGCGGATGCGAATGGCGACATCCGTTACTGGGCCACCGACTCCTTGCCGCCGGTGATGGTCTTCCAGTCGGTGACCGGACTGCGTGCGTTGGGCAGCATCGAAGTATGGGGCACGCTGTCGCTGTTGTTGCTGCTGGGCACCTTGCTGAGCTGGCTGTGCGGCTGGCTGGTGCGCCGGCACTTCGGCCGGCGGCTCACGCTGGATGCCCGGCAACGCCGTTTCCGCCTGTGGTCGCGGTTGGGCGTGCTGGTGCTGTTCGCCACGTTGCTCGGCTGGCTGATCCTGATGGTGGCGATGTCCGCCGACCAGAGCCTCCTGCTGGAAGGCGGCGTGACGCCCTTGCTGTACCTGCTTTACGCAGCGGGCGTGCTGGCATTGCTGGGCGCGGCAGCTGTAGTGATCCACACGGTACGCAGCTGGATGGCGCCGCGCCGCGGTCGCTGGGTGCTGGCGGGCGAAACCCTGCTGGCGCTGGCGGCGATCTACCTGGCGTGGCTGATCCTGGCGCTCAGGATGGTCAGCTTCAACGCCCATTACTGATGACTCCGTTCGCGCGGCGGCGGATCGGCGCCCCCGCGCACTCCATCCCGGGAAGGCACGCATGACTATCCACGACGGCGGGCGGCTGCGCCTGCGGGCGACGCCCAAGCGCTGGGCGATCGAGGCACCGTTCCACATCACCGGTTACACCTTTACCGCGTTCGATGCGCTGATCGTCGAACTGATCGACGAGCAGGGCCGGGTGGGACTCAGCGAGGCGCAGGGTGTCTACTACCATCAGGACACCTCGACCTCGATGCTGGCGCAGGTCGAGGCGATGCGCGTGCGGATCGAGGCAGGCATCACTCGCGCAGAGCTGCAGGCGCTGCTGCCGGCAGGCGGCGCGCGCAACGCACTGGACTGCGCCTTGTGGGACCTCGAAGCCAAGCGTGCCGGCAAGCCCGTCTGGGAGCTCGCCGGGCAGGCGGCGCCGAGGTCGCTGCGCACCACCTACACGCTGAGCGCGGAGGAGCCGGCCGCGATGGCCCATCGCGCCGAGGCCTATGCGCAGGCGAGGGCGATCAAGCTCAAACTCACCGGTGACGACCGCAATGCCGAGCGCGTGCTGGCCGTGCGCAAGGCCCGTCCGGATGCGTGGCTGATGGTCGATGCCAACCAGGGTTTCACGCGCGAGTCGTTCGCGCGCCTGTTGCCCACGCTGGTGGAGGCGCGGGTGGATGTGGTCGAGCAACCGTTCCCGGTGGGCAACGAAGCGTGGCTGGACGGCCTTGAGCGGCCGATCCGCATCGCCGCGGACGAAAGCGTGCAGGATCGCGGCGACCTGCCCAAGTTGGTGGGCCGCGTCGACGTGATCAACATCAAGTTGGACAAGTGTGGCGGGCTGACCGAGGCGCTGGCCATGGCCAAGGAAGCGCGCAGGCTGGGCTTCGGGTTGATGGTCGGCAACATGGGCGGCTCGTCGCTGGCGATGGGGCCCGCCTTCGTGGTGGGCCAGCTGTGCGACGTGGTGGATCTCGACGGCCCGCTCGGCCTGCTGATCGATTACTCGCCGTCGGTGGTGTACGAGGATGGCGCCATCTGGTGTTCCGAGGCACTCTGGGGCGGCGCGGCGGCCGTGCCGGCCTGGCCGGACATGAGCGGTCACTGAGGAGAACCGTCCACGTGATGCCCTTGGCCGTGCCCCCGTCCAACGAGAAGAGCTGGTTCGGCCATCCGCGCGGCCTGACCATCCTGTTCCTCACCGAAATGTGGGAGATGTTCTCCTTCTTCGGCATGCGCGCGATCCTGGTCTATTACATGACCATGCACCTGGACTTCGGCCAGGAGTACGCCTCGCTGGTGTATGGCACGTACGCGGCCTTCGTCTACTTCACGCCGGTGTTCGGCGGCATGCTGGCCGACCGCTGGCTGGGCAAGGACCGCGCGGTGGTGATCGGCGGCGCGACGATGGCGCTCGGCCATTTCATGATGTCGTACGAGGCGCTGTTCTATCCGGCGCTGTGCATGATCGCGCTGGGCAACGGCCTGTTCCTGCCCAGCCTCGCCAGCCAGATCGAAGGCCTGTATCGCCACGGCGACGCACGCAGCAAGAGCGCTTACAGCATCTATTACGTGGGCGTGAACCTGGGCGGTTTCCTGGCGCCGCTGGTGTGCGGTACCCTGGGCGAAGCCTATGGCTGGCACTGGGGGTTCACCGCGGCAGGCATCGGCATGCTGCTGTCGCTGGTGATCTACCTCGCCGGACGCCGCCATCTGCCGCGGGAGCCGGCGCGTGGCGCCGAGGCGCGCGCGGCACGCCCACCGATGGACCGGGCAGCGCGCGACCGCTTCGCGTTGCTGATCGGGATCGCCGCAATCGTGGTGATTTTTCGCGGCGCCTACGAGCAGAACGGCAATACCATCGCGCTGTGGGCCGATACCGGCATCGACCGGCAACTGGCATCGGGCTGGGCGATACCGATGACCTGGTTCCAGTCGATCAACTCGCTGGCGGTGTTCATCTTCACGCCCGTCCTCGTGGCACGCTGGACGCGACTGGCGAAGCGAGGCGTGGATACGCCGTTGCTGGCGCGCATGGCATTCGGCGCAACGATCGTCGGCGCATCGTACGTGGCCTTGGGCATGGTGGCGGCCTGGAGCGAGGCGCATGGCGTGCGCGCCAGTTGGGTGTGGCTGTTCGTCTGGTTCGTGGTATTCACCATCGGCGAGCTGTACATCTTGCCGGTGGGCCTGGCGCTGTTCGGGCGCATGGCCCCGGAAGGCTTTCGCGCCACCAGCATCGCCACCTGGTTCTTCGCCGGTTTCTTCGGCAACCTGCTGGCCGGTGCACTGGGCACCTTGTGGAGCCAGATGAACCACGGTCTGTTCTTCGTGCTGATCGGCGCGGTTTCGGGCTTGTCCGCCGTGCTTTTGTATATGCTCAGCCGGCGCCATCGCGGCGTGGGACAACAGGGAGAAATCGACGGCACCGCGGTGCCGGCCCGATGAGCTTGCGCCGATGATCAAAGACCTGCAGAACAAGCTGAAGAGCCGCTGGGACACGTTCACCCCGTCCGAGCAGAAAATCGCCACCTGCCTGTTGCAGAACCCCGGCGGCATCCCGTTCGAGACCGCCGCGTCGCTGGGTCAGCGCGTAGGCGTCAGTGCGATGACGGTGGGGCGTTTCCTGCGCAACCTCGGCTACGCCGGCTTCAATGAGTTGAAAGCGGAGCTGCGCGGCGATGCGCCGTGGCTGCAGTTGTACCGGAACCCGGACGTGGCGGGCGATCCCGCGACGATGTCCGAAAGCCTGAAAGCCGAGATCCGCGGCATCACGACGGCGCACGCGTTGACCCGCACGCCGGAGTGGAACGCGGTGGTCAAGCTGCTGGTGGACGCCGATCGCGTCTCGGTCGCCAGTTTCCACCAGGGCCGTTTTCTCGGGCTGGGGTTTGCCAGCCTGATGCAGCACGTCAAGCCGCGCACGCGCTTCGATGAAGGTCTGGATGGCGCCTATACCGACCTGCTGCTCGATTCCACCGGAAAGAGTTGCGTATTGCTGATCGATTTCCGGCGCTATTCGCGGCACTTCCGCATTCTGGCCGAAGAGTGCGCGGCGCGCGGCATCCCGCTGGCCATCATCACCGACAGTCAGTGCTACTGGGCGCGCCAGCTCACCGACAAGGTGCTGATGCTGCCGGCCGAGATGGAGCGGCCGTGGCACAACTTCACCGCCGCCATGAGCTTGCTGAGCCTGCTGATCGGCGCGGTCACGCGCACGCAGGGCGACATGTTCGATCGCATCGGCGACATCACGCAGCTGCGCCAGAAACTGGTGGGCTATGTCGAGGCGCCGCCCGTTGTCGACAGGCGGAAGGCGGCTTCATCCATGAAAGGGCCGCAAGCGGTCGCTGCCAAGACGAGCGGCACGCCGGGCAAGCGCCGCAGCAAACCCGGAACCTGACGGCATCCGCTGTGCCGACGGCGCGGCCGTCGGCAGCGGGCGACGCCATCGAACAGGACACACCGATGATCCATCGATTCCGCAAGCCTGGCCTGCCGCATGCCGGCCCAATCCGCTGGCGCACCACGGTCGTGCTCACACTGGTCATGCTGCTGTCCTTGCGCATCGGCCAGGCAACGCCGGCCCGCGCCGTATCTCCGCCGGCACTGGATGCCTACGCTACCAAGGTCATGCAGACATTCGGCACGCCGGGCATGGCGGCGGTAATCGTCGATGGCGACAAGACCGCCACCCATGCCTGGGGCGTGCGCAAGCTGGGCGCTAGTGCCAGGGTGGATGCGCACACCATCTTCCCGATCGGCTCCAACACCAAGGCGTTCACGACCGCGGCGCTGGCGATCCTGGTCGATGAAGGCAAGCTGCACTGGGACGATCGTGTGGCGGACAAGCTGCCGGGATTTCGCATGTACGACGCCTACGCGTCCAGCGAGATGACCGTCACCGACCTGCTCGTGCATCGCAGCGGGCTGGGCCTGGGCGAAGGCGACCTGATGATGTTCCCGACCACCAGCCGCACCCGCGCGGAACTGGTGCACGACATCCGCTACCTGAAGCCCGCGCATTCGTTCCGCGGTGGCTACGACTACGACAACGTGCTGTATATCGTGGCGGGGCAGCTGATCGAGGCCGTCTCCGGCCAGCGCTGGGAGGACTTCGTGCAGCAGCACATTCTCGGTCCGCTGCAGATGCGCGATACGCGGACCAGCATCGACGCGCACACCGCCGACGAGGTGGCGCTGCATGCGAAGAACACCACGCCGGTGCGCGGCGTCGGCAAGCAGTCGGTGCTCGCCACGGTGATGACCGGCAGCGTGTTCGCGCCGGCCGGTGCGTTGCGAGTCAGCGCGGCTGACATGGGGCGCTGGCTGCGGTTGCAACTGGACCGCGGACGGCTGGACGGCGGCAAGCGGCTGTTCAGCGCGGCGTCGGCGCAGATGCTGTGGACGCCGCAAACGCTGATCCCGATTTCACCGATGCCGCCCGAAGTCGCACTGGCGCAGCCGCAATTCGATGCCTACGCGCTGGGCCTTGAAGTGCAGGACTATCGCGGCCACAAGATCATCACCCATCTCGGCGGCGTGCTGGGCGGCGTGTCGGCGGTGGTGATCATTCCGGAAAAGCATGCGGCCTTCGCCATCATGCTCAACTCCGAGGACATCGGCGCCTTGTTCGCGATGCGCGAGCATTTGCTCGATACCTTGCTGGGTCTGCCTTCGCCGGACTGGATCGCCGGCTACAAGCAGATGTTCGACGACATCCACGCCGGCGCCGCCGAGGCGGTGCGCAAGCATGGCGCGAGCATGCATCCGCAGCGCAGTCCGTCGTTGCCGTTGTCCGGGTACGCGGGCGTCTACCGCGATCCGTGGTATGGCACCGCCACGATCAGCCAGGACAAGGCTCGCGGTGGCACGCTGGACATCGGCTTCGATCGTTCGCCCGGCATGCACGGCACGCTGGAGCATGTGCAATACGACACCTTCCGCACGCACTGGGCGATGCCCGATGTGGAGGATGCCTACGTCACCTTCGCGCTCAGACCCGACGGCAGCATCGACCGGATGACGATGCAGGCGATCTCGCCGGTGGCCGATTTCAGCTGGGATTACCAGGACCTTCGCTTCGTTCCGGTGGCCACGCACTAGCCAGCCTTGGTGGTATCGCCGGGGCATGGATCGCATCAGGCGCGAAGATCGCCTGCGCATGCACGGCGTGCCGCTGGCGTGCCGTTTCTCGCGCAGGAACTGGCGGCGTGGTGATCCTGGTCTTGCCAATGGGTGCCAGCCTGGACTGACGGGTTCTGCTGCAGCGCGCGTGCAGCGGATGAACCGAGCGCTGCTGGGGTGCCTGAGACGCGCGTCGACAAGCCTTGAAAAGCAAAGGCCCGTCGCTCGCGACGGGCCTTTGATTCATGCACCGGGGTTTATCGGGTGCGGGGTGGCGGATTGGACGGTGCATTGCTAGGCATGCTTTGCACCGCAGGTGCCGGCGCCATGGCCGGTACCGGCTGGCTGCTCCCCTTGTAAGTTGCCCTGTAACCGTCCTGGTAATAGTGCTGGACCGGCAGGGACGGGCGCATGCCACGGAAGCGCATGCCCTGGCTGGCCAGCGCGAGACGGTCGCCGTCGAGGTGCACCCAATACCAGGAGCCCGGCGGCACCGGCTTGGTCGAGACGTAGGCGAACCAGGCATCGTAGTTGCCGTCGGTGCGTGGCTCGGTGCGTACGGCCATGTTCATGATGAACTGGCTGGGTATCGGCTTGCCGTGC
>Ga0134125_10009013_pt1 | contig 11244 bp, 5 predicted proteins | sample KB31751_FD_96464 | JGI IMG/M metagenome (GOLD analysis project Ga0134125, IMG submission 96464) | Terrestrial soil microbial communities with excess Nitrogen fertilizer from Kellogg Biological Station, Michigan, USA - KB3-175-1 | ecosystem: Environmental > Terrestrial > Soil > Unclassified ...
CGCGCACCCGGGGCGTTTCTTTCTGAAACGCGCGCCATCCGTTCCCGTAACAGGAGTACCTTCATGCAGACCCCTTCTCTTCGTCTCGTTCCGTTCGCTGCTTTCGTCGTTCTCTTTTCGCAGACTATATTCGCGCAAGGCTACCCGACACCGAAGGACACACGCTCGGCCGAGAACATGCCCACGGCTGCCGAGCTGAAGAACCCGCCGAAATCCTGGATCGACAAGGACACCGGCCACCGCATCGTCCGCCTTACCGACGAGCCGGGCTCCGCCAGCTTCTATTTCAACGTCAACGCCTATACACCCGCTGGCGACGAGATGATCTACACCACCCGGGAAGGCATCTCGGTACTCAACCTCAAGACCTGGAAGACCCGCTCCGTGGTGCAGGGACGTGTCCGCGCGATCGTCGTTGGACACAAGACGCCGAGCGTCTTTTACATCAAGCCGGAAGAAAATGCCCTCTACGTCACCAACGTCGACACCGGCGCAACACGCATGGTGGGCAAGGTGCCACCTCACGGCAACATTGCAACCGTCAATGCCGATGAGACACTCGCCGCCGGTACATACGACGAGGTTGTCGCTCCCGACCAGCAGTACAACGCGGGAGCTAAGTCCGGCGCGCAGGTCAGCCCCCTGGAGCAGCCGGCCAACAAGGGCGAGATGATGGTCAGGCGCCTCGCCGCGCGCATTCCGCTGGTGCTCTACACGCTCAACCTCAATGACGGCAAGATCACCGCGCTCCAGCACAGCACCGATTGGGTCAATCACCTGCTCTTCTCGCCCAGCGACCCCAACGTCCTCATGTACTGCCACGAAGGCCCCTGGCAGGATGTCGACCGCATCTGGACCATCCATACCGACGGCACGCACAACAAGCTGATGCACGAGCGCCACATGGCCATGGAGATCGCCGGCCACGAGTTCTGGGGACAGAACGGCGAGACCGTTTACTACGACCTCCAGACTCCCAAGGGGCAGGATTTCTTCCTCGCCTCACTGAACCTTACCGACGGCGCACGCACCTGGTACCACATGGAGCGCAACGAGTGGTCGATCCATTTCAACGTCTACAAGGACGGCCAGCTCTTCGCCGGCGACGGCGGAAACCCCGGCCAGGTCGCAAAAGCCCCCGACGGCGAATGGATCTATCTCTTCCGCCCCGAGTTGATAAAAAACATCGGCGCAACCAACAAAGACTTCATCAACCCAGGGGTGCTGCACGCCGAAAAACTGGTCAACATGCGCAAGCATAACTACACGCTTGAGCCGAACGTGAGCTTCACGCCCGACGGCAAGATGATCATCTTTCGCTCCAACATGTTCGGCCCTACCTACGTCTTCGGCGTGGAGGTCGCGAAAGCCACGCCGTAACACCCTAAGTTGGTAGCTCGAGGAACAAACCCGGGTGGCCCATCCTTCGCGCTTTTGGCGAAGGGTGGGGTATCGCGAAGCGACCGTCTTCGACTCCGGGTGGCTATGAGGCTGGTTGAGGAGTGCGGTCCTTCGACCTTGCTCAGGACTTGCTACCGCAAACGATACCCCACCCGCCAACTTCAACGCAATCCACTACTTCGCAACGTACGCCTTCACGGCCTTCCCCTTCGCGGAAAAATCTTTCGCGACGGGATCTTTCGGCAGCGCCTTGAGCCCTGCGACAACGCTCTCGGCATTCATGATCGCGCCAGCTAGTGTTGTATGCGTATGCGGATCGCCGAACAGCGGATCCACCGCGGCCTCACCAAGCGCGTCGTACTTCCGCGCTGTGATCTCGTTCAGGTCGACAAACCCAACATGTTCGCGCTCTGCGATCTCACGCGCCCATCCACCATAGTTGTCGGCCCCGCGAACGATCTTGCCATTTTTCCAGGTCTTTCGTGGCACCAGCGAGCAGATGATAGGGGTCGCTCCCTTGGCCTTCGTCTCTTCGACATAGCGCGCCATGTACCAGCCAAAAGTATGCACAACCTCGTGCTGCTTTGTGATCGGGTTGTCGATCTCCTTCGACTCATCGCCCACGCCATTGATCGTTCCACGCGCGCGCGCCGCATCGTCAAGTGGGGCGGCATCGTTGTGCCCGAATTGGAACAGCACGACATCGCCCGGCTTGATCAGCTTCAGTGTCCTCTCCCAGTGTCCCTCGGTGATGTACGTCCGTGAGCTGCGCCCGCCGATCGCCCGGTTCACGACGTTCACTTTCGTTGGATCGAAGTAGTCCACGAAAGGTTCGCCCCACCCCATCTGGTTATTCGCTCCATCGCCGCGACCGTTGCGCACTGTCGAGTCGCCTACGAGGAAGATCGACGGAAGCTTTGGATTCGCCGGCGTCGGCAGCGGGAAGTCGGCGGACCGTCCGGGATCCGTGTTTACGGCTGCGGCCTGCGGATGCTGCACCGCCATCCGCTTCATCTCGCTCGCCGCGAGGAGGAAACCTCCAACGCCATAGGTATAACTGGCTGAAGGCGGATACCAGGCCGGCTCCGGCCCGGTCTGTTGGATATCACCCAGGCGTCCGTCGGCGTAGACATGCTGCAACATCCCGGCCCAGGCCCGGGTGATGACTGGCCGATACGTCGCCGCATCGAGTATCCCCTCATTCACGCCCCACGCCATTCCGTACACAATGAGTGCGGAGCCTGAAATCTCCGGCAATGGATAATGATCGGGATCGAGCAAGCCCGCATGCCATAGACCATCTTTGCTCTGCAACTCTGCCAGCCGCGCGGACAGCTCGCGAAGGTTCTGCACATAGAACCCACGCCGCGGATCATCCTTCGGCAAGTATTGCAGCGTGCGCGCAAGGCCGCCCATCACCCAGCCTTCGCCACGCGACCAGAAGATCTTTTTCCCATTCGCTTCACGCTTGGGGATGTACGTTACGTCGCGCGCATACATGTGCTCGTCTTTGTCCCACAACGCGTCGTAGGTCCGCTGCCAATTCGTATTCACGTAGTCGATGTACTTATGGTCGCCGGTCGCCGCATACATCCGCACCCACACCGGCGGCGCCATAAACAGCGAGTCGCACCACCACCACGGAATCCTCGCATCGCCCGGCTTCAGGGTCGCAAATCCAATCACCGAATCCAGATTCGCCTGCGTCGGCGCGATCATCGCGGGGTCTTTCTTGCCACCTTCCAGATACAACTCGAGATATGTCTGTCCTATGCTCTGATCGTCCGCGTTCGACAACTTGCTGCGCTCGGCCCAATCGAACTTCTTCGACATGGCCGTCATGGCGTTGCGATATTTCGGATCGCCTGTTTCATCCGAGGTCGCGATAAAACCGCTGTAGAGCACGCTCCAGGTCCATATGCGATCGAAGTAAGGTTCAGCCACCGCCAACTGCCAGTCCGCCACTTTGCGCGCCGCTGCGTCGATAGCCACGGGCGTGATGGCCGGTGAAAGATCGGTTGCAATGGGCCCGGGGTCCGCGGGCGTATCGCCAAAATGCCGTGAGTTGTCTTTATCGATGCCGGCCTGCTGCTCCGGCGTAGGCACGGGATACTTCTGTGCACAGACTGTGGCGCTCCCGATCGTCATTACTGCGAGAAAAACACTCATGCCCAAACGCACATTCATCCGTCCACTCCTCATCCATACAACGTACTTCGACATCAGTGTTCGCATACCTTATTTGCTCTCCACGAGATGAATGCTGCCCAGAATGCCCGATGAAACGGGCTTGACCTTATCGAGGTCCTGCATTTGAAAACGGTCGCCATACCTGGCGATCAGCGGCTTGTAGTCATGCGGAGGAAGCGCAGACCACGCATTCAACGCTGTGTTGTACACACGAATCTCGATGTGATTTTGACCGGCCTTCAGCAGCTTCGTCACATCCAGGCTATATGGCGGATGCCACAGCGCGCCCGCTGCCTGCCCGTTGATGGAGACCAGCGCAGCCTCATGAATCGGAGGATCGAAGTATGCATGCATTCCCGGCCCGGGGCGCGTAATCAGCGGATTCGGCAGACCATTCGCGCCGAGAGCTTCATGCTCGGGCGGAGAGTTTGGAGCGCCCGGCAGCGCAGAACCGCCATCCACTTTTAGATAGACCGCCACCCCCGGCGAGATCGATGCGAGTGTAAAGTCGCGCGAGTAGACTGCTTCTCCTGAGTAGTTCCTCGTTGTCGCATCAGCGGTCCAATCGGAAAGCGTTCGCTCGGTGACAGTCGTGTTGGTGGATGTGAAGCTCACCTTCCAGTCCGTCGAAAGGTCGGACAAAGTGGCGACGCTTGACGAAGGCTTCGGCCCGACAGGCGAAGCGCCACTTGAGAATACAAAGACCCGCGACTCATAAGGCGCGAGCTGAATCGCCTGCCCATTTGCCAGAGCTGCGGTAGATACGTCGCTGTCCGGATCGATCGCAATACCGTTCTTATGGGCCGTCACAAACGAGGCCACCGTGTGAACACTTTGGTTCAACGTGTTGGCTACAAAATATATGTCCGCATCTGGAAGTCTGCGTCGAATGAATCCCACCTGCCCCGCAACGGCATCGCTCCCGGAGGCGAGCTTGAAATCCGGGGTGACCGCATTGTGCAGCGCCTGCGGCAATTGCTCCGTTCCCGGCACAAGGACAATCGACTCGGTAAGCTTTGCCAACTCCGGTGGGGCCTTGCCTTCCGCATCCATCGAAGGCAGCTTTTCCACGGCAATCACCTTGCCACCGGCAGTTGTGAAGGCTGCAAGTTTCTTCAGCGTCGCAATCGGAATACGGTCGGTCGGCGGCAGCACCACGATCTGGTGTTTGCCAAGTCCCACCTTATCGATTGCCTCCGCGTCGATGTAGTCGACGTTGTATCCAGCAGACAGAATTGCCGACATCAGCGCTGGCGTCACCAGCTTCGCCAGAGCACCCGTAAGGGTCGTATGACTCGGAGAAAAGCTCGCCCATGCATCATCCGTCGGCAACAAAATCGCAACCTGGTTTGCCGGCTCGCCCCGTCGCAACAACGCACTCACCCGCGTGATATACCGAGTCACTTCGGGCATTACCGGGTGCCATGGATTGTGGTTGTTGAAGACAGCCGCGGCGTACAAGCTCCACCCCGGCTCCGGCACCTCATGATCCGGCGGGGAGTATGGCCAGCCGTGAAAAATAAGCTGGTTCTCGCCCATGATGAAGTCGATGTCGGCTTCAGCCTTCATGTCCAGAGGAGTAGCCCGAAACACCGGCGAATGGAGCCATGTAAACGTCTCGCCGGACGTAACGTTGTGCCCAAAGACATGGTTCGCGGAAGTCGCCCAGCGCAATGTAGAAAACGCTCTCCACTGCGGCCCCTCGCCTTCAGCCAGCCCGACGAGGTTCTGCGAAGAAAAGCTCACCGCCGGTTCGCCGTAGGTCTGCGAACGAAACTTCGTGTGGTGCGCGACGGCCCAGTTGTTGATTTGCGTCAGGTAGTTTTCGTTCACCAGTTCGGTGAGCGTCACGCCATAGTCATGGCGAACCTTTTCAGCCGCCGGAGATCCACCGCCCACAAGCTCCGCAAGATGCGGCATCAAGTCGTAGCCGCGCCGCTTCAAAAACTCCGCGGGCAGCTTGGGAGTCCAATCCGCTCCATACGCCTCCAGCGAGTCCGAGAAAATGGCATAGGGCGGCGTCGCTCCAAAAGCCTTGATAAGAGGCTCGCCAACCGCCTTCAGGTGTGTCGCCACAGCATCGTGCGAGAAGGGATCGAGCACCCATCCCTCTGCCCCCACGGCCGCGCGTTTGACGACCTGCCCGGTGTGGGTCAGCACGAAGAACACCGCAACGCGCGCTACACCGGCAGGCGCGAGCGCGACATCGCCTTCCGTAACAGCAAGCGATTTAGCCGTAGCGGGATCCCAGGTAATGCGCGAGGGTGTCGCCGCACGTCCCCGACCACGCTCCGGCATCGGTCCACCCTCAGGATTCGCGAGCAGATTGACGATCGCTGCAGAAATAAAACGTTCGCCCTCGGCGAGCTTCGGCGCAGCGACATGCGTGGCGTTCGCAGGCACTGCAACTTCCGCCGTACGGAGATGTGTCGACGCTTCCTGCAGCGTGATCGCCGGGCCGCCATAGGGCCATCCACTGCACAGGGTCACATCGATCCGCAGTCCCAGCTTGCGCCCCTCAGCCTGCGCATACGTCACGTCCGCCAGCATCTCGGGGCTGAGAAACGGAAGGTTCCTGAGGTCATGCGACGGATCGTCCAGGACCTCCGGATAGACGAATGCCAGCTCCGCGCCACCAATCCCGTCGGCCTTCATCTGTTGCAACTCGCGAAGAATCTCGGGCTTCGTTACAGCCGCCCCAAACCACCACCACCGCACCATCGGCCGCGCATCATTGGGCGGTGACAGAAATGTCTGCTGAAGCTTCGCGATCGTTGACTGCTGCGCGCAGGCACTGATACTGGCACCAGCAAACATCGCACACGTCGCGATCGCACATCCCACCCTCAGCGCCCAGCGTCCCAAACTCATGCCCGTCCCCTTACCCATCATTCTGCGCCGCTCATTTGCTGCATAGAGCCTCGTGCGAACTTTATGTGCCATGAAATATGTATGTCAATAGGAAAATTATTTCCTGTAGAATTTCTACGTTCCACGAACACGACTTTGCTCTGCGCCCGCCCCGCTGATACAACGCTCATGGAGACTGTCATGAACTGCTTCGCAAACACTCCCCTCCGCACCCTGGCTCTCCTCCTGGCTCTCCTCCTGGCACTGGCAGCACCGGCAGTATGCGACGGTCAAACCTCGTGGCGTTTTCAATGCGCATCGACACCGCGTGGCGGAGACATTCTGAGCGCCGGCACACTCTACACCAAGCCGACTCCGCCCGAGACGTCGGCCTTCGGTTTCGATCTTTCCACTTTACCCACGCGCTTCGCGAAAGATTCCTGCACCGGCGACAAGCCGTTCTTCTTCTCCGTTGCCCTTCCCGACGGCAACTACGAAGTCACCCTGACCCTCGGCGGCAAAGCCGCTTCCACCACCACTGTCCGCGCAGAGGCTCGCCGCCTGTTCGTCGACCAGCTTCATCTCGCCGCCGGTGCATCGAAGCAAATTGTCTTCAACGTCAATGTGCGCACCAAAACCATCTACCCCGCGCCCGACGAACCCACACCCACCACCGGCCTCCCCGAAGTCCGCCTAAAGCCTCGGGAGATCGACGCGCTCGACTGGGATGAAAAGCTCACTCTCGAATTCAACGGCGACCACCCCAGCGTCCGCTCCATCTCCATCAGACCAGCCACCGTTCCGACCATCTACCTCGCCGGCGACTCCACCGTCGTCGACCAGGACAAGGAACCCTGGGCGGCGTGGGGACAGATGCTGCCCGTCTTCTTCGACTCCAGCGTCGCCATCGCCAATAACGCCGAATCCGGAGAGACCATCAAGAGCTTCGTCGGCGAGCGCCGCTACGCAAAGATCATGTCGACCATCAAGCCCGGCGACTTCCTCATGATCCAGTTCGCGCACAACGACCAGAAGCCCGGCGCAGGCTACGTTCCCGCCGCTACCGACTATAAAAAATATCTGCTGCAATACATCGCCGACGCGCGCAGCCACGGCGCCACGCCCATCCTCGTCACCTCGATGAACCGCCGCAACTTCGACGCCGGCGGCAAGATCGTGCAAACCCTCGGGGATTATCCGCAGGCCATGCGCGAGGTTGCTGCCGATCAAAAGGTCGCTCTCATCGACCTCAACGCGCTCAGCAAAACTCTCTTTGAAGCGCTCGGACCCGAAGGCACGCTGCACGCCTTCGTCCACTACCCTGCTAACACTTTTCCCGACCAGCCCACAGAGCTGAAGGACGAAACCCACTTCAACTCTTATGGCGCTTACGAGCTTGCACGGGCCATCGTTCAGAGCATCCGCGAGCAGCACTTGCCGCTCGAGCAATTCCTTCGCCCGAACATCCCGCTGTTTGACCCCGCCCACCCCGAGCCGTTCACGGCTTGGAAGCTTCCGCCATGCCCATTCGTGTCGACGACAACGCCGTACGGACGCTAAAGACAAAGGAAAACATGGCGTCCTTTGCGCTCATTGCGTTTTCTTTTCAAAATGTAACGTGCGGCACCCGATCAGAGATCGCCTAACGCCTTCGCCCACTCGCTCGTCGAGCGGCCGCGCTCCAGCGTAGCCAACTGCACCGCAAAATTCCCCGCCGTCGAGCACTCTGTTCCAACCCTGCAAACTTCCAACCCTGTCGCCTCAGCGGTCAGCCGGTTCAGAAACTCGTTCTGACTTCCACCGCCCATGATGTACAACCGCCGAAACTTCTTTCCGGTGATCTCGGCCACACCGCGCAGTACATCGGCGTATCGCCGGGCCAGGCTGTGAAACAGGAATGACGCCATCGCAGGGGCGTCTTCCGGACGTACACTCAGCTCCGGCAGATCGCGCCGGTGCAACTGCGCATTGATCCGCTGCGGCATTCTTCCACTCAGCAGCAAATCCGGATCATCCACATCCAGCACATACTCGAGCGGCGCAATTGCCGCGGCCTCTTTCACCAGCATCGGCAGGTCAATCTTCGCGCCATCCGCAGTCCAGCTCTCGATACACTGCCGCAGCAGCCACATACCATTCACATTTTTGTGGAAGCAAATGGCCCCATCGGCACCGCGTAAATTCGTGAAATTCTCTTCCCGCGCCTGAGCAGAATTGTTCGCCACAGGCAGCAGTGTTCCGACCAGCGACCATGTGCCCGAGCTGATGTACGCCCAGTCATCGCCATCGTCCGGAATCGCCGCGATGGCCGACGCCGTGTCGTGGCAGCAAGGCGCAATCAGCCGCGTATTCGCAAAAGCCGGCAACGCCGCCAGTCCGCCAGCCAATTGCCCAACATCTGTGCCGGGATCCACCAGCTCCGGCATAGCAGCCGCACTCGAGCCCAGTGTGGCGAGAATTTCCTCACACCATGAGCCGTCGAGTCCCAGCATCTGCGTATGGCTCGCGTTGGTGCGCTCTGAGACCGGACGTGCACCGAGGCGATACAGAATGTATTCCGGTAGATTCAGCCAGGGCATCGACCGCAGCTCCGCGTTGTCCGCGAACATCTGATACGCCGTGTTCAGCCGCAGAAGTTGAATCCCGGTCAGTTCACGCATGCGTTCCGCGGAGATCCGCTCATGCAGCGAAGCCTCCGCCACCACCGTGCGCTCATCGCGATAGCAGAACGGCGCGGCCACCGGCTCGCCGTCCGCACCAAGCCGCACGTAGTCCACTGCCCAGCCATCCACCGCAATCGAACGAATGCCTTCGTTGGCAATGGCGGCGCAGCGCACCAGACCTTCATCCAGGCCAGTCAGAATCGAGTCCAGGTTCCAGTGCAGCCCGTCGACGCTCTCGACAGCATTGTTCGCGAACCGATAGACGAGTTGCATCTGCGGCTCGTTCTCAATCCACCGCAGCAGCGACACGCGACAGCTCTCCGCGCCGAGATCGATCGCGACCAGCGCTCGCCTGTCCTGCGCGCCGCCGGGCATCACCGGAGATATGCCTCAGTCAAGCCGCCGTCTACCGGGATCAAATGGCCCGTCGTTACCGGAGCCTTCGGTCCGCCGACAAACAGGATCGCTTCCGCGCAGTCCTTCGGATCGATGGGCACATGCGTCAGCGTGCGCTTCGCATAAAACGCCGCCAGCAGGTTGCGGAGCTCATCGTCGCTCTGCGCCTCATCGAATGCGATGCCGTACTTCGCCAGCGACGCCTTCACGCGGTCGCGCGGGAACATCGTCGATCCCTTCACGACAGTGGCCGGACTGATCCCATTCACACGCAACAGCGGAGCATACGTGACCGCCAACTCACGCACCAGATGGCTCAGCGCGGCCTTGCTGACGTCGTAGGCTTCTGTGCCACGCTTCGGCACCACCGCATTCGCCGAACTTGTCAGGACGACGCTTCCGGGCAGCCCCTGCGCCTTGAAAACACTCTGCGCCTCATCGGTCAGCAGATAGTTCCCCGTCACATTCACTTCCAGCGTCAACGCCCACTGCGCGTCAGTGATCACGCCATCTGGCGAGGACGGAAACAGAGCCGCGGTGTTGATCAAAATATCCAATCCACCGAACGCCTTCACAGTGGCTTTGAGCGCCTCGCGAATCGTCTCGCGTTTGCGAATGTCGATTGCCACAGCCACTGCGCACTCCGGCCCGCCAATCGCTTTGGCTTCATCTGCAACCTTCTGCGCCGCGTCGACAGAAAGATCGGCAACCACGATATGCGCGCCACGCTGCGCTGCCAGCAATACCGTCTCGCGCCCGATGCCGCTTGCGCCGCCGACCACCAGCACAATCCTTCGGCTTAGCTCTTTCTCCGCGGGCTGCCGGCGAATCTTCGCTTCCTCCAGTGCCCAGTACTCGATCCGGAACGCCTCGCTCGGCGGCAACGCAACGTAGTTCTCGTGCACTCCAAACGCAGACGTCGGAGCAGCATCGCCAGCCTGTGGCAACACCGCCGGACACTGCCCATCATCCATGCCGCCGGCGCCTTCCATCACGTGAATAGCATTGATATAGAACTCGCCCGTGATGCGAGCGTTCGGCTTGTCCTTCGCGAAACTGAACATGCCTACGCCCGGCACCAGTACGATCGTCGGGTTGGCATCACGGATCGCCGGCGAATCCTTCAGAGCATGCGCGTTGTAATACTCGGCATACTCCTTGCGATACGTCTTGAGCGACTCGTCCACCTTCGCTTCAAGCCCTGCCACATCGGTCGCCGGATCCCAGTCCACAAACATCGGCCGAATCTTCGTCCGGATAAAGTGGTCCGGGCAACTCGTCCCAAGCCGGGCCAGCTTCTCCGCCGAGTGCGAGTTCACAAACCCCAGCACATCCGGAGCGTCGGTAAAGCTTCCAATCACGCGCTTGTCAGCCGACGCCCGGCCACGCAGCACCGGCATCAGGCGCAGGGCAATCTTCTCGCGTTCTTCATGCGATGTGTGTTTCACGCCACCGAAGCTGATACCCTTCTTGGCTCCGTGCTCCAGCACGAACTGCCCAAGCTGATCGATGATCGTGACCGTATTCAGATAGCTCTCGCGCTGCGTCTGCCCCCACGTAAACAGCCCATGCCCACCCAGCACAACGCCATCGCAGCCCGGGACTTCCGCCACACCGCGCTGCAACATCATCGCCAGTTCAAACCCGGGACGCTGCCACGGCAGCCACACCAGCTTGTGCCCGAACCGCTGGTTGAACTCCTCCATCTTTTCGCGCCCGTTCGCCGAAGCCGCCAACGCAATTC
>Ga0134125_10009014_pt1 | contig 11244 bp, 11 predicted proteins | sample KB31751_FD_96464 | JGI IMG/M metagenome (GOLD analysis project Ga0134125, IMG submission 96464) | Terrestrial soil microbial communities with excess Nitrogen fertilizer from Kellogg Biological Station, Michigan, USA - KB3-175-1 | ecosystem: Environmental > Terrestrial > Soil > Unclassified ...
AAGCCGCGCGCGCCGGCGAATCGGGGAAGGGCTTTGCGGTGGTGGCGCAGGAAGTGAAGGCGCTTGCCTCGCAGACGGCGAAAGCGACGCAGGAAATTTCCTCGCGCATCGAAGCGATGCAGACCACGACCGCACGTTCGGTAAGCGCGATCCAGGCGATCACGGCGACGATCCGCGAACTCGACCAGTTTTCCGCGGCGATTGCCGCCGCGGTCGAAGAACAGGCAAGCGCCGCGCACGAAATTTCGAGCAACGTGAATGCGACCGCCGCCGGCGTCGATAACATCAAGAATGCGATTGGCGACAGCGAGACGATCGCGAGAAATACCGCAGAGGCCGCCTGTACGGTGGGTCGTGCCGCCCTCGAAGTCATCGGTCAAACCGGCGAGATTCGTGCGCGGGTCGATGCCTTCAGCGAAGACATTCACGCCGTGCAGGTCTCAGCGTCATAGAATGCCGCACTGCCGGTGAGGGCGGTTTCTGACGCTGCAAGCACTGCAGCTCTTTTTCATTTCCGCCTGATGCGCTGGCGCGATTTTATTTCCACCACGTTGTTCTTTTTGCTTTCCGTGGCGCTTTGCTTCAGCGCCTCGGCAAGGCCGACCGGGCGATTATGCTTCTTCAATAAATCCGCAAAGGCTTCGTTCGAGAGTTCCTGAAACGTCGCCATGCGATCGCCGGCAAGCTGCTGCAGCGCCAGAAATGTATCGCTGTCGAATTCGATCTGCTTCCGCCGCGGCATGGCGGTAAACCGCGCTCGCCGGAAAAAAGTTCCGCCTTACTGGAATGTCAGCGGCGAGCCGCAATTATTCCGCCCCTCGCGTCCGCGAAAGCGCGCCGCGATCCATCGCGCGGCGTGACGCGCGCCGCGAATGGCGGAAGCGTCATGATCGCCGCCGGGAATGCCGACAAAACTTACCGGCGTTCCGCTCCGGCACAAATCGCGAATGAAATTCGCCGTCACCGAAGGATGCACGATCGTGTCCGCCGAGCCCTGCGCGATGAAGACGGGCAGGCCGCGCGTCTCGCGCTTCGGCGTATTCTCTTGCATGAGCCGCGCCCATGGCTCGACGGCGAGAATGTCGACCGCGAGAAATCCTTCGCGCTCCAGAGGCTGCTCGGCGAGCAGCATGGAAAAATCCTGGCCGTAGGTCTCGTTGCAGAAATCCGAGAGCCGGTCGAAGACGAGGTTGGAGCGTTCCAGCACGATATTCGCGAGCGAAAGACTGAACACTTCCGACCAAGCTTTCAGCGCATAAGCGCCGAGAATTTTTCCGGTGATACTCGGCAAGTCCATTTTCATGAGCGGCCCGAGCTCGGTCGCGGGCGCTGCCGCCGCGATGCCGACGAGGCGCAGTTCGGGCGCATAGGAAGGCGCAAGCTCGCCCGCGAACAGGACAGCGTGGCCGCCTTGCGAATGGCCCCACAGCGCGAAGCGTTCGCCCGCGGAGGCGTTCTTGAAATTCCGCGCCGCGCGTACCGAATCCAGCACCGCGCGGCCTTCGCTCACGCCGATGAGGTAGGGGTGAGGGCCGATGGTGCCGAGCCCGGGATAGTCGGTCGCGGTGACGATGTAGCCGAGCGCCAAAAGATCGCGCAGGCCATGCATCGTTTGATAGACGGTGGGCCTGAGCGATGGCGCGCATTTCCGCGCGATGCCGGTCGTTCCATGCGCCCATGCGACAACGGGCCGGCCGCCGCGCGGCGCGTTGCCTCGCGGCACGACGATCACGCCGGAGACGGCGATCGTGTCGCCGTTTCGATCCTTCGAGCGGTACAGAACCCGGAAAGCGGAAGCGCCCATCGGCGCGCCGCGCATCGGCTCGATGCGGATGATGGAGCCCGGCTCGCCGAGCAGCTCGCCGACGTCCGCGTCATAAAACCGTTCCGAAGCCTGGGCCGGGACGAGGGCCGCGAGCCAGAGGAAAAAGAGCGTCAGAAAGGCCCGCATGGTTTCCACTGCTGAAAGCGTATCGGGTCGCGCTGGACAGAGGCCGAGGGAGCAAGTATCTCAGCCTCCCATGAAAAACTTCTTCCTCAAAGTCTTCACTTGGTGGAACGGCCAGACCTTCGGCACGCAGTTTTGGACGTTTCTCTATGGCGAGTATGTCGGCACCGACGAGGTCGGCAACCGCTACTACCGGCAGCGCGGCGGCAAGATCAACAAGGGCTTCGGCTTTCAGCGCCGCTGGGTGATCTATAACGGCGTCGCCGAGGCTTCGCGCGTGCCGCCTTCATGGCACGGCTGGCTGCATCACACGGTCGATACGCCGCCGACCGAGGAGGACTACAAGCCGCGCGAGTGGCAGAAGCCGTATATGCCCAACATGACCGGCACGCCGAGCGCCTATCGGCCTTCCGGCTCGACGCTGAAATCCGGCCGCCGCCCGGCCGCGACCGGCGACTACAAGGCCTGGCGGCCCGGCGAATAATTTTTCAGATTTTCAGAGCACGATCACGCGCGTGTTGATCGGCGTGCGCAGATACAAGTCCGCGATTTCTTCGTTCAAGAGCCGGATGCAGCCCGACGAAACATTCGTGCCGATCGTCCACGGCTCGGCGGTGCCGTGGATGCGATAGAGCGTATCCTTGTTGCCCTGATAAAGATAAAGCGCGCGCGCGCCGAGCGGATTGTTCGGCCCGCCGGGCATGCGTTCGGGCAATTCCGGCTGACGCAAGCGCATTTCCTTCGGCGGCACCCAGTCCGGCCACACAGCGGTGCGGCCGACCATCGCGGCGCCGCTCCAGCCGAAGCCCTCGCGGCCGACGCCGACGCCGTAGCGCACGGCGGTGTTTCCTTCGCGCAGCGAATATAAAAAGTGCTGGCGCGGGTCGATCACGAGCGATCCGGGCTGCTCGGTGTGCGTATAGCTCACGAGCTGGCGGCGGAATTCGGGATCGAGAAGATCCTGATTGACCTTCTTGATCGTGAACTGCCCGTCGGGAATTTCGCCGATATACCATTGCTGACCGTCGGGCGCCTCGATCGGCTGGCCGTAGACCGGGTGATTGTCGGCGGGCTGCGCGTCGGGCGAGACGCGCATCGGCGCCTGGCTGCCTTGCTGCGGCTGGACATTGCCCGGCGGCATCTGTCGAGGATCGGGATAAGGCTGCTGGCCGGGATAGGGCTGCCGGTCCGGATAGGGATTGGGCCGGGCGCCGGGATAGGGCGCTTGCGGCGGATATTGCGGATAGCCCTGTTGCGCGCGGGCGGCGGCCGGCGCGGCGATCACAGTGGCGGCGCCGAGAAGGAACTTCCGGCGCGAAAACGGCTTTCGGTTCATGGAGTCGGTCATATCGTATGATTAAAGTCACTGAAAATTGGGAAACTTCAAGGCCGGGTTCGCCTGCCGCCCCGACTTCACGAAGAATCGTTCGCCCTAATGCTTAGGCGCGGACGGGATTGCCGAAAAGGCCGACGTCGTCCGCACAAGCAAAAACGGCTCTTGCGAGCCGCTTTTTTCCTTGAGACTGCCGAGCTGTCAGTACCGATTCCGCCGATTGTAGCCGTCCCGATCGCGGAAGGCCAAGCGCGGATTCAGCATGCACATGCCGCCGACACCCACTCTTGTCGCGTAGCACTGGGCCATCGTCGCGAATCGGCAATCGAGATACGTCCCGCCACCGCCCCAGCCTCCGCCCATGGGCGTATCAAGGCAGTAGGTTTCGTTCCTCCGGACCTGCTGCGCTTCCGCCGTGTCGAGTAGGCCGGCAAAGGCCGCAGCGGTCATCCCCAAAATCACGAATGCTTTCATGGCGCGGGCTCCCAATCTGTCGATAGAAAACACCGCAAATATGGCTTTGTTCCGCCGCACGCGATGTGACTTAGATCACAACCACGCGCGTTCCGACCGGTGTCCGAAGGTATAGGTCGGCGATTTCCTCGTTGAGGAGCCGGATGCAGCCCGACGAGATATTTGTGCCGATCGTCCAGGGCTCCTTGGTGCCGTGGATGCGGAAGAGAGTATCGCGGCTGCCTTGATACAAATACATCGCGCGCGAGCCGAGCGGATTGTCCGGCCCGCCCGGCATCATCTCCGGCAATTCCGGCTGGCGGAGCCGCATCTCTTTCGGCGGATGCCAGTCGGGCCACTCCGCCTTGCGTCCGACGGAAGCCTGTCCGCTCCAGCTGAATCCCTCGCGCCCGGTGCCGACGCCGTAACGGATCGCGGTGTTGGCTTCGCGCGTGGAGTAGAGAAAGTGCTGGCCCGGATCGATGATGATCGTGCCGGGCTGCTCGCTGTGCCGGAGGTTCACGAGCTGGCGGCGATATTCCGGATCGAGCATCTCCTGATTCACTTTGTGAATCCGGTGGCGGCCGTCCGGCGTCCAGCCCGTGTACCACTGGTTGACGTCGATGCCTTCCTCGGTCTCCTGGCCGTAGCCGACATAGGGCTCGATCCGAATGCCGAAATTGCCTTCCTGCGCGCGCGCGGAATACGGCGCGAGCGCGGCGGCGGCTGCGCCGGCCAGGCTGGCCTTGAGGAAGCGGCGGCGGCTCGAAAACGATACGGCCATGCTGGGTCCGAGACGGGTTGAATCTCGCGAGGACCGAATGTGGTCAAGTTTTGCGCTTTTGCCAAGCGCCCTCTGGACCGGGAGACGCCCTTCCGCCGCCGTATTTGCCATGATAACCAGCGGGGTAGGCGGGCGCGCTCATGATTTTCTTCCGTTTGGTTTCCGCCGGAATGTCATGCCACTGAAATTTCTGCCGACGATTCTGGCTTTCGCCGCGCTCGTAGCTGTGCCTGCCTTGGCGCAATACGATGCGCCGCCGCGTCCGCCCGGTGCGATCGAGTACCCGCCCGGCCAGCAGCCCTATCCACAGCCTTATCCCGACCAGCGCTATCCGCAGCGCGCGCAGCCTTACCCGCCGCAGCAATATCCCGACTCGTATCCGCCGCAGGGACGCGACCCGCGCCAGGATTCGCGACAAGATCCGCGCGGCGTGCAATCGCAGCCTTTGCCGCCGCCGCCCGGCGCGCCGCAACAGGCGCAGCCCGTGCCGCGGCAAGAGATGAGACAAGTTCTGCCGCCGCCGGGCTACGATCCGCCGCAAGCAGCGCCCAAAGCGAAAGCTAAAGCGGAGCCGAAAGCCAAAGCCGCGCCCAAACAGGCCGCGCCCTCGTCACCCAACGCGCCGGAAGCGGCTGAAGTGCCGGTCGAGCAGGCCCCGCTGCAGCGGATTTCGAATCCGACCGCGGTATTCTCCGGCCTCGACAAGATCACCGGCCGCATCATTTCGTTCGAAGCGGCGATCGACGAGACGGTGCAATTCGGCGCGCTGCAGGTGACGCCGCGTGCCTGCTACACGCGGCCCGCGACCGAAATCCAGAACACGACGGCGTTCGTGGAGGTCGACGAGATCACGCTCGCGGGCGACATCAAGCGCATTTTCACCGGCTGGATGTTCGCGAACTCGCCCGGCCTGAACGCCGTCGAGCACCCGATTTACGACGTCTGGATCACCGACTGCAAAACGACGCCGCCGGCGATCGCGCAATCCGGCGGCAAGCAATAAAAATCGGCTTTCGCCTGCAGCGCTTCCGCCAGCAGCCGGTGATATTTCTCGCGCTCGACTTCGACCGCGCCGAAGCTCGCGAGATGGTCGGTGAGAAATTGCGCGTCGAGCAGTTTGAAGCCGCCGAGCCGGAGCCGCCCGATCAGGTGGACGAGCGCGACTTTCGACGCGTCGCGCTCGAAGTGAAACATGCTCTCGCCGAAAAACGCGCCGCCGAGCGAAATGCCGTAGAGGCCGCCCACGAGTTTTCCGTCGCGCCAGGCTTCGACGGTGTGGCAATGGCCGCGGCGGAAAAGTTCGCGGTAGAGCCGCCGGATGCGCTCGTTGATCCAGGTCTTGCGCCGGCCGGGCGCGGGGGCGGCGCAAGCGTCGATGACCGCGTCGAAGTCGCGGTCGGCGTAAACCTCGAAGCGATCGGAACGAACGGTGCGCGCAAGCCGGCGGGCGATGTGAAAACGCTCGATCGGCATGACCCCGCGCCGCTCCGGGTCGACCCAATAGAGGCTCGGGTCCTCCGCGCTCTCGGCCATCGGGAAGATGCCGCAGGCATAGGCCTTCAGCAGCACTTCCGGCGTGATTTCAGCGAGATGCTCGCTCGCGCGGGTCATGCCGCAGAGTCTACATGCTCCGGTTCCACCTAGGAAGGTTCAGCGGACTTGGAACCTGACGCCGAGATACTTCTCGCTGCGCCAGACAACTTCGCAGCGGCGCAGAACCTTGCCGCGCTCGGAAAGCATCAGTGTGAACTCGTCGGGAAACCGCGCCGGGTCTTTCACTTCCAGGCGCGCGCCGCCCGCCGAAATATCGATAAACCGGCATTCTTGCCGCGCGCCGTTTGCGGTAATAACCGCCGACGGATAGGTAAGCAGCTGTCGCGTGGCTTTCCGTTTGTCCGTGCGCATTGGCAACGCCCACCGGTTACTCGAAAACAGCCTACACAACTTGGAATAATAAACTCTAAAACGGCGCGCAGGGGCGGAATATAGCAGCTTTCGCCGCGACCTGCCGCCGGCATCGAAATCGAGCGGGCGATTAAGCCGGTATTTTTGCGTTCAACAGCTCGCGCAGCTTGGCTGCAAGCTCGGCGCGGCGAAACGGCTTGCCGAGAAATTCCGTGCCCGGCGCGTCGCCGTTCTCGCCGCCAATCGTGCCGTGCGTATAGCCGGAGGTGAACAGCACTTTCATGCGCGGTATGCGGCGGCGGACTTCGTCGGCAAGCTGCCAGCCGTTCATGCCGTCGGGCATCACCACGTCGGTGAAGAGAAGATCGGGCGTCAATCCTTCGTCGAGCAGCTCGATCGCACGCGAGCCTTTGTCGGCGGTCTTCACGCGGTAGCCGAGCGAGATGAGCTGCTTTTCGGTATGCGCCCGCACCAGGGGGTCGTCCTCGACGAGCAGGATCGACTCGTTGCCGGTGGGCAGCGCAGTCGCGGGCGCGGTGTCGTGGAAAGAGGGGACGATGCTCGGCGCGTCGGTGCGCGGAAAATAGAGGCGGACCACGGTGCCGCGATCGAGCTCGGAATAAATCGTGACATGGCCGCCCGATTGCTTGACGAAGCCGTAGATCATGCTGAGGCCGAGGCCCGTGCCCTTGCCGACTTCCTTGGTGGTGAAGAACGGCTCGAACACCCGCGCGAGGATATCGGCGCTCATGCCGGAGCCGCTGTCGGTGACCGCGACGCCGACATATTCGCCCGCCCTGGCGCTCGGATTGATTGCGACATAGTCCTCATCGAGCACGACATTCGAAGTCTCGACCATGAACCGGCCGCCGTTCGGCATGGCGTCGCGCGCGTTGACGGCGAGATTGAGGATCGCGGTCTCGAACTGATTGCGGTCGAATTTCGGCGTCCACAGATTCTCACCGAGGCGGAGATCGAGCTTCACCTGCTCGCCGACGGTGACGATCATGAGGTCGGTCATGTCGGAAAGCAGTTCGTTCACATCGGTCGGACGCGATTCGAGCGCCTGCCGGCGGCCGAAGGCGAGGAGCCGCTGCGTGAGCGTCGCGCTCCGGTCGGCGGCATCGAGCGCGAGCTGCGCGAGCGAATGCATTTCGGGATTGTCGCGCAGCATCTCGGCGAGAATTTCGGTATTGCCGAGGATCACCGTGAGCAGATTGTTGTAATCGTGGGCGATGCCGCCGGTGAGCTGGCCGATCGCTTCCATCTTCTGCGACTGCCGGAGCTCTTGTTCGAGTTTCAGCCGTTCGGTCATGTCGCGGCCGATGAAGAAATGCTGCCGGCCTTCCTCGGACCACACGCCCGTCCATGACAAGGCGACCGCACGGCCATCCTTGTGCATATAACGCGTCTCGAAATTTCGCGTGCTGCGGCCGCGGCGCGCGACCCGCATTTCCTCGCGCGCGGGTTCGAGATCGTCCGGGTGAACGAATTTGATCGCGTTCAGGCCGACCATTTCTCCCGGCGTATAGCCGAGAATCGATTGTACGCTGGGACTTACTTTCTGGATATCGCCCTTCGAGCTCATCACGAAAATCAGATCGATCGAGGACGAAAAGATCCGCTCCATCGCGGCGCCGAGCTGGCGCTGTTCGGTAATGTCGATCGCGACCGAGCCGACCTGCTCGATCTGGTCGTGAGCGTCGAACAGCGGAAACTTGACGCACAAGAGCGTGCGCGGGTTCTTGCCGTTCGGCATCACGAGTTCGCCTTGCAGCGGCTTTCCGGTCGCGAGCACTTCCTTATGCAGCGCGTCGTGGCGATCGGCGAAGTCGCCGTCGCCGAAAATTTCCCGCACTGTCTTGCCGTGCCAGTCGGTCTGGTTGGCTTCGATCCAGCGGCTGTTATGCGCATTCACCATCCGCAAACGGCCATGCAGGTCGCGGACGCCCACGAGAAGCGGCGCCTGGTCGAGAATTTCCATCAAGCGCGCGCGATCCTTGCGCAGTCCTTCGGCGAGCTGGAGCGAGAGCGCCGTCATGTCGCTTTGCAGCTTGTTGCTCTCGATCAACAGCACCGAAAGCAGAAAGCCGGCGGCGAGGAAACTGTAAATGCGGCCCGCGTACCAGCCGATCTCGTAGCGTCCCGAGCTGAACACCGCCGAAAGCGTGACGTCGCAAAGCCAGACGCACATCACGACGAGGAGCCAGAGATTCAGAAGCGACGGCCGCCTTTTCTGCGAAAGCGCGATCATCGCCGCGGCGGTGAGGGCGAGAAGCGCGGGGCTAATGCCCTTCGACACCAATAGCGAATAATTGCTGCCTTGCGTAACGACCGGAAGAAAATCCATCCCGGCGGTCGCGAGCAGCACGAACCCGGCGGCCGCGAGTGCGGTGCCGCTGAGGCAGACGCCGACCGCGAGCGAGGTTTTCTCCCGTGGCACCTTGATCGGATTTTCGCGCTTGGAAAGCAACGCGTAGGCGATGATGAACAGCGGAAGCCCGCCATGCCAGAATACATAAATCCACGAGGTCGTCTGCGAGCCGCCGCCCAAGAGGCCGTGCGCCGCGAATACGCCGGGAAAGCTCAATGTGTGCGCGGCCACAAGCAGCGACGTGAACAAGTAGCCCGACGCAAGAATTAGCAGCGCCCACGAGCGTTCGCGCTGGAATAGTCCCAGCAGCAACACCATCGTCACGAAGTCGATGATCGCAAGCGACGTCTGGTTGGCGGGAATGAACGCGGGGATGCGCGGCAGCGGCGTGTGCAGAAACGGAACCGTCGCGGCAAAGGCGGAAATCGTGACGAGAATGGCGAACGCGACAAAGCGGCGGCTTCTGCGGCCCGCCGGAACGGTGGAAATCGACGCGCGAGATTCCGCGCTCTCGGTATTGATAGTCGGCACGTCGCGCCTTGTTGTCGGATATTGAAAGCCGATTTCGAATTGTGAGTTGGGTTGCTTAACGGACGTTTAAGCGGAACCGCTTGGCATAAACCACGCCACATTGCGGCGCGCGAAAACCTGCGTCGTTACGCCGCTTTCGAGAGGACGCCCGTCGGTTGCAGCAATGCGATCACAACCTGCGCTGCGCTGCACGATTTGTTCTTAACGACTTGGTACCGCCGGTTTTGATAATTTTTTCAGGCGAATGGAATTTTTGATGAACGACCGAACCGCTCTATCTCGCGGACCGACCGCTAACCTATCGTTGGCGGAATCTCCGGCGATCGCTCCGGCTTTGCCGCAAGGTGCAAGCAAGGCGGCCGCCTGCTTTGTCGTCGATGACGAACCGGGCATTCAGAACATCATCGGGCTCGCGGCCAAGAGTTTCGGCATGCATGTCGAGTGTTTCGCGAGCGCGGCCAAGGCGATCGCGGCGCTTGAAACGTTCCATCCGGGCCTGGTTTTCCTCGACGTCTCGCTCGAAGGATCGGACGCGATCGACGTAATCCGCGGCTTCGGTGCGGCGGGATTCCGCGGCACTGTGCAATTGATGAGCGGAAAAGACCCGGTCACAATCGAGGAGGTGCGGCGCGTCGGCGAGCGCCATTCGCTCGTCATGCTGCCGCCGTTGCACAAGCCGTTCCGGCTCGACCACATCCGCTCCGTGATGAAGGCGCATGTCGAATTGCCCGCGCCGAAACTGGCGGATGCGCGCGCAAATCTTGCCGCCAAGGAAAACGATACGCGTATCGATCTCGATGCGATGCTGCGAAAAAATTGCATCGAAGTCTGGTATCAGCCGAAGATCGATCTGAAAAAGATGCAATTCGCCGGCGCCGAGGCGCTCGTCCGCTGCCGGCATCCCGAAAAAGGATTGCTGGCGCCTGCGACTTTCCTGCCGCAGGCCGATCAGAACGTGATGCAGCGCCTTACCGAGTTCGTTTTGGTATCGGCGCTGAGCGATTGGCCGAAATTCGCGCAGGCCGGGTTTCCGGCGATGCTCGCCATCAATGTGCCCGTCGGCGTGCTGGGCAAGCTGCCGATACACGCGATCGTGCGCGATCACGGGCCGCGGCACGAGAAGTGGCCGGGACTGATGCTGGAAGTGACCGAAGACCAGGCGATGCGCGACATTCCGCTCCTGCACGAGGTCGCGACGCAGCTTCGCATTCACGACATTTTGCTTTCCGTGGACGATTTCGGCACCGGTTATTCGCATCTCGCCCGGTTGAGAGAACTTCCGTTCGCGGAAGTGAAGATCGACCGCAGCCTCGTCACGAATTGCGGGGAGAACAAGGGAAACGCTTCGCTCTGCAACGCCGCGATCGAGCTTGCGCATACTTTGGGCATGACGGCGGTCGCCGAAGGCGTCGAAAGCACGCTTGAACTCGAGACGCTGATCGCGATGGGCTGCGATCTCGCGCAAGGCTATCTGTTCGCAAAGCCGATGCCGCGCGACGAGCTTGTCGCTTCGCTCGCCAAGCTCGGCGCCGAAACGCACGCCTGAGAAAAAGAAAGTTGGCAAACAATAATGTCGATCGTCGTCGTAGTGCTCGGCTGCCTTCTCCTGTGGTTCGCAATCACGTCGCGTGGCTTTCGGCGCTTCGTCGTTCTGATGCTGGTGCTGTTCGCGATAGCAGGAGGCATTTGGCTCCTGCCTGAAGGGCCACCCGAAAAACAGGCGATCAAATTCGCGGCGCCGGCGCCGGTTTCCTACGCCGAGTTCATGGAAATTCCGGCGGATGAATTGGCCGTGACCGGAATCGCCATAGAGAGGCCCGGCGCAATCGGCCAGAATTACAAGATTTCCGGCCAGATCAGAAACAGTTCGAACTCGGCGACCCTTACGTCCATCAAAATGGAAATCACCGTCAGCG
>Ga0134125_10009015_pt1 | contig 11243 bp, 7 predicted proteins | sample KB31751_FD_96464 | JGI IMG/M metagenome (GOLD analysis project Ga0134125, IMG submission 96464) | Terrestrial soil microbial communities with excess Nitrogen fertilizer from Kellogg Biological Station, Michigan, USA - KB3-175-1 | ecosystem: Environmental > Terrestrial > Soil > Unclassified ...
CCACTGTTATTCCGCACGCGAATCTTCAGAACATCGCTGGTATCGGTGCGCTTCTCGGCGCGCGCCTGCGCCACAACACGGAAGGTGCGGCCGAACAGATTGAAGTCGTTGACGTACAACGATCCGAGATAGATCTGTAGCGCCGCGAATACGTCGGGGATGTTGATGCCAAGCAGTTGCGCCTTGGTGCGATCAATGTCGAGATAAAGCTGCGGCGTGGTGTTCTCGAACAGCGAGTAAACCTGCTGAAGACCGGGCGTTTGTGCCGCCTTTCCCATCATTGCATAAGTCGCGTTCTGCAAGGCCTGCGAACCGAGGCCACCCCGATCCTCAACCATCATGCGGAAACCGCCGGCGTTGCCGATGCCAGAAACCGGTGGTGGCGCGGCGACGAAAATCAGGCCGTCGTGGATCACCGACAGGCGCTGAAACAACTGCGCCTGAATCGCCGCTGCCGACTGCTGCGGATCTTCTGCCCGCTTCTCGAAATCATCGAGCGTCACAAAAACGGCGCCGGAATTCGGCGCGTTGGTAAACGTCGCACCGGAGAAACCGACAATATTCACGGCATGCGCGATCCCGGGTATCTTCAAAGCGATTTCAACCGCCTGGCGATTGACCTCGTCCGTACGCGCCAGCGACGCCGCGGGCGGGAGTTGCGTTACGATGATGAGATAACCGCGATCCAGCTGCGGGATGAAACCGACGGGTGTCTTGCGGAATTCGTTCAAACCGAACGCGATGATGCCGGCATAAACCAACAACATCAACGCAGCGATGCGCACGAGCTTAGCGGACAACTTTCCATAACCGCGCGTTAGCTTGTCGAAAGAGCGGTTGAACAGCCCGAAAAACCCGTGAATCGGTTTGCTCCACCAATGTCCACCCTCGACCTCGCGGTGCGGCTTGAGCAGCAGCGCGCAAAGCGCTGGTGAAAGCGTCAGCGAGACGATCAACGAGATAATGGTGGCGCCGGCGATGGTGAGCGCGAATTGTCTGTAAAACTGGCCGGATATGCCGGTGATGAAGGCCGATGGAATGAACACCGAACACAGCACCAGCGCGATGGCGATCAGCGCCCCACCCACTTCGTCCATGCTTTTGACTGCTGCGTCGTGCGGGCTCAGTCCCGCCTCGATATTACGTTCAACGTTTTCGACGACGACAATGGCATCGTCGACCACGATACCGATCGCAAGTACGAGGCCGAACAGCGATAGATTATTCAGCGTGAAGCCGAACATCGCCATGAAGAAGAAAGTACCGATCAGCGACACCGGAATAGCCACGATCGGAATGATGGCCGCACGCCATGTTTGCAGGAATAGGATAACGACAAGTACGACAAGGATAATTGCTTCGAAGATAGTGGACTGAACTGCGTCCACCGACTGCTGGATGAACTGCGTCGGGTTGTAGACGATGTCGTATTTCAGCCCCGGCGGAAATCGCTTGGCCAGATCGTCCATCGTGGCCTGAATGGCTTTTGCCGTTGCCAGAGCATTCGAGCCGGGCCGCTGGAAAATACCGAGCGCAATCGCTGGATTAAGATCCAGATAGGAATTCGTCGAATAGTCCTGCGCCGCAAGCTCAATCGTTGCCACATCCTTCACACGCACCACCGCGTTCGCCGTCTGCTTGACGACAATATTGCTGAATTCCTCCGTACTGGTGAGGCGACCCAGCGTTTGCACGGAAATCTGAAACGCACCGGGCTTGTCGACCGGGGGCTGGTTAAGCACGCCGGAGGCAACCTGGACGTTCTGACCTTGCAACGCCAGGACGACGTCAGCGGCGGTAAGACCGAGCGACTGCAGGCGGTCCGGGTCGAGCCATGCTCGCATCGCGTAATCGCGGCTTCCGAACACGATGATCGATCCCACGCCATCTACGCGAGTCAGAGCGTCGGTGATTTCTATGGTGGCATAATTGGAGATGAACAGCGTGTCGCGCGACTTGTCCGGCGAATAGAGATGCACGACCATCATCAGATCGGGCGAACTCTTGGCGACGGTCACGCCGATGTTGCGCACATCGGCCGGCAGGCGCGGTTGCGCAATGGCGACTCGATTTTGCACCTGCACCTGCGCAATATCGAGATTGGTGCCGATGTCGAAACTGACGGAAATCGTAAAACGGCCATCGCCCGTCGAGTTCGACGACAGATAAATCATGTTTTCGACGCCGTTGATCTGCTGTTCAATCGGCGTCACCACGGTAGCGGCAACGACATCGGCGTTGGCACCGGGATATTGACCGGTCACGGTGATGGTGGGCGGCGCGATCTCCGGATATTGCGCGATTGGCAGGCGGGAGAACGCCACACCGCCGAGGATGACGAAAATGATCGACACTACCGAAGCAAAGATCGGGCGATCGATGAAAAAGTGCGAAATTCGCATGCGTTGACGCCGCCCGTTATTTTGACTGTTGCGGCGGGCCTCCCGCCGACGCCGGTCCCGCAGGCTTAGCGCCCTGCTGCTCCGGCCGCACCTTTGTGCCCGGTCTTGCCTGCATCAAGCCGCTGGTCACGATACGATCATCGGGGCCGATACCGTCCTTGATGACACGGAGATTGTCCGACGTGAGCTGACCGGGCGTGACATATCTCTGTCGCGCCGTATCCTGCGCGTCTATGACGATGACATATCTTTGTGCCTGCTCGGTGCCGATGGCGGCGTCGGGAACCAGCAAAGCCTCATAGGGCGGCGAACCCGGTACGCGCACGCGGCCAAACATGCCCGGGGTGAACACCGCGTTCGGATTTGAAAATACCGCCCGGCCACGAATGGTGCCGGTCGAGCGCTCGATCACGTTGTCGACGAAATCCATACGCCCTTCATGATCGAAATCAGTTTCGTCGATAAGCTTAAGCGCCACCTGTACGCTGCCACCGCGGCTGGCGATGTCCTGCCCGGTCTTGCCGAGGCGTTCGTAGCGCAAATAGGACGCTTCATCGAAGGTGAATTCGAAATAAATCGGATCGGTCGAAACGATGGTAGCGAGCATTGTCGTGTTGCCGCCGGTACCGCCGGTGACAAGGTTGCCCGGAGTGACGCGCCGATCGCCGATGCGCCCATTGATGGGCGCCCGCAATTCGGTGAAATCCAGATCCAGTTCGGCCTGACGCACCGCCGCCTCGTTGGCGCTCACTGAAGCCTTGGCGTTACGAAAGGCTTGCGCGCGCTGTTCGAAGGTCTGGTCGGTGATCGTCTTGTCTCGTACGAGCTGTTGGCCGCGCGTATAGTCGGATTCAGTAAAGGCCACGTTGGATTGCGCCTGCACAAGATTGGCCCGGGCCTGGTCGAGCGTATTCTGGAATGGCCGTTTGTCGATGGTGAAGAGCAAATCGCCCTGCTTGACCAGCTGCCCGTCTTTGAAATGAAGCTTGTCGAGATAGCCCGAAACGCGAGCGCGCACCTCCACCGAATTTATGGCGGTGAAGCGGCCAACATATTCGTCGTAGTCAAAAACGGTGCGCTTGACCGGCTCAGCCACGGTGACTGCCGGCGGCGGGGGACTGGCCTGCTTTTGACCTTCGCCACAGCTCGCCACCAAGGTCGCGATCGCCAACGGCAACGCGATGGCTCGTGCGCCACGCATCAAAGACAATGATGAAACCAAGGGTATCGAATACATGAATGCCTGCAGAGAATATGGCTGGCGCGACCTGTTCCCCTTAGCGTTGGCAAACACCTATGTCCACCTTACCGGTTCGGCAATAGCCAACGAAGCATCGCATTAGCTGCGTCTTTTGGGACGAATCGCCGCAATCCAATCGCGTCGGAATAAGATCAAAACAATGCCGCAATAGGCCGCGGTTCCGACGGCGCCGACAATGGCGAGTGCCGCAAGGTTACGTGGGCCGTGCCAATCGGCGAGCCAACGAATGACGGGCCCGTGGCACAGCAACAACACCGCCGCGAACACGACACCGGCCACTGCAAGTCTCATGATTGACCGCCGCAATCGTCCATCATGAGAAAGATGGCCAGCGCGCGTCGCAAACCAGATGACGAGGACAAGATTGATCCAAGCGCCGATCGAGGTCGCGAGCGCCAGTCCGACCTGCGCGAGCGATCCCATCAGCAGCACTTTAAACGCAATGTTGACCGCCGCTGCGATAAGGGCAGCCTTTACTGGCGTCGCAGTATCACCACGCGCAAAAAAGGTCGCAACGGCACTTCGCATCAGCACGAACGGCAATAGCCCGAAAGCGTAGGCTGTCAATGTGCGTCCTGCCGCATCCGCATCGGCTGCTGTGAACGCACCGCGCATGAACAATGCGCGCATGATCAGGTCAGGAATGACAAAAAACGCAATGACACACGGAATAGACAGCAACAGGGTGAATTCAATCGCACGATTCTGCGCCTGTGCGGCGCCATGGTGGTCGCCGCCGGCGATACGGCGCGACATTTCGGGAAGGATGACCGTCCCGGCGGCGATGCCGATGACACCGATCGGCAATTGATTGAGACGATCAGCGTAGTAAAGCGCCGAAAGAGCGCCTGCCGGGAGGAAACTTGCGATGATCGTGTCGGCAAACAACGCGAGCTGGACGCCGGCAGAGCCGAGCGTTGCAGGACCGAGCGCGCGGAAGAATTGTCGCACGTCCGCATCGAGTTCCGGCCAGCGAAATTTCGTCAGTACGCCGGCGAGACCTGCATCGCCAGCGACCAGCAAGAATTCAAGTATGCCGGCAAGGAGAACGCCCCATGCCGCCGCGTGGCCGGCGGTTGGAAAGAAGGCTGCAAGGGCAAGCGCCAAGATGAGCGATAGGTTAAGCAGGATGGGGGCAGCAGCAGCAGCCGCGAAGCGTTGCAGCGCGTTGAGGATGCCGCCATAGAGTGTCACTAGGGTGATCAATAGAAGGTACGGAAACGTAATGCGGGTGAGCTCGACGGCCAGGGCATAGCGGCCGGGGTCGCGTGAAAAGCCAGGCGCCAAAACCCCGATTACCGCCGGTGTGAATACGAGTGCCACCGCCAACAAGACGATCTGACTTGCGAGCAGCAACGTAAAGATGCGGTCCGCGAACTGTCCGGCGCGCGCTGCGCCGCCTTGCTCGCGAATACGCGCATAAGCCGGGACGAAGGCGGCATTGAAGGCGCCTTCCGCGAAAATTGCGCGGAAATGGTTCGGCAGGCGCAATGCAACAAAAAAGGCGTCGGCAACGGGGCCGGCTCCCAGTACGGCGGCTAAGATAATGTCGCGAATAAAACCGCTGATACGCGAGAGGAGCGTAAAACCGCCAACGGTTAGTATGCGCTCAATCATCGGGTGAACGGCCCTGCTTCCGGGCGGTAGACGCTGCCTGTCAATGGACTTGAGGCCTTATGAACGATAGCGATAGTCAGATACGAATAACTGCCTTAAGACAATTCCGCGCCGGAACAAAGAGCCTCGAGTCAACCGCCGTATGTCTTCACCAATCATCCCCATTTTGCTGGCGGGTGGCGCCGGGACCAGGCTTTGGCCCGTCTCGCGCGATGCCCTTCCGAAGCAGTTTCTTCCCTTGGTCGGCGACAGGTCGACCTATCAGGAGACCCTGCTGCGCGTACAGGATCCGATGTTTGCGCCGCCGATCGTGATCACGGGGCCGAATTTTCACTTTTTTGCTCGCCGGCAGGCGGAGGAAGTCGGCATCGAGGCAACCGTGGTGATCGAGCCCATGCGGCGTGATTCGGGACCCGCCATCGCGGCAGCGACGGCGGTTGCCGCCATCCGCGACCCGCAGGCCGTTGTACTGGCACTTGCCGCCGATCACATCATTCTCGACATTGACGCGTTCCGCGCGACCTGCCTCGCGGGCCGCGCCGCTGCCGAGGCCGGACACATTGTCACCTTTGGCATTAAACCCACCGAGCCGAAGACCAGCTATGGCTATATTCTTCCTGGCCAGACCATCACCGGCGGCGCGCAGGCAGTGAAAAGTTTCGTTGAAAAGCCGGATCCCGCTACTGCTGCGCGTTATGTGCGCGAAGGCTATTTGTGGAATTCGGGCAATTTTCTTTTTCGCGCAGACGTATTGCTATCCGAGCTAAATGTGCTTGAACCCGACATGGCGATCGCGATCAAGGAGGCGGTCGCAAAGGCCAGCAACGATCTTGGCTTCCTGCGCCTGCAACCCGAAGCTTTCGCACGCGCTCCGCAGAAATCCATTGATTATGCGGTCATGGAAAAAACTGATCGCGCTGCCGTCGTGACCGGACAATTCCGCTGGTCCGACATCGGGAGTTGGGATGCGTTGTTTGACATTACGCCTCGCGACTCCGCAGGCAACGTGCTGCAGGGTCCAGTCGTAACCATGGATGCCAGCGATTGCGTGATCCATAGCGATCAGCGCCTTACCGCCGTGGTTGGCGTAAAAGACCTGGTGATCGTGAGCACCACCGATGCGGTGATGGTCGTTCCGCGCGCACGCGCGCAGGAGGTCCGCGACCTGGTCAACAAACTCAAGGCGGAAAAGAGACCGGAGGCGACCGATCATAAACGAGTCCACCGGCCCTGGGGCTACTACGAGTCCATCGACATGGGTGAGCGCTTTCAGGTTAAGCGCATCGTTGTCGTCCCAGGCGGAATTCTTTCGTTGCAAAAACATCGACACCGCGCCGAGCACTGGGTTGTTGTGCGCGGAACGGCCGAGGTCACCATCGATGAGAAAGCCCGCGCAGTCCATGAAAACGAGTCGGTCTATATCCCCATTGGCAGCGTGCACAGGATGGCCAACAAGGGGAAGATTCCGCTCGAATTGATCGAGGTGCAGACCGGTAGCTATCTTGGCGAGGACGACATCGAGCGACTCGAAGATTTTTATAAACGCAACTGACTTCGCCCGCGTTTATTTCTTCAGCGCCCGTCGAGTTGCATCGACGATACGATCTTGTGTCTCGACGTCGAGGTAGGCGTGCATCGGCAGGCTAATAACCTCGGAAGCCAGGCGTTCGCTCACGGTCACGCCTCCTTTGCCGACCGGATAGTGTTTGTACGCCTGCTGGCGATGCAGTGGGATCGGGTAGTAGATAGCGGTCGGAATGCCCTCTGACTTGAGTAGAGCCGCCAGCACGTCGCGCCTGCCATCCGCTACCTGAACGGTGTATTGAGCCCAAACGGACGTAGAACCGTGGGACGTAACTGGCACAGTCACAACATCGCCCAGCCGATCGCCATACCGGCGCGCAACCTTGTTGCGAGCGTCTATCTCATCCGGAAAGATTTTCAGCTTCTCGATTAGGACCGCTGCCTGAACGGTATCGAGTCGCGAAGCCAGACCGACGCGAACATTGTCGTATTTATCGCTGCCCTGCCCGTGCACTCGCAAGCTTCTGAGTGCGTCTGCAATTGCGTCGTCATCGGTCATCACCGCGCCGCCGTCGCCATAGCAACCGAGCGGCTTGGCGGGGAAGAAACTGGTGGCCGTGGCGTGACCAAAGGTACCCAATCGACGGTGATTGTAGGTCGCACCAAAGCCTTGAGCAGCATCATCAAGAACGAGCAACCCTTCGGCCTGCGCCGCTACAGCAATCGCACGGTGGTCAGCCGGTAACCCGAACAGGTCAACAGGAATGATCGCTTTTGGTTTTAAGCCCGCTTGTTTTGCAGTGGCAACAGCCCCTGCAATACCTTTCGCATCTATATTGAACGTCGTCGCGTCGACGTCGACAAAGACCGGCGTTGCGCCAACCAAAGCCACAACTTCCGCTGTCGCACAGAAGGTAAATGACGGGCATATCACCGCATCGCCCGGCCCAATCCCCATCGCCCGCAACGCGAGCACAAGAGCGTCGGTTCCGCTGGCGCATGTCACGACGTGCTTGGCGCCGCAGAACGCCGCAAGCTCGGCCTCAAAAGCTTTCACCTCGGGTCCGAGAATGAATTGGCAATGATTCAGAACGCGGGCGACTGCCGCATCGACAGCGGACCCAAGCCGGCGGCGCTGTGCGGCGACGTCAATGAACGGAATGGACGGCAGTTTGGTGTGCAAATTCATCGGAGGCCCGTAGATTACCCTGTCCGTCAACCAACGACGGCGCGCGGGCTTTTCTGTCGTGCGGACGCGACCGCAGTCGGACGCGAACTAAGGCACCGCGTCGCTATCTCCAGACTTGCAACGGCTTCCTCGCCCGTCACAGCCGGCACTGCCCCGGCGCGCAGGGCGCCCAGGAACGCCAGCAATTCCGAGCGCAAGGGCTCGGCATGACCGACCGACAAATGCCGCATCGAATAGCTGCCATCCGGCTGAAACCCGAAGCACTCGGTGACCTGGCGCGTCAGCAGATCGCCAGTCACGTATTTGCCACGCGTCGCGACAATGACATTGCGCGCCTTGAATGGCGTCAGCCAATTCGTGTTGATATGGGCGAGAACGCCGGAGGCGGTACGAAATTGCAGAAGCGCAATGTCTTCACGCTCGGCGACAGCACTGGAGAGCTGCGGCTGCACCTCGATGATGTCGGAGTCGGTGAACCAGCGAATTAGATCAATATCGTGAACCGCAAGGTCAATCACCACCCCCACGTTCGACATGCGGGGTGGAAAAGGTCCCACGCGGGTGATCGCAATCGAGAGGATATCCTCGCCGCGGATCGCTTCCTTGATTGCTTCGACGGCAGGATTGAAACGTTCGACGTGGCCAACCATCAAGGTCACGCCGGCCCGGCGCGCTGCGTTGATGATGTCGCGGCCCTCTTCCACCGACGAGGCGATCGGCTTTTCCACCATGACGTGGACACCTCGCGCAATGCAAAGGAGCGCGATATCGCGATGCAGATGAGTGGGCGCCGCAATGGTGATCGCGTCGATATCGCGATCGAGCAATTCTTCGACATCAGCGACGGCGACGCAGCCCAAGGTGCGCGCCACAAACTCAGCCTGCTTGCGGTCTGGATCGGCGACGCCAACCAATTCTGTGCCAGGCAATCCCGCGAACACGCGGGCATGATTGCTGCCCATAACGCCGACGCCGACAACCCCCACACGCAACGGACGCTCCGTGCTTGCTACTGCGGCCTGCATCATCTTTCGACGGTATCCCCGCGCCCCATTACCTTCTGCCCTCTTATCCCCTAGCATGGCAATGTGCGGCTGGCGACCACCTCTCGGGAGCCAATCCGAACACGTTTTGATTCAATGCGTTACAAATGGACTATTCGCATTGGGCGCAGATTGCGGAGGAAGACTACTCAGCAGCGCGCGAAGCTGGCACTGACAGCCGCAAGCCCGCGGCAACAGCGTCCTCCCGAAAAGATTTCACGGCTCCAAGCGAAAGTTCGGCCGCCGTCTTGGTGGCGAGCGCCGGAAGTTTTTTCAGCACGTCGGCCGGTGCCGTAATGATGTGGCAGCTCATCATATCCGCTTCCACCACATTGAAGACCTCGCGCGTGGACGCCCAGATGATCTCGATATTGCGGGTCTTGCGCGCCCCCGCAATGGCATCACGCATGATTGGTCGGTAATCGAATCCGAAGTCAGCCAACCGGCCCGCGAAGACCGACACGCAGGCGGGCGCACCACCATCCAACGCTTCAATTGCGCGCACGACCTGTTCGACGGTGAAGATCGCGGTCATATTGATTCTAACGCCCTCGCGCGAAAGCGTACGTACGGCTTCGAACAAGGGCTCGCCTCGCGTATTTGTCACCGGCAATTTCACGTAGACGTTCTTGCCCCACCCGGCGATAACGCGTGCTTGTGCCACCATTTCCGGAACGTCATCGGAAAACACCTCGAACGAGATGTGCCGATCCGGCACAGCCGTGACGAGTTCGCGTGCATATCCCGCATAGTCGCTTACGCCCGCTTTCTTCAGGAGAGAAGGATTGGTGGTGAAACCCGCAATCCACGGCTGCTTGGCCATCTCGACGATCTGAGTCTTGTCAGCGCCGTCAGTGAACAGCTTGACCTTCAATTCAGCCAGTGTTGGGGCGGTCATGATTTTGCCAGTCCTGTGGTCGCGTGCGCAGCCCTTAACATAAATGACTCTCCGTTACGATCCAATGCGGCTGCAAACCTAGTCCCAATGGAACCTCAGGTCACGTTACAAGCGATGATAAGATCGGTACCACTTAATGAAATGGCCAATACCCTCTGCAATCGGCGTGTTCGGGCGGAAGTCGACCTCGCGCATCAAGTCATCGACATCAGCGTAGGTCGCAGAAACGTCGCCTGGCTGCATCGGTAGCAACTCGCGCTTCGCTTTTTTTCCGATTGCTTCCTCAAGGAGACGTACAACTTCGAGGAGCTCCACAGACTTGTTATTCCCGATGTTATAGATGCGCCACGGCGCACTGCTCGAACCGGGGTCTGGCAATTTTCCTGAAAATTTTGAATCTCCTGCGGGTGGTTTTTTGACCAGGCGCACGACTGACTCCATCACATCGTCAACATACGTGAAGTCACGCCGCATGTTACCGTTATTGAACAGCGCAATGGGTTCGCCCGCGAAAATTGACTTGGCGAAAATCCACATCGCCATGTCCGGGCGGCCCCACGGCCCGTACACCGTGAAAAATCGCAATCCCGTCATCGGAATCCTGAACAGATGCGCATAAGCATGCGACATCAGTTCGTTTGCCTTTTTCGTCGCAGCGTAAAGACTTAAAGGATGATCGACGTTGTCGTGTACGGAGAACGGCAATTTCGTATTGGAGCCGTAAACTGATGAAGATGATGCATACAACAAATGTCGGCAGCCGCTATGACGGCAGCCCTCGAGAATGGTTACAAATCCCGAAAGGTTGGCATCGACATACGCGAAAGGGTCGACCAGCGAGTGCCGGACGCCGGCCTGCGCTGCAAGATGTATAACGTAAGGAAAGCGGAACTCCTTGAACAAGTTCGCCATCCCGCCGCGGTCGGCAAGGTCCAATTTCACGAACCGAAGCCGACTCGACTTCGCAAGCTCCGCACGCCGCGCCTCCTTCAGAACCGGGTCATAGTAAGTGTTCATGTTGTCGAGGCCGATAACATCGTGGCCGTCACGCAAGAGACGTCGCGCAACGTGAAATCCAATAAAACCTGCAGCGCCTGTTACCAGAATCGGGCCATCAGCCATCTACCGCATTCCGTTTCTGTTTAATTCCTGACCCGCCATATGAATTTCTTCAGACTACATCGCACGGTCGAGTTTGCCTCGTGGCCAAACCGCGATCTTCGCTGAAAATCGACGTTTGGGATCCAACGCGTCTGTTTAGCTGTTTCGTGGACCTGCCCGCAATAATTCTCGACCTCAATCTTGCCGC
>Ga0134125_10009019_pt1 | contig 11241 bp, 11 predicted proteins | sample KB31751_FD_96464 | JGI IMG/M metagenome (GOLD analysis project Ga0134125, IMG submission 96464) | Terrestrial soil microbial communities with excess Nitrogen fertilizer from Kellogg Biological Station, Michigan, USA - KB3-175-1 | ecosystem: Environmental > Terrestrial > Soil > Unclassified ...
AGCTCGCCGTTGCGCTCGACGCGCTGGTACAGCATCACCGACGCGCCCTTGACCTCCTCCGGCGCGGTGACGACGTCGAGCACGTCGTCCATGTGCGCGGGGTTGTGGAAGTGGATGTCCATGTGCCGCACGACGAAGGCGAAGCCCGGCGCCTCCTCGGCCGCCTGCTCGAACAGCGCACGGTGATCGGCGCCGATCAGGCGGAGATAGTTGGTCCGCCCGCGCTCCATGAAGCGCAGGTAACTCGCGTGATAGACGATGCCGGAGAAATCCGTGTCCTCGTAATAGACGCGCACCTGCTGATGGTGCTTGCCGTCGCGGATTTCGCCGTCGAGGGGGTTCATTGCGTGTGTCAAAAGCGAGTCCGTCAACTGACCTTGAACAGCGCGTGCTGGCGGTTGCGCGTGTAGGGCCGCACCGCCGTCGGCCAGCGGCCGGCTTCGACCGCCGCCGCCCATTGCGGGCTCGTGAGCACGCCCGGGCTGTCGAGCTCGTAGACGGCGCTATAAACCGGGCCCTTGTGCGCGACCTCGTTGATCTTGCCGCCGATGCTCACCGCGAAGGGCTCGCCCTTGAGCCGGTTGACGGAACGCACGCCCGGCACCTTCAGCAGGTTCGGGATGTGCTCGGTGTCGTAGACCTCGTTGAAGATCGCGTCCTTGTCGGCGTCGACGTCCATACTGGCGATGAACAGGTAACGGCTCTCGATCGGCATGGCGGCTCCAGGGGAAAGGTTGAACGCGCCGCGATCCTACTCGTCCTCGTCGCCCGCGAACAACCCGAACTGCGAGGCGTCCCGCGCCGGCTCGGCGAGGCCGAGATGCCTGAACGCCGCGCCGGTCAGCAACCGGCCGCGCGGCGTGCGCTGGATGAAGCCCTTCTGGATCAAATACGGCTCGATGATGTCCTCGATGGCGTCGCGCGGCTCCGACAAAGCCGCGGCGATGGTGTCGACGCCGACCGGCCCGCCGCCGTAGTTGAGCGCAATGGTCGAGAGATAGCGCCGGTCCATCGCGTCGAGACCCGAGGCGTCCACCTCCAGCGCGGACAGCGCGCGGTCGGCGATCTTGCGCTCGATCGCGCTCGCGCCGTCGGCATGCGCGAAATCGCGCACGCGGCGCAAGAGCCGCCCGGCGATGCGCGGCGTGCCGCGCGCGCGCCGCGCGATCTCGTTGGCGCCGTCGGCGGTCATGCTCATGCCGAGCACGCGCGCGCCGCGCGCGACGATCAGTTCCAGCTCCGCCTCGGTGTAGAAATTCAGCCGCACCGGAATGCCGAAGCGGTCGCGCAGTGGATTGGTCAGCAGCCCCGCGCGCGTCGTCGCGCCGACCAATGTGAACGGCGCGAGGTCGATCTTCACCGAGCGCGCCGCCGGCCCCTCGCCGATGATGAGGTCGAGCTGGAAGTCCTCCATCGCCGGATAGAGGATTTCCTCGACCTGCGGATTGAGCCGGTGGATCTCGTCGATGAACAGCACGTCGCGCGGCTCGAGATTGGTCAGCAGCGCGGCGAGATCGCCGGCCTTGGCGATCACCGGGCCGGACGTGGCGCGGAAATTGACGCCAAGCTCGCGCGCGACGATCTGCGCCAGCGTTGTCTTGCCCAGTCCCGGCGGCCCGACAAACAGCACGTGGTCGAGCGCCTCGCCGCGCGCCCGCGCCGCGTCGATGAAGATCTTCAGGTTGGCGCGCGCCTTCTCCTGGCCGATGAACTCGGCCAGCTTCTGCGGCCGCAGCGACGCGTCGACGTCGTCGTCGCGTTTGTCGGCGGTCACGAGGCGGCGGGGCGGCGGGGTCATCTGAGCCTCGTGTCCCGGACGCGGTGCAGCACGAGCGCAGCGAAGTGATGCACTGCTGATCCGGGACCTTCAAACTGTTTGGCGGTCCCGGGTCTGCAGCGCACCGTTTCACGCTGCGCCGCGCCCGGGACACGGGTGTCGCTGCGCTCGCTCACTTCGCCAGCTCCTTCAATCCCTGCCGGATCAAGGTCGCCGTGTCGGCGCCGTCGCCGGCATTGCGCGCGGCGGCGGCAATCGCCGCGGCCGCCTGCGGCTGGCCGTAGCCGAGATTGACCAAAGCCGATACCGCGTCGGCGACCGGCTTCGGCGCGCGCTTCTCGTCGAGCGCGCCAGCCAGATGCACCACCGCCGGATCGATGTCGGTGAAGGCCGGCGTCTTGTCTTTCAATTCCGTCACGATGCGCTCTGCCACCTTCGGCCCGACGCCCGGCGTGCGCGCGACCATCGCCTTGTCGCGCGTCGCGATCGCCGTCGCAAGCTCGGCCGGCCTGAGCGTGCCGAGCACCGACAGCGCCACCTTGGCGCCGACGCCCTGCACCGTCTGCAACAGGCGGAACCATTCGCGCTCGGCGTCGCTCGCGAAACCGAACAGCTTGATCTGATCCTCGCGCACATGCGTTTCGATCGACAGGGTCGCCGCCTCGCCCGGCGCCGGCAGCGCCTGCAACGTGCGCGCCGAGCAATGCACGAGATAGCCGACGCCGTTGACGTCGAGGATGATGCTGTCCTCGCCGTAACCGTCGACGATGCCCTTGAGCTTGCCGATCATCTCACCGCCACTTTCAATTTCGCCGCCATGACGACGCTGCCGCGATGATGCGCATGGCACACGGCGATGGCGAGCGCGTCGGCGGCGTCGTCCGACTGCGGCGCTGCCTTCGGCAGCAGCACGCCGATCATCATGCGGATCTGCGCCTTGTCGCCGTGGCCGGCGCCGACCACCGTCTTCTTCACGACGTTGGGGGCGTATTCGGCGACCGACAGGCCCGCGCGTGCCGGCACCAGCATCGCGACGCCGCGGGCCTGGCCGAGTTTCAGCGTCGAGGCGCCGTTGGCGTTGACGAAGGTCTGCTCCACCGCCGCCTCGTGCGGCGCGTAAGTCTCGATGATGCGGATGAGCCCGTCGTGGATCGCCACCAGCCGCTCGCCCAATGTCGCGCGCTCGCTGGTCTCGACCGAGCCGCAGGCGACATGGATCAGCCGGTTGCCGTCGCTCTCGATCAGGCCCCAGCCGGTGCGGCGGAGCCCCGGGTCGATGCCGAGGATGCGAATCGGGGCCTTGAGCATGCCTCTTTGATAGCCCCCCGCCCCGGCCAAGGGTAGGCGGACCGGTCAGGTCAGGAACAGCCGCGCCGGCGTATCCACCAGGATGCGGCGGCGCGTGGCCTCGTCCGGCGTCCAGGCGCAGAACAGGTCCATGAGGTGCCCGTCGTCCGGCATCACGGCCGCGTCGATCGACGGGTGCGGCCAGTCGGTGCCCCACATCAGCCGCTCCGGATTGGCGCGCAGCAATGCGTTGTGCAGCGGCGGCACGTCCGGATAGTCCGGATAGCGCGCCGAGACGCGGTAGGCCGCCGACACCTTCGCATGCGCGGCGCCGTCGCCGACGAGCCGCAGCAGCGCCTGGAAGTTCGCGTCGTCGGGCCCGCGCGCCGCGTCGACCATGCCGTAATGATCGACGATCACCGGCATGTCGCGCGCGATATCGCGCAAGGCCGGCGCGAAGTCCTTGAGCACGCGGCCGTCGCAGAAGAATTGCGCCACCCAGCCGAGCTCGGCCATCGTCTTGCGGAACACCTCGAACACGTCGAGGCCGACGCCGCGCACGTAATTCGGCTTTTGCGGGAACAGATGAAACCGCAGGCCGCGCATGCCGGCCTTGTGCCAGTCGCGCAACGTCGCAGGCTGGATGCGCGTGTCGGTGATGGCGACGCCGCGCAGCCGCTGCGGGAAGCGTGCGAGCGCGTCGAGCAGCACGCGGTTGTCGTAGCCGTGCGCGTTGCCCTGCACGATCAGGCCGTGCTCGCAGCCGAGCGTGTCGAGAAGCTTCAAGTACATCTCGACCGGCGCGTCCGGCGGCGTATAGCCGCGCCCGGGCGTGTAGGGGAATTTATCGGACGGCCCGAAGATGTGCGCGTGCGTGTCCCACGCGCCGCGCGGCGGCGCGACGCGCGGCGATTTCGGCTGCGCGACCGGGCCGGCGATGAGAGGGGGATTATCGAACGACAAGCACTGCAGCCTTGACCGTCACCCCGAGGTGCGAGCGAAGCGAGCCTCGAAGGGTGACGGCGGCGAGGCTTCGGCGGTCATCCTTCGAGGCGCGGCTTGCGCCGCGCACCTCAGGATGACGAACAGGGGGTTACCCCAAATGAATATTCGCGTCCTTCACGACCTTGTGCCAGGTCTCCATCTGCTGCGCGACGAAAGCCGCGAACTCGGCCGGCGTGTTCTGCCGCGACTGGATGTTGAGCTGGCGGAAACGGTCGCCGACCGCCGGCGATTTCAGCGCCGCGTTCAGGCTGCTGTTCAGCTTCTCGACGACCGCCGCCGGCGCGCCGTGCGGCATGAACACGCCGTTCCACTCATAGGCCTCGAAGCCGGGCACGGTGTCCGACACCGGCGGGATGTCCGGCAGGCTCTCCAGCCGCCCCTTGCCGGTGTGCGCGATGGCCTTGAGCTTGCCGCCCTTGATCTGGCCGACCACCGACGAGCCGTTGGCGAAGAAGAACTTCACCTGCCCGCCCATCACGTCGGTGATCGCCGGGCCGCCGCCGCGGTACGGCACGTGGCTGATCTTGATGCCGGTCGTCTTGCGGAACATCTCCAGGCAGAGATGCTGGAGCGTGCCGTTGCCGGACGAGGCCATGTCGATGCCGTCCTTCTGCGCCTTGGCGTAGGCGATGACGTCGGCGACCGTCGTCACCGGCACCGACGGCGTGACGACGAGGATGTTCGGCACCAGCGACGCGAGGAACACCGGCGCGAAGTCCTTCTGGTAGTCGAACGGCAGCTTCGGATAGAGCGCGCCGTTGACCGAGAAGCCGGTGGCGTCGTGCAGCGCGGTGTAGCCGTCGGCCTCGGCCTTGGCGACGACCGCCTCGCCGATGGTGCCGCCGGCGCCGCCGCGGTTCTCGACCACGAACTGCTGGTGCAGTTGCTCGCTCAGCGTGTTGAACAGGATGCGCGCGGTGGTGTCGGCGCCGCCGGCCGGCGGATAGGGCACGATGACGCGCACCGGCCGCGCCGGCCAGGCGGACTGCGCCCGCGCGGCGCCAATGAGCGGCGCGGCCGCCAGGCCGGCGATCAATGTACGGCGGGTGACGTGGACCATGCTTCCCTCCCCAAGTCTTCTGTTTGGAAGGAAGCTTAGCATCGGCGGCGCGATGCGGAAGCGGGCCCGCTCTAGTGCGAGACGGCCTCGACGGCGCAGCGGTGCAGCACGGCGGGATCGCTTTCGCCGGCCAGCGCCGCCTGGATCAAGGTGCGCGCGACCTTGCGCGGGAATTCCTCGTCGCCCGGGTCGAGATTGAGCTCCACACAGACGCGGTTGAACACGTCGACCAGCGCGGCGATGCCATCCTCGGCTTCCGGCGAGAACGTGTCCTTGGAGGTGCCGAGATAACCCGAGATGCGGGACGACAGGCTGTCGCTGCCGGCGAGCCTCACCCAACGCTCTTCCTCCCCGAGCCAGAAGTCGCGCATGTCCGGGTCGTCCGTGGCCTCGGCCCGTTCGCGGCATTCGGCGGCGCGGACGTAACAGTCCCGCGCATGCTGGTCTATCTTGTCGAGCATTGTGTCGTTTCCCCGGGCCGCACCCTGCGCCGGTCGCTCAAAATTGACAAGCAATCATTGCGGCAGTCGTTCCCATTAAGCTCGCGCGCGGGCAGTTTCCCACATTGTGTTTGTCAATTTCAATTTTCCGATCGAGAAATCGCGCGCGAGCACGATCGGCCGCCCGGCCGGCCGCAGTTGCGCAACTGGAATATTCCCGCCGCCGCGGCGCGGTTGCGCAACCGCAGCCCCGCCCTTTCATCGTGCGCGGACTCGCCCCATATTCGGGCGATGGTGAAAACTCCCGATAAGCCCAAGAATCCGGGCAAGAAATCCAAGGACCCCGCGCGCGCGACGCGCGCCAAGGCGTCCCGGCCGGACGCGCCGCCGACGCCGGACACGCTCGCCGGGCTGCTCAATCCGGGCATCGCGCGCGGCACCGCCGGGCTCGGGTCCGGCACCGGTTTGCAGCCGCCGCCGGACAATTCCTGGGACCGGCGCAAGGACTTCTCCGCCGCCCACACCGCCCGCAAATCGGCCAAAGGCGCTGCGGAGCGCGACACGACGCCGCAGGGATTTCACGAGGCGGCACAAGGCAACTACGCGGCGAGCCCGATCTCCGGACTCGACCCCGCGTTGGCGCGCGAACTCGGGCTCGATTCGGAGGATGCCTCCCTACCCTCTCCCCGCCCGGCGGGGAGAGGTGAAGAAGCAGCCGACCCCAAATACCGCCTGCCCCGCGCCGACCTGCCGAAGCCGGGCCACGGCCTCTCCTCGATGGGCGTCGCCGCCACCGCGGAGTCGCTCGAGCGCCTGCTGCGCGAGGGCCGTCCCGAATTCGCCACCGGCAGCGACGTGTGGACGCCGCACCGCCCGCCGCGGCCGGAGAAGTCCGAAGGCGGCCGCCGCCTGATCATCAAGTCCGACTTCGAGCCGAAGGGCGACCAGCCGCAGGCAATCCGCGAACTGGTCGAGGGCGTGCAGCGGCACGACCGCACGCAGGTGCTGCTCGGCGTCACCGGCTCGGGCAAGACTTTCACGATGGCCAAGGTGATCGAGGCCACGCAGCGCCCGGCGCTGATCCTGGCGCCGAACAAGACGCTCGCCGCGCAGCTCTACGGCGAGTTCAAGTCGTTCTTCCCCGACAACGCGGTCGAGTACTTCGTCTCCTATTACGACTACTACCAGCCGGAGGCCTACGTCCCGCGCACCGACACCTACATCGAGAAGGAATCCTCGATCAACGAGCAGATCGACCGCATGCGCCATTCGGCGACGCGCGCGCTCTTGGAGCGCGACGACGTCATCATCGTCGCCTCGGTGTCGTGCATCTACGGCATCGGCTCGGTCGAAACCTATTCGGCGATGACCTTCACGCTGAAGCAGGGCGGGCAGATCAACCAGCGCCAGCTGATCGCCGACCTCGTCGCGCTGCAATACAAGCGCACGCAGCACGATTTCTCGCGCGGCACCTTCCGCGTGCGCGGCGACACCATCGACCTGTTCCCGGCGCACTATGAAGATCGCGCCTGGCGCATCCATCTGTTCGGCGACGAGATCGAGAAGATCGAGGAGATGGATCCGCTCACCGGAGCGAAGACCGACGAGCTGGAATTCGTCAAGGTCTACGCCAATTCGCATTACGTCACGCCGCGGCCGACGCTCATCCAGGCGATGGGCGCCATCAAGGAGGAGCTGCGCGTCCGCCTCGACCAGCTCAACAATGCCGGCCGCCTGCTGGAAGCACAGCGGCTGGAGCAGCGCACGCGCTTCGATCTGGAAATGATGGAGGCGACCGGCTCCTGCGCCGGCATCGAGAACTACTCGCGTTATCTCACCGGCCGCCGTCCCGGCGAGCCGCCGCCGACGCTCTTCGAATACGTGCCCGACAACGCGCTGGTGTTCGCCGACGAGAGCCACGTCACCGTGCCGCAGATCGGCGGCATGTTCCGCGGCGACTTCCGCCGCAAGGCGACGCTCGCCGAATACGGCTTCCGCCTGCCCTCGTGCATGGACAACCGCCCTCTGCGCTTCGAAGAGTGGGATGCCATGAGACCGCAGACCGTCGCCGTCTCGGCCACGCCGAGCCACTGGGAGATGAACGAGGCGGGCGGCGTGTTCGTCGAGCAGGTGATCCGCCCGACCGGGCTGATCGATCCGCCGGTCGACATCCGCCCGGCGCGCCTGCAAGTCGACGACCTCGTCGGCGAGGTGCGCGAGGTCGCGCTCAAGGGCTACCGCTCGCTCATCACCGTGCTGACCAAGCGCATGGCCGAGGACCTGACCGAGTACCTGCACGAGCAGGGCATTCGCGTGCGCTACATGCACTCCGACATCGACACGCTCGAGCGCATCGAGATCATCCGCGACCTGCGGCTTGGCGCCTTCGACGCGCTGGTCGGCATCAACCTCCTGCGCGAGGGCCTCGACATTCCCGAATGCGCGCTGGTCGCCATCCTCGACGCCGACAAGGAAGGCTTCCTCCGCTCCGAAACATCATTGATCCAGACTATTGGCCGCGCGGCGCGCAACGTCGACGGCAAGGTCATCCTCTACGCCGACCAGGTCACCGGCTCGATGCAGCGCGCGATCGAGGAGACCAACCGCCGCCGCGAGAAGCAGGTCGCCTACAACACGGCGAACGGCATCACGCCGGAGAGCGTGCGCAAGGGCATCGCCGACATCATGGATTCGGTCTACGAGCGCGACCACGTGCTGATCTCGACCGGCGGCGCGGCGTCGGCGGGCGAATTCGGTGAGGCGGCGACCATCGGCCACAATCTCGAGGCGGTCGTCGCCGACATGGAGACGCGCATGCGCGAGGCTGCGGCCGATCTCGACTTCGAGACCGCGGCGCGCCTGCGCGACGAGATCAAGCGCCTGCGCCAGACCGAGCTTGCCGTGCTCGACAATCCGACCGCTAAATCTCTTCCCTCCCCCCTTGTGGGGGAGGGTGGCCGGCCGAAGGCCGGCCGGGTGGGGGGTCGTGGCCGCGGCGCGAGCGACACCGCCCGCCCCCACAAACCCCACCTCGACGAAATGGGCATCGCCACCTGGCACGAGTTCAAGCCGGCGCGTTCTTCTTCTCCCCGCGCGCGGGGAGACTCCTCCGACGAAGGCGCACGCTCTTCTTCTCCCTCCCCCGCTCGCGGGGGAGGGCCCCGCGCCGAAGGCGCGGGGGGTGGGGGCGATCACACGAACGCTCCCCGCAAACCCTCGCTCGACGAAATGGGCCCCGGCGTCGAGTCGGTGCCGGCCAAGCGCACCCCCTCGCTCGACGGCGGCCGCTCGACCATGGGCAGGCCTGGGCAGCATGGCGGGTTCAAGGCGAACAGGAAGAGAAGGTAAAGCCAGAAATTGCTATTATACGAGATGCGCCGATCGCTTTGGTGCTCACATCGCAGCCAACGAAGGAAAATGCGAGCGGAGTCTAAGAGACCGCGGGAAATCGATAAACAACATTGCTAAGAGACCGGGCAGCTTCGATCTGCAGCAGACCAGATGGCCCCAAGAGACGATATTCGACAGCGCCGTGACAGCGCTTTTTCCATAAACCTCGGTGTGAGTTCCGAGGACAAAGTCATGGAAATGATTACTCGTCGCGACGGTCTATATGCGGTGAGTTTAGACAAGATAATCCGCGTAAATCTGCCCGACGACGCCGACCCGGCGATGCAGCACGCGAATGCTCCAATCACACAGACACTGATTGTCGAAAATGGCTCCCGCAGCTCAATTGTCGCGCGCACAATTCTGCAAGCCAAAGATTTTTCTCGCTTCTTTCCCGCTCAAGAAAAACAAGAACGGATGCAGGACATCGCATGGGAAGTAATGTTTTCGTTATTGGCGATGGATCGGATCGTAACTCACCTCAACACATCAATCGAATCCAAGAAAGCTACAATTTCTGAAGACTACTCTAGGTATGTAACAGGAGCGTCGCCGCCCCCGCCGCCTATCGTCGAGGATCTAGAGCTTCAATTTAGATCAGCGGTATTGATCTCAAATCATGCTGTGAACACTATATCAGAACTATTCTCCGTATTTTTTGACGTAAACTTCAGGAGAGGCGCATTCGATCGCATCACCTCTTGGTCCTCTCAACGATTCGGCAAAGATGACGTACTCACGCTCATGCTCGAAGGTGATCATCGCTGGATAAACACGTGGGGCGAGGTTAGAAACGCGTTCGAGCACCCCAAAGAAGACTACTATGTCAAAGTCAATAACTTTCGCCTGTTGCCGGACAGACAAATTCAGATTCCGACGTGGCAACTAAAGCATCCGAAGCTTGATCTATTCAGGCCTCAAGACTTGGTTGGGCAACTGCGAATTCATCAGTCAAACATACTAGGCTTATTTGAGAATTTACTGGTCCTTTTGGTCGACAAGGCTGCGAGCCTCCCGGTTCCTGTTGCCTTAATTGACAAAAAGGAGACTGATCGCGACCCAGACTGCCCAAAGCGGTATGATTTGCAGTTCGTGATACCTGTTCCTCCTAAGAGCAAGTAAGTTACCAGCATTGCGGCCATGCCCAAGAAACTCCCTCCCCTCCACCCCGGCGAAATCCTGCGCGAGGAATTCCTTGTGCCGCTCGAACTGTCGCCCGGCGCGCTGGCCAAGGCGATGGGCGTGCCGCGCACGCGCGTCGAGCGCATCGCCGCCGAGACGTCGGGCATCGCTGCCGACACGGCGCTGCGGCTCTCCAAGGCGCTCGGCACCTCGGCGGAGTTGTGGCTCAACCTGCAAAAGCGCTATGACGCCGCGCGTCCCTAAGCGGGATGGCCGGGCGCCTAGGCGTTCACGCCCGTCTTCGACGGGCTATGCCCGGCCATGACAATTGAGACTCACAGACCCTTCGAGGCCCACGCTACGCGCGGGCGCCTCAGGGTGACGGTCAGGCTCATGCGGTGGCGGTGAGAAACGCCCCGCCTACTTCTTCGGCTTGGCGTTGTTCACATCCCCATTCGGCGTGTCGCCCGAGTCCCCCGCCGGCTGGTGCGCCTCGGGCGCGCCGCCCGTTTGCAGCGGCGCCTGGCCGGTCAATTCGCGGCCGCGCGTGGCGGCCCAGTCGGCCGCGGTCGGCGGCTTGGCGTTCGGGTCGGCCGCGAACTTGCGCGGGATGACGGCGACGATGGTCTTCTTCATCGGGTCGATGACGAGGATGTCGGTCGCCGTCTTGGCGTAGGCGAGCTCGCGGAACGCCGGGTCCTTGCGCACGACGTCTTGCGGCAGGCCCTCGACCTTCAGCGCCTTCGGCAGCTTGTCGCCGGGCTTCGGCTGGAAGCCCTGCGGCGCCTTCTGCTGCGTGTGCACGGCGACCAGCCCGTCGCGGATCGCCGCCGCCTGCTCGTCGGTGAGCTTCGGCGCCGGGTGCTGCGCCTGCTTGCTCAGCGCGATCGGGTCGAGCGTGTTGCCGCTCTTGACGTTGTCCTGCGCCGCCGCCGGCAGGGTCAGAAGCGCCAGCGCCGCCGCGCCGCACAGAAGAATCCGCATGGCCGTGTCCTCCATGAATCCGACGGAACAACCCGCATCGCGGGCCGCGGTTCCCCTCCCGCGCCACAGCACAAATTCTTTTAAAAAGACTGTTGACCTATGGGGTGGAATACCTATTATAGGTTCGTCCTGCTCGTCGAGGGGCGTCGCCGGAGACGTGCCGAGGACGGAGCAGC
>Ga0134125_10009020_pt1 | contig 11241 bp, 9 predicted proteins | sample KB31751_FD_96464 | JGI IMG/M metagenome (GOLD analysis project Ga0134125, IMG submission 96464) | Terrestrial soil microbial communities with excess Nitrogen fertilizer from Kellogg Biological Station, Michigan, USA - KB3-175-1 | ecosystem: Environmental > Terrestrial > Soil > Unclassified ...
AAGCCAACACGAAGGCCGTCATTCAAGACGGCTACTACGTCACGGGCGACATCGGAAAAATCGACGAGGATGGATTCGTCACGCTGACCGACCGGCTATCTCGATTTTCAAAGGTGGGTGGAGAGATGGTGCCCCATATAAAGGTAGAGGAGAGCCTGCACGAGGCGCAGGCCCTGCTCGACCAGACCTTCGTCGTGGCCTCGGTGCCCGACGAGAAGCGCGGCGAGCGCCTCGTCGTCCTCTACAAGGGCGACCTGGACCTCGACGCCCTCATCAAGAAGGTGCAAGACAGCGGCCTGCCCAAGCTCTGGATCCCCGACAAGGCGAACTTCCACAAGGTCGAGGGCTTCCCGCTGCTCGGCTCGGGAAAAGTCGACCTGCAGAAGCTCAAGGTCGAGGCGCGCCGGCTCGACACGGCTTCGGCCTAGCGCTATACTCCGCTTTCCATGATCCTGCTGCTGATCGCCGTCCTGGTCGTGGTCAACGGTCTCTTCGTCCTGCTCGAGTTCGGGCTCATGCGCGCGCGCCCGGCCCGCATCGAGCTGCTGGCGCGCAAAGGCAACGCGCGGGCGATCGCCGTGCAGGAGATCCTCGGCCGCCTCGACGAGCATCTGGCCGCGATCCAAGTCATGCTCGCACTCGAGTCCATCGCCCTCGGCGCGATCGGCGAGCCCGCGGTGGTCCATGGCCTGCAGCATTTCGGCCGCTTGATCGAGTGGTTCCCGCCCTCGTACATGCGCGTGCTCTCGTTCGTGATCGCGGTCGCCGCTCTGACGTTCGTGCAGATGGTCCTGGGCGAGCTCGTGCCTCGCGCGATCGCGATCCATTACGCGGAGAAGGCGGCGCTGGCCGGCGCGCGCCCGCTCAAGGCGATGGCGCTGGCCCTGCGCTGGCCGATCCGGCTGACGACGGTCTCCTCGCGCGCGATCCTGCGCCTGTTCGGCCTCAAGTCCGCGTCCGAGGCGGACCACTCGACCTCCGTCGAGGAGATGCGCGTCCTGCTGGGCGAGACGCAGGACAAGGGCGCGATGCCGCTCGAGCGCCTGATCCTGCTCGAGAACGTCTTCGACTTCGCGAGCGCGAAGGCCTCGGAGGCCATGCGGCCGCGCGAGAAAATCCAGTATCTCGTCGTCGGCCGGCCGTGGTCGGAGAACCTCGCGGTGATCCGCCAGAAGCGCTTCACGCGCTACCCGCTGTGCGAGAAGGACGACGTCGACACGGCGATCGGCTACATGCACCTCAAGGACCTGATCCTGCGCGAGGATGGAGGCGAGCCCGACCTCAAGCGCCTGCGCCGCGACTTGTTCGAGATCTCCGACGCGGAGCCGCTCGAGAAGCTGGTGAAGAGCCTGCCCGACAAGGGCGTGCACATGGCGCTCGTGCGCGACGGCCTCAACCGCGTCGCCGGCCTGCTCACGCTCGAGGACATCATCGAGGAGCTCATCGGCGAGGTGCGCGACGAGTTCGGGCGCTCGCGCGGCTGGGCCGACGGCCAGCTGTTCACGCGCGCGGTCGCGGAGGCGAACCTCCCGATGGGTGACCGGCGTTCGGCGATTTCTTACTTGATCGCGAGGCTTAAGACGGCTCGTCCCGAGCTCGACGGGCGCGCGGCGCTCGAGGCGGTGTGGGAGCGCGAGTTAAAGTTCGCGTCCGCCGTCGGACGCGGCGTGATCGTGCCGCACGCGCGCCTGTTCGGCCTGACCGAGCCGATCATCGCGGTCGGCCGCTACGCGAAGCCCGCCATGTTCCCCACGCCCGACGGCGTCGGCGTGCGCCTCGTCTTTCTGATCCTGACGCCGGCCGAGCAGCCGGTCATGCAGCTCAAGATCCTTCAGCGCATCGCGTCGATGATGATGAACGAGAACCTGCGCCGCAAGCTGTGGCGCGCGAAGACCGACGAGTCCCTTCTCGAGATGCTGCGCACCGCCGACACTCTGCTCGCATCGTAAGGAATACCACTCATCTCAATAGAATTCCATGCGACTGAATTTTAGATGCGCCAAATGTTCTCACGAGATGGGACTATTCGCTTTGGAAGGCGCGATTTCCGACAAGCAAGAGAACAAGTCTGTCGTGATTGCGATTCGATGCAAGCACTGCGGATCGATCGTGACGGCTCAATATTTTTGGATAGCCATCGCTGCGGTAATACTTTTCGGCGCAGTGATTTGGCCGATTGCCTCGGTACTGGATCGATTCAGGCTCTTCCATTCGAGTTCAACTGCCGTCGGCGTCCTGTTAGCTGTATCGCTCGGTTACGGATGGCTGCTTATCTTTCGCTTTCTCCTGATTAATTTTGCGACATTCGTCCGGAATGAATAGCGATTGACGTGGTCGAGCCGCGTTCGTTGAACGGGCTGGTTAGTCTGGCCGCGCGAACACCGTCGCGCAGTTGTTGCCGCCGAACGCGTAGGCGTTGTTGAGCGCGACGCGGACGTCCGCCTTGCGCGCGACGTTGGGCACGCAGTCGATCGGGCACTCCTCGTCGGGCGTCTCGTGGTTGATGGTGGGCGGGATCGAGCCCTCGGCGACGGCCATGACGCAGGCGACGGCCTCGAAGGCGCTCGCGGCGCCCATCGCGTGGCCGAGCATCGACTTGATCGAGCTGACCGGCGGAATCTTGGCGCCGAACACGCGGCGCATCGCCTCGCACTCGTTCTTGTCGTTGGCGCGCGTGCCCGTGCCGTGCGCGGAGACGTAGCCGACCTCTTCGGGACGCACGCCCGAGCCCTCGAGCGCGCGGCGCATGACCGCCTCGGCGCCGTCGGCGTGCGGGATCGTCATGTGGCTGGCGTCGCAGGAGAGGCCGTGGCCGCGCAGCTCGGCGTAGACGCGCGCGCCGCGGCGCCGCGCGTCCTCGAGGTCCTCGAGCACGAGCATCGCCGCGCCCTCGCCGATCACGATGCCGCCGCGGTTCTTGTCGAACGGGCGGCAGCGGTCGGGCGCGAGTGCGAGCATGCGCCCGAAGCCCGCCATCGCCACGCGCGAGAAGGCGTCCGCGCCGCCGGCCAGCGCCCACTTCACGCGGCCGCGGCGGATCTGGTCGCGCGCGTGGCCGAGCGCGTAGTTGCCCGCGGCGCACGCCGTCGGGAAGACGAGCGGGTCCGCCTTGAGCCTCAGCGCGCGGGCCGTGTTCACGGCGAGCACGTTGTCGCCGCCGTTGCGGATGTCCTCGCCCGAGACGCTCAGGCGGCCGGACGCCGTCCACGCGCCCATGACCTTGTCCTGCAGGCGCGCCTCGCCCATCGTCGTGCCGACGTAGACGCCGCACGTCCCGGACGGCTCGCCGCCGTCGTCGAGCGCCAGCCGCGCCGCGCCGATCGCGAGCTGCGACGCCCGCCCGTACGAGGCGAGCTCGGAAGCTCCGACCACGCCCGAGGCGTCCCAGCCCTTCACCTCGCCGCCGATCTTGACCGGGGCGTCCGTCGGGTCGAACGCCTCGATGGGCGTGACGCCGCTGCGTCCGGCCAGGAGCGAAGTCCAGAACGCGCTCCGCCCGACGCCGATCGAGGAGACCGCGCCGATGCCGGTGACGACGACGCGCCGCTCAGGCATTCGCGGGCTTCTTCTTCGCCACGAGCTCGCCCGCCAGCGCCGCGACCTGGCGCACCGTGCGCATCTTGGGCAGGTTCTCGGGCAGGATCACGATCCCGTAGTGCTTCTCGACGCGGGCCATGAGTTCCAAAGCGGACATCGAGTCCGCGCCCAAGTCGTCGACGAATTTCGCGTCGGCGCCGATCGCGTCGGGCTCGACCTCGATGATCGCGGCCACCATGCCGCGGATCGTGGTCTCCATCTCGTTCAGCTCTTCCTTCATAAACATCCTCCTGCAGCCTTCATGATCAAATCCTCGATAATACGCACGCCGCCGTCTCTCCCGTCGGGCTCGAGGCCGCGACCAGGACCGTCTCGAGTTCCGGCAAGGCGCGCCTTTCGGCGACGGCCTCGACCGGGCAGGCCTCGTCGGCCTCGCCGAAGCCGACCGTCGGGTAAGCGGCCCGCGCGACGAGCGCGCCGACGGCCGCGGCGGCGGCGAAGGCGCCGCCGGCGCTGTAGGACTCGCCGAGCGCGCCCTTGACCGCCGTCACGAGCGGCTTTCCTCCGAGCGCGCGGCTCAGCGCGCGCGCCTCGGCCGCGTCGCCGATGGGCGAGCCCGAGCCTCCCGAACACACGAGGCCCGCGCCCTTTCTTTCCGCCTCGTCGAGCGCCTGGCCGACCGCCTCGTCGAGCTCCGACGAGGAGCCGCCGCCGCGATACTCGGCCAGCACGTTCGCGCCGCGCGCCCGCGCGGACTCGAGTTCCTCAAGGACCAGCACCGCCGCGCCTTCGCCGGGCACGACGCCGTTCCGGCGCCGGTCATAAGGGCGCGCCTCGCCGGACAGGCAGCCGGCCTGGTGGAAGGACAGGAACAGGAACTCACCGAGCTCCTCGAAGCCGCCGGCCAGCATCGCGCGCGCGCGTCCGTGGCGGATCGCCTCGGCCGCGTAGTCGAGCGCGTGCAAAGACGAGGCCGTGCCGGAGGACAAAGTCGCGTTGCACGCCGTGAGGCCGAAGCGGATCGCGACCTGGCTCGCCGGCGAGTTGACCACGGTGTTGGGAAACAGCGCCGGGTTGAGGCCCACGCGCCCCTCGCGGTACAGGAGCGAGTAGTAGCTCGCCCGGCTCTCCAGGCTGCCCGCCGTCGAGCCGAGCGACACCCCGATCTTCGCGCCCTCGCCTTCGGGCGCGAGGTTCGCGTCCTTGAGCGCCAGCGCGGACGCGCACAGCGCCAGGCGCGTGGCGCGGTCGAGCAGGCGCAGGCCCTTGATGCCGAGGATGTCCTCGGGCTTGAAGTCCGGGACTTCCCCGGCGACGCCGTGCTTCAAATCCTTCGCGTCGAAGAGCGTGACGGGCTTCAGCCCGCATCGGCCTTCGGCCAAAGCCTCCCAATATTTCTCGCGCCCGATCCCGACGGGGGAGACCACGCCGACGCCGGTGACCGCGACGCGCCGCATATCAGGCCGAGGTGCCGCCGTCGATGATGACCGTCTGTCCGGTCACGTACGACGCGGCGTCGGAGAGCAGGAAGGTGACGACGGACGCGACTTCCTCGGGACGGCCCGTCCGGCCGATCGGGATGCTCTTGAGCAAAGCCTCGGCGCGGGCCTTGGGCACCGCGGCGAGCATGTCGGTGTCGATGTAGCCCGGCGCGACGGCGTTGACGCGCACGCCGAACGGGGCGAGCTCGCGCGCGAGCGAGCGCGTGAAAGCGATCATGCCGCCCTTGGCGGCGGCGTAGTTGGCCTGGCCGACCGCGCCGAACAGCGCCGTCATCGACGCCACGTTGACCATCGCGCCGCGCTTGTTCTTCAGGAAGTTCTGCGCCGCCGTGCGGCTGAGATAGAACGCGCCGTCGAGGTTCGTCTTCAGGACCGCGCTCCAGTCCTCGTCGCTCATGAACGCGAGCGTGGAGGAGCGCACGATGCCCGCGTTGTTGACCAGCAGGTCGAAGCCGCCGAACCTCTCGCGCGCGGCGGCGACCAGGGCCGCGGCTCCTTCAGGCTTCGACGCGTCGGCCTGGACCGCGGCGACCTTCCCCGGCAAGCCCCCGGCCGCGAGGAGGACCTCGTCGGCCGCGTCCTTGCGGCTCAGGTAGCCGAAGACGACGGAGGCGCCGGAGCGCGCGAGGTCGAGGACCACCGCGCGGCCGATGCCGCGGCTGCCGCCGCTGACGAGGGCCGTCCTCCCGTCGAAGCCGTTCATCTCGACGAGGATTTTAACATACCGTGACCGCGCGCGGGGGCGGGACCCGCGCCGGGAGGAGACTCAGAAGGCCGCGAGGCTTTGGACGAGCGTCGCGGCGATACCGACGGCGATGACGAGCCCGGTTGTCGCGACGAGGCGCAGCCGCGAGCGGACGTCTTGCGACGCCCGGAAGATCAGCGGCAGGTTCGTCGCCGCGCTGACCATGGACGTGAGGATCGTGGCCTTCGCGGCGACGTCCGCGCCGGTCAGCGCGCGCGCGGCGAGGTTGGCGGCCGCGGCGGTGGTGCTGGCGCTGCTGAACATGCCTCCGACGAGGCTGGTGGCCAGGAGGCCGAAGCCGCCCAGCCTTCTTTGCGCGAGCGTGCCCGCGACCTGGATCGCGAAAAAGATCATTCCGAAGACCCCCAGCCGGGGCAGCGACACGGGCGACGCCAGCTTGAGTTCGGGGGACGCGGAGGAGGGCGACGGGCTCTTTCGCCGCGAGAGCAGGAACGCGGTGCCGGCCATCGCGAGGAGAGGGATCGCCGCGCGCGGCGCGGAATCCGGACTCAAGATCGCGAGAAGGAGAAGGTTCCTCACGAACATCGAGAAGATCGTGAGCAGAGAGGCGGCGTTCAGGATGCCGGTCACGTCGCCGGACGCGGCTCGCATGGTCTCCGTCAATTCGGCGATCGTGGCCGTGCTGTTGACCAGGCCCCCGAGGACGGCGGAGTAGCTGAACCCCCGCGCCCCGTACACTTTCAGGAGCACGTAATTGACGAAGCCGATGCTGCCGACGACGATGATCGTGATCCAGACCTCCCTCGGGTTGAACAGATCGAACGGGTCGATCGAGTGGCGGGGCAGCACGGGAAGAATGACGAAGCTGAGCAGCCCGAGGAGGACCGCGCTGCGGATCTCCTCGGGGCGCAGGCGGTCGGCGAAATTGGAGAGCTCCAGCTTCCAGGCCAGAAGGATCGTCGTGAGGATCGCTCCCGCGACGGGGGTGAAGTAGTGGTCCTGGCCGATGAGGATGCCCAGGATCAGCGTGACGATCAGCGCAATCGAGGTGGTGATCTCGAGAGTCCTGTCCACGAGCAGGCGCCGGGCGTTGAGGAAGCCGACGAGCGAGAACACGCCGATCATCGACGCGATGGCGAACTGCGAGGAGAGCATCGCGCTCAGGGCGCCGAGGAGCGCCGTGATCGCGAAGCTGCGCGCGCCCGCGTCCTTGTTCGCCCACTCGCGCTCCAGGCCGATCAAGAGGCCGACGCCGAGAGCGAGCAGCAGCTTGACGATGACTTGTTGCGGCGGGAATGATTCGGTGATCATGAGTCCAACCTCCAGGTGTCGGGAGAAAAATAGGCGGAGAAGACGACGGCCGTCCGCGAGAGAAGAGCGGGAACGCCGACGGGCCCGGGCGCGAGGAGCCCGGGGTCCGGTCAGGAGGGGTGCGTCAGGTGGGGGGGTGTTCCGCCGAGGCCGAGTGGCTCTGCGAAAGGCGCGTCGCGTTCAGCGTCACCCAGGCGCCGGCTGACCGGCCGGCCGTAGAGTTAGGAGAACCCCAAAGGATATCCGATTGAGGCTGGTCCTTGCCCTCATCGTCGTGGTGATGATGAGTCTTCTTCACGAGCGGCTGGCGGCGGCGGGTGGGATTGCTCGGCGCGGATACGGAGGGCTTCGGCGCGGTGATCCCGGCCGTCAGCGGCTGGAGCGCGAGCGTCGCCATGATGAAGGTCAGCCACGCCTTGCGGCGTCGGTTGGCTCGCGTCAGCGACGTCGTCCGAGGATCTGCCTCCACTAGAGGATTCTATCACTTCTGAAGCCTCGTCGTTCCTGGGAGGCCTTCACGTCGCCAATCGTCACAAAATGGTCTAGAATAGAGCACCTTTCGACAGTCCGGAGGATTCGTTGCAGCCGCCCACTCAACTATTCCGAAAATCCGCGATCGAACGCCTGTCGACCCCCGAGCAGCTCGACCGGCTCATTGAGGTCGCCACGCCGCGCGGGTGGATGTCGCTGGCGGCCATCGGCGGACTGCTGATCGCGATCCTGATCTGGTCGGTGGTCGGCCATCTGCCGACGACGATCAGCGGGCGCTGCATCCTCCTTCCCCCGCGCGGCGTCGACGAGGTCTACGCGACCGGCTCCGGCTTCGTGACGGAGGTGCTTGTTAAGGAAGGCGACCACGTCACCGCCGGGCAGATCGTCGCCCGCATCGAGGAGCAGGGGCAGACCGAGAAGATGCGCGGCAACAAGCGCGAGAACGCCCTGCGCCTGGCGGCGCTGAATCAGAAGATTCCGTTCCTCGAGTCGCAAGCCAAGGCGAAGCAAGAGGCGGTTTCCATCGGCCTGCTCGCGCCCGTCGAGGCCGCCCAAGCCGTGGAGGCCTTGGCCAACGCGCGCGCCGAGCTCGAGAGCCTGAAGAACCAGGCGTCGCTCGCCGAAGTCCAGCACCTGGGCGCCACCGAGGTCCGCGCGATGAAGGACGGCCGTGTCGTCGAGGTCCTGACCTCGCAGTCGGTCCTGATCCAGGCGGGCCAGCCCGTGCTGACGCTCGCCTCGGCAACGGACGAGACCATGGCCCTGATCTTCGTGGCCAACCACGGGGACCGCGCCAAGGTCGGCATGGACGCCGAGGTCTCCCCGATCTCCTTTCCGAAGCAGGAGTACGGCTTCATGAAGGCGAAGGTCGTCTACGTCTCGGACCTGCCCGTGCGCACGCACATGCTTTACGAACTCACGCGCAACCACATCCTCAACGAGGGCCTGACCAAGGACGGCGACCCGTTCTTCATCCAGGCCCGGCTCGAGAAGGATCCCTCGACCACGAGCGGCTACGCGTGGTCGTCCTCGCACGGCCCCAACGAGGCGGTCAAGGCCGGCCTGCTGGGCGACGCGCGCATCGTCGTCGAGCGCCGCCGCCCGATCACTTTGGCGATCCCGGCCTTGAAGTCGATGCTGGGGCTCTGAGGCCGAGGTGAGCGAAGTCGCCGCCGCGCCCGCCGCGCCGATCAAGCACCGGGACGTCAAAGCCGGTTCTCCGACCATCCTCCAAATGGAGGCGGTCGAGTGCGGCGCCGCGTGCCTGGCGATGGTGCTCGCGCACCACGGCCGCTGGGTTCCCCTCGAGGAGCTGCGCAACTCCTGCGACGTCTCGCGCGACGGCACCAACGCGAAGAACGTCGTGCTCGCCGCGCGCGGCTACGGCATGGACGCCAAGGGCTGGCGCAAGGAGCCCGCGGAGCTGCGCGGCCTTCCCGTGCCGTTCATCGTCTTCTGGAACTTCAACCACTTCGTCGTCGTCGACGGCTGGAAGGGCGGCGACGTCCTGCTCAACGACCCCGCCGTCGGCCCGCGCTCGGTCTCGGAGCAGGAGTTCGACGAGTCCTTCACCGGCGTCGTCCTGACGTTCGAGGCGGGTCCCGAGTTCAAGAAGGGGGGCAGCAAGCCGAGCCTGTGGCCCGCGCTGCGCGCCCGCACCCACGGTTCGGAGAAGGCGCTGAGCTTCATCCTGCTCTCCGGCCTGGCCCTCGTCGTCCCGGGCCTGATCGTGCCGACCTTCTCGCGCATCTTCGTCGACGACTACCTCGTGCGCGGCATGAAGGACTGGTTCAAGCCCCTGCTGATCGCGATGGCCTTGATCGTGGTCCTGCAGGCCGTCCTGACCTGGCTGCAGCGCTACTGCCTGCTGCGCCTGCAGACGAAGCTGTCGGTCGCCGGCGCGGGCCGCTTCTTCTGGCACGTCCTGCGCCTGCCCGTCGACTTCTACACCCAGCGCTATTCCGGCGAGGTCGCCGGCCGCGTCGCGATCAACCAGAACGTCGCCGCGCTCATGGCCGGGCCTCTCGCGCTGGCCGGCGTCGACCTCCTGCTCGTCGTCTTCTACGGCGGCCTCATGCTCAGCATCGACTGGACGCTGAGCCTCGTCGGCTTCGCCGCGGTCGCCGTCAACATCGGCATCGGCCGCGCGATCCGGCGCAAGCGCATCGACGCGGGCCGCCGCCTCGGCCGCGAGTCCGGCAAGCTCATGGGCGTCTCGATGGGCGGCCTGCAGGCCATCGAGAGCCTCAAGGCCACCGGCTCCGAGTCGGACTTCTTCGGGACGTGGGCCGGCCACCAGGCCAAGCTCGTGACCTACCAGCAGGAGCTCCAGGTCGTTGCCGCGACCTGGCTGCAGGCGCCCAACGTTCTGCAGGCGATGACCACCGCCGGCATGCTCTGCCTCGGCGGCTGGCGCGTCATGGACGGCCACTTGACGCTCGGCATGCTCGTCGCCTTCCAGGCCCTCATGGGCGCGTTCTCCGATCCCGTCTGGCGCAGCATGAAGCTGATCGAAAAACTGCAGGAGCTCGAGGCCGACATGACCCGCCTCGACGACGTGCTCGCCTACCCGCTCGACCCCGCGTTCACGGCGGAGGCCAAGCCGGCGGCCAAGATGCCGGAGAAGCTTTCGGGCCTCATCGAGCTGAAGGGCGTGACGTTCGGCTATTCGCGCCGCCGCCCGCCGCTGATCGAGAACTTCGACCTGACCTTGCGCCCGGGCTCGCGCGTCGCGCTCGTCGGCCCCAGCGGCTGCGGCAAGTCGACCGCGTCGAAGCTCGTCACCGGCCTCTATGAGCCCTGGGCGGGGGAGATCCTGTTCGACGGCGTGCCGCGCAAGGACATCCCGCGCGACGTGCTCGCCAACTCGATCGCGCTCGTCGACCAGGACATCGTGCTCTTCGAGGGACCGATCAAGGACAACCTGACGCTGTGGGACACGAGCGCGCCGGAGTCGGAGCTCGTGAAGGCCGGCAAGGACGCCTGCATCCACGACGACATCCTCGCGCGCCCCAACGGCTACGACGGCACGCTCGAGGAGGGCGGACGCAACCTCAGCGGCGGCCAGCGCCAGCGCCTGGAGATCGCGCGCGCGCTCAGCGGCGATCCGAGCATCCTCGTGCTCGACGAGGCGACGAGCGCGCTCGACCCGCTGACCGAGACGGTCATCGATCAAAATCTGCGCCGCCGCGGCTGCACCTGCCTGATCATCGCGCACCGGCTCAGCACGATCCGCGACGCCGACGAGATCCTGGTGCTCGACGAGGGCAAGGTCGTCCAGCGCGGCACGCACGACGAGCTGATGAAGGACGAAGAGGGGATGTACGCGAGGCTCGCCCGTGGCTGAAACCTTGGAACTCTCGGGCAACAAGCCCTTCCCGCTGACCGACCCCGACGGCGTCTGGGTCGTCGAGTCCGGCTCGATCGACGTGTTCGCCTCGCGCCTGCAGGGCGGCCAGCCGGAGGGCCCGCGCACGTATCTGTTCAGCGCGCGCGCCGGCGAGGCGCTGTTCGGCGCCGCGCCCGCGGACGGCCTGGCCTTGATCGGCGTCGGCGTGCTCGGCGCCCGCGCGCGCCGCGTCGCCGCCGGCGAGCCGCTGAACGCCGGGCTTTCGGACGCCTACCTGGAGAAGGTCCACGGAGCCTTGGCTCCGCACCCCGACGACCACGACGAGGAGGTCGTGCTCGTCCACC
>Ga0134125_10009021_pt1 | contig 11241 bp, 9 predicted proteins | sample KB31751_FD_96464 | JGI IMG/M metagenome (GOLD analysis project Ga0134125, IMG submission 96464) | Terrestrial soil microbial communities with excess Nitrogen fertilizer from Kellogg Biological Station, Michigan, USA - KB3-175-1 | ecosystem: Environmental > Terrestrial > Soil > Unclassified ...
AAAGCGCGTTGGCACGGAACATCGGGAAGACGAAATCGCGCACGAACTCCTCGCGCAGATCCTCGATGAAGATCTCCTTGACGCCCATGAGCTGCGCCTTCTGGCGCGCCGGCTCGAGCTCCTCGCCCTGGCCGATATCGGCGGTGAAGGTCACCACCTCGCAATGATAGGTCTCCTGCAGCCAGCGCAGGATCACCGAGGTGTCGAGCCCGCCGGAATAGGCCAGGACAACTTTCTTGATCTTGCCGCTCATGCCGCGACCCATGCTGTCTGCGAAAAGAAGGATTGCGGCCGGCAGTATAGGTGACGGCAGTGCCGCGGCAAGGCAGCCCGCGGGGGCAGCCGGAGATCCCTCCGCCGATCGCCGGGCGCATGGTCCTCCCGTTGGCGCGACAAGCTGCCCCGCTGCCCGGCGCCTCGCCCGTTGGTAGTACTTGATCAGTCATGTTTCGCCTGATAATCTGTTGACGACACTGATTATACGCGTCGCCACTCTTTGCGGCCGGGTGCCAATACGCCTGGCGAGGCCGGCGGAAGATCGGCCAAGAGGGGAGGATGGTCGGTCGAGCAAGTCGCTTGTCTGCCTCGTCTGGTGGCCGGATCTCATTCCCGCCCTCGCCGGCTGTGGCCGGCCCTCCGCCAATCCGTCCGTCGATCCCTGCGCATGGCGCCACGGCGCGCCTCGACAGGCCGCATTCATCCAACAACCAATACACCTCATGGAGGAAAGCGATGACTGCCCGAACATTGCGGCGATGTGCCACCGGTGCGGGCGCCTTGGCGCTTGTCGCATTCGCGATGGGGCTCGCGCCCACGGTAGCCAGCGCCGCGCCGCGCTGCACGACGCTCGCCACCGATCCCGCCAACGGCATCGCCGACGATCCCGCGATCAAATCCGCCACCAGCGCGATCGTGGCCGCAGCCGGCGCGAACGTGTCCTACTGCAAGGTTAGCTTGCTCTACGGCACCACTCCCAACCAGAACATCAACATCGTCGTCGGCCTGCCGCTGAGTGCCGCCGATGGCGGCAGCGGTGGCGTGCAGGGGGCGTGGAACGGCCGGACCCAAGGGCTGGGCGGCGGCGGTTGCGCCGGCAATCTGAGCGTGAACGCGGCGGTCAACACCGGCTATGTCGGCTCGGGCACCGATGGCGGCCATAGCGGCGGCGACTGCACTCCCGGCGTCAACCCCGACAACACCTTGAATCTCGAATTCATCGAGGACTTCTTCCGGGTCGGCATCAAGCAGGAGATCCTCTGGTCAAAGAAGATTGCCAAGACCTATTACGCGACGGCGCCGGCTTACAACTATTGGAACGGCTGCTCGACCGGCGGGCGGCAGGGATACCTCCTTGCCCAGGAGCTGGGCGACGAGCTCGACGGTATTCTCGCCAGCGCGCCGGCGATGTACTGGACACGCTTCCAGACGGCGCAGATGTGGGGCCAGATCGCCATGGTCGATCTGGCGGGCGAATCGCCGGCCGGCGCGATTCTTCCCGCCAAGCTCGCGGCCGTGCAAAAAGCCGCACTGGCTGCGTGCGATGGCAAGGATGGCGCCTTCGACGGCATCATCGACGATCCCCGCTCCTGTCACTTCGATGCAACGGCCGCGATGTGCGGCAAGCCCGACGCGCCGGCGGCTCCCAATTGCCTCTCGGCGGGTGAAGCGGCGGCCGTCAACAAGATCTGGGATGGGCCGCGCAATCGCCGCGGCGACCGCATCTGGTTCGGGCTCGATCGCGGCAGCGATTTCAGCATCCTTGACGGGCCGACGCCGTTCACGCTGGGCGTCACCCAGATCGAATGGGATCTGATCGATCACAGCTACGCCCCACCCTCGACCAAGTGGACCACGATCCCGCTGGCCGGACCCGGCCTCTCCTATCCGGAGGTGGCGCAGGACGGCTCCCGCAACATCGCCGATGTCACCGATACCTTCGGTCCGCTCGACACCTTCAAGGCGCATGGTGGAAAGCTCTTGACCTTCGTCGGCGGCAACGACCAGTTCATCTATCCGCGCGGCGTGCTCAACTATTACCGCCAGATGGCGCGGCGCTACGAGGCGCATCATGACAAGACCGGCTTCGAGGGCGTGCAGGACTTCTATCGCTTGTTCCACGCGCCCGGGGTCGGCCATTGCGGCCTCCCGGTCTTCTCGCTCGGCACCGTCGGGCCTTGGCCACAGGGCGGCGCCGACTTCCAGGCCCTCGTCGACTGGGTCGAGCATGGCGTCGCCCCAAGCCAGGTCCTCGGCAAGGGCACTGGTACGGGTGGCGCGCCGCTGTCGCGTCCGCTGTGCCCCTACCCGCAAACCGCGGTCTATTCCGGCTCGGGCAACGTCTTCGATGCGGCCAACTGGCATTGCGGCGGCAATCTCGAGACGCCGAAGGTCGTCTGTCCCGATGTCCTGGTGCGCTACAAGCACGAGGTCAACGGCCGTCTCGATTTCCGCGGCAGCGGCGTCGATGCCGACGAGTGCCGCGCCGGCGATCGGGACCGCGGCCATGATGATGACGCGGCTGACGATCATGGCGACGGCCGCGACTGAGCATTGCTGAGCTGGCAGAGGGGCTCGTGCCGTCGGGCACGAGCCCCTTCCCATTTTGCGATGGGCGTGCCCTGCCGGCAACGGCGCGGGGGTGTTAGGATCGACGCTCGGCGCCACATCCGGGAGCATGTGCCATGGCCGAGGCGATGCGTCAGGTATGGATCACCCGCTACGGTCCGGCGGACGTGCTGCAACTGCGCGAGACGGCGATGCCCGCGCCTTCAGGCGACCAGATCCTCGTCAAGGTCGCCGCCGCCGGCATCAATTTCGCCGACATCATGGCGCGGCTCGGGGTCTATCCAGACGCGCCCAAGCCGCCTTGCGTGGTCGGCTACGAGGTCGCCGGCGAGATCGTCGCCGCCGGACCTGCCGCCACCGCGTTCTCGCCCGGCCAGCGCGTCGTGGCGCTCACCCGCTTCGGCGGCTATTCGAGCCATGTCGTAGTGCCCGAGGGCCAAGCCTTCGCGCTGCCCAGCGCGCTCGGCTTCGCCGAGGGCGCGGCGTTGCCGGTGACCTACCTCACCGCTTATCTGCTGATGATCAGCATGGGGCGGCTCGGCGCCGGCGAGACGGTGCTGGTGCATTCCGCCGGCGGCGGCGTCGGCCTCGCGGCGATCGACCTCGCCGCCATCATCGGCGCGCGCGTCATCGGCGTCGCGTCGGCGGCAAAGCACGATTTCCTGCGCAGCCGCGGCGTCATGGGCCTCATCGACGCGCGCGCCAAGGGGCTGGCGAGCCAGGTGCGCGCGCTCACCGAGGGGCGCGGCGTCGACCTCGCGCTCGATGCGCGCGGCGGCGCTTCGTGGCGCGAGAGCTATGACTGCCTGGCGCCGACCGGCCGGCTCGCGGTGTTCGGGCTTGCCTCCGCGGTCGGACCCGGCGGCCGCTTCGCTGCGATGGCGCGGGCGGCGGCGAGCCTCCCTTGGACGCGCTTCAACCTGTTCCGGCTGATGAGCGACAACCGCGGCATCTTCGGCGTCAATGTCGGTCATCTCTGGAGCCACATCGGGCTGCTGCGCGGCGCGATGGAGCAGCTCCTCGAATGGGAGGCGCTGGGCAAGCTCCGCCCGGTCGTCGACCGCGCGTTTCCCCTGGAGGAAGCGGCGGCCGCGCATCGCTACATCGAGGGCCGCCACAACATCGGCAAAGTCGTGCTGACGCCGTGACGGGTCGTCAGCGCCGCTGCGGCGCGCGCCGTGCCAGATTGCGCCCAGCGATCCGCCAATAGCTCGCCGGGAAGAGGCGCTGCACGACGTCGAGGAAGCGTGCGTCGCGGCCGATCAGGATGCGCTTCTCGTCCTTCAAGATGCCGCGCACGATGCGCTCGGCCGCGGCTTCCGGCGTCGTGCGCGCGAGCTTCTCGAAGCGGGCAACGCCGTCCGCGCGCCGGGCGTTGCTGACGCCGGCCGCGGCGCGGGCATTGGCGGCGATCTGCGTGCGCACGCCGCCGGGATGCACCACCGAGAGCTTGACCTTGCTGCCGGTGACAACGAGTTCGTGGCGCAGCGCCTCGCTGAAGCCGCGCACGGCGAATTTGCTCGCGGCATAGGCCGCCTGTCCCGGCGGCGCGACGATGCCGAAGATGCTCGATAGGTTGACGATATGCGCGTCATATTGCTGCTGCAGCACCGGAAGGAACAGCTTCACGCCATGCACTACGCCCCAGAAATTGATGCCGATGAGCCAAGCGATGTCATCGAGGCTGAGCTCGGCCACCGTGCCGGCGATGGCGACGCCGGCATTGTTGACGAGCAGCGCGACGCGCCCATGCTCGCGCAGCACGGCGTCGCGGAACGCCTCCATTGCCGCGGCGTCCGACACGTCGACCTGATGCGTCGAGACGCGGACGCCGATCTGGCGTATGGCGGCGGCGCTCTCCGCGAGGCCGGCAGCGTCGACATCGCCCAGCGCCAGCATGCAGCCCTCTTGCGCGAGCCTGAGCGCCAGCGCGCGGCCGATCCCGCTGGCGGCGCCGGTGACGACGGCGACGGTGCCGGCCAGCGCGCGCATCGCTAATACACGGTCAAATCGGCGTTGGGCCAGGCGAGCGGCGCCTGGCTCAACGGCGGCTTATCGCGGCGGATCCGGCGGCGCAGGCGCCGCTCGGCGCGCGGCAGCAAGAGCGGCATGAGGCGCTTGGCGCGGCGGATCTGGCGCAGCGCCGCGCCGGGATTGACGAGATGCGAGGCGGGCGGCTTCTGCCCGATCTCCTTGAGCACACGGCCGAGCGGCAGCTCCATGCGGTCCTGCAAGTCGACCATCATCGCCAGGAGGCCGCCGCCCTCGGTGACCAGCGGGCCGAAGCCGTAGCGCGGCTGCATCGTGCCGATGACATAGAGATGCCTGTAATCGGCCAGCAGGACGCCGCCATAGAGATGCGCGAGGCCGCCGGTCACCGGCACCATGCCGCGCGGCAGGAAGGGAAAGTCGACATGGAAGCCGGTGCCGCAGACGACGATGTCGTACTCGCCGCTGGCGCCGTCGACGAAATGGGCGCGGCCGCCCTCGAAGCGGCTGATGTCCGGCCGCGGCGTGATGCGGCCATGCTTCACATAATGCAGCAGCTCGGAATTGATCGTCGGGTGATGCTCGAAAATCTTGTGATCGGGTCGCGGCAGGCCGTAGTGGCGATAGTCGCCGACGACGATCTTCAGCACGCCGCGGAGGACGAGGCGCTGCAGCCACACCGGCAGCCACAGCGGCAAGGCCTCGACCAGCGGCTTGCCGAGGATGCTTTTGGGCAGGAACCAGTAGCCGCGCCTGAGACTCAGATCGCAGCTCGCGGCGACGCGCGCCGCCTCGCTCGCGACGTCGCAGGCCGAGTTGCCGCCGCCGATGACCAGGACGCGCTTGCCGGCGAGCTCGGCCGGATTGCGGTAGTCCTTGGTATGGATGTACTCGCCGGCAAAGCGGCCGGGATAGTCGGGCCAGCGCTTGCTCCAGTGATGACCGTTGCACACCAGGAGCCCCTTGTAGATGCGCTGCTCGCCGCCGGCGAGGCCGACATCCCACAGCTCGTCGGCGCGCGGCCGCGCTATCAGCACCTTGGCGCCGAACTCGATCTGTGGGCGCAGCTCGAAATGCCGGGCGTAGTCCCTGAGGTAGTCGACCATCTGGGCGCGGCTGGGGAAATCCGGGTAATGCGCCGGCATCGGATAGTCGGCGAATTCGGTGGTCCTGCGCGAGGAGATGATGTGCGCGGTGCGGTAGACGCCGTGATACCAGTTGCCGCCGACGTCGTCGTCGGCCTCGAGCTGATCGTAGGCGATGCCGCGCTCGTTGAGCGCCTTGGCCATGCCGAGGCCGACCGGGCCGGCGCCGATCACCGCCATCCTGTCGCGACGGTCCTGCATGGCCTCTTTCCGTCCCGCGCGGTCCGCTAGGCAACGCCGGCGGCATCGGCTAGGGTGAGACCGCCAAATCTAGGTTGATGACCCTATATGTCAAACAGAATCGGCGCGGCGACGAAGACGCGCGAGCGCATCTTGCAGGCGAGCCTCGCCCTCTTCAACGAGCGCGGCGAGGCCGGCGTGTCGCTGGGCCAGGTCGCCGCCGCGATCGGCATCAGCGAAGGCAATCTATGGTACCATTTCCGCGCCAAGCGCGACCTCGTCGCTGCGCTCTCGGACGAGCTCGGCGCGCGCATCGAGCAGAACCTCTCGCGTCCGCCCGCGGGCTCCGCTGGCCAGCTCGCTGATTTCGCCGACTACACCCGCCAGTGCTTCCGCGACATGTGGGAGTACCGCTTCCTCTACCGCCGCCGCCCGGACTGGAGCGCCGAGCCGGCGCTGGCGCAGCGCGTGGCGGCGATGACCGAGCGCGGTCACCGCCACAACGAGGCGATCCTGGCCGAGATGGTGGGGCGCAAGTTGATCCGCGCCACGCCGACCGAGATCAGGGAGCTCACCGCCAATGCCTGGATCATCGCCCGCTACTGGCTCGACTATCTGCAGGAGCGCCATGGCCGGAGCCAGATCGATGAGACCGACATCCAGGCCGGCGTGCGGCAGATCTTCGCGCTCTATCGTCCCTATCTGACCGACGCGGCGCGGGCGCAGATCGCGCTCGCCAAGCTCGCCGCGCCGCGGAAGAAAGCGGCGCGCGGCTGACGCGCCGCCGGCGAGGAGAGAGCATCATGGCGGTCACCATCTATCACAATCCGCGCTGCAACAAGTCGCGCCAGACGCTGGCGCTGCTCGAGGCGCGCGGCGTGAAGCCGCGCATCGTCGAATACCTGAAGACCCCGCCCGACGCGGCCGAGCTGAAGCGCCTCCTCAAGCTGCTCGGCCTCTCGCCACGCCAGCTGCTGCGCAAGAAGGAGGCGGCCGAGGCGGGGCTCGACAAGCCCGGCCTCTCCGACGCCGAGCTCATCGCCGGCATGGTGAAGAACCCGATCGCCATCGAGCGGCCGATCGTGGTGAGCGGCGACCGCGCCGCTCTGGGGCGTCCGCCCGAGGCTGTGCTCAAGATTCTGTGATCGACGGACGCCTGCGCAGCCAAAAGCCGCCGCGCCATTGACGGCGGGCCGGGTCCGTAGGACCATTCGCCGTTCAATCAAGAAGAAACCAAGCTGGGCGGCCCGCACGAAGCGGGGCGTCGCCGCCGTACTGGGAGTGCGCGGTTGACGACAAGCCGGTACCGAGAAACCGAAACAGGGAGAGAAATGATGCGAACCAACCAACTGCTTTGGGCAGCGGCGCTGCTGTCGCTGGCCGTCGCCCTGCCGGCCGCAGCGCAAAAGAAATACGCGCCGGGCGTGACCGACACCGAGATCAAGATCGGCCAGACCATGCCCTATAGCGGCCCGGCGTCGTCCTACGGCACGATCGGCCGCGCCGAAGCGGCCTATTTCGCCATGATCAACGAGAAGGGCGGCGTCAACGGCCGCAAGATCAACCTCATCTCGCTCGATGACGGCTACAGCCCGCCCCGCACCGTGGAGCAGGTGCGCAAACTGGTCGAGCAGGACGGCGTCGCCTTCACCTTCAACACGCTCGGCACGCCGACCAACACGGCGATCCACAAATACATGAACCAGCATAAGGTGCCGCATCTCTTCGTCGCCACCGGAGCGACGAAATGGGGTGATCCCGAGCACTTCCCCTGGACCATGGGCTGGCAGCCGACCTACCAGACCGAGGGTCACATCTTTGCCAAATACATTCTCGAGCACGTGCCCAATGCCAAGATCGGCGTCCTCTACCAGAACGACGACTACGGCAAGGACTACCTCAAAGGCCTCAAAGATGGGCTCGGCGCCAAGGCGACCAAGCTGATCATTAAAGAGGTGTCCTACGAGACCACGGATCCGACTATCGATTCGCAGATCGTTTCGCTGCAGGAAGCGGGCGCCGACGTCTTCTATGACGTGAGCATTCCCAAATTTGCCGCGCAGGCGATCCGCAAGACCTACGACATCGGCTGGAAGCCGTTGCACCTGCTGAACTCGGTCTCGGCCTCGGTTTCCGCGACAATGCAGCCGGCCGGCGTCGAGAAGGGCGTGGGTATTGTCAGCTTGGTCTATGCGAAAGACCCGACCGATCCGCAGTGGAAGGATGACGCCGGGTACAAGCAGTGGCTGGCATGGATGGAAAAATATTATCCAGATGGCGACCGCTCGGATGCCTTCAATGTCTATGGCTACAACGCGGCAATGACGATGGTGCAGGTCCTGAAGCAGTGCGGCAACAACCTGACGCGCGAGAACATCATGAAGCAGGCGGCCAGCCTGAACCTCGACCTCCCCATGCTGCTGCCGGGCGTCAAGGTCAGTACCGGCGCGAAGCAGTTTTTCCCGATCCGCGAGATGCAGCTCGCCCAGTTTGACGGCAAGATCTTCAAGCGCTTCGGTGAGGTGATCAAGTCCGAATAGCCTGGCAGCGAGCGGCGGCTCCCCCTCATGGGGATGAGGCGCCGCTCGCCATGGTGCTGGTTGAGCTCACCGGCACCGGTATACCGTTGCGCTCGCGCCCGGCGCGTTCCACCGCGGCCCAATCGACCTGTCCGCCGCGCTCCGCGGCGATGGCGGCCACGCGCGCCCTGAGACGCGGTGGTGGCGACGGCGTCATGCGCTCGCCGCTGTCCAGCTGATCAGCCTCGGCCTTGCTGGGATGGACCGCAAGGAAGAGCGTATCGCCGACCCATTCCACCTCCGCCGCCTCATCGATCACGCGCACCGGCGTGCCCACCGGCACCTCGCGATAAAGCCGCAGGATGTCCTCGGGATAGAGGTGGACGCAGCCATGGCTGACATTGCGGCCGATGCCGTCGGGCTTGTTGGTGCCGTGGATGAGATAGCCGGGCCAAGCCAGGGCAAGCGCATAGGCGCCGAGAGGATCGTCGGGGCCGGGCGGAATCGCCGCCGGCAGATCGGGCCGCTCGGCGCGGATCGAGGCAGGCGGATACCAGGTCGGGTGGGGCAGCTTGGCGACGACGCGCGTGGTGCCGAGCGGCGAATCGAGTCCGTGCACTGCCGTGCCGATCGGGAAGGTCTCGACGCGGTGGCCGCCCGGCGGAAAATAGAACAGGCGCTGCTCGGCGAGATTGACGATGATGCCGCGACGCGGCTCGTCCGGCAGCAGATAGTAGCTGGGAATCCGGATGGCGCGTCCCGCGCCCGGCCGCCACGGATCGATGCCGGGATTGGCCGCGATGAGCTGCGTGTATCCCAGGTCATAGCGGCGTGCGAGGTCGAGAAGATTGTCGCTCGCGGCGGCAACATAGGTCTCCACCGCGCCGACCGCGCGCGCACCGGCGGTCAGCGTGAATTGCGCCGCCGCCGCCGGTGTCGTTGCGATTGCCAACGCGGCGGCGCACAGGGCGACTCCGACTCTGCTGCTCATGCCGGCGCGCGGCGGCGCATCGAGACGAGCGTTGCCTCTATTTGCGCAGGCTGCGGTTGTACATCTGGTCGGATTTCTGGCTGGCCGCCTGGGCGTCGTTCTCGGCTTTTTGCGCCGTCTGCAACGCCTTCTGCGCCGTGCTGAGCGCGTTGTCGGCCGTCGATTTGCTCTCGTTCGCCGCCGTCATCGCCTGGGCCGCCGAGGGGCCGGAGGTGCCGGCTGATTCGCTGCCGCGGCTCGCGCACGCGCTGAGCAACAGCGGCGCGACGAGCAGAACGAACCCGGCGCCGCGAGCAATTTGATGACGCATATCTCATCTCCTTCTCTGATGCAGCGGCATGACACCGTCGGACGCCAAGTCGCGGTGAGCGGAGCGAAAGGAAGGGTCGCCCACCACTGCGTCGGCGCGCGGCGCCGTGCCCTCACCTAGGAATTGGGCGGCTGGCGCGGCGCAAGCAACGGCTGCGCGCGTTAAAGTTTCGTTAGATGCCGACCGCCGCCGGGAACCCTGGCGCCCGTTGGATTAAACCTTTGCAATCTTCCGCTTTGTGGCGCCGCGCAGCGTTTTACCCAGCGAAAGAACGATAGCGCTCGCGCGCGTGGCGCGGCGTTGCGCCGGCAAAGCCCGGCCCGGCGCGTGCCCGCTAGGACGAGCCAGCAACGGGAGGAAACGATGGCGCACACCACGCATGCCGCTGCGGCGGTCGCGATCGCCGGATTGCTGCTGATCGAGCCGGCTTTCGCCCAGAAGAAATATGGCCCGGGGGTCAGCGACACCACGATCACCATCGGGCAGACCATGCCCTATAGCGGACCGGCTTCGTCCTACGGCACGATCGGCAGGGCCGATGCCGCCTATATCGCCATGATCAACGACCATGGCGGCGTCAACGGCCGCAAGATCAACCTCATTTCGCTCGACGACGGCTACAGCCCGCCCAAGACGGTCGAGCAGATGCGCAAGCTCGTCGAGGAGGACAACATCCTGCTCGACTTCAACTCGCTCGGCACGCCGACCAACACGGCGATTCACAAATACCTCAATCACAACAAGGTGCCGCAGCTCTTCGTCGCGACCGGCGCGACCAAATGGGGCGATCCCAAGCACTTCCCCTGGACGATGGGCTGGCAGCCGACCTACCAGACCGAGGGCCACATCTTCGCCAAGTACCTGCTGCAGCACAAACCCGACGCCAAGATCGGCATCCTCTATCAGGACGACGACTACGGCAAGGACTACGTCAAGGGCTTCAAGGACGGGCTCGGCGCCAAGGCGTCGCAGATGATCGTCAAGGAATTGAGCTACGAGACGACCGAGCCGACGATCGATTCGCAGATCATTTCGCTCCAGGCGTCGGGCGCCGACGTCTTCTTCGATGTCGCCATCCCGAAATTCGCCGCGCAAGCGATCAGCAAGGCCTATGATATCGGCTGGAAGCCGCTGCACTTCCTCAATTCCGTCTCGTCCTCCGTCGCCGCGACCTTGAAGCCGGCGGGTCTCGACAAATCCGTCGGCATCGTCACCGCGGAATACCTCAAGGACCCGACCGACCCACAATGGCAGAACGATCCCGCCCGCAAGCAGTGGGCCGAGTGGATGAAGAAATATTACCCGGATGGCGACACGGCCGATGCCTTCAACGTCTATGGCTACAGCGTCACCGCGACGCTGATCCAGGTGCTGAAGCAATGCGGCGACGACCTCACCCGCGAGAACGTCATGAAGCAGGCGGCGCATCTGAACTTCGCTGCGCCCATGCTGCTGCCCGACATCAAAGTGCAGACCTCGGCGACCGATTTCTTCCCCATACAGCAGATGCAGCTCGCCAAGTTCGACGGCAAGACCTGGGTC
>Ga0134125_10009026_pt1 | contig 11237 bp, 8 predicted proteins | sample KB31751_FD_96464 | JGI IMG/M metagenome (GOLD analysis project Ga0134125, IMG submission 96464) | Terrestrial soil microbial communities with excess Nitrogen fertilizer from Kellogg Biological Station, Michigan, USA - KB3-175-1 | ecosystem: Environmental > Terrestrial > Soil > Unclassified ...
CATCGGCGAAGCCTCGTCGGAGCGCATCAAGAAAGAGATCGGCACTGCCGCCCCGCCGACCGATGGCGTCGGCATCACCTTGGAGATCAAGGGCCGCGACCTGCTCAACGGCGTGCCGAAGGAAATCACCATCACCCAGCGCCATATTGCCGAGGCGCTGGCCGAGCCGGTGGGCGCCATTGTGGAAGCCGTGAAGGTGGCGCTGGAAGCGACGCCGCCGGAACTGGCGGCCGACATCGTCGACAAGGGGATCGTGCTGACGGGTGGGGGCTCGCTTCTGGCCAATCTGGATCAGGTACTGCGCGATGAGACCGGCCTGCCGGTTTCGATCGCCGACGATCCTTTGTCTTGTGTTGCGTTGGGGACGGGGCGGGTGCTGGAAAACACGAAGGGAATGCGTCACGTCCTTTCCACCGCTTTCTAAGACCGCGGGCGAAGGACCGCGTCTGTAATGGCCAACGCCTGGAAGATCGCCCGCAAGAGCAATGCCCAGCTTCCCCTGGTCATCGTCATTGCGCTGGCGATCGTGCTGGTTCTCCTGGGCAAGGCGCAGAATGGCCTGTTCGACCGGGCGCGCTCCGGCGCGACCGATGCGATGGCGCCCGTGCTCGAGAAAGTGCACGCGCCGGTGGCGGCGTTCGAGCGCTGGATCGGCTCGATCTTCGAAATTTTCTCCGTCTATGAGCAGAACCTCAAGCTCAAGGAAGAGAATGCGCGCCTGCGCCAATGGCGCAATGTCGCCATCGTGCTGCAGGGCCGGGTGGGCCGCTATCAGGCGCTGTTGCACGCCGTCCCCGACCCCAAGATGGATGCGGTGCTGGCCCGGGTGATCGGCCGCGCCAACCGTCCCTTCCTGCAGACCATGATCCTGGACGCGGGGCGCGACCAGCATGCCCTGCCGGGCGAGGCGGTGATGGATGCGCGCGGGATGATCGGGCGTGTCTATCTCAGCGGCCGGCGCACCAGCTGGGTGATCCTGCTCACCGATCTGAACAGCCGCATTCCGGTCATGATCACGGCATCGTCCGGCAAATCCCCCAACATTCCGGCGATCATGACGGGCGACAACAGCAAGATGCCGATGCTGGAAATGGTCTCGCGCACCGTCACCCTGCATGCCGGCGACCAGGTGACCAGCTCCGGTGACGGCGGACTGCTGCCGGCGGGCCTGCCCATCGGCACGGTCGTCGCCGACGGCGATGGCTGGCGGGTGTCGCTTCTGGCCGACGCCACCGATGCCCAGGATGTGGAGGTGCTCAACTTCGCCAAGCCGCCGGAAAAACCGCCGGCCGCGGCGGAATTGCCGATGCAGGCCGCCGGTCTCAAGCCGCAACCGCCTCCGCCGCCCGTTCAGGCCCAGCCTGCGCCGGCGGCGCCCGCACCTGCGCCCGTGCCTGTCAAACCCAAGCCCGTCGCCGCACCGCCCGCAGCCGCTGTACCAGCCCCGGCCAATGGCGAGCCGGCACCTGATCCCGAAGACGTGGACCGTTAACCATGGCCACGATGGAGCGCACCGGCCCGCAATCGCGTTTCAAGCCCATTGCCGGCCTGGTGCCGCTGTTTACCGGTCTTGTTCTGGTGCTGGTCACCAATACGCCGATTTCCTTGCTGGCGGGCCTGGTTCCATCGCCGCTGCTGGGTTTGGTTCCCGTCTATTTCTGGTGCCTGGTGCGGCCCGATCTGATGACGCCGACCGCGGTCATGGCCATTGGCCTTGCCGAAGACATCCTGTCGGGCGGGCCGCCGGGGGTATGGACCTTGGCTTTTGTGCTGACCTACGCGCTGGTCGCCCGGCAGCGGGACAGTTTTGCCGGCCTGTCAGGCTTTGCCGCCGTGGTGGGTTTCGCCGGTGCGGCGCTTTTCGCCTGCAGCTGCGCCTATCTGACAGTGGCAGCGCTCGCGCTCTTGTCGCCGAACGGCCACATGCCGCCGCTTTTACCGATCGTCAGCGAACTGGCGATGACGGTGCTGTTCTATGTTCCCACCGCCTTGGTCGTGGGCTGGCTGCATCATAGACTGGTCGGTGCTTCGCGAGGCGACATCTGATGCCGCTGTTCGACAAGAAGGACAAGAGCCGCTACGCCACCTTCACCCGCCGTTCGCTGGGTCTGGGCGGAGGCATGGCTGCGGTCTTCGCGGTGCTGGGAGGGCGGCTCTATCAGCTCCAGATCCGCGACGGCGAGCAGTATATGGTCGAGGCGGAGGACAACCGGGTCAGCGAGCGACTGATTGCCCCGCCGCGCGGCCGCGTCATGGACCGTTTCGGCGTGGAGCTGGCCAACAGCCGGCGCAATTATCGCGTGCTGCTGGTGAGCGAGCAGGCCAGCGAAGGCGTCAAGGCCGCGCTCGAGACCATCGGCAAGGTGGTCCTGCTCACCGATCAGCAGAAGAAAAAGGTGCTGCACGACATCGCCATGAACAAGAAGTTCGTGCCGGTGCCGGTGGTCGAGAATCTGTCCTGGGAGGATTTCAGCCGGGTCAATCTGCATCTGCCCTATCTGCCGGGCATCCAGTGCGATGTGGGCGAGACCCGCGACTATCCGTTCGGCAAGGAGCTGGTGCATATCCTGGGCTATGTCGCCTCCGTGTCGCCGCAGGATATGGCGCATGACGACGATCCGCTGTTGAGCCTGCCGAGCATGCGCATCGGCAAGCGCGGCATCGAGAAGGGATTCGACAAGGAGATTCGCGGCCGCGCCGGGGCGTCGCGGGTGGAGGTCAATGCCTATGGCCGCATCATCCGCGAGCTGGGCAAGGATACGGGCGATCCCGGCCAGGATGTCTATCTCACCATAGACCGGCAGGTGCAGTCCCTGGCCGACCAGAAGCTGGACGGCCAGAGCGCCGCGATGGTGGTGATGGACGTCAACAATGGCGATGTGATCGCCATGTCCTCCACCCCCGGCTTCGATCCCAACTGGTTCAATGTGGGGCTTTCCAACCAGCAGTGGCACGATCTGACCACCGACGACCACAAGCCGCTGCTCAACAAGTTCATGGGCGGCATCTATCCGCCCGGCTCGACCTTCAAGACCGCGGTGGCGCTGGCGGCGATAGATGCCGGTATCGCCACACCCGAATATCGCGTGAGCTGCAACGGCGTCTTCAATTTCGGCGGCCACGCCTTCCATTGCTGGCAGCACCGGGGCCATGGCAGCCTGGACGTGGTCGGAGGCATTCAGCATAGCTGCGACGTCTTCTTTTATGAGACCGCGCGCCGGGTCGGCATCGACAAGATCGAGGAAGCCGCGCGCAAGCTGGGTCTGGGTGCGCTGACCGGCATCGAGCTGCCGGGCGAACATTCGGGCCTGGTGCCATCGCGCGCCTGGAAAGAGAAGACCTATCACCAGGTCTGGCAGCAGGGCGATACCCTCAGCGTCGGCATCGGTCAGGGCTACGTCACGGTGACGCCGCTGCAGCTTTGCCAACAGGCGGCCCGCCTCGCCTCCGGCAAGGCGGTCGCGCCGCGCCTGGTGCATTCGGTAGGCGGCAAGGTGCTGCCGCGGCAGGAGTTTTCCAAGCTGGATTTCAGCGACGACGCCCTGGCCAAGGTGCGGCTGGGGATGAACAAGGTGATGAACGAGGTGGGCGGCACTGCCTATGCCCAGCGCATTCCCATTCCGGGGTTGGAATGGGCCGGCAAGTCCGGCACCGCCCAGGTGCGTGTCTATAGCGCCGAGGAACATCTGCGCGGCATGGCCAAGAATGCCAGTCTGGAGTGGAAGATGCGCGACCACGGGTTGTTCATCGGCTTTGGGCCGGTTGCCGATCCCAAATATGCCGTGGCCTGTATCGTGGAGCATGGCTCTGACGGCCATCCCCAGATCGTGGCGGCGCGCGATGTCATGCAGTTCGCCATGCAGCGCGATCCCATCAAGCTGCCGACGGCCTATCCGCCGGTCAATTCCGCCAGCGCCGCGCCGGAATCCGGGGATGATCGGCACGCCGACATCAAGCCCGTCTCCTTTATCAAGGCGGGCGGCTGATGGCCCTTCGCCCGTACGCCGCCGCCAAGCGCACCCTTTCCGCCGCCGCGCTTTTTGCCTGTGCCACGGCGCGAGGCGACATCTGATGCCGCTCTTCGACAAGAAGGACAAGAGCCGTTACGCCACCTTCACCCGCCGCTCTTTGGGGCTGGGCGGCGGCATGGCCGCGGTCTTTGCGGTGTTGGCAGGGCGGCTCTATCAGCTTCAGATCCGTGACGGTGACCAGTATATGGTCGAGGCGGAAGACAACCGGGTCAGTGAGCGGCTAATCGCGCCGCCGCGGGGCCGCATCATCGACCGCTTCGGCGTGGAGCTGGCCAACAACCGGCGCAATTATCGCGTCCTGCTGGTGAGCGAACAGGCCAGCGAAGGCGTGAAGGCCGCGCTCGATACCATCGGTGAGATCATCCTGCTCAGCGACCAGCAGAAAAAGAAGGTCCTGCACGACATCGCCATGAACAAGAAGTTCGTGCCGGTGCCGGTGGCCGAGAACCTCTCCTGGGAAGATTTCTCCCGCGTCAATCTCCAACTGCCTTATTTGCCGGGCATCCAGTGTGATGTCGGCGAGATGCGCGACTATCCTTATGGCTCCGAGATGGTGCATGTGCTGGGCTATGTCGCTTCGGTGTCGGAGCAGGAGCTGCAGCGGAGCGACGATCCGCTGATGAGCCTGCCGGGCATGCGCATCGGCAAGCGTGGCATCGAAAAGGCCTATGACAAGCAGATCCGCGGCCGCGCCGGCGACAGCAAGGTCGAAGTCAATGCCTATGGCCGGGTGATCCGCGAGCTCGGCAAGGATCCCGGCGTTCCGGGCCAGGATGTCTGGCTCAGCCTCGATGGCGAGCTGCAGCGTTTCGCCGATCAGCGCCTGAGCGGGGAAAGCGCCGCCTGCGTGGTGATGGACGCGGCCAAGGGCGATGTCTTGGCGCTGTCTTCCACACCCGGTTTCGATCCCAACTGGTTCAATGTCGGCGTCACCGGCCCGCAATGGCACGACCTGACCACTTCCGACTACAAGCCGCTGCTCAACAAGGCCATCAGTGGCACCTATCCGCCCGGCTCTACGTTCAAGACCGCCATGGCGCTGGCGGCGGTGGATAACGGGATGGACGATTTCGTTGTCGATTGCACCGGCTCGATGCGGCTCGGCAACCACACTTTCTACTGCGATGCGTGGAGGATCGGCGGTCACGGCCATGTCAGCCTGACACGCGGCATCCAGGTCTCCTGCGACATCTATTTCTACGAAGTGGCGCGGCGGCTGGGCATCGACAAGATGGCCGAGGCCGCCCATGCCCTGGGACTGGGTTCTCCAACCGGCATCGAGTTGCCCGGCGAAGCCGGCGGCCTCATCCCGACCCGCGCCTGGAAGATGAAGCGGTTCGGCGTTCCATGGCAGCAGGGCGAGACGCTCGTCAACGGCATCGGCCAGGGTTATGTGATCGCCACGCCGATCCAGCTCTGCACGCTGGCCGCGCGGCTCGCGACCGGCAAAGCGGTTTCGCCGCGGCTGACCCATCAGGTCGGTGCCGCGCTCCACTCCCATCCGCTGCCTGCGGCGCTGCCCTTCTCGGACAAGGCATTCGCCATGGTGCGCCAGGGCATGGGCATGGCCGTTAACGTGCCGGGCGGCACGGCCTATGGCTCGCGCATCCTGCAGCCGGGCTTCGAAATGGCCGGCAAGACCGGCACGGCGCAGGTGCGTCGCATCACCAAGGAAGAACGCAGTAGCGGTCTTAAGCCGCAGAGCCAGCTGCCCTGGGCGCAGCGCGAGCATGCCTTGTTCATTGCCTTCGCGCCGCTCGATAATCCGCGCTACGCCGCTTCGGTCGTCCTCGAGCATGGCGGCAATGCGCATACCGAGCCACAGGTGCAGTTCGCGCGCGATATCCTTACCTTCGCCCAACAGCGCGACACGCTGGGCAGGCCCACCGCCTATCCGGTGACGTCCGCCAGCGCCGTGCCTGGGCAGGGCCGGGGGCCGGGCTGATGGCGCTTCGTCCCTATGCCGCCGCCAAGCGCACCCTTTCCACCGCCGACAAGCTGACGGAAGTGAACTGGGGCCTGGTGATGCTGATCGTGCTGATCGGTAGCGCCGGTATCGCCATGCTCTATTCGGTGGCGGGGGGCAATCTGCAGCCCTGGGCGCTCAAGCAGATGGCGCACTTCACCCTGGGGCTGATCGTGCTGCTGGCGGCGGCGATGATCGATGTGCGGGTATGGATGAGCCTGGCCTATCCGGCCTATGGCTTTGCCCTGCTGTTGCTGATCGCAGTGGACGTGGTGGGCCATGTCGGACTTGGCGCCCAGCGCTGGATCGCGATCGGGCCGCTGGAATTGCAGCCCTCCGAATTGATGAAGATCTCGCTGGTGCTGGCCTTGGCGCGTTATCTCCACGGCAAGAGCATCGAGGAAGTCTCCAAGCCAGTGCCCTTGGCGATCGGCCTCGCCATGATCGCCATCCCGGCCGTTTTCGTGGTGCTGCAGCCCAATCTGGGCACCACCCTGATCATTGTGATGGATGGCTGCTCGCTTCTCTTTCTGGCGGGGCTTTCCTGGTGGTGGATCGCGCCTACTTTGGGAGCGGTAGCGGCGTCAGTACCGCTGGCCTGGCGCTTTGTGTTGCATGACTATCAGAAGGCCCGGGTGGAGACTTTCCTCGACCCGGAATCCGACGCCCTGGGCAAGGGCTGGAACATCACCCAGGCCAAGATCGCCATCGGCTCGGGCGGGGTCAGCGGCAAGGGCTTCCTGCAGGGCACCCAGAGCCGGCTGAACTTCCTGCCCGAAAGCCAGACCGATTTCATCTGGACCAGCTTCTGCGAGGAATTCGGCTTTGTCGGTGCGCTGGCGCTGCTGGTGCTGTTCGCGGTGGTGATCTTCTATGGCATCCAGACCGCGATGAGCGCGCGCAGCCAGTTCGGCCGCCTCCTGGCCATGGGTGTGATCCTGAACTTCTTCTTCTACATCATGGTCAATGGCTTGATGGTGATGGGCCTGATCCCGGTGGTGGGCATCCCCATGCCGCTTCTGTCCTATGGCGGCTCGGCCATGCTGACGGTGATGTTCGGCTTCGGCCTCTTGATGAGTGTGCATATCCACCGCCAGGTGGAAATCCCGCGCCATTCGGGTGGAATCATTTAATTGCCTCCACCTGTCACAGCTCATGTCGGCGGCGCGTTCGTACGCTGCTACTCACCTTGGCTATGATACCTTCCCCTCCAGCAGCTTCACCGCGAGGGGGAGGGAAGCTGTCGGATGGCGAAGGCGCGCCGCGATGGGCGGCGTTCGCACTCCAAGCCTTGTTTCTGCGGCGAATCAGCTTTGAAAAAAGACCCACAGAGGTTCCATTTGCCTTTGTAGACAGGGGGGGTGCCCTCTGTTATGAGGCGCCCTCTGCGAAGGCGACCTTTGAGACCTTCGGTGGTGCGGGTGACTAGCTCAGTTGGTAGAGCAGCTGACTCTTAATCAGCGGGTCGTAGGTTCGATTCCTACGTCACCCACCATTAAATCCCGGAAGAACAAGACAAAAATTGCCGCCGGGCTGGCGCTTCTGGCGCTCATTCACCCCGCTTTCGGGCAAGGCGCCGACTGGGCGCTGTATGGCGGCAAGGGCGGGCGGCGCTTTTCCAGCCTGACCCAGATCAACCGCAGCAATGTGGCGCGCCTACGCGAGGCCTGGCGCTTCGACATGGCGGAAATGGGTGATCCCCAGACCCATCCGCTGGCGATCGGCGGCGTTGTCTATGCCTATACCCCGAACCTGGACACCATCGCCCTGGACGGGGCCACCGGGATGCTCAAATGGCGCTTTCACGCGGGCGTGAAGGCCGGCGGACCGCAGCGCGGACTGGCGATGTGGACGGGGGCTGGCGAGCGCCGGTTGTTCGCCGCGGCCGGGTCCTATCTCTATTGCCTTGATCCCGGCACCGGAAAACCGCGGGACGATTTCGGGCAGGGCGGCCGTATCGACCTGCGCGAAGGATTTGGGCGCGATCCCCAGAAAGTCAGTATCGCTCTGACCGCGCCCGGCGTGATCTGGCGCGACCTGCTCATCATGGGTTTTCGGACCGCGGAGAGCGCGCCAGGCGCGCCCGGTGACATCCGCGCCTTCGACGTCCACAGCGGCAAGTTGCGCTGGGCCTTCCACACTATCCCGCATCCGGGTGAGCCGGGCCATGAGACCTGGCCGCCGGACTATTGGAAGACAGGCGGGGGCGCCAATGCCTGGTCTGGTCCGGTGTTGGATGACAAGCGGGGCATGGTCTTCGCCGCGACCGGCTCGGCGGTCAGCGATTTCTACGGCTATGACCGGATCGGCGAAGACCGGTTTGCCAATAGCCTGCTGGCGCTGGATGCGAGCACGGGAAAACTGCGCTGGCATTTCCAGGGCGTGCATCACGATGTGCTGGACCGGGACTTTCCTTCGCCGCCGGTGCTACTGACGGTAAGGCATGATGGCCGCCGCGTGGACGCGGTGGCCCAGGCCACCAAGCAGGGCTATCTGTTCCTGCTCGATCGTGTCACCGGCAAGCCGCTATTCCCGGTGACCGAACAGCCGGTGCCCGCCTCGGACGTTCCAGGCGAGAAAACCTGGCCCACTCAGCCTGCACCGGTGCTGCCTGCGCCTTACGCGCGCCAGCATCTCAGCGAGTGGCTTCTCACCAACCGCACACCGGCGGCGCATCAATGGGCGCTGGAACAGTTCCGCACTTTTCATCATGGCGGCCCCTTCACGCCACTGAAGCTGGGCCAGCAGACCATCGTCTTTCCCGGTTTTGATGGCGGCGCCGAATGGGGCGGCCAGGCGGCCGATCCGGCGCGCGGCATTCTCTATCTCAACGCCAATGATGTCGCCTGGACCGGCGGCCTGGCCGACAGCGCGGCCGTGCATAGCCTGGGTGCGCGGCTCTATCAGGACAATTGCGCCGCCTGCCACGGGCCCGACCGCAAGGGCGCGCCGCCGGCATTCCCCTCGCTGATCGAGAGCGCGCTGACCGATGGGCAGATGGCGGCGACCATCCGCGCCGGCCGTGGCCGCATGCCCGCGTTCAATCTCCAGGACGATGCCATGACCGCGTTGCTGGGCTATGTTCGCAGCGGCGAGGACAAGGAGATGGCGTCCGCCGCGCCCAGCGCGGACCGCCCGCCCTATCGCTTCACCGGTTATCGCAAATTCCTCGATCCCGACGGTTATCCGGCGGTGGCACCGCCCTGGGGCACCCTGAACGCCATCGACCTCAACACGGGCTCGTATCTGTGGCGCATCCCGCTGGGCGAATATCCGGCGCTGGCCGACAAGAGCACGGGCTCTGAAAATTATGGTGGCCCCGTCCTGACGGCGGGCGGCGTGCTGTTCATCGCCGCCACGCTCTATGACAAGAAGATCCGCGCCTTCGACCCGCGCGATGGCAAGCTGCTATGGGACGCCACCTTGCCCTATGCCGGCAATGCCACGCCCATCACCTATATGGCGAAGGGGCGGCAATATGTGCTGGTCCAGGCCGACAATGCGCGGGACCGTAAATCGCCACAGGGGGCGGCCTATGTCGCCTTCGCTTTGCCCGCTAAGGTGCAGAGATGAAACAGGTGCTGATCACTGGCGGAGCGCGCGGCATCGGCTGGGGCGTGGCGCAAGCCATGTTGGCGGCCGGATACGCCGTCACCGTCACGGGGTTGACCGGCGAAGAAGTGGCGGCGGTGCCCTCTCGCGAGAATCTCAAAGCGGTGCAGTTGGACGTCACGGACGATGCGGCTGTCGCGGCTATTGTTGGCGGTCTGGCAGGCCTGGACGCTCTGGTGAATTGCGCCGGCATGATCCTGCGCGAGAACAGGGAATTCACCGTCCAGGGCTTCCAGAAAGTCATCGACGTCAATCTCACCGGCACCATGCGGATGTGCGTGGCGGCGAGGTCCCTGCTGGAAAATTCTGGCGGCGCCATCGTCAACACCGCTTCGATCTGGTCCTTTTTCGGCGGCGGACTGACGCCGGCCTATACCGCCTCCAAGGGCGGGGTGGCGCAACTGACCAAGGCCCTCGCCGTAGCCTGGGCGCCCCGGATTCGTGTCAACGCCGTGGCGCCGGGCTGGATCGATACCGAACTGACCAAGGGGGCGCAGGCCGACAGGGCGCGCTCGGACGCGATCGTGGCGCGCACCCCATTCGGCCGCTGGGGCAAGCCCGGTGACGTGGGCGGCGCGGTGGTGTTTCTTTGTTCGCAAGCAGCATCCTTCATCACCGGCACGATTCTGCCGGTGGATGGCGGCTATATGGTGAAGTAATGGCACAAGACAATTCCAAGGTCCCATACCGTCATCCGCAGCCCAAGGAATCGCCGCCCGAGCTGGTGATCCCGTCGGCCATTCCGGAGGACGAACGCATCTGGGTGCCGCAAGGCCCGAATGTCTGGTTCCGGCCTTTGTGCCTGTTGGCTTCGCGCGGCTACTGGATGAACCTGCTGCGGGTGCGCAAATCGGGCGTGCTGTCGCGCCACCGCCATCCCCAACCGGTGCACGGCTATGTCATCAAGGGCCGTTGGCGCTATCTGGAGCATGACTGGGTCGCCCAGGAGGGCGGCTATGTCTATGAAGCGCCGGGCGAGACCCACACTTTGGTGGTGGACGAGGATGTGGCGGAGATGATCACCCTGTTCCAGGTCAATGGCGTGATGCTCTATGTCGACCCTGATGGCGCGGTGCTGGGTTATGAGGATGTCTTTACCAAGATCGCGCTCTGCCGGGGCCATTACGAGAAGGTCGGGTTGGGCGCCGATTACGTGGATCAATTCATCCGCTGAGGCGGTCGGTCAGGATTTGCCTGTAAGCTGCTTCCAGGCTCCGCGCAAAACGCACCGGATCGAACAGGACCGAGGTTTTGCGATTCTCTGCCAGGTGGTTGCGCAGCGCTTCCAGCTTTTGTCGGTCCTGGGCCAACGCAAGGGCGAGGGCTTGATAATCCTCCAGGCTTTCGGTGGCGAGTTCATCAAGGCCGAGTGTATGAAGCAGACTGGCTGAGACCCGCGCGGCATAGGCCGCGCCCTTGCGGGTCAGCACCGGCAATCCGGCCCAAAGCGCGTCGCAAGCGGTAGCATGGCCGGTATAGGGGAACGTGTCCAGAAACAGGTCGGCCAGTTGATGGCGCGCCAGATGTGTACCAAGCGGCAGCGGCGCGGCGAAGACAAGCCGGGCTGGATCGATGCCGGCCGCCGCCGCGCGGGCCTCCAGATTGCGCCGCGCGACAGGCCCAGGTTC
>Ga0134125_10009027_pt1 | contig 11237 bp, 13 predicted proteins | sample KB31751_FD_96464 | JGI IMG/M metagenome (GOLD analysis project Ga0134125, IMG submission 96464) | Terrestrial soil microbial communities with excess Nitrogen fertilizer from Kellogg Biological Station, Michigan, USA - KB3-175-1 | ecosystem: Environmental > Terrestrial > Soil > Unclassified ...
ATCGGACTTGACGACCACGTCGTTCGGCGCATTCAGACGCTTGCCCGCATGTCGATCAACCAAACGGGTAATGCTGCCATCTAACTCCATGCGAAAAAGACAGCGTTCGAGGTGCGAGCAGGCAATGAGTCGCCCCTCTCTGTCCCGGGCTTGGCCATTGGCGTTCGCTGACGGCGTCCTATAAACCGAGGTCCCGACATTTTCGATCCAGCGCATGGTCCGATTGCGCGGTAAATCCTGAAAAAGCAGGCAATCGGCGTCTCCTATCCATACCAGGCCTTCGATCCAGCGAAAGCCGGTCGCGAGGGTCTCCAGATAAGCGTTCCACAAGAGATAGTGTGCAAAGCGAGAATCGATGATCTCAAAGCCATCCATGGTTCACCTGAATCCGCAACTGCTAACCACGGTGTCATCCTCGAACTGGATTATCATCAGGATGGCGGGCTCATTGCCGACCGTGCCGGATTGGTGTCCGCGTTTTCCATCGCGCTCGACGCAATTCTGATCACCGCCAAAGGCCAACTCACCCGGCCCCATCTCCGTCCGACTGCCGTCCATTGCTTCAACGAACCACCGCCCTGTTAAAGGGATAATCCACTGCGGCCGAGGATTTTCGTGCCACGTTCCAACCCATCCCACGGGCTGCACTGTTAAGAGTGTGGTCCTGGGGCCTGTTGACTTTTTGCCTTGCCACTGTGGAGCGGTGCCAGTCTGGATGGACTTAAGTTCAAAGTCTTCGATCGTGCAGCGTGCTTGATGGCTCACGCCCTTCTCGTCCGCCCACAAGTGCCAATATTCTATTTTGGGTTTGTCGGTCACAATGGCCCATGGGAATAAGGGTGGGACGAAAGAAAGGGGTGCGCAAAGAACTGTGCGGCCCCGCCGGCTTGGCCCCCGAACGCAAGCAACAGGAAACCACCACCGAGCGCGAAGTTTTTCAGGAAATCCCAGAACAGCTCGCGGTGGCCGTCCGGTCCCCGAAGGTGGAAGCCAGGAACGGCCCAGAATTGCTTCCACAGCAGGGCTGTGATCAGGCAATAGAGCCCAAGAATCAAAGCGGCAAGACGGTCGGCCATACCGGTTAGAATTGCTGCGGAACAGACAATCTCAACACATAGGCCTGCCAAGATGAGAAGCCGCGCAATACCCGCGTTGGAGACTGCCTCACGCGCTTGATCGGTCGCAGCGCCAAAGTTCAGAATCTTGTCGAGCGCGCTGAATGGCAGGAACAACGCGACCAGCAAGCAGCGAGCCAGGAGAACCACCAAGACGCTCAGCACGACGAATCTCCTTCGGCCTTCGGCTCGACGATGATGCGTGCGCCACGATCATAAGTCAGGTAGCGCCAAAGCCATTGCACTGCCACCAAGAGCCTGTGCTGTAAGCCCGCCAGCAGATAGATATGGATCAGCGCCCATAGTAGCCAGGCGACGATCCCTGTTAACCGAAGCCAGCCGAAATCGATCACCGCAGCATGCCGGCCAATAACAGCGACATTGCCTCGATTATGAAATACGAATGGGCCCGGGGGAGCCTTGGATTGAAGTTTTCGCGCCAGCGCCCTGCCCAGATACTTGCCTTGCTGTTTGGCCACCTGGGCCAAGCCAGGGAGAGAATTGCCCTTGTCGTCGTGAACCAGGGCAGAGTCTCCTAAAGCATAAACACCCTCAAATCCTGGCACCGAAAGATCGCGGTTTGTTTCGACACGCCCGCTCTTGTCAGTGGGTGCTCCAAGCGTCTTCGCTACCGGAGAGGCTTTCACTCCAGCTGTCCAAATCGCAAATGCGACCGGAATTGTCTCCTCGTCGGTTTCGACCCAGGTCTCGGATATGCGCTTCACAGCGCAATTCACTTGCACGGTGACACCCAGTGCTTTCAGCTTGCGCGCGGCGTAATCGGAAAGCTCCTTTGGAAAGGGCGATAAGATTCGCGAACCCTTCTCGACCAAAAGCACGATGGCGGATTTAGGGTCTATTTTATGGAAATCCTTGGCCAGCGAATATCGCGCAAGTTCAGCGATCGAGCCCGCCAATTCCACCCCGCTTGGGCCGCCGCCCACGACAACAAAGGTCATTAAGCGATTGCGCTCTGCGGCTTGGTCGGTACTTTCGGCTTCCTCGAATGCGCGCAACAGCCGCGACCGCACGCTCCTGGCATCGGATATAGACTTAAGACTTGGCGCGAAGGGTGCCCAGTCATCATGCCCGAAATATGCCGCCGTCGAGCCAGCTGCGATCACCAAGATGTCGTAAGCAATCCGGGATCCATCGGCGAGCACAAGAATTCGTTCATCGGCTAATATCTCGGCGACCTCCCCAAGCAACACCTCTACGTTGCGCTGGCCGCGTACCAGCCGGCGTACCGGTTCGGCAATATCGGCCGGAGAAAGAGCGGCGGTGGCGACCTGGTAAAGCAAGGGCTGGAACAGCTGATAGTTGTGCTGATCGATCAGAATGACCCGCGCGGGCGCAGAGCGAAGAGCCCGTGCCACCTCAGCTCCGCCGAAACCAGCACCAATGATGACGACGCAAGGCTCGGCCATAGGATGACGATCTTGTTAGGCGGCTTGCCACCAAGCTCGTTTCGGCAACGCCGCTTTTCCGCAAAAGTTGCCCGTAACCGCCAAAGAATGTGGACAGGGAGAGCCCTTTGCTGCTGCCGGGGCTTCAAGTTGTGCGTTTACGAAGCAGCGTCCTCGCACTGGGGCAACAAGACTATGGTATTGCAAGGCAATCTGACGGGGCAGAAAGCGCTCGTCACCGGCGCCAATTCCGGCATTGGCCAAGCCGTGGCCCTGGCATTGGGGCGCGCTGGTGCCGACGTAGTCGTCAACTTCATCGAGCGTCAGGAGGCGGCGAACCAGGTCGTCCAAGACATCCAGTCTGCCGGGACGAAGGCTATTGCCATCAAGGCGGATGTTTCCCGCGAGGACGAGGTCGAGCAGATGTTTGACCGCGCCGTCAAGGAGTTTGGGACCATCGACATCCTCGTGGCCAATGCAGGTTTGCAACGAGATTCGGCCATCCAGGCCATGACGCTGGAAGGATGGAATAAGGTCCTTGGCGTCAACCTCACGGGACAGTTTCTCTGCGCCCGATCCGCCATTCGGGAGTTTCTGCGTCGGGGAGTTGTACCCAAGACTTCATGTGCAGCGGGCAAAATAATTTGCATGAGTTCGGTCCATCAGGAAATTCCTTGGGGGCGACACGCCAATTACGCGACTTCCAAGGGCGGCATCAAACTGCTGATGGAAAGCATGGCACAAGAGCTTGCTCCTCATCACATTCGTGTAAACGCCATCGCCCCAGGGGCGATCCGCACGCCCATCAATAAAGCGGCTTGGGACACGCCTGAGGCTCTCAAGAGTCTGCTGACTCTCATCCCCTATGGGCGGATCGGTGTACCAGACAAGATTGCGCGGGTGGCGGCGTGGCTCGCATCAGATGACGCGGATTATCTGGTGGGAACCACTTTGTTTATTGACGGAGGCATGACGCTGTTCCCCGGCTTTGCGACCGGCGGATGAATGGCGGAGGAATTCGATGTCATTGTGATAGGCAGCGGCCCCGGCGGCGCATCGGTTGCTCATAGACTGGCCCCCACAGGTAAGCGTATTCTGTTGCTGGAGCGGGGTGGTTACTTGCCCCGCAGCCGCGCTAATTGGGACTCCCAAACAGTCTTCGTCGATGGGGCATATCAAGCAAAGGAGACCTGGTATGGAAGGGATGGACGCGAATTCCATCCAGGTCTTCATTACTATGTGGGCGGCAACTCCAAGGTATACGGCGCGGCGCTGTTGAGACTGCGCGAGCGCGATTTTGACGAGATAGTCCACAAGGACGGCATTTCGCCTGCATGGCCGCTCAAATATGACGTGTTCGAGCCCTATTATACCCAAGCGGAGCGGTTGTTCGAGGTGCACGGCGAGCGCGGCGAGGACCCCACCGAGCCTCCCGCCAGCGGACCGTACCCTTATCCGCCAGTCTCTCACGAACCGCGCATCCAAACGTTGCACGATAATCTCGCGCAACAAGGGCTGCATCCCTTTCATCTTCCTCTCGGCATTCGGCTTCGGGAGAAAGACGGCATCCCGACCCCCACCAGCATTTGCATCCGTTGCGACACCTTCGATGGCTTTCCCTGCCTGCTGAACGGGAAGGCAGATGCACAGGTGATGTGCGTTGATCCCGCCGTGGCGGCCCACCCAAATCTCACTCTATTGACTGGTGCCTATGTATCGAGGCTCGAAACCGATCCCAGCGGGCGGCGGATAAGCGAAGTGCTGGTGACCCGAAATGGAGAAGAAGAGCGATACCGAGCAAACATCGTCGTGGTGGCGTGCGGCGCGCTTTCTTCAGCTCTTCTATTGATGCGCTCGGCAAACCAGTGTCATCCGGACGGCCTCGCGAATGGCTCAGGACAGCTTGGCCGCAACTATATGCGGCATAACCAGTCCATTCTGATGGCCCTGATGCGAGAACCAAATGAGACGATCTTTCAGAAGACTCTAGCGGTGGCTGATTTTTATTTTCGTAGTGATGATTGGGACTATCCGCTCGGACTGATCCAGATGTGCGCCACCTCCCACGGCGCCCAAATCCGAGGAGAGGCTCTGCCTGAGTGGTTGGAGTGGGTCCCTAAAATGCCTTTCGAGGAAATGGCGCGGCATTCGATGGACTTCTGGCTATCGAGCGAAGATCTTCCGCGTCCCGAAAACCGCATTTTTTACGATGGCCAGCGGGTAGTGTTGGACATAACCGAAGGCAATATGGAAGCTCATCATCGGCTCAAGAAGAAGCTGGAACTTATTCTTAGCGGTGCAGGCGCACATCCGCTGCTGATGGAGCGGAATCTTTATCTGGGTAAGAATATTCCCATTGGTGGCACCGCGCATCAGGCTGGAACGGCGCGGTTCGGCGTCGATCCGTCGAGATCAGTTCTTGATCTCGATTGCAGAGCACACGAAGTGGACAACCTCTATCTCGCCGATGCCAGCTTCTTTCCTTCAATCGGGGCTGTGAATCCTACGCTTACGATAATCGCAAACGCCTTAAGGGTCGCGGATCGGGTCAAGGAGCGATGCTAGCGTTAGCTGAGGTGCGGCGGCGCTTGTCAGCCCCTTTGTTATGTTGAGGGAGTCCGCTCTTGCACGGTGGGAGAACTACGACCCTATATTTGGACGATCATTCTCAAGTTCAAACACCTTAATGGGAACCGACGTTAGGAACAGAATTAATCGCGGGACAATATTACTTGGGCGCATTTGGGTGCATAGTGTCTGAAAGATCCACCGATTGCAGGAGCAGGCGAAGCGTCTGGACGGTCCATCATGACAACAAGCTTTAAGGTCGGCGATCGCGTTAGTTGGAATTCCGAGGCTGGACGGGTCAGCGGTACAATCACTCAGGTCCATAGCCGGGATTTCGATCTCGGAGCCTATACTCGTCATGCGACAGCAGACAATCCGCAATATGAGATAAAGAGCGCCAGGACCGACCATATCGCCTTTCAAAAGGGCTCCGCACTCACCAAGCTTCGCGACTGACGAGAGATCCCGCCGCATCGACCACAGAAAGCGATCGGCCTATGCCAAACGACACGCAATCCTCTTCGTCCGAGCCGCTCCGGGCCAGTCTTAGCGGCGCAGATGACCGTCTCCGCCTCGACCACTGGATGGCTCCGCAACAAGCAATCTTGCCGCGGGTCCGGGTGGGCCGCCGTTGGATCAATATCCTATGGGGCTTGCCGCTCGGGACCGCGCTGCTGCTCTGTCTGATCGCCCTCGCGCAAAGTTTGCGCGATATGCCGGAGGTCGCGGCTTTCATCGTGCATCATCCCGGAATTGCCCAGGCCGCGCCGTCAGTCGACTCGGGCTTTCCGTGGTGGCTGCAGCTGCAGCATTTTCTGAACATGTTCTTCATGCTATTCATCATGCGGGCTGGCTTGCAGATTCTGGCCGATCATCCGCGCCTTTATTGGGGCCGCGATTGCACTCCGGGCACCGACTGGTTCCGCTTCCAGATTCCGGTGCCAAAGGGCCGAGTTTGGACCGCCAAGGAGGATTCGGTTAGTTTGCCCACCTGGCTAGGGATTCCAGGGCTACGCCATACCGTCGGGCTGGCACGATGGTGGCATTTCTCAATTAACTTGTTGTGGTTGCTCAACGGCATCGCGTTTTATGCGCTGCTGTTTTCCACTGAGCAGTGGCGCAGGCTGGTACCCCTGACTTGGGAAGTGTTTCCAGCCGCGCTCTCAACTGCCATTCAATACGCGTCGCTGAACTTTCCAGTGGACCATAGCTGGACTCGGTATAACGGCCTTCAGCAACTCAGCTATTTCATCACCGTGTTCGTCGCCGCACCGGTGTCGATCGTCACAGGCCTAATGCAGAGCCCAGCGATCTCGAACGCACTAGGATGGTTTGGTAGGGTGTTCAACCGGCAGGCGATGCGATCGGTCCACTTCATCTCGTTCGCTTGGTTTGTCGGCTTCATCTTGGCACACGGAGCGATGATCTTCGTCACTGGCTTGAGACAAAACACCAACCACATGTTCGGAGGAGTCGATGATAATTCGTGGAAAGGATTTCCGCTGTTTGTCCTCGCCATGGTGATCCTGACTGTCGCCTGGCTCGTGGCGTCGCCTTATACTTTACGACATGCTCGCCGAGTGCAGCGCATGGGTGCCTTCATGGTTGGCTGGATCATGGGGCTGGCGGAGGGTTGGGACCCCCGTACTCAGCTCACAGAGAAGGATGTCTCACCCTATTTCTGGCCGAACGGCACGATGCCCAACTCGAAGGAATTTGCTGACCTCGTGGCGGACGGCTTTTCCGGGTACCGGCTCCGACTTAGCGGGCTGGTAGAGTCACCGCAGCAGCTCTCTCTTGACGATCTAAAGGGCATGCCGAAGCAAGAGCAGATCACAACCCACTTCTGCATCCAGGGTTGGTCAGGCGTCGCGCAATGGGGTGGCGTACCCATGCGCCATATTCTCGACCTCGTCAAACCGGCACTCGAGGCGCGCTACGCCGTGTTCTACTCATTGGCTGATGGCGCCGATGGCGGCCGCTACTATGACGTCCATAGGATCGAGAACATGCGGCATGCGCTGACAATCCTCGCGTACGAGATGAACGGCGCTCCGGTAAGTGTTCTGCATGGCGCGCCTTTGCGACTGCGATGTGAGAATGAGTTGGGGTTCAAGATGGTCAAATGGATCGCGACGATCGAATTTGTGCACGACTTTGTCGATCTCGGCGCGGGCGAAGGCGGCTACAACGAGGACCACGAATTCTATGGATATCGCACTCCGATTTGAGCTGGCCGTAGCGCGGAGTTGCTGAGTGCCCGAATCCCGGTATTGTGCCCCGCCCGCCACCACATCAGGCATTCCACTGGCCGGATGAGCGTAACCCGCGAATGGTACCCGTTAAGGAAGGTAATGCACAACGTGCTCGGCGCCCACTGCCGTTTCGTTATAGCTCCCCACGCGCTGCCAGCATGCTAATGCGATCGGCTGTCCGCATGGCAATATGGGTGATGGTCAACGACGGATTTACGCCGCCAGTAGTCGGAAAGATTGAGCCATCACAGACCCACAGATTGGGAATATCCCAGCTCCGGCAATCTGAGTTGACAACGCTGGACGCCGGATCTTCACCCATACGCGCCGTGCCGGCCAAATGAATGGTATCGTCCTCCTGCCGAAAGATGTCGGTTGCGCCAACCGCCTCGAGGCTGATCTGCATTTGGCCCAAAGCATGCTGAGTCAGGCCTTGTCGTTGTCAGCCCAACTATAGGTGACGCGGCACGCAGCCCGTACTGATCCTTGTCGGCCAGAGTCGCGCGATTCGCTCGTCCGGCAGCATTTCTCCGGCCATTTTGAGTCCGACTTGGTGTTGCATTTCTCCATTTCGTCGCGCAGAGCCTGACCCCAAAGCCCTCGGGAGCTCGTCTGAATTGAGACCCATTCGACGGGCAGCGGCCCCCGTGCCATCCAGCAATAGCCGCCCGGAAATTGGGGCCGGGACCTCGGGTTAGCACGGAATCACCACGCGACACGCAGGAGAGACTGCCGACGCCGAAGGTCTTGAACCGCAGTCCGAATTGGTATTGGAGGTCATAGCACTCGCCCATGAAGTCCAGCCGGAAGCGATGACGGGTCAAGTCGGTGACGATCAGCGACCGCCGCGGGCCATCACAGCGTCGAAATTGAAGAGGAAGGAGTGCTGCCCGGATCGGAGCAGCCGGGTAACCGCCTCAGTACCAAAATTCGTCTCATGCGAGCGGGCGAAAATGAATATCTCCCGATCGATCCAGACGCCTTGCAGACAGCGTTGGAGCGCGACAACGCGCAAATGGACAGGATCGAGCAGGAGCGTATTGCCAAGTCCCGGCATTCGACCGCCAAGAAATTGAACAGCTTCAACATGCGGTTGTGGAAGTAGTAGCGAACAGCGCATTACAACCTGAGAGGCCGGTCGGCTTGGCAGTAGCTATTCTCACTGTTCGCCCGTTCTGTAATACCAGGAGCGCGCAATGATTGATGGAATACATATGTTTAAAGACCGTGCAGGAAACTATCGCCCCCTCGGTTGGCTCCTGCTCCTGGTAATAACTACCGATTTATCGGTCTGTTTGTAGCGGATGTTTTTCCTCCGGCTCAGGCCCTATCGCGCCTTTGATGCACGAACAGCTCAGAGGCACCACCAGCTCAGCCGACACGTGAGGGCCAAAAATATCGCAAGCCTTGATATGCCATTGCTGCGGCCAATATCCCTAAAAAAATACCGAAGCGCCCGCCTTGAACCAGGGATCCGACCAGGTCAAGTGTAACGACAGCTACGGCTGCGAAGCAGAGCCTGATAATCATCTTCCTAGTCATCTGTCAAAACGCCTAGCACCCGCGCGGGTCCAATTGATAAAGTTGATAAGCTCAAGCCGGTTCCACGAGGGCGCGCCCGTTGCACCTTCGCGCATGATCGATCGGGGAAACCGACTGTCAAATGGATGACTGGACCGACATCGCGCGCCAACTATTGGGAGGCCCGACCGCCGATGTGATCTTTGATTCGAGATTCCTCACTCAGCAAACTCGAAGATCCTCTACGGCCCAGGTATCCCGCAGTTCATGAGGCGTCGGCCTTCGAAGCCATTTGATTTGCTTCGATATCTTCCCTGTCTGGGATTTCCGGCTGTCTCGCCGCAACTCTCCCAACAACTCAATAATTTTGCAGGTCTTTTGTTCAGTGAGCAGGGTGCTTCCAAGGAGATTGGTTCGCGCAAATTCGCGGATCTGTCCGCGCGCCTCCGACTTGCAAGATCATGGAGACCCAAGTTGACCAGCACCCATGCGATAGCGGCGGCGACCAAAGCAAGGAGAAATGGCGGGTGCCCCATCGATGCCGTGGTCCGATCTACGATCCGCTCAGCAAGAGTAGACTTACGATGGTGCTCCGCATGCAAGAGAGCAATCGCTCCACGGTTTCGGCGACCTGCGGCGGGATGTCTATTTGCGGTGCGGCTATTCTTTCCCCCTCCACCATTCGATGCCCCGTGATCCCGACTCGCCTCTAAGCCAGCCGGCCGCTGCGGCGGACGGTCGGCCCGAGTTAGCTAAACCCCATTGCGCACAACCGGCCATATTCTTGTAACGAGGCAGCTCACACGATCTGTCTCGGTTAAGCGGCTAATGATCCAACTGCGGGAACGGACCGTTATCAGAACGGTTGACTAATCCCCCGTGAAAGGAAACGCAATGACGAGCGACAATCGCAATCAGAGCCAGCAAGACTCCGGTCAGCAGGATCAGAAGAAGCCAGGTCAGCAAACTGGCCAGCAGCAGAAGCAGGGTTCCCGGCAGGGAAGCCAAGATGAGCAGAAGGGCAGTCAGTATGACACGCCCGGCCAGAGTGGCTCTCAGGGTGGCCAACAGGACAAATAGTCCACTTTTGAAGCACTTGGGCCCATCGCCTTTCAGCGATGGGCTCTTTGCCTGGGAGGCAACACGCGAGCGGCCGGGGTCACGAGCGTAAAGCCACCGCAGATCAGAGCTTTCCGAGCACCACCAAGATCAGGACGATAATAAGTATCAAGCCGAGACCGCCGCCGCCGTAATAGCCCGTGCCGTAGAAGCGGCCGCCGCCGATACCGCTGAAACCGCCGAGTAGCGCGATGATCAAGATGATCAGCAGAATAGTTCCGAGAGACATGCCTTACCTCCAATGAGAGTCCGGACCGGCCGCGTCACGGTGCTTCGCCCCGCTGCCCAACAAACGATCGAACTCCCGCTTGGCGATCCCGTAACACTCGCAGGCCCGTCGCTCCAGGCCGCGACGGTCCCTGATCGTAACGTTGCCTCGCTTATAGTTGATTAGCCCCGCGCGCTGCAGTGCGCCTGCCGCCGCCGTGACCCCTGTTCGCTGGACGCCCAACATCATTGCCAAGAACTCTTGTGTCAGCAAGAATTCATCTGAACCCATGCGGTCATGGGTCATCAGAAGCCAGCGACAGCAACGCTGCTCGAGGGCATGAAACTGGTTACAGGCCGCCGATTGCGCCACCTGATTGAAGAAGGCGTGGGCGTAGTGGAGCATCACTCTCCGCATCGAGGCGCTTCGCGCCAGCTCCGTGCGGAACAACGAGGCCTTCATGCGCATGCCAGTGCCCGGCACTTGGATGTAGACGCTAGTGGGCGACCGTTCGTCCTGCATAATGAGCGGCAAGCCGACCACGCCTTCGTTTCCGATCGTGCCGACTTCGGCCGCATCGCCATTCGCCATGGTGTTCACCAGCGAGCCGACGCCGGTTTCGATGAAATGGACAAAGCCGATGGACCTATTCGCCCGATACAGTGATTGCCTATATTTCAGGACGGCATATTCGAGGTGGGGGCGAAGCCGCTCATAGTCAGCGCGCGATAACAACGCGAGCAGCCGATTGGCAAAGGGCCGCGAACCGCGCTGACGCACCCTCGCTTTACCACCGCCCGACCCGGTCATTTTGCCGGTCTGCCGGCGGATGTTGGCTGACTGGGACTTCTTCATCCCGGACTCGGCAGGCTCGGGTAGGCCGAAGAGAGTTCCACCGACGTGCTGAACTGGCACGTCAACAATCCTTCCAATTGGCCGCGCTGACACCCCTCAACGATAAAGTCCGATCGCTCTCGATATCGGGAGATATTCCCCGTAGCCACCCGGAGTACTTGGTCGAATAACACAATGCTCGCCTCCGTCA
>Ga0134125_10009028_pt1 | contig 11234 bp, 10 predicted proteins | sample KB31751_FD_96464 | JGI IMG/M metagenome (GOLD analysis project Ga0134125, IMG submission 96464) | Terrestrial soil microbial communities with excess Nitrogen fertilizer from Kellogg Biological Station, Michigan, USA - KB3-175-1 | ecosystem: Environmental > Terrestrial > Soil > Unclassified ...
CGGCTTGACGAGGCGGAAGATGCTTCCGACGGACATGCCGAATGCCAGAAAGCATCCCCAGGGGAATACGCTGAAGTAGTTGAAGTTCGGAACGAAGTAAGCGCGGGCGATCCACGGTATGCCGGGATTATCGATCATCGTGATTAAAGGCGACAAAACGGCAATCAAAAGTCCTACGATGGCACAGAAACGGACCCGCTCAATCGTGCTGAACACGGCCATGGGTGCCAGCACCAGCATGGTCATGCCCATGCAATTCAGAATGTCCACTCGCAGCAGTTCCTTCGCGGGGCTGTAAGGGTATCCCATGGCGAAGAGTGAAATGCGAAATAGAAACGCGAGCAGGAACAGGTATCCCGATCGCCGCAAGGCTGCCTGGACGCGTTTCCAGGCGGAGGCTCCCTGGCGCTCACGGCTGTCCATGAGGAAAGCGAACGTGATGCCGGTGATAAACAGGAACATCGCCGGAGCTTCGCCGCCGAAAAATTGCGAGAGCACATACGGCCCCTGGTCCCGCAGATCGCCGCGGGTGAATGAGTGGAAGGAATGTCCCTGCAGCATAATGAATGCCGCAAGTCCTCTTGTCCAGTCGATAAATGCGAGGCGTGGCGCCTTCTTCTTGCTCTCTGCCATTCCTAATGCTTCAGGCCAGACTTATTGGGGGTGTTCGACCTTCACGTCCGGGGGGGTATTTAACTTCAACGATCCTGCGCCTAAAGGAGGATTCAGCTCGAAATTGGTATAGGTGGCCAACCGGTAATTTCCGGAGGGATTATAAAACTTCTGCTGAACAGGATATCCGGAATCGAGCGGCAGCCACATCTCCACTTTGCTCAACTGTTCCCTTACGCTCTTTTCTTTCGGCGTGAGTTCCAGCTTTGTCGCATCGTGCCCGTTGATCTTCTCGGTTCCGGCTATTTTAATGTCGTAGCCCCTTGCCAGATCTTTGCCGGACGTGCCGAAACCAAGCAACAGATATTGGTCAAGGAGTTTGGAACGCTTGCCGAGTTTGTACACCTGTACGAGCTTCAGATTGGGGTAGTAAATTTGGACGGTCTTATCGAGGAACGCGATCGTCCGGGGACTATTGCCGGTGAACGAAATGAGGGCGCGCGTTTCGGCCTTGCTGCGCTCCATTTTCACGTCACCCGATTCCGTGGTGCTATCGCTCAGAATCGCCGTATACGTGACCATGGTCAAATTGGCGCTCATGCTGTGAAACTGCGGAGCGCTGGCATCCATGCGCGCGAGCGCGGATTGAACGGTCTCGGCGGGAGCGAGCCATGCCAGGGCGGAAAGCGAGAGCACGGTTACCACAAATAAGCGGTTCATTCAGCTATTAGAAAAGACGCGAAAACTAGGGAGTGGTATACGCGATAAAGCCTTTTACTTCAGGCTCCGCCTGATCGCGTATAGGCTCCACGTGTACGGAACGTGGCAGTTTCCCTGTCCGCTGCTGGATCAACTCGGCAGCCCGATGCGGCCGCAACTTCTCCGGCACGTTCTGGAGTAGGCCAGGCTCAATATAAACCCGGACAGATCCAGCCGTGGAGGAGAGCAAAACCACTCGATCCGCGCGAGGCTGATCCCGAAACCAGCTTCGCGGCGTGACAAAGATGAAAATTAGAATGAGGGTGACGACGACATCGTACGGCCAGGAAGCTCGCGGGAAATCCCAAAAAACGAACTTTCTAATGGTGCTGCCCGCAGACCCACCCGATTGGCTCTGGCCGGTAGTCATCTTGAACTAATGTAGCATCCGGCTGACGCTGCCAGGAATCCCGGAACTCACTCTCCCGGCAGGGCTTAGTCGCTCCCGTGAACGGTGGCTAATACTTGCGCATTACCGCAAGCACGCGCCCTTGCACCTGAAGTTGCCCTGGATCGACATAAATAGGCTCCATTGTGGCATTCGCCGGCTGAAGGCGTACTCTGCCGTCAGGCTCGCTGTAATACCGCTTCAGCGTTGCTTCGTCGCCGTTGACCAGGGCTACGACAATGTCTCCGTTTTTCACGGGATCGTTCTTCTCAACCAGTACAAAATCGCCGCTGCAGATGTGATCCTCAATCATGGAATCGCCCCGGACCTGGAGCGCGTACGTCGAATCGGAACGAGCGAAATCGGAGAAGTGCAATGCTTCCGGGTTTTGAATCGCCTCGACCGGGGTGCCCGCCGCGATGCGGCCCATCAATTGCACCGCAAAATCGGCTCCTGTATGGCGCGCCTGCTCTTCAGTGACATACCGTTCTCCGATCTCGAGCGAACGGCTGTGATTGAAGCTCCGCCTTAAATAGTTCTTAGCCTGAAGCGCCTGAATGTGCTTATGCACCGTCGCCAGCGAGGCCAGGTTCAATCCCGATGCGATTTCCTCGTAGCTGGGGCTGTAACCGTTTTTCCGGATAAACTCAGAGAGGAAATCCATCAATTCTTTCTGTCTTCTTGTAAGCGCCATGGTGTTTCTCCCAGTCTCTCTTCCATTGTTGGCGAATAAATAACGAAAGTCAATGCCGACCTTCTCCCGGATGGACTAGCGAATGCCGCCCGGCGGCTACAAGAAAATTTGCCGATGGAATGGCGAATGAAAATAGGTGACGTTTGCGAGCAAAAGGCACGAAATCCCCGGGGGACTCGCTTGTCAAGACGCGGTAATCGGCGCCCGGGGCCGCTAGTTCATCCCGCACATGCCGCCGCCGCAGAAGCCGGTATCGCACATGTCACCACCGCAACCGCCGGTCGGCTGAACCTCTTTTGCTCCGCCCGATTGCGCGGAGAACGTTGAGTATTCCTGGTGCAAATGGGCATGCCCACACGACGGGCAACTGAGTTCGCTGGCTTCCGCGGCGCGCCGCACCAGCTTCTCAAATTTTGTCCCGCAGTCTTCGCAGCTATATTCAAAAATCGGCATATCGAAATTGCACGCGTATCCGCGTATCCCTTCCAAACTAACGAACGGTTCTATAAAGATTATCCCTCACAAGAATAGACCCGTAACCTTCCCGATTCCCCGCGCGAATCATAGAGTGAGGACACGCTAAGTGAGGACACGCTATTGGAATTCTGAGATATGCTCAGACCAGCTTGAGGAGGACTATCATGGATAACGTGAACCGCCGAACTTTTCTCGGAGGCGGAATTGCGTTGGCGACCACGCTGCTAGCCCCGGGAGCAAGCGCAGCCATGGGATCTCGCGGAAAGCCCCGGCTCGTGAAACTCGTGGAATTCGATCAGACTGGCAAACGTATAGGAGAAGTCAAAGTGGAGAAGGTTGTGAAAACGGATGCGGAGTGGAAGAGCCAACTGACGCCGGAAGAATACGCCATTACTCGCCATGCGGGCACGGAACGCGCCTTCACCGGCAAATATTGGAACAATCACGAGCACGGACTCTATAGCTGCATTTGTTGCGGCAACACGCTGTTTTCCTCCGATACAAAGTTCGAATCCGGCACCGGATGGCCCAGTTTCTGGCAGCCTATCGCTAAGAAAAACGTTGTTTCGCGCGTCGATCTGACCGACGGCATGACGCGAAACGAAGTACGCTGTGCAAAGTGCGATGCTCACCTGGGGCACGTCTTCGATGACGGCCCAAAGCCGACTGGCCTGCGTTATTGCATGAATTCCGCCTCGTTAAATTTCCATAAGTCCTAGTTCTCTGACCAGTAGATTCGTTCCTAGTGCGAAACGGCTTGCTGATACTCGCCGCTCGGAACTGATCTGCGACCGTGAGGAACTACCCATGGCAGACGTCCGGTTGCCTGCGGGGACCACCGCCGTCACGGAGTGCCCAGTCGCTGCGGGCCACCAAAGGTAATGCAGACGTCCGGTTGCCTGCACCGAACCGCGACCGTCAAGGAGCGGACGTTTTTACCAGCGTCTTCAGCGAAGCGGTTTCAACACTCCACGTGACGAACTTCGGCCGGCGTTGGCCGATTCCGGCGGAGCGTTTTGGTTTGCACCACTCCGTTCGCTACGATTTCTAATGCATGAGTATGTTTGAATTAAACGGACAAACCGCGATTGTGACGGGCGCGGCCACGGGCATTGGCGAAGCCATTGCCAGGCGGCTGGCGGCCGCCGGAGCAATCGTGGTGGTTGCGGATCGGGATTTTTCGGGCGCCACGCGGATGGCTGCGTCACTGGGCGGAGCGTCCTTCGCCGTCGAAGTCGATGTTGCGCAACCGGAGTCGGTCCAATTAGCTGTCGAGAAGGTTCTCGCGCGCGCTGGGCGCCTTGACATCCTAGTGAACAATGCGGGTATTGCGGGGCGCGCCGCTTCGCTTTGGGAGTTGACCGACGAAGACTGGAACAAGGTTATTGCGGTGAATGCAACAGGTGTTTTCCACTTTTGCCGCGCCGTGGTCCCGCATATGCGCGAACGCAGCTACGGCCGGATCGTCAACATCGCCTCGATTGCCGGCAAAGAAGGCAATCCCAGAATGGCGCCATACTCCGCGAGTAAAGCGGCGGTGATCGCTCTCACGAAATCCCTCGGCAAGGAACTCGCGACCGAAGGGATCTGCGTCAATGCCGTTGCGCCCGCAGTCGTTCGGACCCAGATATTGGAGCAATTGACTCCCGAACAAGTCGCGTATATGACCGACCGGATTCCCATGAAGCGTACTGCGAAACCGGAGGAAGTCGCGGCCGTGGTTCATTTTCTGTCGAGTGCCGACTGCTCGTTTGTTACGGGTCAGTGCTATGACGTCAGCGGCGGTCGGGCCACCTACTAGTCCAATTTGAGCGCAAGGTCTTGCGCCTCGCTACCATTTGCGCGCCGGTTCAGCTTAGAAACACCACGATCGCGGGCGTTCCGACGGGTGTATATTGCCCCGTGAACGTCAAGCGGCCGGTTTGCCGGTTGACACGGAACGTGGTGACGGCATCGCTCCGCTGGTTGCACGAATAAAGGAAATTCCCGGTGGGATCGATGGTGAAGCTGCGGGGATAGTCGCCGCGCGTCCACTCTTCGCCAACGAACGCAAGCTTGCCGTCGGCGGCGTCGATTGAAAAAAATGCAATCGTGTCATGCAGGCGGTTGCCCGCGTAGAGAAACCTGCCGTCGGACGAAATTCTCACTTCGGACGTAAAGCTCGTGCCCGTGAATCCTTTGGGCAAGGTTGATATCGTCTGCTTCGCCGTCAGCTTTCCCGTCGCGCTGTCGTAGTCGAAGGCAATAAGCGTCGACCCTTCCTCCTGCAGCGAATAGAACCAGCGCTTATTCGGATGGAATACGATGTGGCGCGGCCCGTCTCCGGGCGGAACCGGTACGAAGGCCGGATCGTTCGGCATAAGCTTTCCGCGCTCGCTATCGAACTTCCAGACCAGGATGCGATCCATTCCAAGATCGGTCGAAATCACAAACCTTCCGGACGGGTCGGATTCGATGGTATGGGCGTGCGGTTTATCATGGCCGCTAATCGCAAAACTGCCCGGAGGGGCACTCGCTGCATGTAGCGAGCCGACCGGTCCATGATCGTGCTTCACATCGGTAGCATCGCCAACTTCACCGTTAGCGCGAATGGGCAGGACCGCCACTGTGCCACCCGCATAGTTGGCCGAGAGAACATATTTACCCGAAGGATGCACGCTGATATACGCCGGGCCGGCGCCTCCCGAAGCCACTGTATTCAAGAGCGTCAGACGTCCGCTCGATCGCTCAATGGAATACGCGCTCACCGATCCCGAAGAGGCGCCCTTGTATGTGTCCGTCTCATTCCCGGAATACAAATGCGTTCGGGACGAATTGAGAGCGAGCCACGAAGGATTTGAGTCGTTTTCGAAAAGCGCTCGCTGCGATAGTGCCCCCGTCGAGCGATTCATTTCGAAGAGGTAAATGCCTTTGCCGCGTCCCTTGCTGCCTTCAGGACCTTGTGGCGAACTGTATGTGCCAACATACGCCAGCGCTGGGCCGCCGTGGCTCTTATCCGGTGTTTGTGCCGGCCACGCGAATAAGGGCGCGGCTGCGAGGAAACCCGCGGTGGATCGAACGAAATTACGGCGGGAGCCGCCGCTAATGGGTCTGTTTGTAGACATGCAGTTTGTGAACCATTATCGTCGATACGTCGGCGACGATAATGCACATACTGCTGAAATGAGCTTTATTCCCACTCGATCGTTCCGGGTGGCTTGTTCGTGACGTCGTAAAAAACTGCGCAAATTCCCGGTATCTGAAGCAGTTGGTTCGTAAGGCATTCCAGATGGGCCGGTTCTATCAAGACAGCCTCAGCCGTCATGCCGTCGATCGAATCGATGGGCCGGAGCACGATCGATTCACGCGCGGATGTGGTTCCAATAGGAAGCAAAACAACCGGGAACTGCCATACGCTTTGTTCTATTCCGGTTTCGGAGGCGAATCTGCGGACAATCGCATCCGCCTCGCGCAGAATATCCAGCCTCTCACGCGTCAGATATGCCTCGAACAATTTCATCGAGCGCAGTGCCGATTGTGCGCCGGCCAGCGCCACTACTCGATTGATATCGCGCCGCCGGTTGGTGAGAGCGGGAGCTTCCTTGCGAATCATGTTGCTGGTGGGCGTTGCTTCAATAGCGAGTACATGGCGATAGCTGCGCGAATCGCCTTGTACGCCTACAGATCGAACCGGCAAAATCCAACCGTCCGCTGACTCCACCAGAGGCGCGCCGCGAGAAGAACAAAGGCATCGTATAGCTAGCCCCGGGCCTGGGAATGGATGTCGCGCCAAAAATTCTTGCGGGACGCCGATCTCGCCGCCGATTTCGCGCACCTCGTCCTTGTAAAAAGACGTCAACGGCTCAATGATTCGATTATTATCGATCAGGGCCTGAATGCCCGCGACACGGTTGTGATGCGTCTTGATCAGATCCGCTTTCGCCGTTCCGCCCGATTCGATTGTGTCTGGGTAAATGGTGCCTTGACCGAGAATCCAATGACCGTCGAGGAAATGGCCCGTCTGCAAGATACGTTCCTGGACTTTCACGAACTGCTCGCCAATGGCGCGCCGTTTCTGCTCCGGTTCGTGAAGACCCGCGAGCACAGTCAGAAATTCCGTATCTGCATGCTCGACGTGAAAATGCGCGGCCCCGAGGCGCTCGAAAATAGTTTGGACAAATTCGGTTTCTTCGAGCCGCATCAATCCTGTGTCGACGTACATTCCATATACGCGTTCCGGACCAAGCGCGCGCAGGCAAAGCGTGTAGGCCACCGTGGAATCGACGCCGCCGCTTACGAAGAAGAAAATACTTCGATCGCCGGCGATCTTGCGGATCTGTTCTTCGATGAGAGGAACTCGCTGCGATACATCCCAGTCGCGCTTTGCTCCACAAACGCCGAACAGAAAATTGCTCAGGATGTCCTTGCCGGCCGGCGTATGCACCACTTCGGGATGGAACTGTAGACCATAGATCTTTCGCGTTGAATCGGACATCGCGGCGACGCCGGATGTCTCGGTGGAAGCAATAATCGCGAACCCCGGCGGCGGTTGCGCCACGCTGTCCCGATGGCTCATCCAGATCTGCTGAGATGGCGCGACGTTCTTCCACAGAAAATCGTCGGCTGTCAACTTGAGTTGAGCAATGCCATACTCGCCGCGTTCGCCTTTTTCCACCGCCCCACCGAGATGGTGCGCAATCAGTTGGTGGCCGTAGCAAATGCCAAGGACCGGAGGACCGTTTCGCAGAAGAGCCGGATCAATATCGGGACTGCCGGCTTCGTACACACTGCAGGGGCCACCCGAAATAATAACGCCTTTGCGATTCCGCAGCAGTTCGGCCGGAGTCTCGCTGGGCTGTACGTCGGCAAACACACCCAGTTCCCTCACCTTACGCGCAATCAGATGGGTGTATTGGCCGCCCGTATCGAGCACGGTGATCTGCGCGGCCGGGGCTGAAGAGGCCTGCGGCGATACAGTTGTACTGGAAATCGAACTCAAAGGGCTACTGCCAGTGTAACTGGTGAACCCGGCCAAACCAGCCGCGAATTTGCCGAGTAGTTACAGAACTCTGGAAACGGAGCCGCTGTGCGCGCGTTGCGGCGGTTTATCCGAACCCGCCTGCCGGCACAACCCGGCCCCGCGTCAAGGAAAACTCCAAACGGAGGGCCGCACGTGAGCGCGCGTTGCGCGGTTCTCTAACCTTTTTTTATTTTTTCAAGCTCGCCCGGATGATTTCCGAATGTGCCTTCATCTTCGCGAGCAGATCGGAAGCTTTAGGCATGGCGTCTACCGCTTTTGCGACTTCGGGATCCTCTTCTACCTGAAGCTTTCGCGAATCCTCCAGGCTGAAGGCCGTGATGTACATCTCCTGTTGCAGACGGTTCCGTAGCCAGTCGCGATTGGCCGTCCAGTCGGCTTCGCTGAACTGAATGCCATTCTTCATGAGGTAATCGTGCAATTGGTTCATCACTGCCTCATCCGGCGTCCAGCCTTTCGGAAGGTGAGCCTCTTTGTCGCCGAAATACCGCGCCGTGAAACTGAAGAACGCGTTTTTGCGCAGGACGGCGATTTGGAACGGATTGGCCTTGGGCGGCTCGTATTTCTCGTCGGGCGCGATACCGCCGCCCCCATAAACCACACGGCCCAAATCGGTCTGCTTCACGTCTGCGGGATCTTTGGCGGTGGTCGGCCGTCCGTAGTAGTAGTCGAGGAATGACATCTTTGAGTAGTCGCGCTGAATTAGACGTCCGCTCGGCGTGTAGTAATGCTGGGTTGTCAGCGCCAGTCCGGTGTTATCGCTAAGCGGATAAACGGTCTGCACAAGGCCCTTGCCAAATGTCGTATCTCCGAGTATCCAACCGCGGTCATGGTCCTGAAGCGCGCCGCTTACGATTTCGGCCGCGGATGCCGTGTAGCGATCCACAAGCACGACGATCGGGTAATTCAAGCCGTATTGAGTGCCGCGCGCCAGGTATGGTTTCTCGCTATAGGCGCGCCCCTTGTGCGAAACAACCACTTGTCCTTTTTGCAGCCAGCGGCCCGCAACGAGAACCGCCTCCTGGAGCAATCCTCCCGGGTCGTTACGGAGATCGAGAACAAGACCCTTGATGTTCTGTTCGCCAAATTTCTTCAGATCGCTTTCCAGTTCATCGCTGGTCGTCTCCGTGAACTGGGTGATATCGATGTAGGCTATGCCCGGTTTGATCCAGAACGCGCCGTCAATCGAGTAGCGGGGAATCTCGCCACGCATGATGTTGAACACAATTGGCTTTTCGACGCCGTCCCGCTGGACCATAATCTGAACCTTAGTGTCCTTCGGTCCCCGTAGAAGGTCTGCCACCTCCTGGGTTGTCATGTTGTCGACGCGCTTATCGTTGACGGCCGTGATAATGTCACCCGGACGGATGCCGGCCTTGTACGCCGGCGAGCCGCCGAACGGCGCGATCACCATGGTTTTGCCGGAATGTGGTTGCGGGCCGATCTGCATGCCGACACCGTAGTACAGGCCGTGCTGCTCTTCGCGCATCGCTGCGAATTCTTTGGGGTCGAAGAAATTGGAGTGCGGATCGAGTGTCCGCAGCATGCCGGGGATGGCTCCCTTATAAATGCTCTTGTCGGGCGCTACTTTGGAAGCTTCGTTTTGCTGAACCAGGTCGTACACCTTGGCAAACGAATTCAACGCCGAGTTCACGGATTCTTCGGAACCAGACGGAGCCGCCGTGTCGGACCGTTGCCCGCTCGAGCCGAGGAGTCCTCCGGCCAGGGCGCAGCCCAGGATAAATGCCGGTAATACAAAAAGAGCACGCCGCTGGGCAGCCATTCAACCTCGCAGTTCTTCCTTCAGTATAGACGTCAATACGCGGGGACGCGGTGCGGAGAAACACGGACTGGATTCTTGCGATTTTCGAGTTGCCGGCGAAATAAGCCGTGAGAATCGTGCCGACGACTTAGCCGCTCACACGACGGCCGATTTCCGGCGCGCCGCCCCCATGGTTTCGCTGCGCACGGACTTTCGCGGCGTGTCGTCCAGCCGCCGGACTTGATCGGTGACGCAGACCAGGAACATAGGCTGGCGGGCTTGCTTCAGCAAATCGATGATCCTGTCCTGCTGGTCCTCAAGATAGATTGACCGCCCGTCGGTAAGGAGATGCAGGTTCGAACCGCCAGCCTGTGTCTCGGCGAGCCTGCGCCCCATCTCCCGCTGAAGAAAACGGAGCACCCGCCTAATCTTTTGAAGAGAAAAGCCTTTGCGGCGCAGTTCGGCGATGATTGTAATTTCGACGACTTCTTCCGGAACGTAAACGCGCTTGTGCCCTTCATGGCGCGGCGAGACTACCTTCCGCTCATCCCACCACTGTAGTTGCCGCAGGCTGACTTGGGCGATGCGGGCCACTTCGGTGCTGGTATAAGCTCGTTCGGGTTGTTCTAAATCAGGACGTGCCCTTCGCGTTTTGAACATATTCCCAGAAATCCGTTTGGACTGAAATAGCCCCCCAATTTTACTCCACTCGCGCGTAGTGTCAATAGGCTAGCGTATCGTGAATCTCCGTCCTCCGCGGATGTCCCTCGGCCGGCAAAAGCACGTCAGCCGCCGCCGACGAACTCCACGATCTCGAGTTCGGCTCCATTTGTGATAGCGGTTGCCGCCCAATCCCGCTTCCCGACAATGCGGCGATCGATCTCGACTGCCACTCTGTCCGGCTGCACTCCAAGTCGCCTGAGAAGCGTCTCGACGTTCTGTCCTTCGGGAATAAAGGTGGCCTCACCATTTACTGTGATTTCAATTGTTTGTGGCTGCACTGGACGTCCAAAAGGTTCAACTCGATGGTCATCCGTATTATAGTGAAAGTTCCGGCTGCATCTCGCGGGAATCCAACGACATGCCAACTACGTATGCAGAGACGTATTTTCCGCTGCTTATTCAAATTCTGATCGCGCTTGCCGTTGCAGGCGGAATGATCGGCGCCTCGGCTTTCGTTGGACGAAAAATAAAAGATCGAGTGAAGAACTCGCCCTATGAATCCGGCATGGAGCCTGTCGGCAACGCCCGCGAACGATATAGCGTGAAATTTTACCTGGTCGCGATGGTTTTCATTCTGTTCGACATCGAAGCCATATTCCTTTATCCGTGGGCGGTCGTCTATCGCGAGTTGAGACTGTTCGGATTCTTCGAGATGCTGCTGTTCATCGCCTTGGTTTTGTGCGGCTTTTTCTATATCTGGAAGAAGGGCGTGCTCGATTGGTCGACAGAGGCCCACGGCGAAAGAGAACAGGAGAATAAGCGTGTTGCCTGAGCCGCTGGCGGAGCATCCCGTTGCTGGTCC
>Ga0134125_10009029_pt1 | contig 11232 bp, 11 predicted proteins | sample KB31751_FD_96464 | JGI IMG/M metagenome (GOLD analysis project Ga0134125, IMG submission 96464) | Terrestrial soil microbial communities with excess Nitrogen fertilizer from Kellogg Biological Station, Michigan, USA - KB3-175-1 | ecosystem: Environmental > Terrestrial > Soil > Unclassified ...
CCACGTTAGGTGCAACACTTTTATCCACCTACCAGGGTCCCTGGCGGCGCCGAAGACGGGCGTTACGACCAAGACCTCCCCCCGCGGTATTTCCCGGCGTCACTAACCAACGCCAACGGCGGGATTCCTGATGCATGTCGGCACATACGACTCCAATGACCAACAGCGGCCTGGGGTCCCCCCGCTGCGGCTTCCCCCGGAGATTGATGCACTCGTCGTCGACACCGTGAGGAAATCCTCCACTTCGACCCCAGCATTGGGTGGGCGCGCCACGCCATTGCGTCACTGGACCTCTAACGCCCATGTAGCGCTTATCTCATGGGGCCAATATGGGGCCAGCGAGCCAGACCGACTGATCCAACACGTCCGAATGCCGGTCGTGCGTCTGGTCTGATCAGCTGAAACACATTGGTGTAGGCCAGAACTCCGCCTGAAAAGCGGAAGGTCGGCGGTTCGATCCCGCCCCTGGCCACCATTGTTGAGCTGCGCGGACCGTTCGCCTGGTTCGCGACGGAGCTATTCAGCCGGTCGAGGTTGTGGCTACGTGGTCGAGTTCATCTGGGTAGAGGTCGCTGTAGATATTCGCGGTAACAGTTGGTGTGAAGTGCCCCATGGGTTTTCTGTACATAGCGACGGTCAGTGCCGGAAGCCCGGGCCAGGCTGGCGCAGGTGTGGCGTGGATCGTGAACTGTCAAGGGCACCAATTGGGTTTTCTGAAGCGCTCGGGACCAGTGGGTGTGCCCGCGCCAGTTGTTCGGTCTGAGGAAGCCACCATTCGGCGAGGTGACCGCTTGCTCCCCAGGCGCCCGGCCAGCAATCCGCGGCTTGAGCGCGTCGATGACGATCTGGGGAGCGGGAAAGTCCGCACGGCGGCGCGCGTTTTGACGGTCCGACAATAATCCGGCCCTCCACCGAAACACTCGGTCAGTGTTGCCGCCATCGTCGTACGGGACGATGGCCAGTCTCCCAGCGGCCGTTGTCGTCTCGCCTGATCACCCGAATCCGGTAGCACATATCTGCAGCAGCCTCAGAAAATGTCCACGCACTATGCTCTGGGCTTCCCTTGCTCGAAGCATGCGAAGAGATCCCATTCGCCCGGCAGGCCCTTGAGGATGTGCGTACCGCGGGGCCGGAACACAAAATCCGCGTTGCTCGCCAGTGCTCGTGTCGTGGCCGACACCAGGATCTCGTCGGCCGTCGCTGCGCTGAGGATCCGCGCCGCTTCATGCACCGCGACGCCGCGCACGTCGCTCCCCACCAGTTCCACTTCCCCGACGTGTACGCTCGCGCGGATCTGTAGGCCTCCCCGACCAGCGGCACGCCCTACCGCCGCCGCACAGCGCAGGGCGGCCGCCGGCCCATCGAAGGTCGCGAGTAGGCCGTCTCCGGTCGTGTTGACCTCGTGGCCATGGTGGCGTTCCAACGCCGCCCGCGTCGCCTCGTAGTGTGCGGAGAGCACATCTCGCCATGCGACATCGCCCAATCGTTTCGCCATCACCGTGGAGTCGACGAGATCGGTGAATAGCAGCGTGACCAGCGCCCGGTTCTGAGCGCCGACGAGCCGGAATCCCGCGAAGGCCCGCAACCCCGACCACTCGATCTGGACGCACGGCTCGTTCCCAACGGTGTATCCGTCATGACCGGGCGGAATCTCAAATACGTCGTCCGGCCCGAAGTGGAGCGTGGTCCCGTCGCGCATCGCGACTGCGAACCGGCCCGACACCACGACCCCCACGTGACGCGCCTCGCACCAATCCCCGCCGACTTGTGGACGCACGTGCGTAGACCACCGCCATCCTGGCTGCGTCACAATCCGCCCGACAGTCAGGTCGCCCACATCGACCTGCTGGACCTTGATCCCTTCGAACTCAAGTGTCTCGTCCGGACTCATCAGGTTCTTGACTCGAACCTCGCCCATCCTCGCATTTTCACGCACGGCCCGCGGACGGTCAATGATCACGAGATGCTCGCTGCTCGCTCTCGCAACCGTGGTCCGAGCCTGCTACGCACAAGGGCGGGGTGGGCTTTAGGAGTTCGCGTTTCGAGACAGGCTAATTGTCAAGCCGAATTTGTTGTTATTTCAGTGTCGATACGGCGGCCGGGCCGCTGAAGTCCAGGAACGAGCATCGGCACGCGGCGACGATATTCGCGATATTGGTCACCGAGCGCCGCGGTGAGGTCATGCTCCTCAATCTGCAGCGCGATCAGGATGTACCCGGTTGTCGCCAGCGCAAAGAGCAGGTGCCCTGCCGTCAACGTCGGGGCGGCCCAAAACGCGATAATAAAGCCGAGCATGAGAGGGTGCCGCACGACCCGATACAGAAGCGGGGAACGAAAGCCCGTCTCGCTGTACGGTTCTGCTCGCCACGCCAGATAGACCTGACGAAGGCCGAACAGATCGAAGTGGTTGATCATGAATGTGGAAGCCAGGACCGTGGCCCAGCCGAGCCAGAACAGGACCTGCAACCCGATCCGTCCCGGTAGCCATGCGATGTTCCATATGACTGCTGGCATCGTCCGCCATTGCCAAAACATCAGGAACAGAACCAAACTCGACAGCAGCACATAAGTGCTGCGCTCGATGGTCTCGGGTATCAACCGCGTCCACCAACGCTTGAACGCGGGTCGTGCCATCACGCTGTGCTGCACGGCAAACAACGCGAGCAGCGCCACGTTGACGACAACCGCCTCCGCGATAGACGCCGCGACACCGTTGTCGATGCTGCGCGGCACAACCAGATTGCCCACGAAGCCGATGGCGTATAGGAAAGCTGCCAAAAAGATGAGATAGCACGTGGCGCCGTAAGCGATGGTGAGTGAGCGCGTCATCATGTCCTCCCGTTTTTCGTTTCCTACGATTCGAGCTGTGTGATTGTCGTGTCGATGTTTCCGGACGTCCTAGCGAATGGTCCAGCGCGCCAGCCAATCTCGCTCCTCCCGCTCCTTCTCCGCGTGATACGCCGGTGACGGGTCACCCAATGCGATGCGAGGTGCGGGCGGGGTCAGGAAATTGCCTTCAGCCTTGGCGGCCAGACCCCCGCCGACCTCGACATAACAGGCGCCCTCGCCGGTGAAGCGGGTGTCGGGCGCGCCATAACCTAGATGGCGGGCCACCTGGTGCGCGACGACCTCGGCTTCGGCTTGGGCGAAGACCGCCGCCTTCGGTAGCGGTTTGCCGTTGGGCAGCTTGAGTACGGTGGCATCACCGATCGCCCACACACTCGGCATGCTGGTGGCGAGAGTTTGCGGATCGACAGGGATCCAGCCGGTGAGGCCGAGTTCGATCGGCATCACCGCTCCTGCAGCGGACCGGTGTGGCGGAACCACCGCGAGCTGCTCGAACGATTCGGTAGTACCGTCGGTGAATTCCGCGACGCGGGTATCCGGGTGGATGCGAGTCGCGGCCTTACCACCGTGGAAACCAATACCTTTCGCTTCCATCATGGCGACCAGCGCGTTGCCGACTTGCGGACCGGCGACCGGCATCGGGAGCGCATCCGGGGTGAACGCCTCAACTCGCACCGCGCCGCTGGAGTACTTGGCGCCTAGTTGGTCGGCGATCAGGAACGCCGCCTCGAATGGTGCGGCCGGACATTTGAACGGCACGCCGCCGACCAGCACGAGTACCCGTCCCGACTCCAGTGCCCCAATCCTGCGGTGCAAATCGACGGCACCGTCAAGGGTGTAGAACTGGCCCGCGACACCAGAGTCGAACGCCTCCGAAAGACCCGGCAACGCCGAGGCGTCCAGGGCGGCGCCGAGGGCGATCACCAGAGCGTCGTAGCGGATCGGGCTCGAATGGTGGCAGTGCACGGTCTGCTCAGCGTCGTCGATGCGATCGACTTCCGCGGTCACCATCTCCACACCGGGGAGCGCTGCCGCCGAGGGTTGTACGCGCACCTGCTCGGGGGTGCGCCACCCGCGCATCACCCACAACAGCGACAACCCCAGGCTGCCGGTAAAGCTGCGGTCGACCAGCACGATCCGATCTTGGGCGGGCAGTACCTTGCGCAGCTCTGCGGCCGTGGTCAGACCTCCCACGCCGGCGCCGAGGATGACAGCTGTCTTGCTCATGGATGTCCACCTCCTGCCGGAGTTGGTCGGACGTTGGTGATCCGCTGGGACCGGCGCGCCGTGGTAATATATACGATATTCCAAAGAATATTGGAGAAGCAAGATGGGAATACCATCCGGTTCCAAGGCGGCCCTGTTCGACGAGATCGCGCGGGTCGGTAAGGCGCTGGGCAACGGACGGCGACTGCAGATCCTCGACCTACTCGCTCAAGGCGAGCGCACCGTCGACTCGATCGCCGCTACGACCGGGATGAACTTGACCACCGCGTCGGCGAACCTGCAGGCGCTCAAGACCGGCGGTCTGGTCGAAGCCCGCCGCGATGGCACCCGCCAGTACTACCGGCTCGCCGGAGACGACGTGGGAAGGCTGTTTTCACTGGTGCAGACTGTCGCCGAGGCGCACCTGGCCGACGTGGCCGTCGCGGCCGCCGCGGTGCTGGGTTCCCCCGAAGACGCCATCACCCGGGAGGAACTGATTCGCCGGCTCGACGCCGGCGAGGTCACGCTGATCGATGTGCGACCGCATGAGGAGTACTTGGCCGGGCACATTCCCGGCGCGATCAGCATGCCCCTCGCCGAGCTGGTAGATCGACTGGCCGAGCTACCGGCCGGCCACGAAATCGTTGCCTACTGCCGCGGCGCGTACTGTGTCATGGCACCCGAGGCCACTCGCATAGCGAAAGGCGCCGGACGTGTGGTCAAACGCCTCGACGAAGGCATGCTCGAATGGCGCCTTGCTGGGCTGCCGGTAGAGGAGCGGGCAAGCTGACACGTCTTCTTGATGGCCTCGGCTAAGGATCACGAACGACGACGCGGGTTGACGACGTCTCAATCACGTGTTGCCGCGGGGGATTCCGGGCGCGGTACCGCTCGATGAGATTTCGCCATGGTGACTCGCCATAGCCGCCGGGGCAGGTCTCCTTCTTCGAAGGCATACACCTCGTTGAGTGTCCAGCCCTCGGCCAAAGCATCCACCAGTTGCCGGGAGAAGAAGTGCACAGCGAAGCCACCGTGCTCGAAAATATCGTCTCCGTACGCGTTTCCGGCGCCATAGTGGGCGTCGTCAGTGTGGCGCACGGTGTAAACGAATATCCCGCCTGGCCGCAGCACGCGTCGGACCTCACTGACGATGGCGTGTATCTCCTTCGTCGACACGGCCATACACAACCCCATGTGGGCGAACACCGCATCGACGGTGTCGTTTTCCAGGGGAAGGGATTCGCGCAGGTCGTGCACCATGGTCGACAATTGCGCCGCTACGCTTTGAGTTTCGGCAACCTGGCGGATACGTTCAGTCGCAACATCACTGAAGTCGATGGCCAGCACCGTGAAGCCCTGTCTCGCGAAATACACGGCATCGCGCCCGTGCCCGGCCGCCAACTCTAGGACCCGCTTGGCACCAGCCGTCTTGAACTGGTTCGCCGCATACACCGCCGGCGCCGACGGCGCAGACCCGTACATGTCGGGGTGCGCTCGATAAGTGTCTTGCCAGTGTTGGCGCTGCAGTGCGCATAGATCGGACTGTTCCTGCGGCATGCGGTGAAACCTCCTCTCCTGTCACGCATCGCCAACGCCACGCGGCAGCGGCTAGGTCGCTTCTCAGCGCGAGCGGCATCGGCCCGCAGTTCCCGTTCGGCGAATGGTGGCGGCGCCTGGGTCAGTCGCGAACGCTCTTACGGGCGACCATGCGCTCGATGAGACCGAGCTTGAACCTCTCGGAGCGTTCGATGACGAATGGGCGATCGGCCACTTTGGTGAGCGGCCGTCGCAGGAAATGCTCGTTTGCCATCGGTACCGTGACGACTTCGAGCGCGCGCTGCACACCCCTGGCGATGCGAGATGAGCTGACGACGTGGTCAACCAGGATCAGCCTGCCGTCTGGCTTCAATACCCGGGTCATCTCGTCGAGTGCCGCGTCGACGTTGGGTATCGCACAGAGTCCGAAGGTGCACACCACCGTGTCGAATGCGGCGTCGGTGAATCCGAGATCGTGAGCATCGCCTTGTCGCAATTCAACTTCGCGGCCAAGCTCGCGTGCGCGGGCGCGAGCGATCACGAGCATCTCTTCGCTGATGTCGATTCCGGTCAGCCGTGCGTCGGGCGGGTACACGGGGAGGTTCAGGCCCGTGCCGACTGCGACTTCAAGGACGTCGCCGTTGGCTTGCGCGCACGCCCAGCTGCGGGAGTCGCCGAACAGCGTGCGCTCCATGAACCGCATTTCGCGGTCGTAAGAGCGGGACTTCTTGTCCCAGTACCGATGCCACCGCTCGGTGCGATCTTGTGTGTTGACCATTCCGATTCCCTTATCGTTAGTGTTGATGGGTGTTTCGCAGCAGCTCCGGTGGATGGCCTTGGGCGACTGTAGGTCTCGGCGCGACGGCAATGCGAGCCCCCTGCTTCGGCACGTTGGTGATATTGCGTACTCGCCCGCGTTCCGCTCGATTGCCGACAGAAGGGGTAAGCGTGTAGCGGGTGAGGATTTCGCGCAGAACCGTCGTGCCCTCCATGAGTGAGAATCCGGCACCGATGCAGCGGCGGACCCCGCCCCCGAATGGTAGCCAGGTGTTGGGTTCTACCTCGTTGTCAAGGAATCGGTCGGGCCGGTACGTGTGTGCGTCGGGGTAGCTGTCCGGGCGCTGGTGAGCGAGCAGGATCGAGGTGTTGACGACGGTCCCTGTCGGTAGATCCCAGCCGCCAATGACTTGGTCGCGGGTGAGTTTTCGTGCAGTGGAGGCGATTACGGGATGAAGTCGCATAGCTTCTTTCAGCACGGCTTCCAGATATGTGTCGTCGTTGTCACGGGCGGCCAGATAGGCGCGGTGCTGGATGTCGGGATGGCGGGCGAGCTCATGCAGCGTCCACGACAAGGCTGCCGCGGTGGTTTCGTGTCCCGCCAGCAGTAGCGTCACCAGCTGATCACGCAGCTCGGCATCGGTGAGGGGCGCGTCATCGCTTTGGTGACCGGCTTGCAGCAGCCTGGACAGCACGTCGCTGCGCCGGCTCAGGTCGGCCGCTCGGCGACGGCGGTCAATTTCGACGTACAGCACCGCATCGATCTCGTTCTGGCAGTTGCGGAATCGTTTCCACGGTCCGAAACGGCCCAGCATCGGGAACACCCAGCCGAGCAGAATGATCGGGCTAATGTCGACGATCCGGTTCAGCCTCGGCGCAAGCTGATCGCGAGTGCGAGTATCGGTAACACCGAACACGACGCGCATGATGACCTCGAGGGTCAGTGCGTTCATGCGATCCAGCGCCCGAAGTTCCGTGCTGGGTTTCCACCGGTCGACCTCGGCGCGAGCCAGGTTTGCGACGAGGCTGCGGTAGCCACGCAGCGACGCACCGTTGAACGCCGGCATCAGCAGGCGCCGGGCACGGGCGTGCTCCGCTTCGTCGGTGAGCAGCACCGAATGCACACCCATCACCGGTCCAAGGATCTGGTTGCCTTCGCCGGCGTGGAGGTCACGCGCGTCGGCCGCGAAGATCTCTTTGATGTGTTCGGGTCGGCTGAACACCACCAGGCGGTCAGCATAGGGCGGAACCCGCAGCGAAAAAACGTCTCCGTAGCGACCGGCCATAGCAGGAAGAAACCACGCACGGTGGCGCTGGAACAGCACGCTTTGCACGGCCGCGGGCCATCGCGGACCTGGCGGATACAGCGAACCCATCGATGCCTCCTCGCGTTCACGGCGCCGACACGTAAACGGATGTTTTATTCAAACGTTTGTTTACCAGGTATGCTTGCGGCATGCAAGACGCCGCCGATGACACGAGCAGCAAAGACCGCCTACTCAGGGGAGCTCTGACGTGCATTGCGGAGCAAGGCTATGCCGCAACCTCGTCACGTGACATCGCGAAAGCGGCGCAGGCGAACGTGGCCTCGATCAACTACCACTTCGGCAGCAAGGAAGCGCTCGTCAATGCGGCGTTGAGCCAATGTTTTGGGATGTGGAACCAGCGCGTCGAGCAGGCATTCGAGGCGGCTGCGGGCCTGGCGCCCCGCGACCAGCTGGCCGCGATCCTGCACGCGGCAATCGATTCGTTCGCCGACCTACGGTCGTCAGTGCACGCATGCGTCGAGTCCTACGCGCCGGCCCTTCGGTCACAGGAGTTGCGGGAACGACTCGCGGCGGGATACGCGGGCGTGCGCGAATCCGCGGTTCGATTGGCGACCCAGCACTTGGATGAGGTGGGCATGAGGGCGCCACAGAACCTGGCCGCCATCGCGTCGGTGCTGATGGCTGTTTGCGACGGCCTGATGTTGCAATGGATCGCCGACCCCCACGCCGCTCCGAATGCAGCCGAAACACTTGATGCCCTCGGTGCACTGGGAACGCTGGCATCGATGGGAGCGGACCAGACTACGGATTAGCACGCATGTGGTGGATGCTGGGCCCCGGCGAGTCACAGCCATCGACGAACTCGCCCTTCGTGATCCGGCTAGCGTCACCCTGGGATCGACACCAAGAGCACACGATCGGGGTGCCGCTCGACCGAGATATCAGTGGAACCTTGCCGCGTGATGGTGCGCTGTCCGGCTCCATATCTCGGGGTTCGATTCAGATGTTTCGGACGGTTCGCTGTGAGGTATCGCCCACATTTCACCCGATCGGTACAGCGAGGCAGCATTCCCGGCGACTATGGTCGTCCGCCGGGTCCCATCATGCCGCCGGGTCCCATCATTCGGCCGCAGCCGCCCATCATGCCTTGCATCATCGCCGGCATTCCGTCGCGTACGAACCCGGTTACTTCGCGGGAGTGGGCGCGGATGACGTCGGTGAGGGCGGCGTCGTCGGAGGTTTCCTCGGCGACGACGCCTGTTGGTGTGAGCGTCAGCTGGCGGCGGTAGCCGCCGGCGTTGCGGAATAGCGTTGGCAGGCTTTGGCTCATACACATGACCTCGGAGCCCTGGTCAAGGTGGGAGTACATGCTTGACACGTGCGCGTGCAACTGCGCAGCGAGATCGGGAACGTCTGACTGGGTGGTGGTGCGCACTCCGCCGGGGATCTCCTCGACCGTGCGCGTGATCTGGGTGTGTCGGTTGAACATGTCCATGTAGAGGTTCATGTCCGCCTGGGTGGCCCCCATCATGCCGCCGCAGTCGGTCAGGCGGATGCCCAAGCCGGGTGAACCAAGGACTCCGCGAAGCGCATACCCGATACCCGCCACCGCGCTTGCGCCGAGTGCAGCGAGTACTGCCCGTCGGGTGAGGTTAGCCATGTGATGACCTCCTGGGCACCTTGATGGCGTGTCGGTGGTGAATGAGCTTGGCGCTCGGGGCTTCACGCGCAGCTACATCAACCGTCGATAAGACTCGTCATTGTCTGGTTCGCTTCGGGGAATGGGGGCAGCTACTACGCCTTGGGGCCGGCCATAAGGCGAGAGGGCGGGCGGATCGCTTGGCCCTCTGACCGCAGAGCGCACCGTAAGGATGACGGCGGTGAAGACGGCACCCCACAACAGCAGCATTGCCGGAGTATTGACCATTGCGCTGCACCAGCCCCAGCCGCCGGACCAACTCGTCATTGCATTGCCTCCTAAACCTCAGTAGCGGTTATTTCGTTGCCTGTGCGCATGCATCTTCGAGGCACCAAGTGGGCGGCATCTGGGATGAGGAAGGACGACGCCCCTTGTGCTGCAGCTAAATCCGCTGTGCCTGTCATCGCTTTCTCTCGATTTCTCTTCAGTCAAATCACTGGGTCGATGCCGGTGCAGGTCGGTGGTCGATGACCTGTTGCTGTTGGGTGTTGCGCCCGAAGCGGCGTAGCCGTAGCGAATTAGTGACGACGCTGACCGAGGAGAATCCCATTGCGGCACCGGCAATGACGGGGTTGAGTAAGCCGAGTGCGGCAAGGGGTATGGCGGCCGTGTTGTAGCCGAAGGCCCAGCCGAGGTTTTGATAGATGGTACGCAGCGTCTGCCGTGACAGCTCGATCGCTTGCACGACACCGTCGAGGCGGCCGGACATCAGGGTGATGTCGGAGGCCTCGATGGCCACGTCGGTACCGGTGCCGATCGCGATGCCCAGATCGGCCTGCGCCAGTGCGGGCGCGTCGTTGACGCCGTCGCCCACCATGGCGACCACCCGGCCCTCGTCCTGGAGGGCCCGAATCGCGGTGACCTTGTCTTCGGGCAACACCTCGGCCAGTACTCGCTCGATGCCCACCTGCTGCGCGATTGCGGCGGCCGTGCGGGCGTTGTCGCCGGTGATCATGGCGACGTGTAGGCCCATCGCGTGCAGCCGTCCGACTACTTCGGCGGCGTCGTCTTTGACCGTGTCGGCTACCGCGAGCACGCCCAGAACGTGGCCGTCGCGCGCGACGAATACGGCCGTGCGGCCATGGTTTTCGAGTTCGGCGGCTGCTTCGGCAAGGTGGTCGGGAAGTTCCAGATTGTGCTCGTCGATGAGTTTGCGTCGCCCGACGAAGACGGGGTGACCGTCGATTTCGGCGCGCACTCCGTGGCCCGCGACGTTGGTGAATGCTGTGGCGGCCGGGATCTGTAGGTCGCGCTCGCGGGCGCCGGCGACGATGGCCGCGCCGATGGGGTGTTCGGAGCCCGACTCGACCGCGGCGGCGATGCGCAGCACGTGATCGGGCTGTCGGCGCTTCCCGGGAATGACATCGGTGAGTTGCATTTGGGCGCGGGTGAGGGTGCCGGTCTTGTCGAACACCACGGTGTCGATCTTTTTGGAAGCTTCTAGCACTTCACCGCCCTTGACCAGGATGCCCATGTCGGCGCCCCGGCCGGTGCCGACCGTGATCGCGGTGGGCGTGGCCAGGCCCAGCGCGCAGGGGCAGGCGATGATCAGCACCGCGACCGCCGCGGTCATGCCGGCGACCGGGTTGGCAGCGAGCAGCGTCCAGCCCGCGAAGGTCGCGGCGGCAACTCCGACGACGGCCGGCACGAACACGGCTGAGACCCGGTCGGCTAACCGCTGGACGGGCGCCTTGCCGCCCTGGGCCTGCTCGACTAGGCGCACGATTTGGGCCAGCGCGGTGTCGCCGCCGACGGCGGTGGCGCGTACGGTCAGCACTCCGTCGGTGTTGACGGTGGCCCCGGCGACTTGGTCACCCACGGTTTTTTCCACAGGGACGGACTCGCCGGTCAGCATCGACTCGTCGACGGCGGCGCGTCCATAGGTGACCTCGCCATCGA
>Ga0134125_10009030_pt1 | contig 11232 bp, 11 predicted proteins | sample KB31751_FD_96464 | JGI IMG/M metagenome (GOLD analysis project Ga0134125, IMG submission 96464) | Terrestrial soil microbial communities with excess Nitrogen fertilizer from Kellogg Biological Station, Michigan, USA - KB3-175-1 | ecosystem: Environmental > Terrestrial > Soil > Unclassified ...
GTGCATCAGCGGTAGCCTGACCGGCTGCTGGACGCGACCCCAGAACAGAGCATGCCGCATTCCTGCGCCGGGGGTTCGGCTGCTCGGCCCGTGACGACCCGCGCGTGCGACCAGCCTCCCGCCGTGGACATGGACGACTTGGACGACCTCGGCCCGCGACGACCGCGTCGACACGGTGTCACGGCCTCGCACGCTGACAGAGTTAGGTGCTGATCGCCCAGCCGACACGAGCCTTCGTGGCAGGCCGCCGGTAGCGGTGACGGCACCCACGCCCACGACGACTTGCGGGTGATCGACATCAGGTTGACCGCGTAACGGGTTGTGCAGCGCTGCCAGGCAGCCGCGGGCACGGTGGCCCCGATCGCGGCCACCGCAGGAGGATCCACACCATAGTGCAACCTGGTCCAGACCCGGCTACAGCCGTCGTGCGACGCCCGTCTGCACACAGCTCTAACCGTCATGCTGCTGCGGGTGGCGGCGGGGCCGTTGCAGGGACGGCTCGTGCTGCCGGGGTGGGTGGTCGCCGTGCCAACTCCATCCGGACGCGTTCCAACAGCGCATCGAGTCTGTCGTTGACGACGTCAGGGCGATCGAGCATCAACATGTGTCCCGCGCCGGGGACATCGGTGAACTCCGCTGCGGAGACCGCAGCGGCAATGGCCGCCGAATGGTGCGGCGGCGTGACCCAATCCACGGTGCCGCACATGATGAGTGTCGGTGTGCGGCTGAGAGCTCGGTAAGCTGCCGTGCCGTCGAAGTGAGAGATCGAGTCGAGGAAACCCGCCAGGATTGGCAGCTGCGGCGCGTTGATGAGGGCAGCCAGGGTGTGCGCCTTCTTTGTGACGAGCCGCCAAATTGGTTCCGTAGCGCGGACTGCGGTGATGCGGACCGCTTCGGCGGAGGCCGGGATGCGGGCAGCCAGAGCACACGCGCCGCCGGCGAGCGGAGTCGCCAGCAATCTGCCAAGCCCGTGCCGGGTGATGTCCGCAGCCGCAGTCGCGATGAGCCCGACCCCCGTGATTCTGTCCGTGTTACGGGATTGGTGATGCTGCAGGTACTGCAGGATGGTCATGGCCCCCATGGAATGGCCGACAAGCACCAGGTGGCCGGTGGGCGTCGTCGCGTCGATGACGGCGTCGAGGTCACGGGCGAGTTGCCCGAGGGTGTTGCTAAGGATGCAGCCGCGACCGGAACGGCCGTGTCCGCGTTGGTCGTACGCGATTACCCGAATGTCAGGGTGACGCGATGTCAGATGACGTGTCTGGCACCGCCAACTGTCCCCGTCGCCCATGAGTCCGTGCAGGAGAATCACCGTCATATCCGCGACTTCAGGACCAATTTGTCTCGTCACCAGGCCAAGCCCGTCGGCTGTGGTGACGGAAACGCGTCGTGCTGCTATCGGGTTCATCAGCGTTGCCAGCGGTCAATCGTTGAAATGCCGCTCGTGGTCCCAGCGCTCAAGCCACAACTGCAGATCGTGCAGGCCGATCGCAAACAACGCCAGTGACAAGACCATCACAACGGCCGGGATGGTACTCATAGTCGGTCCATTTCGCGGGCCACGCGCGACTGCTCGAAGTAACTGATGCGCCGCGGGTAGTGTCGACGCGCGGGGGGGCGATACAGTGCGGCGCCGACAACTCGGATCGCCTCGATCGACCGGCGGGAGATCGACGCGGGCCGCGACGACGTGGCCGCCGCGGTGCTGAACACGACCTGCTGCTGGGTGATGAAAACGGGCGCGTGAGACATCCCGCCCGTTACCAAGGTTGGTTCAGCATCTTGGATGATGACATCGGGTGTCGCCGCGGATGTCGATGGTGATTGCGACATTTCGTCTCCTCGCGGTGCTGGCTTGCCATCCTCGCCGGACATGCTCTGATAGGCATCGAGTGTCGTCGGATAGCAAGATGGTCGGCCAGAGGGCACACACCACATTTGGCGGTGATGTGTACCCCCGGATATGCGCATGAGTGTCGAAGGTGGTGCCTACCCCCGGCCTACCCGAGCGTCGCGCGAGGATGCTGATCCTCAGTGCGCGGCACTCGACGCACGCGAACTTGGCAAGCTTCGGTCACGAGCGAGGACGGGGGAATGCCGGTGCGGGTGCCGGAGTTGACTACCCGTGTTGATCACCCACCACAGTCGTGGTTAAGACACGCCCATTACCTCAACGGGATGACGAGCTGGAGAGCAGCTGTGACGCTCGCCCTGGGCCCTGCAATGGCCTGGCGATCTTGAAGAATGCCGGCATCCAATGCAACCACGGGATCCCAAGTACCGAAGCACCCGCACGAACGGTAGATGCCGCAGTTAGTCGTCGCGGGTTCTGAACTCTGCGTGGGGATTTCGAAGCTTTCAGCCGCGCAGCGGTGTGACGATGACACCGTCACATTTCAGCGTGCGTGGCCACCCCCGGGGTTGTACGCACCACCACCAACGGTGGTGTCCTCAGGCTGTCGGCGCCCCTTGAGTTCTCCGAAGATCGTTGCATCGGCCGATTATCGGTCGTGTGTGATGGCAGGTGACCCGGCCAAGCACGTGGTCGGGCGAGAGCAAGACGGAGAGTCTGGTATGTCAATCGAAAACGACGTCGAGCGCGACATCGTCGAATACCTGGGTGCGCACTACGGCGTCGAACCCGATCAGATCACCGACGAATCCACGTTGAAGGATCTGGGTGTCGATTCGCTGGGAGTTCTCGGCATCGCCGACATCGTCGAAACCAAGTACGGCGTGTCGCTCGACGACGAGCGCATCGCGGGGGTGCGCACACTCTCCGATTTCACCAACCTCATCGCCTCGAAGCGATCCGAAGTGGCTTGACGGCCAGCCGATCTGGATGACAACGCGATCATCAGGAGCTTGTATCAGCATGACTGCATACATCACGGCCACCGGCAGATATCTGCCCGGTCACCCGGTGGCCAACAACGAAATCGAAGACTACATCGGCAAGGCGGGACGCGCGTCTTCGGATCTGAAGGACATGATTCTGGCGAACTGCGGAATCAAGACGCGCCACTACGCGATCGACAAGAATCAGCAAACCGTCATCTCGAATGCGGCGATGGCGGCCGAGGCCGTGCGCCACGCCGCCGAGCGTGCCGGACTCGGCCCCAACGACGTCGAACTGCTCACGGCGGCCACGACGCTGCCCGACGTGCTCGGTCCCGGGCATGCCAGCATGGTGCACGGCGAGTTGGGCTACGGCCCACTGGAGATTGCGACCGCACACGGCATCTGCAGCTCGGGCATGATGGCGCTGAAGAACGCCTACCTGCAGGTGGCGATCGGCGAGAAGCGCAACGCAATCACCGTGGCCAGCGAGTTCGCCTCACGCGGGTTCAAAAGCACCCGCTATGACGAGATGCAGGCGATCTCCGAAGACGGGTCGCTGCCGATGGAGACCGCGTTCTTGCGCTACATGCTCTCCGACGGCGCGGGCGCCGTTGTGCTCGAGAGCGCGCCCGCGGCGTCGGGGGTCAGCCTTCGCATCGACTGGATCTCGCTGACCTCGTATGCCAACACCGAAAACGCGTGCATGTTCTTCGGCAGCAACGACAACGCCTGCGCCAGCACCTGGGCTGACTACCCCACCGCCTCGGCAGCCGCCGCCGACGGTGCGCTCGTTGCGCGCCAGAAGCTTTCGTTGCTGCCGCACCTGGTGCGCCTCGGAATCGACGAGTATGAACGCCTCCTCGCCGTGGGCAAATTCGATCCGACGACCGTGACGTGGTTTCCCGTGCACTACTCGAGCGAACGGATGAAGGCGATGGTGCTCGGCGAGCTGGCCCGGCGCGGAATCGCCGCCGGCCCGCCAGAAATGTGGTACAGCAACCTGACCAGAGTCGGAAACATCGGCAGCGCATCCATTTTCGTCATTCTCGACGAAATGATGACCGAAGGCCTGATCAAAGACGGCGACACCCTGCTGTGCATGGTCCCCGAGTCCGGCCGATTCATCATCTCCTACATGCACCTCACCGCCGTGTCGGCGGCCACGGCACCGGCAACCCAGCCATGAGCACGACGCCCGAGACCTTCGCGGCCGAGCAGCATCCCCGCCGCGCGGTCGTGTACCTCTATACGCAGACCGGACAGCTGCGCGAGGTCGCCGACGCCTTGACCGCTCCGCTTCTCGCGCGTGGCTGGAGCATCCGCTGGGTGGACGTCCAACCGCGCGTCGCGTTCCCGTTTCCATGGCCGATTCGGCGGTTCTTCGGGGTGTTCCCCGCCGCGGTGGATCCGCAGTCGCTCGTGGAGCTCGTCGAGCCGGCCGGCGGCTTCGGCACGCAGCCAGACGAATTGGTGATCCTGGCCTACCAGGTCTGGTACCTGGCGCCGTCGCTTCCCGTGCGGTCGCTGCTGAACGCGCATCCCGAGGCGGTCCGGGACCGCAGGGTCGTGTCGCTGATCGCGTGCCGCAACATGTGGTACTCCGCGGCGGTCGAGGTGTCGGGGCTGCTGCGAACCGCGGGTGCTCGCGGTGTCGAGGTCGTCGCCGCGACCGACACACGACGGCAGTCAACGACACTGATGACCACGCTGCGCTGGCTGCTCATCGGCAGGCGCGAACCGTTTCTGTGCTTCGGGCGGGCCGGGGTCGGCGACGCGGAACTTGCCCGGGTCGCCGGTGTGGGTGGATGCATCGCCGAGTCGGGGCAGACTTCGCTCGGCGCGGCGCCCATCGTGCCCACCCTGGCCGCGGCGGATCTCCTTGCCGGCACCGTGTTTCGTCGGTGGGGCGCGACGGCCAGGTCGGCTCGCCGATTCGGCGCGCTGGCGCAGGCCGCGAGTTTGGCGACGTTCGTACTCGGCTTGGGAATCGGCATCCTTGTCGGCATGCCGCTGATCGGATGCGCTGCCCTCGCCGGCGGCGCCCGGTTCGACACCCTGGTGGCTGACTTCGTACATCGCCGGATCACGTTCGGCCCCGCAGCGCTGTGCCAGGCCGAGGTCGCGTGATGACACAGCCGCAGACCCGTCGTTGTGAGGTTCTCGTCGTCGGTGCGGGCCCGGCCGGCCTGGCGACGGCACATTGGCTGCGCGCGTGGGGAATCGACGTGGTCGTGGTCGAGCGGCGCACGGCGCCCCGCGAGCACCCGCAGGCCACCATGGTGAATACCCGCACCACCGAAATCCTGCGCTTTCTGGGACTGTCCGACCCGGTACTGGCCGAAAGCACCACCCTGGAATCGTCTTCTCGAGTCACCTTCCTCGCCGACCTCGCCGGCACAGAGATCGGGCGTATCGAAATCATCCCGACCACAGAGAAACTCATGGACTTCGCTGGGCAGAGCCCCACCTTGCCGGTGATATGTCCACAACGGCGCTTGCAGCAGGTGATGGCGCGGTCGCTAGGCCCCACCGTGGATCTGCTGCCCGGGTATGAGGCCACCACAATCGAGGTGACAGACGCCACCGTGCGCGTCGATTGCATTGACGCCCAACGCGACACGTCGCACCGGTTCGAGTCCGACTTCGCAGTCCTGGCAGACGGACTCCACAGCGGCCTGCGTGAGCAGGTGGGAATCGATACACAGCCGGGCCCGCAGTTGGGAGCCATGCTCGATATTCACTTCACCGCCGACCTGCGGAAGCTGACCGCAGACCGCCAGAGCGTGCTGTACTGGATTCTGCACCCGACGGTGAGCGGGGTGCTGATCACCGTGTCGCCGGAGGCAGGCGACTGGCTGCTGGAGGTTCCGCTCCCCGCAGGCGCGCAGGATCGGTTAGCAGGTGACCACCTCGGGCTGCTGCGCACCGCGATCGGGGCGGATGTCGACGTCGCCGTCCGCGGATCACGCACGTGGTCGATGAGCTCGACGATGGCGCTCGACTGGGCCGACGCGACCAACCGGGTGTTCGTGATCGGAGATTCCGCGCACACCTTTGCCCCTACCGGCGGATTCGGCATGAACACCGGGATCCAGGACGGCCACAACTTGGCCTGGAAGATCGCGGGTGTGCTGCACGGTTGGGCCCCGCGCTCGTTGCTGGCCAGCTACCAAACCGAGCGGCGCCCGGTCGCCGAGTTCAACGCACGGCGCAGTGCCGACAACGCCCGCGCGATGTGGGCCCTGCTGTCGCGTGCAGCCCCGCTGATGGCAGACCCAAGCCGGGGTGACCAGATAGCCGCCGAGCTGAGGGGCGAAATCGAAAGCCAGCGGCCGCATTTCGACTTCTGCGGGCAGGCCATCGGATTCCGCTACGGTTCCGATCCGGTCGTCAGTGACGTCGTCACGTACTCGCCAGAAGTTGCGTCGGGCGCGCGAGCGCCACACTTCTGGCTCGACGGCGAGCGATCGCGCGTATCGACGCTCGACCTCACCACGACGAGTTTTGGCCTGTTTACCGGGAGCGCTGCCGCCGCCGAGTGGGCGGACGCAGCGGGCTACGTGCAAGTGGTCGGCTCGACTCCGCTCAACCACTACCCGGTCTTCGACCGCGCCCGGCCGAGCACGGCGGCGATGTCCGACCCGACCGGTGCGATGCTCGCCGCGTACGGAATCACCGAACGGGCAGCGGTTTTGGTACGCCCCGACGGGCATACCTGCGCCGTGTTGCCGGGCGAAGATCCCCACCGCGAGTTGATTGACGCCATCACGCAATTCACCACGACCGGATTCGCAACCAAGGAGGTAGTCCAGCTATGACAACCGAGAGCTTTCACGCTGCCAGCGAGAAACAGATCGACGACCTGCTGTCGGGTGACCGGACCCGCGTCAAATCAGCCGTCGACCAACTGCCCCGCAACGAACTTGTCTCGGCGTTGAACACGCCAGCGGGAGAACAGGCCCTCGCGAACGCGTTCGAACTCATGCCCAGCTACTACACCGCCGGCAAATTCGACCACACGGTGCTGGTGCGCTATCGGGTCGACCGGCCCGACGGCGGTGCGGTGGAGCGGGACGTGACGTTCGGACCCGAAAACTGCGTGGTGCGGCCGGTGGACTCGATGAGCGTGCCGGATTTGACCGTGACCATGGACGCTCTGAGCTTCGTCGAAGCAGCGACCGGCATTACCCGCGGAATGGAGCTGTTGATGCGTGGCGATCTGAAGGTTCAGGGCAACGTGCAGCTCGCCCTGAAGATGGAGGCATTCTTCGGCCTCGCGCCCGGCGGTAAGACACGATGAACACGCTACGAAGACAGTGGCTCAACGGAATTCGGCTTACACCGGGTCCAACCACCGTGTCCACATCGCGTTCGACGGGCACAACCTGACACCGGCGTTTCGGCGCCAGAACACAAGGAGGAACCTCATGCAGTTGCGACCGCTTGCCAGCGTCACGGTGAACTTGAAGCCACCGGTGATGGTGGGACCGGGCCCGTTCGGGGTGCGGGTGTTCATCGAGGTATGCGACGGGGTCATCGAAAGCGATGCCGAGGCGATCGGACTGCGGCCGTTCACCGGCAAGGTGCTTCCCGGGGGTGGTGACTGGGCGTTGCTCGGCGCGGACGGCTGGTGCCGCCTCGACGTGCGCACACTGTTCGAAACATCCGACGGTGCAACGATCTACGCCCAGTTTCCCGGCATCATCGAGTGGACCGACGACGTGGCGCTGGCTCTCGCACAAGGACAGGGAACAGATTTCGGTGATCAATACTTCCGGGTGACGCCGACGCTCGAGACAGGTGACGCGAACTACAACTGGGTCAACCAGTCGGTGTTCGTGGGGGAAGGCCGATTCATCGACGGTTTCGGTCTGAACTACCGGATGTTTCTGGTCGGGTGATCGCGATGTCGATCGTGTTCGCGACGCGCGGAATCGGTGTGAGCGATGCACCGCGCCCTGTCCCATTCGTTTCGTGCGCAGCCAACCCAGCGCCGCTGATCCGACTGATTGGAGAATAGCCATGACAACCCTTGGTGTGCTTCGTCGTGTCGTACCCGCGCCGACGGTGAACGACATCACGTTCGCTCAGCGTGGTTTCCCCGTGAAACCGAATCCGCTCAGCCGCCGCATCGAACTGGTGCCGCGCGCGGTGCTCGAAGGCTTCCACTACGGTTGCGACCACGCGGGCGCGGAAGAGATTGCGCGACGCCTTGAATGGATCGACCCGGAATATCGCAGCCTCGCCTACGAGGGAGCGATCGGAGCGCTGATTCTTCGCGACCTGTTGGCCGGTGCCCGCTCCCATCGCGCCGACGAGTTTGTCCGCGGCGCCGCCGCGCCGCACGCGATGTTGGCCTACGTCGGCTGTGGGCTGCTGCTGGCTCGGCTGCCACGGGCGTTGTGGTCTCGGGTAATACCGCGGTTCGACTCCGACCCGCTGCTGCCGGTGCTGCGCTGGTCGGCGATCGATGGATACGGGTTCGACAAGGCGTACTTCGACCCGCAGCGATGGGTGTTCGCCCAGGCCGTGCCCAAGCCGTACCCGTTTGACGGCGCACCCGACTGCTTCCTACCGGTCTTCGATCAGGGCGTTGGTCGTGCGTTGTGGTTCGTTTTCGGCGGCGACACAGCACCGATTCCGACTGTGATCGAACGTTTTCCGGCACAGCGTCGCGCCGACCTGTGGAGCGGAATCGGCGCGGCCGCGACGTACGTCGGCGGTCCGCCGCGCAGCGACCTGCAGAAGCTGATCCACGCCTGCGGGGGGTACCGCGCCGACATGGCCATCGGATCAGTCAGCGCGATCAAGGCGCGACACCACGCCGGATTTGTTCCCGACGCAACGCACCTCGCGGCCGAATTGATCTGCGGCGCAACGGTTCAGGAGGCTGTCGTCCTCGCCGACGAAGCCGCGCAGCAAGCACTGGCGGACACGCAGGTGCCCGCCTACATCCAATGGCGTCGACACGTCCGGTCACAGTTCGGCGAGCACGCCGTGGCACGCGGGTAGTGACCATGTCAGGCGACCCGATCCGGGCGGTCGGTCCCTACGCCAGGGGCCCGCGCAAGGCGGATCTCGAGGTCCACGCGCAAGCACTCGACGTCGTCGGTCTGCGCGAGTTGCGCCGCGGGGCGGCCATCGGAGTGGTGATGTTCGCGACCGCCGCTTCGGCCGCGCTGAGATGGCTGCTGCGAGCACATCGCGAACGTTGGCAGGATGCGGTCGCGGTCGCAGTAGCGGACGGATTCGAGCGGCTCGGACCCACGTTCGTGAAACTCGGCCAACTGGTGGCGTCCGCGTCGCAGGTGTTCCCGCGTCCGCTCGCGCAGGCCTGCCTGCGCTTGCTCGACGACGTCACCCCGGTCCCCGCGGCCGACGTGCGTGCAGTCCTCGAAGCCGATCTCGGCCACCCGGTGGACGCACTGTTCGCCGAGTTCGACGACGCACCACTGGCGTCCGGTTCTGTCGCCCAGGTGCACCGGTGCCGGCTGCCAGACGGGCGCGAAGCCGTGGTGAAAGTCCAGCGGCCGGGGATCGGCGAGAGGATGCTGGTCGATCTGCGGCTGGCCTACTTGATGGCCACGATCGCCGAACGATGGCTGACCCGGGTGAGGATCGCCAATGCCCGCGGTGTGGTGCGCGACCTGCACGCGGCGACCACCGCCGAACTCAACAGCGCGCTCGAGGCGCACAACCAGGCGACGATGCGAGGCAACATCGCCGCGTTCGGGGACAACGCGATGGTCACGGCACCCGAGATCTACTGGGAGTACTGCGGCCCCCGGGTCATCTGCATGGAGCGACTCCACGGTGGGCCCATCGACCGAACCGCGGCAGTGAGGTTCGACCGGGGGACCACCACCGCGCTGATTCGCAGCCTCGTGAAGGTCTGGCTCGAGTCGGTGACCGAGCATGGCCTGTTCCACGGCGACGTGCATGCGGGAAACCTGTGGGTGCTCGACGACGGCCGCGTCGCGATGCTCGACTTCGGCATCGTCGGCGAAATGCCCCAGGCGTGGCGCGAGGCAATCGGGGGTCTGTTCTGCGCCAGCGCCACCGACGGTGACTACGCGCGTGTCGCGCGGTCCCTGCGCGCGGTGGGCTTCGGCGCCCACCTGGACGTGTCAGACGAGGTCATGGGTGCCCAGCTGGCGATGGTGCTGCAGCCGCTACTGTCGGCGCCATTGGCGGAGCTGAACCTCAATGAGCTGATGGACGCGCTGCTCGACATGGGCCAGCAGTGGGGCGTTGTCGGACCCGAGGAGCTGATTCTGTTCGGCAAGCAGCTCGGGTACTTCGAGCGGTATCTCGTCGCCCTGGCACCCGACTTGGTGCTCGGCGGCGACCCGGAGCTGTTGCGTAACATCGTAACCCGCGAAATCAGTGCGACAGCATAGGCGCATGCAGCGTGTTGCCGAGGCGCCGGCCATCGAGGTTCTTTCAAGGACGTGGGGCGGTCACTCGAGATGGATTGAGAGACATAGGTTCTCAAGACCGACGATGCACGCCGCTGACATGAACCCTGGATCCTCACCCAAACCGGAAAATCCTTGGCGCAACAGGGGATTGGTCATCACCGTGACCGACTCGGCCCCACCACAGCAGATCTGCAAGTACCCATCGCCGCAAAACGCAGTAGAGTCCCGCGGCCGCCGCTGCCGAAGAGATCACGCTTCGCGCTGTCGTAATCCTGTGTCTGCGTGTGTATCCGGCACAAAACAGGTACTCGGGTACTCGTGATCGAAATGCTCGGCGGCTGTACTTTCATCGCAATGACATCACCACAGTGCCAGGAGACGAAATGTCGTTAACGTCAAAAGCATCCGCTGCGACTCCGGATGTGCTCTACGACACCGTGGTTCGCGACGGGCAGGACAACGCAGCATGAGTGCATTCACCGACCAGATGTACGCCAACGCCGAAGCCACCGCCCGCGGGCTCGTCACCGGTGCCCCAAACGCCCCGTTGCGGCGCAGCTGGGGTGAGGTCCACCACCAAGCGCGCCGCATCGCAGGTGTACTCGCGGATGCCGGCGTCGGCCCGGGCCGCGCCGTCGCGGTGCTCGCAGGCCACGCGGCCGATGTCGCCCCGGTCGCCCAGGCGGTGTGGATGCGTAGCGCCTCCGTGACCATGCTGCAGCAGCCCACCCCCCGCACCGACCTCGCCGTCTGGTTGGCTGACACGCACCGCGCCGCATCCATGATCCGCGCCGCCCTCACGGTCGTCGGGCCGCCATTCGGTGAGGCGGCCGCGCCGCTGGCCGCGGGAGGGCAACGCGTGATCACCGTTGCCGAGCTGCAGACCGGACCCGCGATCCAACCGCTGCACTCCGACGAGTCCACTGTCGCGATGTATCAGCTGACCTCAGGATCAACCGGCAGCCCTAAA
>Ga0134125_10009031_pt1 | contig 11232 bp, 7 predicted proteins | sample KB31751_FD_96464 | JGI IMG/M metagenome (GOLD analysis project Ga0134125, IMG submission 96464) | Terrestrial soil microbial communities with excess Nitrogen fertilizer from Kellogg Biological Station, Michigan, USA - KB3-175-1 | ecosystem: Environmental > Terrestrial > Soil > Unclassified ...
GGATAAACTATAACACTGAACAGCAAACGGACAATTAACAGGAAATAAAACCAGCGATATTAATTTGTAAAAAAATAAAAATGCAAAAGAAAAAGAGTATATTAATCTGTTTTGCAGCAGCACTGGTACTGGTGGCCTGCAATAACGGCAAAGAGCAAAAAGAAAATACAGGATATACAATCAAAGGCACTGTGAAAGGTGTGCCAGATGGAACTGTAAAATTAGTTTCGAACAATGAAGATGACCGCACTTCTAAAACCATTGATAGCGCTTCTTTTAAAAACGGAACTTTTGAGTTAAAAGGAAAAGCAGAGCCACAAATGATTACTGTAAATATCGAACCGGGAAACTGGTCATTCCAGGTTTTTTTAGAAGATACGGTATTGGACGTAACAGCCGACACCACAGGTTCTGAACATTATGATTATACCATGTATGGTGGCAGTAAGGGCGCACAGGTAAAGAATTTTACAGAAACCGGTTCTAAAAATTTTGATGATTGGATGAAATATAAAAATGATCCCGGGCAAAAAAAATATGAACCTGAATTCGCTGTTTTGGGTAAGAAAATTGAAACCACTAAAGACATCGATCAACAATATAAATACAGGGACCAAATGGATTCTGTAAGAAAATTATTTAACCAAGGGCAGGAAGGCTATATCAAAGATTATATCAGTAAAAATCCTTCTTCTGTAGCCGGTGCCTATATGCTCAGGGATTTATACAACTGGTATTCAGATCTGCCATTTGACGATATGCAAAATATGGTCGCCAGCTTTACAGGTGAAGCAAAGAATTCAAAATATTATAGCAGCCTGGAAGGTATTTTAGCAAAACGTAAAGCTGTAATGCCCGGAAGCGTAGCGCCGGATTTTACTTTATTAAAAAGAGACAGTTCAAAGTTTACGTTGTCATCCACCAGAGGGAAATATATGATGATAGATTTTTGGGCCAGCTGGTGCCATCCTTGCCGCCAGGCCATTCCGCATTGGAAACAAGTGTATAGCAAATATCACGACAAAGGCTTCGATATCGTAAGTGTTTCTGATGACAGCCGTTGGAAAGACTGGTTTAAAGCAATGGATCAGGAAAAGATGCCCTGGCTGCAGGTATGCGATGAATTTCCGGTAAAAAATATGCCCGCAAAAGTGGGCTCATTATACATGACCACCTATATTCCTTTTTATGTATTGATGGATAAAGATGGCAAAATATTAGTGTATTCAGGAGATGAAAATAAAATTGATGATAAGCTGAAGGAAATTTTTGGAAGCTAGCTGATTTCCAAATGTACCTATCAGCTTTTAAACCTGTTAGGCCTGTTTCAATTCAACTATTAATAAAAAAGTCAAGACAGTGAACAAACAAATATTAAGCATTCTTATTTTTACCACATTCACAGCAGGCGCTCAGCAAAAAGTGAATAATCAGTTTGTTTTAAACGGCAAATTAAAAGGTGAGGACAACGGCATGATGTATCTCTATTATTCTAACAGTAATAATGCAAGGGTAAAAGACAGCGCAGCAATAACCAACGGGCAATTTTCTTTCAGGGGAAAAATCAATGGACCTACAATGGCTTACCTGGCCTTGAAAGAAGAAACCAGGAACCAAAATAATACGACCAGTTTCTTTATGGAACCAACGGTAATGACGGTTACATTGCCGCTTGATAAATTCAGCGATTCAAAATTTACTGGTTCCAAAACACAAAACGAATACGCCGGGCTGCAAGCAAAAAAAGAAAAGATACAGGAACGCTGGCAAGTGGTAATGGATACGCTTTCAGAAGTAAATAAAAGAAGCAATGTAGAGTTTCAGAAATTGAAAGATTGGGTGCTGACACCTTATGAAGCAGAAGCAAAAGAAGTTGACTACGCTTTTTTTGCCGCCCATCCTCAATCTCCTGTCACTGCTTATATGCTTCGTTTCTACGTAAGCAGCCTTCCCCTGGATTCTCTCCAGATGTATTATAGCAAACTGGGCAAAAAGGTGCAGCAAACGAATGATGGGAAAGATTTAGCAAAAGAAATTCAAAAACTTCGGGGTGGTTCTCCTGGTAGCATGGCAAAAAATTTTACAACAACTGATATCAATGGTGAAAAAATAAGTTTAAGTGATTTCAAAGGAAAATATGTGCTGCTTGATTTTTGGGCGAGCTGGTGCGTTCCGTGTCGCGCCGGCAATCCGCATTTAAAGGAACTATACTCGAAGTATCATGATAAAGGTATCGAATTCATTGGCGTTTCTGATGATGATTCGAAGCCTGACGCATGGCATAAGGCAGTAGAAAAGGATGGTCTTCCCTGGAGGCACGTGCTTCGCGGTTTTAATATGGATAAATTAATGAAAAATGAAGCAAACCCCGCCGATATTAGCGCAAAATATGGTATCAGTTCGTTGCCTACTAAAATATTAATCGACCGTTCAGGTAAAATCATTGGCCGTTATTCAGAAGAAGAAGGACCTTTAGACGCCGAATTAAAACAAATTTTTGGTAGTTAAATAATAAACCCATCAAATAAAAACAAATGAAAAAACTATTCTTAGCCACCGCCATTGTCGGCTTTGTTTTCACCACCGCGGTAGGGCAACAGGCAAAAATAAATGGCCAGGCAAAGTTTGCAGATCCTGTGAAGAAAATGTACTTGTATTATAGTAAAGCAGGTGAGCAAGTGACTGACAGTACCAATCTTAGAGACGGTCACTTTACCTTCATAGAAAAGGTTGCCGAACCTTCGCTTGCAACGCTTGTGGTACGTTTTGATGCCAAAGACAGCGTTACCCGCAGACCAGAGGGAATGCAGCTGTATATAGAGCCGGGTACCATAAACGTTAAGGCCACCGATTCTTTAAAAAATGCAATTGTTAGCGGTTCCGAATCTGAAAAAGATTTCGAAAAATTGCAATCGTTGCTAAAGCCTTATAATGAAAAGATGAGCGCGTTCCGTACACAATACATGGATTACAGAAAAAATAATGATACAGCAGGAATGAAGAAAATTGAAGATGAGGCAGATGCACTGGATAGTGTGATGAACCAGGAAGTTTACCTGAAGTACGCCATGAGTAATCCCGCCTCTCCGGTCGCTCTATATGCAATAGAGACCTATTCCGGATATGATATGGATCCGTCAAAAGTGGAACCGTTGTATGAAAAACTGGCTTCTGAGATCCGCAATTCCGGTTCCGGAAAAGCATTCTATAAAAGAATAGAAACTGCAAAGAAAACTGCTGTCGGCTCGATGGCAATGAACTTTACCCAACCTGATACTTTGGGGCATCCGGTTTCTCTCTCCAATTTTAAGGGCAAGTATGTACTACTCGACTTTTGGGCCAGCTGGTGCGGTCCCTGCCGCGCAGAAAATCCAAATGTCGTGAAAGCATTTAATGAATACAAGGATAAGAATTTTACCGTGTTAAGTGTTTCTCTTGATCAACCGGGAAAGAAGGAAGCGTGGCTGAATGCGATTCATAAAGACGGTTTAACCTGGACTCACGTAAGTGATTTAAAATTTTGGGACAATGCAGTAGCAAAAGAATATGGCATCCGCGCAATTCCTCAAAATTTACTCCTTGACCCATCCGGAAAAATAATTGCTAAAAATATCAGAGGTGAAGAATTAAATAAAAAATTGGCTGAAATATTTAAATAACTCTTCGTTTCTCCTTTTATTAATGAAGGATGAGTAGGACGGTTCTATGGTGCCGGGTAATTGAAATTAATCATTGTTTGCTGGAGTGTTATGGAATATTGTCAGGTTTTGTGAAAGTCTTGGAATATTTATCGCGTACGCTTATCATATCCTCACTTATTTTCCTATCCAATATTTTTGCATAGTGCTGAGTGGTTTGGCCTTTTAGAGACGGTTTCAATAGGAACGCCATTGCTTAATGTAACAGTAGTTGCAAAAGTATGCCTGGCTATATCATGGTAGCCGTAGTTACACCTGTCCCGTTATTCGGGAAACTACGAACAGCAGCTATTTTAATTTTTTAATCATCCTACAGATAGCGGTGATTGGGAAACTCAGACCGCTCTTTTATTATTTTGACATTCTAAGAATAGCGGGGGGTAGTGAAACAAGTGCCAGCGCAGCGATGCTTAACTGACCTTTTACTCCTCAACCTTCACTTCATCACCGATTATAAAACTCATTAAGTCTTTACCCACCAGCACCTTTCCATTATATAAGGCTTTAGTCCGCCGCAGCAGTTCCTCATCTGTAGCTCCAAAAAACTCTACAATATGAGTATAGACAGCCACCTTTGGCTTTACACAATCAAAAACTTCTGCCGCTTGTTCCGGAGTAATATGATGAGCCACTGCGGGGTAAACCTTATTACTTTTACTAACCGTATCCGGCGCTATCAAAACTTCATGAATCAGTAAATCTGTTCCTTTTGCAAATTTGATCAAATTAGGACAATACCGGGTATCGCCTGAAATTACTACTGAATGGCCTTTATATTCTATCCTGTATCCATACGCAGGCACAACCGGGAAATGATCTACCAGAAAAGCAATCACTTTTATTCCATTCTTTTCATAAACAACACCTTCTTCTATTTCAGTAGTGATTAGTTGACTTCCGGCTACCGGGGAGCGGCCGTCTTCAATCCTTGTTTTAATATCAAAAGCATAAGCTTCTTTAAGGTTATCAGTCATTTGCCTGGTGCCCCTGGGACCAAACACATTCAATGGAACTGCACGTTTGGTAACATTCCAACCCGTTAGCCAAAGATCCGGGAAACCGACAATATGGTCTGAGTGTAGATGGGTAAAAAATACTGCGTCAAGATTATCATAAGTCACCTTTGATTGCTGAAGTCTTATCAGACATCCCCTGCCGGCATCAAAAAGCAAAAAAGTACTTCCCGCCTGGACAAGCGTACTTGCCCCAAAACGATCTATTCGCGGTAGAGGATAACCAGTGCCCAGGAGTGTTACTTTAAAAATATCACTCGTACTGTCTTTTGATAATATTTGGGCAGAAGACGAAAGAAAGATGAAGCAAAACCCAATAGAACAGAACTTTTTCATGCTATCTGGTTTAAGTTTCTTAATACGAAATAAAGATAAACTACATTATATGACAAAAGCCGATGTTTAGTTAGTTATAAAGTTACACTATTTGTGTAAACGTATTTCCCAATCCATAGATTTTTCTGAAAAGTGCCGGGCTGCCGCTTGCAAATACATCTGTCACTTTTGTCGTGATATTTTAATTTAGATGTTTACCGTTTTATATATACCTGCAGCCTGAACGCCTCAACTTTCCGGATTACTGTTCCTTTCTTGGGGGAATAAACCGCAACCGGGCGACAAAATGTTTTACCCGAGAAAAAACAATAATGGGAGTTAATTTCGAAGATCAAGGCAGCGGCTTCTTTGGTAATGAACTTTAAAATTTGCAAATCATGTTCAATAATGTTGCCTTAATAGCAGAAAGCAATGAAAGTCAAGATAGTTTGAATGTAACCATGAATGCCGCATTTAATGGGGGAATGACGAGTGGAAATTTAGACTTATCTGCTGGACGGACTTCTATTTTTCAAAATTCTAAAATGACAGTGTTTTCTTTAGGAGGCGCGGCTGAGGCAACAGTAAAAGTACTGAATGCCGGTTCGGGACATTTAATGGATTCACTAAAAGTTTATTTAGAAGATGGAGCAAATTATTCCAAAAATTCACCTGCTTATCCTATATCATTTATTGTCAAATATCTTAAATCTGATGATATTGCTAAATTGGGAGTTGCTTACAAATACAACGTTCCCATTTGTACTAAAAATCCGAGACAAGTGAAAAGTATAAAATTCAATTTCATAACAACTACTGATGATAAAGATCATGAAGAGGGAGTGTTTGCTTCAATCACTAAAAGATGGGAACTTAATTGCTTCTGCTGGCCCGTGGGGCTATGCAGTTGAGTGGCCGCAAAACTCTGGGCCTTATAGCTTTGAAATCCCCGTCACAAACATAAGTGAGGTTGAGTTAAATAACGTGCGGTTGGTAATAAGAAAATCAGCAGAATGTGACGGTGGTGAAGGATGGGGATGCGGTTGGCATTTTGTTTTAAACATATCAGTGGTTTTCGACGATAATTCGGAAAGACAAATGGGCAGCTATCCGGCTTGCATGATGGGTAATGGTAGTGCTGGAATTCAAGCTTTTCCAATCATTCATTGATTTAAGCTACATAAATATTAAAGTTTTTTTTAAACGAAAATATGGTAATAGGAAATTACTTTTATGGAATAGCATATACTGCTTCAACAGCGAAAGCACAGTTTTAGTGAGTATTTCATTCCCTTCTCGAGGGTCATTGAAAACTTTCAATCATTTGATTTATGAAAAACAAGTTGATAATCTTTCTATACCTATACTGTGTTTTTCAATATTCTCTGTTAGCACAAAATTTAAGATACAATAAGAACTATTCTATCGCTTGTCATAACTGTTATGTGCCTAAAGATGGACGAGTCATTGAAGATATTTTTCCTTATACCACGGCAATAGAAATAGACATTTGGGATAACAGTTATTTGTCAGGCATAGCTGCAGAGTCGGCGCATAGCGTTAAGATGAATGGAGATTGGTTTGTTAAGCACGAGTCTTATGATAAGGGCAACGTTAATTGTTGTGGAGGAACTTTTAAGGATTGCCTCAATAGAATCAAGAAATGGTCTGATCAAAACCCTGATCATTCTGTCATAACAATCTTTATTGATAAGAAAGAGAATTGGAGTGAGACAAATGAAATGAGAAAACCTGTCGATTTGGACGAATTGCTTTTATCAGTTTTTTCAAGAGAAAAAATTTATACACCTATTGACTTGTTAGGTGATAAACAAAGTTTGAAGGCAGCCATGATTGAAAATTGTCCAATGCAAGATTCATTAAAAGGAAAATTTATTTTTGCAATAACGGATGGCACTACACAATTAGATATTCCAATTATCTCACCGCACCGCACTCCATTAAATGAATATTTAGATGCACAAAAGAAAAATGCAGTTTGTTTTGTTGCACCTCAAATTTCAACGGAAGCAGAAATAAGTCAACCAAAGGGTTTTTCTTTTGCGAATTCAAGCAATACCATTTTTTATAACCTGGATTACTCAAACAGAAGCTTAGCTCAAAAAATAAATTCCTTAGATTGTTTAAGCAGAGTGTTTGGTTTTCCTCTCGAAACTAAAGATGTATATAAAGAACTTGTCAATGACAAGATAAATTTTATTGCTTTTGACAATTATCAGCTTTTAAAATAAAAGCACGACGACCGGTAAACTGCGAAAGAATCCGGAAATTTTTATGATCATCTAATAAAACTATGATAGTCATTCGCTAAAGATAGAATCTTTGATGGTAGGTTTTTTCCCAAAATGCCCGGTGGTTTTTCATGAAGAGAATTGGGGATTTGGTGGCTATTAACTTGTATTAGGGTTTAACTTCAAGGAGTTACTTGTGCATCATCGCTGACACATATATATTATTCGAAGGAAGAGATTTTCATGAAAATTTTGGTGGTTTTTCATGAAGGAAAAAGTGTATTGCCTTTAAAGAAAGAGCAATATAAATAGAGAGCTTTAAATTATTGATGGTTCTATGAAATGTAATGACTGCTAGCATAATAAGTTAAAGGTACAATACATTTTGCAGGATACCGAAAGTGAGATATTCTAATCCAAAATAACAAGTTATTTATATTGATGTTCGCTGATGCGAAACTGATTTCCCAAAATCCGGACAAAGAAATTGGAAAATGAAAATTCTATTAATACTCATTTTAGCGCCTCTTTTTTCCTTTGGGAGAAAAAAGACTGGTGTTATTATTTCCTCTGTCAACCCAAATACCATAAGTGCGTTTAATAAGTATGACGCAGCAGATAATGGTGTTCGTAAATTGGCAATTAATTTACAATTTTCCGGAAAAAGTCGATCTGTGAAATATTTTAAAATAACCATAAAGGGCGCCAGCGTAGCTTCACCAGAAATCATGACAGATGAATTTCCGATTACACCACAGGACGTTAGTAGGGGTACTATGACCATCGATGCGACGATTAAACTCAAGCCTCTAGAATGTATGACTTCAGATGATACTTTTGCAATTATTATCTCAAGCCTGCTTTATAAAAAGGAGATTATCTCACCGCCCATCATTATTCACAAGATACCTATACCAGATAAAACTTCCGTGAGGCTAGTGGAAGAAACATTAGTAATAAATCCTTTTTATAGATCAAGTAAGAGTGATGATGGGAACAGGAATATCGTACTGTCGCTTCTATTATTAGGTAAGAAAGCTGATGCCACAAATCCGGAAGCACTTAATTTTTACATACCAAATTATATACATAGCCCTTCCGAGCCTTCTTTAGCTAACAATCTAAATTTCATAATTTCTAAAAAATTATTTTCCGATAATGGATGTCCTGTAACGTTGCGGGTTCCTTTGAATATTAAACTGCAGCCAATCGATAGCTCTACAGAAGAAGAACAAGTACCAATCATAGCTTCAAGTGACAGTTTACATGCTGATAAATTGGCTATAAGGAAATCGCTAATAAGCCTATCTTCAAAAAATGAGACAAAAAAAACTGATACAATCTCAAGAATTAAGAATAGTTTCAGCCATGCATGTGTTAGTGGCCACAATTTTATTGTAACACTCGATCCAGAAAATTCACATGGCGGCTTGATAAGGGTAATGGATGAAAAAGCAAAGGTGCCATATGAATATCAATACGAAGGTTATTTTCATACCGGTGATTTTACCAATTGGCTTGTAAATATTTTTACTAGCCTTAGACTGGTTCACTGTGGTGGCTGTTCAGCTTGTGCTACTTATCTTGCCGAAAGAGTCTTAGAAGAATTAAATTTGTTGAAGGAATTACCTGTTCCTTTAAATGTTTCTAATTCAAAAGTTAGCGCTCTTAATATTGCTACAGCTACAAAAGACAGCTTAAGTAAGAGTAGCCCGCCTAAAGACAGCACATCTGACGCAAAGGCGACGAATCTTTCTAAAAGCGCATCAACAAATCAAGCAGATACTTTCAATTATACAATAGCTTATGCCGATACTTCTGTGTATAAATTATCTATAATAAAGTCCAACGAAAGCTCTGTTATAAAGATGTGTTCCGAAAACTTAACAAAGTGTAAGGAACAGGAAGTTGTAGCTATTGATAAAACAACTTTAATTAAAACCATACCATATTTGATCCTGAAGCTAAAATCCGATGAAACTTTGGATACAAACAAAATAGTTCCTTCTGCCGACCAAATTTATTCTAATTATGAAAAAGATATCGCGCAAAAACAGCCAAAGGAAAAAACAGTTGCAGAAGTTCAAGGCATAACTGCTGCAAACAATCTCGAGAATGAACCTTCATCAAAGATAGCAGTAGGAAAATTATATTTAAAAGATACGATTGTTAACGTTTATAGCAATAGTGGTATAATCCTTAAAAAAATAAGAATTGATAGCGCAAGCTTGATGATAGAAGCTGGAAAAATTGTGAGACGTTCTTTACAAATAGTAACTCCATCCGGTACGTTCTGGAATAGAGATGCACCCATTTCAGTTAGAAGAGTTAATTTGAGAAAAGATGACATACTTGAAAATATGGATGACCCGCAGCACTCATTTATAAGACTCGCCTTTCTCCACTATGATGATAATGGAAGCTATGTGGCTGATGATGTTGATCGTCTTGTACTCACGCCTTCTAAAAGATCCTCAGAACTTACTGCGGGAAATAATCTGAACTCTCTTGTAAATTTTTCTCTTTATACTGATTTAATAGGTTTACTTGGCCGCAAACCGAATGGTCTCTTAAATACAGATGTTACTGGTAAGTTTATTACAAACACTTCAAATTGGTGGAATTTGGATCTGACTCCTTTCTCATTTATAGAAGCAAATTTAGTTCTTTCTAAATTTGACAGTAAATTCAAATCTATTGACTCAGCTTCCCTATTTCCTGGGAAAAACAATCAAAAAGACACCATCGACAGGATGCAACTGATGCAAGCTGCTTGGTTAAAAGGAAGTTTAAAAATTAACGTATTCTCCATTCGTACTTATTCTGCTCAGTTCGCTCAACTGAACGTTGGCGCCGCAATAAACGTTGTCGATGCAGATAGTCTTTTCAAAAAAAACTCTCCGCATGATATTATATTCTTTGAATATTTTATTGAGCCAGTTTACCATGTCAATCAAGTAAAAAATTTTGGAATGGAAGTGTCGCTTAAATATATTTTTCAGCGTCTTGCCGATAAAGAACCATTTGCAAATATTAAATGGAAATTCGTATTTAATCCTCACATTGCTTTTGCTTATTATCCCGGAAGCGATCAATCTAAACAGGTTTATTTGCGGTTTAATTATTTCGCAGGGCGTGCAAAATCGGATGATAACTTTTATCAATTACAGTTTGGTTGGAAAACGGGATTAAATTTAAATAACACGAAAAAGCAATAAGTAATTGCTTTTAAATACAGGTCGGAGATTTAATTGGTACAGTGATCATTAAAATATTTCAAATTTTTAATTCAATTTTTATGCGACAATTTCTAACTTTTCTTTTTATAATGATCGTAGCCAAAAGCTATTGTCAAATGGATGAAGGGAGAACCATAAGGATACCGGTCATTTTTCACGTCATTTATGCAGATGCATCTGAAAATGTTTCAACCGATAGCATTTTAGCAGAGATGCATAATCTGCATGATGACTTTTTAAAGCTAAACTCTGATACCTCATTAGTTATACAATATTTTAAGAACAAAATTGGTAATCCCAATGTTGATTTTTACTTGGCGGACACTTTACTTCAAGAAAATGGTTTGAAAGGAATTATACGAATTGAGAACAAGCATAATAAAAGAAAGTTATACAAAATAAGCCCTGTCATTAATTCAAGACGATATTTAAACGTTTATATTGGCAACATTAAATATAGATTCGGTTATCCGGATGGCCTAACTCGTATTCCGTATGATTCTATGCCGCATCAGGATGATGCGGTTCATCTAAGGTACTTATGGATAGGAGGACACTACCGCTTATTAACTCATGAAGCAGGTCATTGGCTTGGATTATTACATGTATTTGAAAAAGGCTGTAATGATGGCGATGAGATTGCCGACACTAATCCTCAAAGAAGAGCTACTGATAGCCATTGTGACTATTGTCCTCCGGATGTCCAAGATCAGAA
>Ga0134125_10009032_pt1 | contig 11229 bp, 9 predicted proteins | sample KB31751_FD_96464 | JGI IMG/M metagenome (GOLD analysis project Ga0134125, IMG submission 96464) | Terrestrial soil microbial communities with excess Nitrogen fertilizer from Kellogg Biological Station, Michigan, USA - KB3-175-1 | ecosystem: Environmental > Terrestrial > Soil > Unclassified ...
ACAGAAAAAACTTTTGCTGATATAATTTAATTAAAGATGCCGGTAACCATAAAAGTTGAGAATTTAAGTAAAAGCTACATTATCAAACATAATGGACAAGGGTATGTTTCATTGAGAGAAACGATTACAAAAAAAGTCCAAAAAACATTTCAACAAACCAAAAATATTGTAACCATAAATTCGATAGAAAAATCTCCTAAAAAGGAAGAATTTTGGGCTTTACATAACGTAAGCTTTGAGGCACAACAAGGAGACCGGATAGGCATTATTGGTCGAAATGGAGCAGGCAAATCGACATTATTAAAATTGTTAAGCAGGATCACCGAACCCACCAGTGGTCGGATATCAACTAAAGGTCGAATCGCCAGTCTACTTGAAGTGGGCACTGGTTTCCATCCAGAATTAACGGGGAGGGAAAATATCTTTTTAAATGGTGCTTTGTTAGGAATGCATCGAGCTGAAATAAAAAAGAAATTCGACGAAATTGTTAATTTTTCAGAAGTTGAGAAGTTTTTGGATACACCCGTTAAGCGGTATTCCAGCGGCATGTACGTTCGACTGGCCTTTGCCGTTGCAGCATACCTCGAATCTGAAATACTGGTTGTAGATGAGGTTTTGGCGGTAGGTGATCTTCAGTTCCAGAAAAAATGCCTTGGCAAAATGGAAGATGTTTCCCAATCGGAAGGAAGAACGGTCTTGTTTGTCAGCCATAATATGGGAACAATTAACCAATTGTGTAATAAATGTATTTTATTAAAATCAGGTGAGATTAGTGATACAGGACAGACCTCTGACATCGTCAGAAAATATATGAAATCCGGAACAGTAAATGGACAAATAGACAAGAATGCTGTTTTTGGCACCCTTATTCCATTTATTGAATTCTTACAAGTGACGATTAATGGTATCAGCAGCAATGATATTTACATTTCACCTTCATCGGAAATTAGAATAGTTATTAAGGGAAATTGCAAAAGCGATTTGGAATATTTCAGGAGTGGAATTACTATTTTAAAGGATGGGGTAAAATTATTTTCTTTTCATAATTATGAAGAACCGGTTCCCATTAAAGAAGGTGGATTTATAGCCGAATTCATCATTCCCAAATACTTCCTTAGGCCGGGTGATTACACTCTTTCCATCTTTGGTCATGACAATGGAAATCTGAGAAAGGGAACTGAGTGGATTTATGGAGATGAAATTTTAATTTTTTCCATTCTGGAAGAGTGGGATTTCATTAACGATTCTAACAATGAAGGAATCGTAAATGTGCAACGACTTATTAGGAGATGAAAGTTATATTTGTTACAACGTACGATTCCCGCGATATTCGCAATTGGTCCGGTATTCCTCACTATATGGGAAAAGCATTTCTTGATGCCGGTTTAGAAGTCGAATTTATCGGTGATCTAAAATCATTAGCGGATAGCAATTTTAATGTGCGTATAAAAAACCTTATTTATAATAGATTATTTAAAAAAAAACTGGGGAATTATATAAGTTTCTATGAACCAAAAAATTTAAAATTTGTTGCTAATCAGGTAAAAGAAAGAATTGATAAAATTGATGGTGGAATAATTTTTAGCCCAGGAACGATACCCATAGCCTATTTAAATACAGACAAACCGATTGCTTTCTGGACAGATGCCACATTTGCCGTAATGGAAAATTACTATCAGGATTTTAATGGTTTGTCCAAGAGAACGGTAAAAAATTGCCACTCATATGAAAGGAACGCCCTTAAAAGAAGCAGTTTGTCAATTTACTCATCAGAATGGGCAGCAAATTCTGCAATTAAAGATTATTGCGCTGATCCTGATAAGATAAAAGTAATTCCTTTTGGGTCGAACATTGATCTTGAAACAACTGAAAGTGATATTGAACATAATAATAATAAAAAATCTAAAAGCATTTGCAGGTTGCTTTTTATAGGACAAAACTGGGAAAGAAAAGGAGGTGAAGCAGCTATAAGAGTGGCTAAATATTTAAATGAAAGTTACATTAAAACACAACTGACGATCGTTGGGTGCACCCCCCCTGAAAATGAAAGCTTACCTGATTTTGTTCATATTCTTGGATTTGTAGATAAATCAAAGAGTGAAGGGAAGCAGTTAATTAACAAATTATATTCTGAAAATCACTTCTTCATCCTCCCTACTATTGCAGAATGCACCCCAATTGTTTTTTCTGAGGCAAATTCATTTGGGTTGCCTGTCATAACAACAAGTACAGGAGGAATCAGTTCCATTATTAGAAATGATGTTAACGGAAGGATGTTTGGAAACGAAATAGATATTCCTATCTGTGCAAAATATATTTATGAAATTTTTATTGACTACGACCGCTATAAAAAGTATTCGTTAACTTCCTTTAATGAATGTATAGCCAGGCTTAATTGGCAAGTTTCTGTAAGCAACTGTATATCTTATATGCGAAGTCTCGAAAAGGACGCTTATAAAAAAAACGCCCACACTGCTGTTGTAGTGTAATACTTCAAAACTGATAAACACAAAACCGTTTCAATTTCTTTATGCCAAATGCTTTGATTTTTTCTCCCGGTTTAGATGGGCACAGGCAGGTTTATGTATTTGTAATGGCACAAGTTTTAGAAGAATCAGGCTTTAATATATTTGTTGCAGCGAATTCTCAAGAGAAGATATTGAACTCCTTTTATGTTAACAAGTTAAAAGAAAGAGATGAAATTACGTTTTTAGATACATCTAATTATGCAAGTGGCGGCCTTGATATCACTTTCTCCGAATTTCTAGCTTTGCAAGATGTTTGTAAAGCAGATTTGACAGTCTTCGCAGACGCCAGCAATCATATCTCTCTATTTATTTCCCGCATTTTTAATTCAAAGAAATGGAGAGGACAAATTGTAGGCATTTTTATGAGGCCATTTTATTATTATAGGCCAAAGCTTCTTGTCAATAAGCTCAAACTGTTGAAACATTTGTCTTCCCGATGGAATACCGATGAAGAATTATTTTATAGATTTTTTTTAAAAAAATTCGCACTCCTCGATGTTTCACTTTGCATTGATGAAAATTTTGTAAATAATAATCCAAACTTTAAATGGCTTCCAGATGTATTTCAGCAGTATGCAGAAGTAATTCTTAAAGCAGATGGAAAATGTGAGCAGCGCCACTGGATCCAAAAGCTAAAGACATTCAAAGAAAAAAATAACGATAAGTTTTCGTTTTTCTATTTTGGTACTGCGCAACCAAGAAGAGGATACGATATACTTTTAAAACTCGCTGAAGAAACGGGAGGATGTTTTATACATTGCGGCTTGAGAGATAATAAAGCAAAGTTTCCTTATGATACCGATAAACTGATTGGATCACTCAAAAACGAAGACCGGTTTTTTGAGACAAATCAGTATATAGACGATCCCTTGTGTATTGAATATTTTTTCAGATCTGTAACTCACCTTGTACTTCCTTACAGAAACTTTTTTGGTTCGAGTGGTGTTATGTTGCAGGCGCTTGAATATGGCATTCCAATTTTGGCTCCTGATTCAGGCGTTATGGGATACAGAATTGAGAAGTACCATTTGGGAATGACTTATTCGGATTCAGATATGAATTCACTGATTACTCAACTTGAAAAGTTTAAAAGATTAGAGCCAAAATGTTTCGAAAATGATATTAAGGCTTATATGAATTTCCAGTCGATTGAAAAATTAAAAAAAGTGCTGGTTAATTCATTTGTATCATCAAGCGAGAGTTTAAACGAACCAAAATTACAAAGCGTTTAATGGGATTGATAAGGCATATATTACCTTATTTGTTGGTTCTTTTTTTTCTGTACAAAGCTAACAAACAACCTTTGTTTTTATTAGGCATTCCTTTCTTAATGTTCATGAGTAGCTCGGTTTTTTTTGAAAATGCAAAACCGTTTCAAGTTCCCGGAAGCTTATATGATCAGTTGATTTTCATGTGGCTTATTCTGGTGTGGTTACTGTCAAAAACTTTTTCCAAAAATCAATTTCGAAAAAATATACCTAATAGCAGACTTAATCTAATAGACTACTGTGTTATTATTCTAATTTTCATTACAGGAATAAGTTTGTCGAACACGATTATGAATTATTATCCAATAGTAACGGGTATTTGGGAAGAGTTTTGGATTGAGATTTCCTTATTTGCAGGCTACTTTATTATTAAAGACTGGTTTGGATCCAATACACCAGAAGTCGTTGTAGATTTTTTATATAGCCTTGTGCTTGTTAATAGTCTAACGGCGGTCCTTTTTATTCTCCACCAGGGATTGCATTTTAATGTATATGACGCGGTCGAGTACCAGACAGACACGTTTGAAGGACAGGAAATCACAAGAAGCTTCTGGTTCATGCCCCAATTTCTTTTCTTTTCTATTGCTTTTCTCCTGGTGTTTACAAAAAAATATTCTTTCGTTTCTATTGGACTGTTATTAGTGAATTTGCTGGCAATAGTCATCACATACACGATATCTTCTGTGATTATAGCCATTCTTATTCTTATTACTTACTTTGTTTTGAATGGATTAAAAAACGGAAAATTGGCTTCAGCTGTTAAAAATTTAACGATTTACGCAATATTGGGAATGGCCGGGGTATTTATTATGTCAAGGTTCATGCCTGCTAATACCAACTACCTATTGTCAAGAATTGAAGAGCATACCAAATCTCAATATACTGTGAAAGAGCCGAATGATATGGATGTGCGTTTTACTAATACTGCCAATGTCATTTCCAAAATAGATCGTAACAAAAAACTGCTAGGAATGGGGCCGGTAACGAAATCTCAATCTGAAAAGTTCGACGAAATGCAAGGAAACACAGCCGACATTGCCTGGTCGGGAGTTATTTTTCGATGGGGTTTTATTGGATTAGCCGTTTTTTTGCTGATTTACGTATTTTCTTCTTTTCAAGCTTTTAACCTATTTATTAAATGTCAAGGAACTGTTTCACATTTAGCTTTAACGGCTTTGCTTTACATTATGTCACAATTTATTGAAAGTTTTGTATCGTGGACTTTTTTGTCCGGTCATGGCCTTGCAATTGGCCTTTGGTATTTTGCTGTATTATCTGCTCTGCCGCGATTCAAAAAGACTATACAAGCGGATACGTATTCACCAAACTTACAAACACTAATTTTTGGAAAATAATACTTCTGAAAAATCTTCTTTTTTAATTACCAAACTTTAAACTAATTTATTATGAAAAATGTGAAAACCATGGTAAATGATTTTGGGGCTGCGTTTTTTGAAAAACTTGGTTATTTGCTTAATCCTGTAGTGTTGAAATTCAAGAGTGAGAATAAACAATTATTAATATTTTATTTTCATGGGCTTTTTGAATCCCTCAAACAAAAAGATCTAAATCTTCTTTATCCACAACATAACATGACGGTTGAACAATTTGTGGAATTTATTGAATATTTTCTATCCCACAATTATAGATTTATTTTACCTAAAGATTTGATGCAAGGGCTTGAAAATGACCAACCTTACGCTATGATTACATTTGATGATGGTTATTTTAATAATATGCTTGCGATCGAAATTCTTAATAAATATCAAATTCCAGCAGTTTTTTTTATATCAACAAAAAACATGGTAGAAAATAAGTCTTATTGGTGGGATATTATTTATAAATTCAGAGCTAAACAGGGAATTAGCAGGGAAAAGATAGAACAGGAAATTACTTCATTGAAAAATTTCAGATACAACTACGTCGATGATTACATTTTAAAAACCTTCGGAAGGGATGCCTTTACACCTTGGTCAGATATCAGCAGGCCCTTCAATAGTGATGAAATTAAGCAACTCAGCTCAAATCCATACGTATCATTTGAAAATCATACACACAATCATTCAATTTTGATCAATTACAACAGGGAAGAAATAAAAGAAGAATTGAGTGTGTCCAATAAAATTCTTTTTGATTTAACCGGTACTTTACCGATTGCAATAGCATTTCCAAACGGGAATTTCAATCAGACAGTTTTGGAAGCAACAATAGAGGAAGGATTTCGATATGCATTTACAACCGAACCTTGTCAAAATCTTTTTCCAATTGAGAACAACAAATTTACAATCTTAAGCAGGTATATGACAACGACCACGGACATTGATAAGTTTGGAGGTGCCTGTAGACTTGGATATCAGCCACATGCGTTGTATCATGATTTGAAAATGCATGCAAAGAGTATAATAAAGTTAAATAAATGACCCTTACAAATATAACTGATATAATATTAAAATAAAAACAGTATTATTTATCCTTTTACTTCATATATAAATGCAAATCTGCTTCAATATTACCTCTTGTTTAATTTTTTCTAGTTATGAATTATGAAATCTGGTATCAGTAAGAAAAATGAAATGCCGAAAATAACTTTTGGCATTATCGTATTGAATGGAGAGCCGTTTATTCGTTATTGTCTTCGCTCTATTTATCCCTTTGCTTATGAAATTATCGTAGTAGAAGGAGGACATGAAGATGTAAAATCTGTTTGTACGAGTGATGGTCATTCAATAGATACAACCCTGGAGACTTTGTATAAATTCAAGGAGGAAGAAGATCCGGAGAATAAACTAACGATTGTGACGAAAAATGGCTTTTGGCCTCATAAGGACGAATTAGGAAGGAGTAGAACGGCACAATCACGTGCTTATGCAGAGAGAGCAACAGGCGAATATCTTTGGCAAATAGATATCGATGAATTTTATAAAAAAGAAGATATGGAATATGTAATCAGAATGCTGCAGGAAAGTTCTGACATAACTGCTGTTACCTTTCCCGCTTATACTTTTTGGGGGAGTATAAATTACATTTGTGATTCGTGGTCAATACGTAGAGGAGGAGAGTTTTATAACCGGCTTTTCAAGTGGAACCAGAAATACAAATATCTAACCCACGAACCACCGACTGTCATAGATGAGAACGGAATTGACCTCCACCAAAAAAAATGGGTGTCTGGTAAAAAAATGAAAAAGAGAAATATTTATATGTATCATTACTCTTTATTATTTCCATGGCAAGTGCAACAAAAAGTAAGAGTATACAAAGAGGAAAAGCCAGAGGGTTGTTCCGAACTTGTTGAATGGGCGGAAAACAATTACTTCAAATTGGGAAACCCAAAAAGAGTTCATAATCTTTATCAATTCCCGAGTTGGCTTCAAAGGTTTAAAGGCACGCACCCTGATCAGGTAATAAGCATGATGAAAGATATAAACGAAGAAAAAGTGAAGGCAGAGATCAGGAGAACTGATGATGTTGAATTATTACTAAATTCTAATAAATATAAGCTGGATAGAATGATTTTAAAAGTAGGAAATCCCGTAGATCAAGTATTAACTCAATTATATAGAATTAAAAACATTCCAAACCGCACACGTAAGATTGTACATACCCTCAAAAATAAATCAAAGTGAGAGTTTTGTGGTTTACCAATACTGCTTCATTAAGCGCAGATTATTTAAACGATAAATCAATTGGAGGGGGATGGATTGTTTCATTAGAAGCAAAACTTTCTCGTATTCCTTCAATCGAATTAGGAATTTCATTTAATGTGGACCAAAAAATTAAACCATTCACCTTAAATAAAACCCAATATTATCCGGTACATATCCAATCTCCTAAAGGGAAAATAAAACAAGTAATTTCCCGGTGGACGAAGCGGATTCAAGATGAAAATAATATCCAACCTTACCTCGATATTATCCACGAATTCAAACCCGATGTTATTCAGATATTTGGAACAGAAGGTGTTTTTGGATTAATTATTTCAAAAATTAATATCCCTTGTATAATTCATATACAGGGAAATCTAATTTTATGTGATTACAAATGGCACAGCGGAATCACGGCTACGGAAGTTTTAAGATATTCAAAAAAATGGCGACTCATAAAGGGCTTCGGCCTTTATCACGATTATTTAGTAAATAAGAAAGCTACAAATAGAGAGAGAAGTATTTTTTTGCAATGCAAATATTTTATGGGAAGAACCGATTGGGACAGGAGAATTACTTCTGTTCTATCTCCTAAGTCAAAGTATTTTCATTGTGATGAAATGCTTCGGCGTGGGTTCTATTCAAATAATTGGTTGCCAAAAGAGAAACAAACCGATTTCACCCTTCTAACTATCATAAGAAATAATCCATATAAAGGTCTTGAGACTATCTTTGAATCTAAAAGAATTTTAAACGAAATTAATGTAGGCAAAGAAATATTTTGGAAAATAGCTGGTATTAATAAAGAAGATGAAATTTCTTATCTGATTGAAAAAAAATTCCGATCTACTTTCAAGCAACTCGGAATACAATTACTAGGTGCGCTGAACGAGAAAGAACTAGTGAGCGAAATGTTGAACGCTGATCTATTTATTCATCCGTCACATATTGAGAATGGTTCAAACAGCACAAGTGAGGCTATGTTAATGGGAATGCCAATTATAGCTACATTTGCAGGCGGTATCCCAACTACTATAGAAAATAAGAAGGAGGGGTTGTTGGTTCAGGATGGAGATCCTTATGCTTTAGCTGGAGCGATTTTAGAACTTAAGCAGAATAGAAATCTTGCAATCGAACTTGGAAATAATGCAAGAGCCACTGCAGTAAAAAGGCATGATCCTGAAAGAATTACAAATGAACTGCTGCATATTTATTCCTCTATAATAAATTGCAATTAAACTTTGGGTATCATAATATTCGGTGACTTATTTACTTTTCCGGACGGAAATGCAGCTACAAACAGAGTCTTTACATATGCCAGAGGGTTTATAGAAAACGGAATTAATCCTTATGTTGTTTGTTTTGGAAATGAATATATTGAGGATGAGAAAGGAATAATTGATGGAGTTCTTTATTTTCATCCGTTAAAACAAAAAAAAAGGAATCGATATTTTCTGGTTCGCCGTTGGTTCAAGTTGAAAAAAATTTATACCTCTTTTTTAATACTAAAACAAATTAATAAGAAGGATAAAATTAGTGGAATCATTTGTTACACTAAACTCATTCAGACCCAAGCTTTTGCGTTCTTCCTATCAAGAATGTTCAAAACAAAAATGATATTAGAAGTAAGTGAGCATCCTTTGAAAGATTACCAAGGAAAACTTATTAGACGACTTCAGGGAACCCTGAGAATTCCATTAGAAACAAGATTATCCGACGGAATAATTTGTATTTCTCAATATTTAACAGACTTTTATTTAAAAAGAGGTGTATCAGAAAAAAGATTGTTTCTCGTACCTAGTACAGTTGATTCTAAAAGATTTCAAAGTTCAGCAAGTTCAGTGTTAGAATTTGAATATATCTTATACTGCGGCAATCTTAATTTAAGAAAAGATGGAGTGGATATTTTGATCAGAAGTTTCGCAAAAATATCAGATAAATTTCCGGAAATAAATCTTGTTTTAATAGGAAAAGGAGATTCAGATGAAGAAATTTTATTGAAGAATATCGTTTCTATCTTAAATATTCAAGACCGGGTACACTTTTTAGGGCAAATCGCAAGAACAGAAGTACCAAAATACCTAAAGAATGCCAAAATACTTGCGTTGTCAAGACCTGCAAGTATCGTAGCAGATGCAGGATTTCCTTCAAAACTTACCGAGTACTTGGCTTCGGGAAACCCGGTGGTAGTTACGAAAGTAGGAGAAATTTCCAATTTTCTCACTGATGCTAAAAATGCTTTTCTTTCACAGCCGGGATCGGTTGAAGCATTTTCTGATAAATTGAATTTTGTTTTGGAAAATTACGGATTTGCAAAAAAAGTAGCCTTACGAGGTAAAGAATTAACTTCTACAATTTTTAATTATAATTTCCAGTCAGGAAGAATAATAGAATTCGTGAATTCGTTACAGTCCTAGCTTTTTTGTGCTAAAAACTTATTCAATTTTATAACAGGTATTTGAGATTGGTATGCTGCCGTTTAAATTTTTAGTCTGTGATTTAGATTTTATTAAATTTAGTAAGAGGAGCGTAAAGAAAATTAATTTCCTATTTGTACTGGAAAGAAGATTATGGATTTAGTGATTAGAAAATTATTATGAAATTTTGTTTTTTTGGAGATTTTTCCGGGGCTTTAAAAGGGGTTACCCCGGGGGGTGGAGAACTTCAGGTTGCGTTATTGGCAAAAGCACTAGCATTAAAAGGACATGAGGTGGTCATTATTGCGCCAGGTTCTCATGAAAACTTTATAACAGCCGAGGGTGTAAAATTAATAAGCGTACAGAATTGGAACAAGGGTTTAAGAGGCGTTCGTCTTTTTTTATATCGTATTCCACGGTTAAAAAAAATCCTGATTGAACAAAATGCTGATTACTACTATGTTCGTATGAGAACCTATATGCATCTTTTACCTTTTTGGGCGTCGAAGAAGGTAAAAGCTAAATTTATTATTGCTGCTGCCTGCGATCTGGATACATTAAGCCATTCAATAAAATTTAAATACGAATATAAACCGAAATTCAATTTGTTCAGGTTCCTTACAGTGGATCTGCCGTCCGATTTAGTCTTTGATTATCTTTTGAAAAAAGCGGATTATGTTATACTTCAGCATTCGGGACAAGCAATTAATCTTGGTTCTGCAAAAGGTAAAATTATAATTTTCCCTAACATTTTTGACTTTAGTAACATCACCCCTCCAAAAAATCATGTCAAAAATTATTTTATTCAGCCAGGAGCACTGAGTATTTTAAAAGGGTCTGAAAATCTCTATACGCTAATAACTTCCCTTGATAGGAACATTCCTATTATAATAGTAGGTCAACCTACAGATAAGAAATCTAAAAAAGTTTATAAACAACTGGAAAAAGTAGAAAATGTAGTTTTAAAAGGCAGGCTTAATCATAAGGAAACTATTCAATTAATTGCGAATGCAAAAGCGTTAATTAATACTTCTAATTTTGAAGGCTTTCCAAACATTTTTTTGGAAGCCTGGGCAAGCGGTGTTCCGGTAATTTCCTTAAATGTTAATCCCGGACAGGTTTTTAATAAATACAATCTGGGAACATACTGTGAAGGAGATTTAAACAAGATGAAAAAAAGTATTGAATTATTTAAGAACGATAGTTTCCAAAAAGAAAAACTGATTTCCTATGTCGTGGACTTTCATGATTTTAGAATGGCAGCTGATAGGTTTTTGAATATTATAAATAACTCGGAAAAAAACTGATATGTGTGGAATTACAGGAATGGTTCAATTTAACAGAGAAAAAGCAATTGAACCAGCTGTTTTGA
>Ga0134125_10009033_pt1 | contig 11228 bp, 15 predicted proteins | sample KB31751_FD_96464 | JGI IMG/M metagenome (GOLD analysis project Ga0134125, IMG submission 96464) | Terrestrial soil microbial communities with excess Nitrogen fertilizer from Kellogg Biological Station, Michigan, USA - KB3-175-1 | ecosystem: Environmental > Terrestrial > Soil > Unclassified ...
GTCTCCTTCAGGCGCTGCTCGATGGCGCGTGCGCACTGCAGCAGCTCCTCGCCGGCGGGCGTGAGGTAGGTGCGGCGCCCGATGCGCTCGAACAGCGGCAGGCCGAGCACTGCGGCCAGGTCCTTGAGCTGGGTCGACACGGCCGGCTGCGACAGATGCAGCTCCTCGGCGGCGCGCGAGAAGTTCATGTGGCGCGCGGCGGCGGCGAACACCTGCAGCTGGCGCAGGGTGAGGTTCCTCATGAGGGTCGAGGATAGCCCGGACGAGGTATTCTGAAAACTATAAGTCCGGGATAGAAACCTTTAATTTTTCTTCTGGTTGGCCGGCGCGTAGTCTCGGGCCCGTCAGTTGCACGCCACGGCGCGCAGGGAGTGAGACATGCCAGACCAGCACACCACCGCGGCCGTCGCGCCTCGTGATCCGCTCGACGCCGAGCTGGAGGCGTACAACCGCGCCTTCACGGAGCTGGAACTGCCCTGGCACTGGGACGCGGCGACGCTGCGGCACCTGCTGAGCGTGGCGCCCGACCGTGACTGCGTGGGCGCGTACGTCGAGCGCAACCATGCCCATCTGCTGCGCGTCTACGACAAGTCGTTCCTGCGCGAGCTGGTGCTGTCGGCCAAGGAGCGGCACCGCGCCTGAATGCTTTCCGCTAGAGTCACGGCCGTGACTCTCGGACCCACTCCGGACACACGAATCGCGCTCGGGCGCAGCGGCCTCAGCGTCGCCCCCCTCGGCTGGGGCATGTGGCACCTGGCCGGCACCGACGCCGCCGGCGCCCGGCTGCGGGTCGAGGCCGCTCTCGAGACCGGCTGCCAGCTGTTCGATACCGCCGACGTCTACGGCTACCGGCGCGGCAGCGGCTTCGGCGATGCGGAGGCGCTGCTGGGCGCGGTGCTGCGCGCCGCGCCGCAGCTGCGCGAGCGCATGGTGCTCGCGACCAAGGCCGGCATCGATCCCCGCGTTCCCTACGACTCGAGCCCGGCGTACCTGGTGGCGGCCTGCGAAGCCTCGCTGCGCCGTCTGGGCGTCGAGCGCATCGACCTGTGGCAGATCCACCGGCCCGACCTGCTCGCGCACCCGGCCGAGGTGGCGGCGGTGTTCGAGCGGCTGCAGGCGGCGGGCAAGATCCGCGCAGCGGGTGTCTCCAACTACAGTGCCGCGCAGTTCGAGGCGCTCGCCCGTCACGTCGGCCCCGGCCTCGCCTCGGTGCAGAACGAATTCTCCGCTCTTGTGAACGGTGGCCTCGAGGACGGCACACTGGATGCCGCCATGGGTTACGGTGCCGGCGTGCTCGCCTGGTCGCCGCTCGCCCAGGGGCGGCTCGTCCGGACTCCGGAGGAGGGGGGCGAGCCGGCGCGCACGGCGGCGGTGATCGCGGCCCTCGACACGATCGCCGCCCGTGCCGGTGTGTCGCGCAGCGCTGTCGCTTACGCCTGGGTGATGGCCCACCCGGCCCGGCCGGTGCCGCTGATCGGCAGCCAGAACCCGGCGCGCATCCGCGAGGCCGCCCAGGCCTTTGCGGTGCACATGACGCGTGAGGAGTGGTACCGGATCCTGGTAGCGGCGCGCGGCCGGCCTCTGCCGTAAGTCTTGCGTTCCCGCCGGTCGCCGGCGGCAACACAGAGCGCATGCTCGCGACATCTAACGTGTGACCGACTGCGCGCCAGCAGCGGTATCCGGGAATCCATACACTGAGGAGACAGCAATGAAAGTCATGACCGGCGTCCTGCTGACGCTTTGCGCCCTGGGCGCCACCGGTGCCTGGGCCGCGGGCGGACCGACCGACCCGCAGATTGCAGCGATCGTGGTGACGGCCAACCAGGTCGACATCGACGCCGGCAAGCTCGCCAGCTCCAAGGCGCACTCGAAGGACGTGCGCGCATTCGGGCAGCTGATGGTCACCGACCACACCGCCGTCAACAAGTCCGCCACCGAGCTGGTGCAGAAACTGCACGTCACGCCCGAGTCGAACGCCACCAGCGAGAGCCTGCAGAAGGGCGGTGACGAGAATCTCGCCAAGCTCAAGACGCTGAAAGGTGCGGCCTTCGACAAGGCCTATGTCGATCACGAGGTGACCTATCACGAGGCGGTTCTGGACGCGGTCGACAAGACGCTCATCCCGAGCGCCCAGAACGCAGAGCTCAAGGCGCTGCTCGTCAAGGTGCGGCCGGCGTTCGTCGCTCACCTCGAGCACGCCAAGGCGTTGCAGGCCAAGCTCGGCGGCGCGGGTGGCTAGCGCCACGCGCACGCTCGCACCCGCTGCCGCGATCCTGATTGTCACGGCCGCCGCCGTGGGCGCTGCGCCGCCCCCGGCGGCGGCGACTCACACGGTGGTGATCGAGAACCTGCAGTTCAGCCCCAGGGAGCTGACCGTGAACCGCGGCGACCGCATCGTGTGGGTGAACAAGGACCTGTTCCCGCACACGGCCACCGCCGAGGGCAAGGGGTTCGACTCGCACAGCATCGCCGCGAACGCCTCGTGGAGCTACGTGGCCTCCAGGCCCGGTACCTATCCGTACGGCTGCACCTTCCATCCCACCATGAAGGCGACGCTCACGGTGAAGTGAGCGCACTCCTAGTGGTACCACGCGGCGCGACGCCGGCGGATCTTTGACGGGTCCGCCGCCGGCCGCATGCTCACGCGCTTTGCGCCGCGGGGGCTCGCATGATCACGCTCGGTATCCGGGTCTATGCACTCGGCGCGCTCGCGCTCGGGCTGGTGGGACTCGCCTGGGACGACTTCGCGCTGCAGTGGCAGCCGGTGCCTGCCGGCGTGCCGGGGCGCGCCGCGCTCGCCTATGTGTTCGCTGCCGCCCTGGTGGCGGCCGCCGTGGCCGTCAACCTGCGCCGTGCGGCAGCGGTCGGCGCCGCCGCGCTGTGCGGCCTGTTCGCCCTCGTGGTATTGCTGCACGCGCCGGAGGTCGTGACCCATCCGCTGGTGGTGGGTGCCTGGAGCGGGCTCGCCGAGCAGCTGGCGCTGTGCAGCGCAGGTCTCATCGCGTGGGCGCTGCTCGCCGCGCCGGGCGGGCGCGCCGCGGGGGCCGGCGCGCCCGGCCGCTATGCCTTCGGCGCCTGCCTGCTGGTATTCGGCCTGGCGCACTTCTTTTACCTGGATTTCACCGCCGGCATGGTGCCGAAGTGGCTGCCGCCCGGGCAGACCTTCTGGGCCGTGGTCACCGGGGTGGCCCACGTTGCCGCGGGCGTTGCCATCCTCGCGCGGCGCTGGGCGCACCTCGCCGCCGTGCTGCTGACGGTCATGTTTGCCGGGTTCGGGATCCTGATCCACGCGCCGCTGCTGCTGGCCGACCCACACAGCCACCTCAACTGGGTGATGAATGCGATGAACCTGGCGCTCACCGGCTCGGCCTGGGTGATGGCGGACGCACTTGCAGCGCGACGTCCGGCGGTTAGCGCGGCAGTCGCTGCGTCTCGGTGACGATCACGTCCATGCGGATGTCGTGGGGCTGCGGGACGATGGAGGGCAGCTGCCCGAAGTCGAAGCCGAGCCCGACGCAGAACGGCCGCGGCACGAGCGCGGCCAGCGTGCGGTCGTAGTAGCCGCCGCCGTAGCCGAGCCGGTAGCCCTCGCCATCAAAGCCGACCAGCGGCACGAGCAGGGCGTCGGGCCGCAGCAGCGCGCGCTCGCGCGGCACCGGGATCTTCCACAGGTCCCGGCCCATGGGCGCGCCCGGGCGCCAGCTGCGGAACTCGACCGGCGCCCCCTTCTCGATCACCGCCGGCAGCACCACGCGGCCGCCGGCATCGTGGTGCGCGGCCGCGAGCGTGCGCACGTCGATCTCGCCGCGAATCGGCCAGTAGATGCCCAGCACCTCGAAACGGCTCAGGTCGAGGTGGGCCAGAGCGCCGCGCGCCTGCTCCGCCCGCGCGCCGCGCAGCGCCGGATCGAGCGCCATGCGCTCGGCGATCAGCCGCTCGCGCTGCTGTACCCGCCAGCTGCGCACGTCGCTCCAGGCGCTCGAGCGCGGGGCCGTTGCCGGTGGGCTCGTCATCGACGCGCAGGCGGGGGGCTTCAGTACGGTCCCGGTGACTTGGATGCGGGCGCGCCCGCTGCGCTCTTGAAGGCTCCCACCAGCTCCTTGGCGGCACGCACCAGCAGCGTCGTATCGACGCCCACGGCGACGAACAGGGCGCCGAGCTCCAGGTAGCGGCGCGCCAGCGCGATATCGGCGCTCAGCGTGCCGGCCGCCTTGCCGGCGGCGCGCACCGTGCCGATGCCGTGCGCGATCGCGTCCTGCACCTGCGGGTCCGCGGCACGTCCCAGCATTCCCATGGACGCCGCCAGGTCCGCCGGCCCGAACAGCACGCCGTCGACGCCCTCGACCGCGGCGATCTGCGACAGATTGTCCATGCCCGTCACCGACTCTACCTGTACCAGCAGGCACAACTGCGCCTGACAGGTCTGCAGGTAGTTCCCGATCTGGTTCCAGCGCGAGGCGCGCGCCAGGGCGCTGCCCACGCCGCGGATGCCGCCCGGCGGGTAGCGCATGGCGGCCACCATGCGCGCGGCCTGTTCGGCGCTGTCCACCATCGGCACGATCAAGGTCTGCGCGCCGATGTCCAGGTACTGCTTGATGAGCGCGGCGTCCCCGCACACCGGGCGCACCGCGGCGTGCGCCGCGTAGGGCGCGATCGCCTGCAGCTGCGCCAGCACCGTGCGCAGATCGTTGGGGGCGTGCTCGCCGTCGATCACCAGCCAGTCGAAGCCGGTGCCGGCGAGCAGCTCGCTGGCATAGGCGTCGGCGAGCCCGAGCCACAGGCCGATCTGCGCCCGGCCCGCCTGCAGGGCCTGCTTGAACGAATTGATCGGCACTTGCATGGCGATCCTCAGGTGAAGCGCAGCGCGATGTTGCCGAGCGGTCCGAAGTCGGCGTGCACCACATCGCCCGCACGCGCCGCTGTCGGGCGCGTGAACGATCCAGCCAGCACCACGTCGCCGGCGCTGAGCCGCTCGGAGTAGGGCGCGATCTTGTTGGCCAGCCAGGCCACCCCCGTGGCCGGGTGGTCCAGCACCGCAGCCGCGAGGCCCGTTTCCTCGATCACGGCGTTCTTGTAGAGCAGTGCCCCCACCCAGCGCAAGTCGACGGCATCGGCGCGCACCGGGCGGCCGCCGAGCACCACGCCGGCACAGGCGGCGAAATCGGCTATGGTGTCGAACACCTTGCGCGGTGCCTTGCTGTCGCGGTCGAACTGCTCGATGCGCGCATCGATGATCTCGAGCGCGGGGGTCACGTAGGCGGTGGCGCGCAGCACGTCGGTGAGCGTGACGCCGGGGCCCTGCAGCTCCCGTTCCAGCACGAAGGCGAGCTCCACCTCGACGCGCGGAGCGATGAAGCGCGCGCACGGCAGGTCCGTGCCGCTGGCGAAGAACATGTCGTCCATCAGCGGCGCGTAGTCCGGCTCGGTGATCTGCGAGGCCTGCTGCATGGCGCGCGAGGTGAGGCCGATCTTGCGGCCGCAGATGCGGCGGCCGTCGGCCAGCTCCAGCTGTACCCAGGCACGCTGGATGGCGTAGCCGTCCTCGATGGTCATCTGCGGGTGGTCGCGCGAGAAGTGCCGCAGCTGGGTGCGCGCCTTGCGCGCCTGGTACAGCTGGCGCGCCAGCGTCGCGATGGTGTCCGGCGGCAGCACGCTCACTCCTTCCGGAACAGCGGGTGGATCGTACTGTGCTTGGCGTCGAACACCTCCTGGCCCTCGTCGATCTGCAGCGTGAGACCGAGGTAGCGCTGCGCGAACAGCGGTGCGAGGTGCGCCCTGGCGGCCGCCAGCAGCGCCGCGCCGGTGCGCTGCTTCACCTCCGCGCTGCGGCCGCGCGCCATGCGCAGGTTCAGGTAGACGAAGGCGTAGTCGCGCTGGCCGTCGGCCACGGCCGCGTGCGCGGCCGGATAGGCGAGCACCCGCACCCCGCCGGTCGGGAACACCGGCTGTCCGTCCTCGTCGCGCAGCGCCACCATGACGTCGGCGAGCGCGCGGCACAGCGCGTCGCAGTCAGTCTCGGCGTCGAGGTTCTTCGTGTACAGGATCACCAGGTGTGGCATGGCGGTGTGGCGGGGGGTTCAGGCGGCGACGTTCATCACCGCGATGGTGCAGCCGACCGCGAAGATCGGGATCGGCGCGTAGTGCTGCAGTTCGCCGCGACCGCGCGCGGCGGCGGCAACGCTGATGAAGGTGCGGATCTCGAACCCGCCCTGGCCGGCGTCGCGGTAGGTGTCGCGGTCGGTGTACGCCAGCAGCGCCTGCTTGTCGTTGCGCGCCCAGCGATCGAGCAGCTGGCGGTCCCAGGCCTCGTTGATCTTGCCGGAGTCGGGCGTCGCCGGCCAATGCGAGATGCCGCCGGTGCCGATGATGGCGAGCCGCGCCGGCAGCTGGTCGGCGGCGCGCCGCAGCGCCTCGCCGAGGGCCCAGGCACGGTGCAGCGGCGTGAGCGGCGGTCCCTGGCAGTTGATGTTGACGGGCACGACCGGCAGGTCGTAATCCGGGGTGAGGAAGTGCAGCGGCACCATGATGCCGTGGTCGAACTGCCATTCTTCGGCGAAAGCCACGTCGACGGTCTGCATGACCTCGCCGATGAGCGCGCGCGACAGCGCGGCGTTGCCCGGAATCTGCCGGCGCGCGATCCCGAGCCAGGCGGGGTCCTCGATCGGCCCGCGGTACTGATCGGCCATGCCGATGGCGAAGCTCGGCATGTTGTTCATGAAGAAGTTGGCGAAATGCTCGGCCGCCACCACGACGAGTGCGTCGGGGCGCGCGGCGCGCAGCTGGGCGCGCAGCCGCCCGTAGGCCGCGTAGAGGGGCTCGCGCAGCGCCGCGTCCGCCATGGCGGCGCGGCCGACGATGCCGGGGGCGTGGCTGCAGATGCCGGCGAACACCAGGCTCATACGCCCGCCACCTTCTCATCCACGAGGGTCGTCATGGCGTACACGCCGGCGCGCACCGGGCCGTGGCGGGCGACGCCGTCGCGCATCGCCTGCAGGTAGGCCGGCCAGGGCATGCCGAGGTAGGCGGCGAAGTGCATCAGCAGCTGGCCGTTGGCCCCCAGCACGTAGGTGAGCCCGATGTCGCCGCGCTCGAGCGCGGCGCGCTCCTCGTCGGTGAGCTCGTAGCGGCCCAGCACCGCGCCGCGGTCGCCGCGAAACTCCTGCTGCACCCGCACGTCGCGGTTGATGTCGTACAGGAACTTCTGCAGCTGGTACAGGCTCATGCGCCGGGTCCTCACCCGCCCCAGTGCGGGATGTGATGCGCGCCGAGACTGACGCACACGTTCTTCGGCTCGAGGAACACCTCGTAGCTCCAGGTGCCGCCCTCGCGCCCGGTGCCCGAAGCCTTGGTGCCGCCGAAGGGCTGGCGCAGGTCGCGCACGTTCTGACTGTTGACGAAGCACATGCCGGCCTCGATGGCCGCGGCGACGCGGTGGGCGCGGCCGAGATTGTCGCTCCACACGTAGCTGCTGAGCCCGTAGGCGACGTCATTGGCCTTGGCGATGGCGTCTGCCTCGTCCTCGAATGCGATCAGGCACGCCACCGGTCCGAAGATCTCCTCCTGCGCGATGCGCATGCGGTTGTCGACATCGGCGAACACCGTGGGCCACACGTAGTTGCCACGACGCACCGCGGCCGGCAGCTCCGGGGCGTAGCCGGGCCGCTCGAGCCCGCCGCACAGCAGCGTCGCGCCCTCGCGCGGACCGAGCTCGATGTAGCTGCGCACCTTGGCGAGGTGCTGGGCGCTGATCATGGGGCCGAGCAGGGTGTCATCGCTCAGCGGGTCGCCGGCATGAATGCGCCGGGCGCGCTCGGCGAAGCGCGCGGCGAACTCGGGGTAGATGGAGCGTTGCACCAGGATGCGCGAGCCGGCCGTGCAGCGCTCGCCGTTGTTGGAGAACACCATGAACAGCGCCGCATCGAGCGCCCGCGCCAGGTCGGCATCCGCAAACACCACGAACGGGCTCTTGCCGCCGAGTTCCATGCTGAACTTCTTCAGGCCTGCGGCACGCACGATGCGGTTGCCGGTGACGGTCGAGCCGGTGAAGGAGATGGCGCGCACGTCCGGATGCTGGCACAGCGGCTCGCCGACCTCGGCGCCGTAGCCGTGCACGACGTTGAGCACGCCGGCCGGGACGCCGGCCTCGAGCGCGAGCGCGCCGAGGCGCGCCGCGGTGAGCGGTGACAGCTCGCTCATCTTCAGCACCGCGGTATTGCCGAAGGCGAGCGCCGGCGCGACCTTCCAGGTCGCCGTCATGAAGGGCACGTTCCATGGCGAGATCAGCGCGCACACCCCGACCGGCTGAAACAGCGTGTAGTTGAGGTGCGTGGGCGTCGGGTAGGTGTGTCCGTCGACGCGCACGCACATCTCGGCAAAGTAGTAGAAGTTGTCGGCCGCGCGGGGTACCAGCTGCCTGGCGGTCTGGGCGATCGGCTGTCCGGTGTCCTGGGTCTCGGTGCGGGCCAGCTGCGGTACCTCGCGTGCGATCAGGTCGCCGAGGCGGCGCAGCACCGTGGCGCGTTCGGCGGCCGGCCGCCGTGCCCAGGCGGGGAAGGCGGCCCTGGCCGCCGCCACCGCGGCGTTCACCTCGGCCGCGCCGCCGCGTGCCACCTCGGCCAGCACGTCCTGCGTGGCGGGATTGACGCTCGGGAAGTAGGCCGCGCCCGCCACCGGGCTGCCGTTGATGAGGTGATCGATCTTCATGCGATGCCGAAGGCGTCGTCGCCGACCAGGGTGTTGAGCAGTCGTCCCAGGCCGTCGATCTCGCAGGCTACCTCGTCCCCGGCCTCGACGTTGGACACCCCTTCCGGCGTGCCGGTGAGGATGACATCACCGGCGGCGAGCGTCATGAAAGAGCTCAGGTACTCGATGAGTGCCGGCACGTCGCTGATGAGATCACGGGTGTTGCCCTGCTGCGTGAGCCTGCCGTTCACGAAGGTACGCAGGCCGAGGTTGCCGGGGTCGGGGACGTCGGCCGCGTCCACCAGCCACGGCCCGAGCACGGTGGCGCCGTCACGGTTCTTGGCGCGCAGATTCGGCCGGTACCAGTTCTCCAGGTAGTCGCGGATGGCGTAGTCATTGGCGATGCAGTAGCCGGCGACGTGCTGCAGCGCCTCGCCGCGGCGCACGCTCCGGGCGCTGCGGCCGATGACCACCGCCAGCTCGCACTCGTAGTGCATGAACTTGACGCCGGCAGGACGGCGCGTGGTGCCGCGGTGGCCGAGCAGCGCGCCGGGGCCCTTGAGGAACACCAGCGGTTCCTCCTGCGCCTGCAGCGCCAGCTCGCGTGCGTGCGCGGCGTAGTTGAGCCCCAGCGCGATGATCGTGCCGGCCTCGAAGGGTGGCAGCCACACCACCTCCTCCTCGGCCAGCACGCGTCCGTCGGCGAGGCGCACGCCGCTGCGCCCGTCGGCCAGCTGCGCGGGCTCGGCCCCATGCAGGGTACCGGCGTAAGCCACGCGGGCGCGCATCATGAGCCGGCCCCGGCGAAGGTGTTGGTCAGCACTCCGAGGCCGTCGATCTCGATGCTGACGCGCTGCCCGGCGCGCACCCGCGGCGCCGGGGCCGCCGCACCGACCGCCAGCACGTCGCCGGGCGCAAGCGTCATGAACTCGGTGACGTCCGCCAGCAGCCGCGCCACCGGCCGCACCAGCTCGGCGGTGCTGGCCTCCTGGCGCAGCTCGCCGTCGACGTGCACGCGGATGGTGAGCGCGTCGGGGTCGGCGAGCGCGGCGCGCGCGGTGACGCGTGGCCCGAGCGGACAGAAGCCGTCGCGCGCCTTGTGGCGGATGGACGGCCGGTAGTAGGGCAGGTGTGGCACGCTGACGTCGTTGACGATCAGGTAGCCGGCCAGGTACTCGAGCGCCTGCGCCTCGCTCACCCGGCAGGCGCTGCGCCCGATCACCAGGCCGAGACAGGCGCCCACCTCGACCTCGGGCACGCCCGCGGGGATGACCACGCTCGCGCCCGCAGGGGTGAGCGTGTTGCGCGGCTTCACGTACAGCACCGGGGCGCGCGGCGGGGCCTGGTAGGGCGGGGCGTTTACGGCCGCGCCCAACGCGGCCACCGCGCTGCGGTGATTGAGCAGCGTACCGTAGACCACGCCCGACAGGCGCCAGGGCGCTACGTCGATCGGCACGGCAACCGGCACTGTCACGGCCATCCTCGCCTCGGCGGACGCGGTGTGGGTGAGCGGTAATTCACTAATAGATTAGCGAAATTCTCACTAATATGTGAGTATGTCAAGGTGAGCCCGAGATCGATCCGGCTGCGCCACCGCAACCTGCCGCTGCTGCTGCTGCAGGCGCGCGAGCGCGTGATATCGCAGTTCCGGCCGATCCTGAACGCCAATGCCATCACCGAGCAGCAGTGGCGCGTCGTGCGCGTGCTGCTCGACGTGCCCGCACTCGAGCCGCGCGAGATCGGCGAGTTGTGCCAGATCTCCAGCCCGAGTCTGGCGGGGGTGCTGGCGCGCATGCAGGAGCTGGGGTTCGTGGTGCGGCAGCGTCTGGAGCACGACCAGCGCCGCGTGCGCGTCTCCCTCACCCCGCGCGCCCGCACGCTGGCTGCGCGCATGGCACCGCAGATCGACGCCACCTACCAGCGCATCGAGGCGCTGCTCGGCGCCGACTTCAGCGCCCGCTTCCAGCAGATGCTCGATGAGCTGCTCGCCACCCTGCGGCCGCACGCGGCGCGCGGCACGGCCCGCAGCCCCGCAGGGGACACCGGCCCCTTGCCCTATAATAAGAGAGTGGGAGTCCGGCATGCGCCCGAACAATAACCTCCGGCCGTCCGCGCAGCGGGGGCGCACGTGAAGCGTGCGCTGGCCGGCGCGCTGATCGCGCTGGGTCTGGCACGGGCCGCGCTGGCACAACTGCCGCTCGAGCCGGGCGGGGTCGCGCAGCTGCCGGCGCAGCCGGGCGTGCACTGGGTGTGGGTGAACGACTTCTCGTTCTTCGCCCTGCCCGACGGCAAGGCGTTCCTGGTCGACGGCGACTCCGGCAGGATGCTCGGCCTGCTGAGCACCGGCTACTCGTTCGATGCGCTCGTGGTGCCGCACAGCGGCGGCGTCATCTACTCGCCCGAAACCTACTTCTCGCGCGGCACACGCGGCACCCGTACCGACGTGGTCACGATCTACGACACGGTGCATCTCGCCCCGCTCGGCGAGGTCAAGATCCCGCCCAAGCGCGCCTCGATCATGGCGATGATGGCCGGCCAGGTGCTCA
>Ga0134125_10009036_pt1 | contig 11224 bp, 6 predicted proteins | sample KB31751_FD_96464 | JGI IMG/M metagenome (GOLD analysis project Ga0134125, IMG submission 96464) | Terrestrial soil microbial communities with excess Nitrogen fertilizer from Kellogg Biological Station, Michigan, USA - KB3-175-1 | ecosystem: Environmental > Terrestrial > Soil > Unclassified ...
CGCTGCGCATCAAAGCTAAAGTGCCGGCCGTCCTCGGCGAACAGACCAGCGGCTGGTGCCTCCCCTGCGTTCCTTATGCCGGAAAAGGGGTAGGGGTCGCATTCCTTCCCGAAACAGGCGCCGGCGTTTGGATCGAATTCGAGGCGGGCGATGTCTCCTATCCCATTTGGACTGGCTGTTACTGGCGTGAAGGCGAAAAACCGGACGACGCGAGGCCCAACGTGAAGGCGATCGTCACGGCGTCCAAACATAAGATCCTGCTCGATGACGACGGCGGCAAGATCACGATCACGGACGCCAATATGAACACGGTCACACTCGATTCGGAGGGCATCACGCTGAATCGTGGCAAAAAGATCGTGATCAGCGATTCCAAAGTCAGCGTCAACGACGGCGCGTTGGAGGTGGTGTAGTGGCGAGCCTTCTGAATATGTCCAGTACGCTGATGTGTCCCCACGGCGGCACGGTCACGATCGTCTCCGCCAACAATCGGGTGAAGGTGGGCGGCGATTTCGCGGTTACCTCAAACGATCAGTTCACGATCGCAGGATGCACTCTGAACGTTTCCGGCGCCCTGCATCCCTGCGTCATGGTGCAGTGGGTGGAGCCCGGAAAGCACAGCACAGTGATTCAGAATCCAACCTTGAATGAAGCTTCGACCGGCCTTTGCGTGGCAGGGGACCAGGCGGTGCAGGGAACGGTGCAGATCGTGGCCACCCAGCAACAGGTGACGGGGAGCTAGCCATGCAACGCCACGATTACGCGTTTCCTTTTCGGATCGACGGCGCTTCCCGCCAGGCGCAGCAGTCGCCCTACGCGCCGCACGTGGCGCAGATGGTCCGGCAGGTGCTGCTGACCGATCCCGGGGAGCGCGCGGATCTGCCGGAATTTGGCTGCGGCCTGCGGCAGTTGATCTTCGCCCCCAACTCGGATGCCCTGCGCGCATCCACCAAGGTGCTGGTGATGCAGGGACTGAATCGCTGGCTGTCGAATCAGGTGATCGTCACCGACGTCAACGTGACTGCCAGCGATGACGGCTCGCAACTGGTGGAGGTGCGCTACACCCTGATCGAGACCCAAACCAACGAAACCGTTGCGGTGCCGGTGATCTGATATGGCTGCTTCGAAAGATCGCCGCGGCGCGCTGGTAGCTTCCACGACGTTGAACGGCATCGACTTTGTGGAGATAGCAGCGCCCGACGAAAAAACGCTGCGAGCCCATTTCGTGAATCCGGTGACGGTGCTCGGATCGATCACTGCGGTGAGGATTACGGGAGGCGAGACGATCCCCACTGTTCCCTTGCTGCCCATCGACGACGCCGCCGACTGGGGCGTGGATGGCGACGGCAATCCGACGCTCACGCTGCGTGTGCCCGCTCCGGGCGATTTTTCCAGCTACACGCTGACGATCGAGAGCAACAAGCTCGACCCGATGTTTACGAGCGCAACTTTTTCCTTCAAGGCCCTCTGCGCCTCTACGCTCGATTGCCGCGCGCCAGGTCCGGAATGCCCCACGCCCTCTGGGGAGTTGCCGCCGATTGATTATCTCGCCAAGGATTTCCAGAGTTTTCGTAAAGCCCTTTCCGATTTTGCCGCGCTGCGCTATCCGGAATGGCAGGAGCGCTCCGAAGCCGATTTCGGCGTGATGTTTATGGAGGCGCTCTCCTCGCTCGCCGACGATCTGAGTTACATGCAGGACCGAGTTGCCGCCGAAGCCTCTCTCGATACCGCGACGGAGCGCCGCAGCCTGGTGCGGCACGCTCGATTGGTGGATTATGAACCGGCGCCCAACACTTCCGCGCAAGTCATCCTTCAGTTCGATGTCGACGCTGGGCCGATACCGTCCGGTGTTCTGGTAAGCGCCGCGAGCGCGGACGGAGTGCCCATCTATTTCGAAACCGGCACCGGCCTGGCCGATACCACGAACTATCCTGCCAACCAGCTCTGGAATTCGCTCACGCCTTATTGGTTCGACGATGGACAGCGATGCTTGCGCGCGGGGTCTACCACCATGTGGCTGGAAGGGCACGGACTCAATCTCACGCCGGGTCAACAATTGCTGATCGAGACGCAGCCGGCGACCTCCGCGGACGCGCCTGTGCGGCAGATTGTGCAACTCGAAGGCACGCCTCTCGAAGACGTGGACCCGTTGTTCGGTCCCACGAATGTGACCCAGATTTTCTGGCGCGCCAAGGATGCCTTAACTGCCGATCGCGATCTCACAGAGACCGTGTTGAAAGGCAATCTTGTGCCCGCGACGCAGGGAAGGCGATACTCGGAATCCTTCGCCATCGACCAGGCGCCGCCTGCGGCGCCACGGCTGCCGCTAGCCATCTATCGCACCGGTCCGAACGGTTCGGCGATTTACCATTTCACCCTCGGAAATGCACCGCTGGCGTGGCTGAAGCCGTCCGATTCCACGCTCGTGCCGCGTGCGGAAATCGCCATGCTCGATTCAGCAGATCCGCCGCAAGCGTGGGCGTGCTTCCGCTCGCTGCTCGATGCGGACCTCTTCACGGCGGGCTTTACTGTCGATTCAGTGCGATTCTCGCGCACCGCGCAGATCGGGGACCCAGCGATTCAGATGATGGACTACGATGGCGACGGCGGCGACACGGTGCGTTTCGGCGACGGCATCTTCGGCGATGTCCCGGAACCGGGCTCCGTCTTTCACGTAACATATCGAGCGGGTGGAGGCGCGTTGGGCAACGTTGCCGCCGATACCATCAACCGCATCGAGGTTCCCACTGGGCTGCTGCGCGCTGTCAACAATCCTTTCGCCGGTACGGGAGGCGCGGATCCGGAGCCTCCGCTGCGCGTGCGCCGCACGGCTCCCGAGGCATTTCGCGCCCAACAGTTTCGGGCTGTAACCGTGCAGGATTATCAGGGCGCCGCCCAGACGCTCCCCTGGGTGCAACGTGCGGGAAGCACCTTCCGTTGGACTGGAAGTTGGCTTTCGGTCTTCACGACGGCCGATCCAATCGAAACCGAAACGATCCCCGTTGATCGCCACGTTGAGCTGGTTCAATTGCTCAACCGCTACCGGCTGGCGGGCTACGAAAGTTATGCGCCCGCGCCGCGGTATGCCGCGCTGGATCTCCTGATTCGCATCTGCGCATCGGCCGATGCATTTCGCGGGGACGTGCAGTCGGCCGTGCTGCGGGCGCTATCCACGGCTCGTTATCCAGACGGTTCCACCGGTTTCTTTCAGTTCGAGCGCTTCACCTTCGGGACACCGCTCGAGCGTAGCGCGCTCGAAGCCGCGATTCAAGGGGCGCCGGGCGTGGCCGGCGTGCTGTGCGTTCGGTTCCGCCGCCGAGGTTTCACTGCGGGATTCGTCAGTATGCCCGACACCGTCACGGTCGGCTCGAACGAGATTGTGCTGGTGGAGAATAATCCCAGCCGTCCCGAGCGCGGCTCCATTCAGCTTCAGGTGGAGGGCGGCAAGTGAGCATCACTCCCATTTGCCCTTGCGGCGCATTCGTGCATCCGGCGGTGATCTTCAACAGCCCTAATCTGCCGGTGATTCGTTATCGCGCAGGCGACTACATCACGTTCCGCGAGGCACTCTTACAGCCGCTGGCCGGCGAAATAGAACTGCGCTTGTGGCGGCCGGGAGCCAGCGGCGATCTTGCCGTCCAGCTGCTCGAGTGGTGGGCCTATATCGCGGATGTGCTCACGTTTTACAACGAGCGGATCGCCAATCAGGCGTATCTCGGCACCGCGGATCAGCCGGAGAGCGTACAGCGGTTGATCCGGATTCTGGGCTATCGTCCGCGACCGGGGATCGGCGCGACGGGTTTCGTGGCGGCGATCGTGGATGGCAGCAAGCCGGTGGTGGTGCCGGCGGGTTTGCCTGTTCAAAGCAAGCCCGGACCCGGTCAGGATCCTCAGATCTTCGAAGTGGACGCGGCAGTGACGGCATTGCCCGCGCAGAGCAGCGTTCCTGCTGATCCGCCGCCCGACGCGAGTATCGGCTCAAGCGTGCTCCTGACAGGCGCTGTCACGAGCATCGCGCTGGCCGATCAGCTACTCCTCGTCAAGCGGGGCTGGGTGGGACTGCAAACCGACTACGCGGTGGTCACCGTCCACTCCGTTGCGGTGGAGAAAGACCCGCGAGGCGCAGTGAATACACGAGTCACCTTCAACGCCAAACCCACGCTTCCGGCCGGCGCGCAGGCGCAAGATTTCCAATTGATGCGCAGTTCGCAAAGTGTGGGCATATGGCCGTACCCGGCCGCCCTCGCTCTGACTGCTAGCTCCGCCAATCCCGCGTCCATCACGCGACAGATCCGTACCGGGGACGCCGTGCTGATCGACATCGCCGGCACGAAACAGCTCGTCAGCGTTACAGCCTACACGGAGCTGGTCTGGTTCGCCAACCCGCAGGATGTCAATCATCCGGACCTGCCCGATCCCAACGCGAAAGTCCCCATCCCGATTCCTCACAGCCAAATTGCGTTCACCCCGCCGCTCGGCGCACCGCTCAACCCCGCCTTAACTCGTCTGTCCTTCGATTGGCGCGACGTGGGCCAGGTGATTCCGACGCCCGGCGCCCAGTTCGGCGGAGGGGCGTTGACGCTGGTCCCGGCGCCGGGTAACGTTTTTCCCGGCGGACTCGAAGCGGCACCCGTGCTGCTGGAGGATGGCGCGCAGGAAGGCGCCCTCGCGCCGGGCGCCACGCCGCCGGATGGTTCCTCTATCTCTCTTACCGGAATCCCGGTCCTACCGGCTCCGCTGCGTATGCCGTTCAACGTGCTCTTCAACCTGTTGCCCGTCTCGCGCGGCAAGACGGTTGTCAACGAAACTCTGGGTGATGGCGACGCCACGCTGGGCGGGCAGGAATTCGTGCTGCAGAAATCGCCGGTCACCTATCTCGCTGGCCGTTCTGTAAGCGGAGATGGTTATGCAAGCACGCTGCACGTCTTCGTCAATAACGTGGAGTGGCAGGAGGCGCGCAGCTTCTTCGGCCGGGCTGCGGACGCGCAGATTTTCGTTCTCCGCGAAGACGAAGACGGCAAGACGCATGTGCAATTCGGCGATGGCATCAATGGTGCGCGGCTTCCTTCCGGCACTGGCAACGTCGTGGCTACTTATCGTTTTGGGAGCGGGGCGAGCGCACCGGCATCCGGGGCGCTAACTGTCCTTACCAAGCCGCTGCCGAACCTTAAGGCCGTGCGCAATCCGGTACCTCCGGCGGGCGGCTCCGATCCTGATTCGCCCACTCGCATTCGAACGTTGGCGCCGCGTTCGGTGCTCACGTTCGGACGCGCCGTCTCGGCTGACGACTACAAGACCATCGCGGCACAGACCGCCGGAGTAGCCCGCGCCCAGGCCTACTGGTCGTTCGACCCGGCGCGGCAACGAACCGTCGTGCTAGTGTACGTGGGCGATACTCCCGGCGCGGTGACGGTTGCCCGCAGGGTGTTGGCGACCGCCGCCGATCCTAACCGGCCGGTCCAAGTGCTGCAGGCGCTGCCCGTTCGAATTCTGTTGGACGTCACAATCCGGCGCGATCCGCGCATCGCAGCCGAACCGGTACAGGCGGGTGTTCAAGCCGCCTTGCGGGATCCCGATGCGGGTCTCTTCGGAATCAATCGAGTGCGCATTGGACAGACCGTGTTCCGCAGCGAGATCTACGACGCGTGCCTGCTCGTGCCCGGAGTGCTCGCCGTCCATGACCTGGTCTTCATGCGCCAGACCGCTCAGATGTTCGTCGTCGAAACCGGCGCCCGCCACTTTCCTGGGGAAGGAAGCTTTTACCGGCTCAGCGGAGACGACCTGGACGTGACGATGGAGGAAGCCGCCGATGCCTGATCTCGACCACTACGAGCAGTATTACTCCCAGAAACTGTGGTTGCAGCTTCCCGCGGTCTACCGCTCCGCCGATTCGGTGACGCTGGACCAGGCCGGACCTTTACGCGAATTAGTGAATCGCATCGGAGCCCAGGCCGCGATCCTCCGGCGCAGCATCGATCGAATGTGGGAGGACCAGTCCATCGAAACCTGTGACGACTGGGTGATCCCGTATATCGCCGATCTGCTGGCAACGAATCTGGTCTCCAGCCTGGATGCGCGGGGGCAGCGCATCGATGTCGCGCGCACAATCTACTACCGGCGCCGGAAAGGAACCGTCGGCATTTTGGAGGAGATCGCGGGCGATATCACGGGCTGGGACGCGCGTGTGGTCGAAATGTTTCGCCGTCTGGGACGCACACGGCATGGACTCGATCCTCCGATCGGCCAGTTCGAGGGAGTGGCGTTTCCGGATCCGCTGCAGTCGGCACAGGGCCTGATCGGGGCGCGCACGCATACCGGCATCGGCGGCTGGGCGGATCTGCGCAACCGCTATGGCGCGAGCAAAGCGCATTCAGCCTTCGATGAATTCTTTCATCAGGTGGATTTCCGATTCGGGCGGGGGCAGGTGGGCTGGTATAACATCCCGCGCCTGGGCGTGTTCTTGTGGCGCTTGAAAAGTTTCGCCATGGACCAGTGCACACCGGTGGCCGTGAGCGGCTGTCCAGGCCACTTCACGTTCGATCCCACCGGTCGCGAGATTCCACTGTTCGCCGCGCCGTCGCGACGGGAAGACCATCAGTTCGGCGACGAATGGACACCGCCGGACGAATGGCAACTGGGCACTCCAATCAGCCAGGAGTTGCTGGCGGCGCAGCTTGCCGATCTCTATCCGCGGTCGCTCGGCGTCTACAGGAAGTCCGCCGCCGGTTATAATCTGCTCCCGTCTTCCACGGTTAAGTTATTCCCGGCGGTGGGGCGCTTCCAATTCACTGGAGCGGGCCCGTTGTTTGGCGCTTATCACTACGGGTTTGCCTCGTTGATCGGAGCTGGTCCGTTCGACCGGCGCGTGGTAGGCGCTGTGCCTGATCCCGCACCGTCGCCGGAAATCGAGCTTTCTGGCGGTGGACCGCTCAATGCTCTGGCCAGCGGCGTCACCACCGTTCTCGACTCCCTGACGTATTCGTCCGCGGCGCCGGTCGCCGGCATCGATCGTGCCACTATTCGCGCTGCGAACCAGCATCGTCCGCTGCTGCGGCTCGCCGCGGGATCGGCTTGGCAATTGACGGGCGCTCCCGGAGCGACACTCCTGCTCGACGGCCTCTGGGTGAGCGGCGGCGACGTGGTGCTCAGCGGCGACTTCAACAGCGTTACTCTCCGCACCGTCACGCTCGACCCCGGCAGCGAGGGCCTTCCGCCCGCGGTATTCGCACAATCCGTGGATGGCCGCGATCTCAGAGGCGCCACGCTCTGGATCGAAGGCCGCATTGGTTTGCTGACCGTGGAGCGTTCCATTCTGGGACAACTGCGCACCCGCAATGGCGGGCTGGTGGAAACTCTGCAAATCAGCGATAGCATTCTCCAGGGCATTCGCTCCAGCGATTTCGTTGATTTCCACCCCGAACAAGTGAAGGACGCGATGCGTCTCGCCAAGCGCCTGCGCGACGCGCCGGATGAAGTCTCGAAGTTTATTCAGTCCGGGCTTCCGGCTGCACTTCAGGCGGCTCTGGCGGCGTACACGGGCCAAAGCGCTCCTGATCCAACCCTGTTGTCGGACATCGTCGACGCGCTGAACGCGTTGATCGATGGTCCATCGATCTTCGACCCCGTCCGTTTCGAAGGCGTACCGCTGAGCGTATCCACGCTCGCGCTGCTGGCGTCTAATCCTACAGGTCCGGAACTGGTCCGCCTCAACCGCCTCTTGCTCGAAGAGGCGTACCCGCTCCCGCTGGCCGATGCGGCCATCGCGCTCACGGACGGCGATGCCAAACTCGACCGCGTCACGCTGCTGGGCCGCGCCTGGTTTCATCACATCGAAGCCAGCGAAACCATTCTCGACGACCTGGCCTTTGCGGAAGATCCGCAGCGTGGCTGCGTGCGGTTTAGCGCCTGGAGCACCGGCAGCATTTTGCCCCGCAAATACGAAAGCGTGGAGATCGCGCCGCGAGGGCCGCTGTTCACTACCCGCGTGTTCGGCCAGCCCGGCTATTCCCAGTTGCTCCAATCAGCCGATAGTGCCGTCCTCCGCCCGGATGGAGGCGCCATTCTCGCGGGTGCCGCGACTGGATCGGAAATGGGAGCATTCGCGGGCGAGAAGAACGCGATCAAGGAGAGGAGCCTGCTCATCAAGTATGAAGAGTTTATGCCGCTGGGGCTGTCGCCCGTCTTTATCTATGTCACATAAGGCTCATTCGCTTTCAGGAGGTCGCTATGCCCGGTGACCGCGATCGCCTCTCCTATGACGAGAGCCAGCAGTACCGCTCCGTCGTCGCCCAGCAGGGCCGCGTCACAGTGCCTGCCGATTTCAACGAGGCGCAGGAGATCTTCGCCGAGGAGCAGCGCAAAGAGGCGCTCGACATCGTCGGTCCCAGCGGCACTCCCGACGATGGGTATAAGGTCGGCTTTCCCAGTCCGGACCCGAATTTCGATCTGTTGATCGGCGCAGGGACCATGTACGTGGGAGGCATGCGTGTCTCCTTGCTGCAGCCCGTTCGATACTTCGCGCAGCCGGACTGGATCGACCCTCCCGCGCCCAATGCCGTGCCGCCGAACGAATACATTTATCTCTATCTGCAAGAGCAGGAGATCAGCGCGGTTGAAGATCAAAGCCTGAAAGACCGCGCGTTGGGCGGTCCGGACTCCACGCAGCGCACGCGCCTGCTACAGCACATCGTGCGGTCTTCCACTCAGGGGAAAAACTGTCCGGAAGCACTCCAGGAACAGATCCAGGAATGGGCAGCCGAGGGGCTGGGCTTCAACGCCGCCACGATGCGGCTGACTTCCTTCTCCTCGCTGAAGGTGGGTTTCGACAACACAGGCACGACCCCTGATCCGTGCGACCCCACCGCTTCGGGCGGCTACCTGGGCGCGGAAAACCAGTTGATCCGTGTACGCATTACAGATCCCCAGCAGTTCGTCTGGGGCTTCGACAATGCTTCATTTCTATACCGTGTGGAGGTAGTCGATAGTCAGACGGTCAAGCTGGAGTCACCTCCCGTTGACGCGTTCCATCAGCCGCGCGCCGGACAGGCCGTCGAACTCCTCCGCGCGGAAGGCACACTCAGCGACGGAGAGTTCATAGCTTATGACGTCGGCCGGGTGGATGTGTTGGCGGAACCGTATAATGCCGACTCGGAGACGATCCGCCTTCCCGCGCCACTAACGGATGATCTGATCCCACCCAAAGGCACGCCGCGCCTGTTCCTGCGGGTATGGGAAGAAAGCAAGCCGATCCCGCCGGGAACTCCCGTGAGTCTAGGTTCGACTGGCGTCAATGTCACCTTCGAGTCGCAGGGCGGATTTCATGCCGGGGACTTCTGGGCCTTTGCGGTGAGGCCTTCTTCGCCTGTGGAGGTGTATCCGGCGCGCTACACGGCTTTCGCGCAGCCGCCGGACGGTCCGCGGCGTTGGGCATGCCCGCTCGCGGTGATCGCGTGGAACGCACTCGGCGGAACCTCGGGGAACACCGCGACGGGCGTAATTCTCGACGATTGCCGGAACTTCTTCGACAATCTGGTGGAGCTGACCGCGCGAAAGTCGGGCAGTAGTTGTTGCACCATTTCGCTCAGCCCTAAGGACAAAACCACCCTTGCGCAGGCCATCGCGCAACTGGCCGGGAACGATCGGGCGACAATCTGCCTCTCTCCCGGCACATACGCGCTGACCGCGCCGATAATACTCGATGCGAAGAATTCCGGATTGACCATCGAAGGATGCCACGAAGAAGTGGCAATTGTACCGGCAACGGGGGCGGACGATGTCTTCCTCCACGGCATGTTCATTCTGGACCATGCAGATGACATCACTTTGCGTGGGCTGAGCTTTCATCTTCCGCAGGCTCACGCCACCAACCTTCCTCTCGCGATGAAAGCGGAGGAATTACTGACCCTCGGCAGCTTCGACGTAAATCGGGTGCTGGTTGGAATCGGCGTTCGCGCTTTTGCCAGCAATGGCCTCACTGTGGATCACTGCCAGTTCGGCCTCCAGCCGCCGCCGCCATCCGATCACGACTCTTTCGAGGCGGCGATCATGCTGGGAGGCGCTTGCGATCGTCTCACCATCGCCAATAACCGTTTCGTGCACGAGGGCGTCAGTCTCGAGCGCGCGGCCAACCATTTCGGGGTACGCTTCGCCATCGCGATGGGGCCGGTTTCGCGAGTCACTCCCACAATTACGCCGGCTACTCCCGCCGGCGGTGGCGTGTTGACCGCGGTGCAGGGATCAGTTCTTCCGGCCGTTCTGCCGCAGGCGGCGATTAGCAACAATTTTTTCTCGGGTGTAAGCGCGGCGGTGTTCCTCTATGGCGATCTCGGCGATGTTCGGCTGGAAGATAACAATGTGCGCGAGTGCGCATCGGGATTTTGGCTGTTCTCCTCCCGGACACTTCCGTTTTTGGATTCGCTGCTGCAGAACCAGCCTGAACTGCGCACGTTATCCCAGGCGGTTAAGGCGGAACCGGTCATATTGATCGGTGGCTCATGGCTGCGGGGATATCCTTGGCCGGGTGCATTGAATGACGCGGATGTGACCCCGGTGAACCTCGTCACCGCTTCCATCCCGCCGTTCCAGGGCAGCCCGGGAATGGTGGAAAAGGGCTTCGTACTGCACTCCGTGCTGATCATCATGGAAGCTCAGGCTTTTCTGGCCAAGCCTGCCGCTGCGCGATTGGCCCTGGTATGCGCTCAAAACTTCCTGAATGGCTTCTCTGGATCCGGTGCGGGCGAAATCTCGCAAGGCGCACTGGTTGCCTGGGGCACATTCGACGATGTCACTACCACGGTTGTAGTCAGTGGCAATCAGATTCGTAGTACCGGGCTGCAAGGTGGCTTTCCTACAGCGTCGTTGATCTGGCTGGCGCGAGTCACCGTGACGGGCAACCTGATCCTGAACGAGGGTGTAGTCGCCAATAAGAACAGTCTGATTTTGGTGCCCGCCGCCTCCAGTGCAGCGGGCATTCCTACAATCGGTGTTGCGATCACGGGCAATGTCTTCCGCGGGGCCCCCTCGCTGCCTGCGCGCCCCCTTGCGGCGCCGCTCAACGTCTGGGACGTCCTGAATACGATCGTTCCTTAGGTAGAAGTATGCCGGTAGCTGCTGTCGCGGAGAGCACCTCGGAGAGTACGCACCAAACGGCCGCCGCCCATTCGCCGCCGGCGCCAGAGACGGCGGTTGCGCCGGCGCGAGCCGCGGTGATGCGAATGCACCAGGC
>Ga0134125_10009038_pt1 | contig 11222 bp, 7 predicted proteins | sample KB31751_FD_96464 | JGI IMG/M metagenome (GOLD analysis project Ga0134125, IMG submission 96464) | Terrestrial soil microbial communities with excess Nitrogen fertilizer from Kellogg Biological Station, Michigan, USA - KB3-175-1 | ecosystem: Environmental > Terrestrial > Soil > Unclassified ...
CGATCATCACACCCGCGGTCAGGCCGTGCGAACGTGTCCGGGCGGCAAAGCTCTCGGCTTCCTGCGCGGTGGCGATCATCGGCGCCATCACCCACGGCGGGTTGCCGGTGCGCTGCGCGGCTGAGGCGATCGCTTGCAGCTGGCGGTCGAGCAGCCCCGGGTTGCCCTCCGCGATGCGGATGCCGCGCACGCCGAGCGCCGGGTTGGCCTCTTCGGGATGGCCGACGAACTTCAGTGGCTTGTCGGACCCGGCGTCCAGCGTCCGGATCACCACCTTGCGGCCCGAAAACGCCTCGAGCACTTCGGCGTAGATGTCTGTCTGCTCGTCGACGCTCGGTTCGGTGTCCCGGTTCAGGAAGCACAGTTCGGTGCGGAACAGCCCGACACCCTCGGCCGGGGTGTCGCTCGCGGCTCGGGCTGCCGCGCCGTCTTGGACGTTCGCGAGGATCGACACCGCGTGGCCGTCGGCGGTGGCACCAGGACCGGACCAGCGTGCCGCGGCTTCGGCCTCGCGCTGCGCCGCGGCGACGGCCTCGCCTGCCGCGGCCTCATCCGGTGACACCGTCACAGTGCCCAGGGTTCCGTCGACGAGCACCATCGTTCCCGCCGCGACCTCATCGAGTCCCTCGACGGCGACGACGCACGGGATTCCGAGCTGCCGGGCGATGATCGCGGTGTGGCTCGTCGGCCCACCCAACGTGGTGGCGAGGGCGACAACGAGTTTGGGATCCAGGCCCGCGGTGTCGGCGGGCGCGAGATCCTCGGCGCACAGGATCGACGGAAGGTCGGGCAGCGGGACGCCCGGCTCCGGCAGGCCGCAGAGCTCAGCGATGACACGGTCGCGGATGTCGCGGAGATCGGTGACGCGTTCCGCCATCAACCCGCCGAGCTGAGTGAACATGTCGACGAACTGTTCGACCGCCGCGACCACCGCCGCGACAGCCGGGGTGCCGTCCTTGATGCGCTTCTCCGCCGCCCCCAACCAGGCCCGGTCCTGTGCGAGCGCGGCGGTGGCGGCGAGCACCTCCGAGGCCGCGCCGGTCGCGTGCGCCGCGCGATCCCGCAGACGATCGGCCACCGCGGTGGCGGCCGCGCCGAACCGCGCGGCCTCGGCGGGTCGATCGGATTCCTCTGTATCTGCTGCTTTCGCGACGTCGACAACGGGCAGTCGCCCCGGCCGGATGACCGGCGCGTATTGGACGCCGGCGACCACCGGGACACCGTGTAGCACCGTGCCCGCGGCCGGAAGTGACGTAGGCGGAGATGAAGTGGTCATGTGAAGCAGATTACAAGAAAATCTTGACAAGTCAACACAAACAGTAGTAAAACCAACTATATCCACATCAATACGGACCGATTACCACACAAACGGAGTCTCATGTATGCCGAAGAGCGTCAGCAAGCGATCGCCTCGCTGGTGATCTCGCGGGGTCGTGCCTCGGTCGCCGAGTTGGCACAGGCCTATGACGTCACCACCGAGACGGTGCGCCGCGACCTCGCCACCCTGGACAAGGCGGGCGTCGTGCGGCGGGTGCACGGCGGCGCTGTGCCGGTCCGCGCGCTGCACCTCGTCGAGCCCGGCGTCGGTGAGCGGGAGACCACCCGCGCCGGACACAAGGACGCCATCGCCGCGGCGGCCACCGAGTTCTTTCCACTCAGCGGGGCGACCGTGCTGCTGGACGCGGGAACCACCACCGCGCGCATCGCCGCCCAACTGCCCGCCGACCGCGAACTGGTCGTGGTGACCAACTCGGTGCCGATCGCGGCCCGGCTGGCCGCCATGCCGTACGTGACCCTGCAACTGCTCGGCGGCCGCGTCCGCGGTCTGACCCAGGCCGCGGTCGGCGAGCAGACGCTGCGCGTGCTCGACACCCTGCGGGTGGACATCGCGTTCATCGGCACCAACGCGATCAGCGTCCGCCACGGCCTTTCCACCCCGGACGGCGACGAGGCCGCGGTCAAACGCGCCATGGTCAAGGCCGCCAACTATGTTGTGGTAGCCGCTGATTCGTCGAAGGTCGGCCGTGAGGACTTTGTCAGCTTCGCCCCGATCTCCAGCGTCGACACCCTGATCACGGACTCGGAGATCAGCCCCATGGATCGCGACCAGATCACCGAACGCGGCGTCGAGGTGGTGGTCGCATGATCGTCACCGTCACCCCCAATCCGAGCATCGACCGCACGGTCACCCTCAGCGGACCACTCACTCGCGGTGCGGTGCACCGGGTTTCGTCGGTGACCACCGAACCCGGCGGCAAGGGAGTCAACGTCGCACGCGCGTTGACGCTGGCCGGCGTGGACGCCACAGCGGTGCTGCCCGCACCCGCCACCGATTCGCTGGTGGCCGCCCTCACCGCCAGCGCGGTGCGGTTTCAGTGCGTACCAACGACCGGGGCGGTGCGAACCAACCTGGCCATCACCGAACACGACGGCACCACAACGAAAGTCAACGAACCGGGTGCTCCACTTGACGCCGCCGCGCTCGACGCGCTGACGCTGGCGGTGATCTCCGCTGCGGAGGCCGCTTCATGGGTGGTGCTGTCGGGCTCACTTCCACCCGGTGTGCCCGACCACTGGTACGCCCACGTGGTCGCACTGCTCGCACCGTATCCCTGCCGGGTAGCGATCGACACCTCCGAAGGTCCACTCGCGGCTCTCGTCGCATCGTTCGACCGGGCCGCTCCCGACCTGATCAAGCCGAACGCCGAGGAGCTCGCGAGCGTACTCGGCCACTCGCCGGAAGCGCTGGAAGCTGCCGTCGCCCAAGGTGATCCGGAGCCCGTCGTGGCGGCTGCCCGTCAGCTCGTTGACCGCGGCGTTGGCGCGGTGCTCGCCACCCTCGGTGCCGCGGGAGCCGTGCTGGTCGACGAGACCGGCAGCTGGCTAGCCACACCGCCACCCATCGCCGCGCGCAGCACCGTCGGCGCCGGCGACGCCTCACTCGCCGGCTACCTCCGTGCCGACGTCGGCGGCGCCGTTCCACCCCAGCGGCTGCAGATGGCCGTCGCATACGGCAGCGCCGCCGCCGCGCTGCCCGGCTCCGCGCTCCCCACTCCAGGACAGATCGACCTCAATGCCGTGCGGGTGACACCGATCGCCCCGATCTCACCCACCACCAACACGAAAGTATCGCCATGACAAGCACCGCCTCACAGCCGATCATCAACACCGATCTTGTCCTGCTGGACGTCGATGCCGGTGGAGACAAGCAGACGGTCATCGGCCGGCTCGTCAACCGGCTCGCCGACGCAGGCCGCACGCACGACACCGACGGACTGATCGCCGCCGCAATGGCGCGCGAAGAGCAGTCGGCCACCGGGCTGCCCGGCGGCATCGCGATCCCGCACTGCCGCTCGCCGTACGTCGAGACCGCCTCCATCGGCTTCGCCCGGCTGAACCCGGCGGTCGACTTCGGTGCGCCCGATGGACCGGCGGACCTGGCGTTCCTGATCGCTGCCCCGGAGTCCGGCGGCGCCGAGCACATGAAGCTGCTGTCCAGCCTCGCCCGTGCCCTGGTCCGCAAGGACTTCGTCGAGTCGCTACGCAACGCGAAGACGTCGACCGAGGTCGTCGAGCTGGTCGACGGCGTGCTGAATCCGACGGCCGAAAAGCCCAAGCCCGCAGCTGAACCCGTCAAGGAGACACCCAAGACGCTGGTCGCCGTCACCGCGTGTCCAACCGGCATCGCGCACACCTACATGGCCGCCGACTCACTGGTCGCCGCCGCGAAGAACGCGGGCGCGACGCTGCATGTCGAGACGCAGGGCTCGTCGGGCAGCACACCGCTGTCACCGGACACCATCGCCAAGGCCGACGCGGTCATCTTCGCCACCGACGTCGGCGTCAAGGACAGGCAGCGGTTCGCAGGCAAGCCCGTCATCGCATCGGGTGTCAAACGCGCGATCAACGAACCGGACAAGATGGTGGCCGAAGCACTCGCTGCCGCGGCCAACCCCGCTGCAGCCCGTGTGCAAGGTGACGCGGGAGCGCCCGCCGCCGCGGCGGCCCCTGCGGGCAACGTCCACTGGGGCACTCGGATCCGCCAGATCCTGCTCACCGGCGTCAGCTACATGATCCCGTTCGTCGCGGCTGGCGGGCTGCTGATCGCGCTCGGCTTTTTGTGCGCCGGCTACGACATCGCCAACAAGCCCGAGGGAGCGACACAGTCGCTTGGCAATATCATCGCGACCACCAACTCGCTGACCAACCTGCCCTCCGGCGGTTTCACGCAGTACCTGGGCGCGGTGTTGTTCAGCATCGGCGGGTTGGCGTTCGGGTTCCTGGTTCCGGCACTGGCCGGCTACATCTCCTTCGCGATCGCCGACCGGCCCGGTATCGCACCGGGCTTCGTCGCGGGAGCGGTCGCCGTCTTTGTCGGCGGCGGGTTCATCGGCGGCATCGTCGGCGGTCTGATCGCCGGCTTCACGGCACTGTGGATCAGCCGAATCAACGTACCGCGGTGGCTCCGCGGCTTGATGCCGGTGGTGATCATCCCGCTGTGCGCGTCGCTGGTCGTCGGCGTGTTGATATTCATGCTCCTGGGTCGGCCGCTGGCGGCCATCACCTCCGGCCTGACCAACTGGCTCAACGGCATGACGGGCAGCTCGGTGATCATCCTCGGGATCATCCTCGGCCTGATGATGTGCTTCGACCTCGGTGGCCCGGTGAACAAGGCTGCGTACGCTTTCGCCGTCGCGGGGCTCAACGTCGACAACGAGGCGTCACTGCGCATCATGGCCGCGGTGATGGCCGCGGGTATGGTGCCCCCGCTGGCGATGGCGCTGGCTTCCACCCTGCTGCGTCCCCGGCTGTTTACCGAGCCCGAGCGTGAGAATGGCTGGAGTGCTTGGCTTCTCGGCGCGTCGTTCATCTCCGAAGGTGCCATCCCCTTCGCGGCGGCCGACCCGCTGCGGGTCATCCCGTCGATGATGGCGGGCGGCGCCGTGACCGGCGCGCTGATCATGGTCTTCGACGTGACACTCAAGGCACCGCACGGTGGCATCTTCGTCTTCTTCGCCATCGGCAACCTGTTGTGGTTCGTGGTCGCGCTGGCCGCGGGCACCGTCGTCGGAGCGCTGGCCGTGATCGCCGCCAAGCAGTTGGTCAACCCCAAGGCTGAGGAAGAAGCCAACGCCGCATTCGCCGCCGCCTAGACCCGCTTTCGCCCAAACCCACGTTTCGGCGGAAAAGGTCGAGTAGTTCACACCATTACGTCAATTTCGACAGACTGAAGAGAGTAAGGAGTACCCATGCCCAACAAGACCGTCATCGTCGGCTCGGCCATCGGACTGCACGCCCGGCCCGCAGCCATCATCGCCGAGGCCGTCGTCAACGCCGGTGTGCCCGTCACGATCTCGATGGACGGCGGTGAGCCGGTCGACGCCGGTTCGGCGCTGATGATCATGACACTGGGCGCAGGCAACGGCGCACAGGTGACCGTAGAGTCTGACGACGAGGAAGCGCTCAAGACCGTGGCGGGACTGGTCGAGCAAGACCTCGACGCCTAGCGGCGAGGATCGCCGCCGACCCAGCGCCGCCGCTGTGCTTCGCCCTCGACAGCACGTGGGTGGCGCTGGGAAACCGCCTCGCACCAAGCACCACCAGACGGTCCAGCCAGGTCGTGGCTGGACCGTTTGCCACGGGGTCCGGGCGCCACCGGCTCGTCACGTTCTCGACGTCGCCCGCCGTGATGAGCTCAGCGGCGGCGGTGGTCCCCGGCACACCCTTGAGCGTCATCTCCCTTTCGGGACCGAACTGGAAACTCGCGCCGGCCACCGCGGTCAACACGGCGTTCGAGGCCAGGATCTGCCCTGCGCCCGCGGCCGACATCAACCGGGACGTGATGATCACCGCAAGGCCGACCGCGTCGTCACCGGCCGCCGTGTAATCGCCTGCGTGCACGCCGCAGCGGATCGCGAACCCGTACTCGGCCGCGATCGTCTGCAGCGCGGCCGCGCACCGCAGGGCGTCCTCGCACAACGTGAAGGTGGCCAGATAGCCGTCGCCCGTGAACTTCAGGCACTCTCCGCGCCGACGATCGATCTCGTCGCGGACCGCGATGTCGTGGCGCATGAGCAGGTCCGCCCATCGCTCGTCGCCATGGCGCGCCGCCTCTCGGGTGGAGTCGACGATGTCGGTGAACAGGATCGCGCCGAAGCGCTCCCTCGCCACGGGGCTCAGCGAGTCGTGCGCCCCGATGAACTCCAAGACCTCAGCCGAAACCTGCTCTGAACCCGTGCCGACAAAGGGAGCGTGGTCTGCGCCGTCGAGTTCGACGAAGCGCGCATGGGGGATGGAGGTGGCGAGGAACCTGCCCGACTCGACGGGCAGGAAATCGTCGGTGCAGTGCATCACCATCGTCGGCACCCGGATCGACCCGAGCGCAGGCGTCACATCGATGTCACGGGTGCAAGCGACTGCCGCGCGGGCCATTCCACGCGACAACGCGGCACGCTCAAAAGAGGCGTAGAGGTGGCGATACAGCCGGCCTTCGTAACGGCTCGGGTTGAAGTAGCTCATCGAGCGGCCTTCGCCCCAGTGGTCGACCGCCTCCATCCACGACGCGAAGTCCTCTTCGGAGAGCGCGCCAGGATGGTTGATATCGGCCTTCCCATTCGCGAATGTCGACATCAAGATCAGCCCGGCGAGCCGTTCTGGATGCGTCGCGGCGTAGACGATGGCGGGCGGACCGCCGTGACAATGCCCGATCACGAACATCCGCTCGGTGCCCGCGGCATCGGCCACCGCCGCCATGTCCGCGACGCGTTCATCGATCGTCGGGATCGTGCCCGTCCCGTCGGAGAGCCCGACGCCGCATTGGTCCATCACGATCAGGCGGGCACGCGAGGCAAGGCGATGCAGGAACGCGGAGAAGATCGGGTCGCACCACTGCATGTCGAGATGCGACAGCAGGCCTTGGAGAAAGAACACGTCGACGGGCCCGTCCCCGATCACCTGGTAGGCGATCGAGCATCCCTCGCTGTCGGCGTACTGAGTCCGTGGCCGCATATGACACCCCCGGTCGCATTGTGTCGACTATTGACGCAGGTGACAAGCACATTCCGGGCCGCGGAATACGACAACCGTGCAACTCCTTCCTGGCCGCAGTTGGCGGATCGACCCCCTCTCGCATCCCTTTAAGATTGGCTGCGTGCATGCGGCCGATCGGCTTGACGTGAGAATTTGTACCGCCGCCGGGCCGGTACATTGTTTGCTCTGGACTCATCAGCACATTGCTGGCGGGCTCGATGTCGAGAGGGGTGACCGCGCGTGCGTCGCATCGGTGTGCTGCTCTGTGCGCTGAGTCTGGCGTTGTTGAGCGCTCCCGGTGCTGTAGCGATCGAACCTCCGACCATCGATCCGGCGGTGGTGCCACCGGACGAGATGGGTCCGGACCAGCCGACAGAGCAGCGCCGGGTGTGTTCTGCGCCGACGACGTTCCCGAATCCGAACTTCGCCGACAAGCCCTGGGCGAACGACTACCTACGGATCAGCGATGCGCAGAAGTTCGCAACGGGTGCCGGCGTAACTGTCGCCGTCATCGACACCGGGGTGAACGGTTCGCCGCGGGTGCCCGCCGAGCCTGGCGGCGACTTCGTCGACAAGGCCGGCAACGGTGTGAGCGATTGCGACAGCCACGGGACGCTGACAGCGTCGATCATCGCGGGCCGCCCGGCGCCCACCGACGGGTTCATCGGCGTCGCGCCCGCTGCGCGGATCCTGTCGCTCCGTCAAACATCCGAGGCCTTTCAGCCGGTCGGCGCCCGCACCGACCCGAACGACCCGAACACCACCCAAACCGCCGGCTCGCTGCGCAGCCTGGCCCGCTCGGTGGTGCATGCGGCCAACATCGGCGCGCAGGTGATCAACATCAGCGAGGCCGCCTGCTACAAGGTGACCCGTCCGATCAATGAATCCGGCCTCGGGGCGGCGATCAACTACGCCGTCAACGTCAAGGGTGCGGTGATCGTCGTCGCGGCGGGCAACACCGGCCAGGACTGCACGCAGAACCCGCCCCCGGATGCGGGGGTTCCCGCCGATCCGCGCGGCTGGAAGCAGGTGCAGACGATCGTCAGCCCAGCGTGGTACTCGCCGCTGGTTCTGACCGTCGGCGGGATCGCCCAGAACGGTCAACCGAGCAATTTCTCGATGAACGGACCGTGGGTCGATGCCGCCGCTCCGGCGGAGAACATCATCGCGCTCGGGTACGAGGGCGCACCGGTCAACGCCCTGCAAGGCCAGGACGGCCCGATCCCGATCACCGGCACGTCGTTCGCGGCCGCCTATGTCTCCGGGCTGGCGGCGCTGCTCAAGCAGCGCTTCCCCGGCCTGACACCGGCGCAGATCATCAACCGGATCACCGCCACCGCGCGGCATCCCGGCGGCGGGGTCAACAACGAGGTCGGCGCCGGGGTGATCGACCCCGTCGCGGCGTTGACGTGGGACGTTCCCGCAGGCCCAGAACGCGTTCCGTACAAGATCAAACAGCTTCCGCCGCCGGTGTATGTCCCTCCGCCGGACCGAGGCCCGATTACCACGGTCGTCGTGGTCGGTGCAGGCCTGGCGCTGGCCCTCGGGCTCGGCGCGCTGGCACGACGCGCATTGAGGCGCCGATGACGAAGCTTCTCGGAGTCTTCGCGCTGCGCTTCACCGCCGGTCACTTGATCTGGGCGGCGGTGCTGATTCCCGCATGCATTGCGCTGTTCCTGCCGCCCCGCCAGCTGTGGATCGGCATCACCCTGGCGGTCGTCATCGCGCTGGCCGCGGTGGTGACGATCCGGGGCCGACAACTGACCGGCTGGGTGGCCGCGGTGTTCTCGTGGCGCCGACGCCACCGCAATGTCCCCGGCCTGCCGTCCGAACCAGCCGTCGGCACGACGGTGCTGCCCGGCGACCACGTCGCGGTTCGCTGGCAGGACGGCTATCTGGTGTCGGCCATCGAACTGGTGCCGCGGCCGTTCACCCCGACGGTGATCGTCGGCGGCCAGGCCTACACGGACGACGTCGTCGACACGCGGCTGGTGGAGCAACTCGTCACCGCGCACTGCCCGGATCTCGAGGCCGACGTCGTCTCGGCCGGCTATCGCGTCGGCAAGACGGCGCCCGCGAGCCTGGTCTCCCTCTACGAACAGGTGGTCGGTCCGTACCCCGCACCGGCCAACCGGCGCACCTGGATCGTGCTGCGGGCCGACCCGGAACACACCCGCAAGTCGTCGCAGCATCGCGAGTCCGGTGTGGCAGGTCTGGCCCGGTACCTGGTGACCTCGGCCACCCGTATCGCAGATCAGTTGGCCAGCAGCGGGATTGACGCGCGCCCGATCCGCAGCTTCGACGACTTCGACCGGGCCACCGAGATCAGCTTCGAGCAGGAGATGTGGTCGGCGATCAAGGGGCGCAGCACATTCACCGCCGCGTACAGCGCGGCGGGTGGGCCCGACGTGTGGTGGTCGGCCAGGGCGGATCACACGATCACGCGGGTTCGGATTCGTCCGGGCGTCGCGCCGTCGGCCACGGTGCTGCTGACCACACTGGCCAATCCGACGACGCCGCGCGGCTTTTCGTGTCTGTTCGGCGGGCAGCGTGCGGCACTTCAGGGCATCAGCCCGGTCACCGACCGCCACTACGAGTTGCCGATCGGGTCGGCGGGCGTGCTGGTCGGGGAGACGGCCGACCGCTACCCGGTGTACATGCCGTTCGACGATGTCGACGTGAGCATCAACCTCGGCGACGCGCGTCTGTTCACTCAGTTCGTCGTGCGATCCGCCGCGGCGGGTGCGGTGGTGACGCTGGGACCACAGTTCAGTGAGTTCGCGGGGTTCGTCAACGGACACGTCGGGCAGGTGGCAAAGGTGTCGTGGCCGCGAGCCACGACCTACCTTGGTCCGCACCCCAGCATCGGCCGAGTGGTGCTGCGGCACAACTTCATCGACACGCCGCGCCATCGACAGCTGCCGATACGGCTGATCAACCCGCGGGAGGAAAGCCGCTTTCAGATGGCTCTGGAACAATGACAAGTAGTTTGCTGGGCAGCGCGCCGCTCGGGTGCTCTGAGAGGAAGTACGCCGATGGGTGATGAGGTAAGGGTCGAGCCCGGACAACTGCGTGGAAAAGCGGATGATGTCGGCATACCGGTCAATGACGTTTCCGCGACACCCACGGCGCCGTGTGCCTTCACCTTCGTCCAATCGGCTACGGCTCAGATTCGAGCGGGTGCCGACACACTGAAGAACTTCATGGCGTCGGGCAACCGCGAGTCCGCCAATCTGGCGATCGTGCTGCGGACCGCGGCGGATGTCTACCAACGCGTCGATGACCGCACCCGCTACGCGCTGGATCATGACCCACCGCTGCCGCATCGCAGCGATGCAGTTCCCGTCACCCCCGCGCTCGAGCCGCCCATTCCGGCGATCGAGGAACCACCGTTCATGGACTCGATGCCGGGCGGCGACACCGGCGGCTACATCGACCCGAAGGCCGCCGCGCGGATCGTTCATTCGGGCAACTCGGCTCCGATGCGCGCATACGCCAGCGACGCAAGAGATTTCGCGAACAGTCTGCGCGCCGCCGCCGATCGTTACTCACTCGCCGGCGTGACGTGGGGGGGCGAGGCGGCCGACTCGGCGGGCAATGCCTTGCGTCAGCATCAGGATTGGTTGAACAAGATCGCCGACCAGTACGGCTACCTGGCGACACAGGCCGACGACCTTGCGAATGCACAAGAGAAATGGGCCGCGCAGCACCCGACCGTGGCGGAGATCGAACAGGCCGAGCAGGCGATGCAGCAGGCGATCCAGAACCAGGACCGGGTCGCACTGCATATCGCGCAAGACAAGTACGCGGAGTTGGTCCGCAGGTCCGAAGAGGTGCTCGTCTCCTACAGCGCCGACGTGACGGGCAAGGGGTTGCTGGGCGTCCCGAAGCCACCTGCAGGCACGGCGCCCATCCCGCCCGTCTCGGGCAATGTGGTTCCCCGCAAACCTGATCGGCCGCAACAGCCCGATGCCAAGAAGGAAGTCGCGCCCCAACGGCCGGGCGCGGGCGGTGGCACCGGCGCTCCCCTGCAGCCCGCGGACGCTCCTTCCACCGCGGCCCAGCCGATGTCGGCGCAGCAGCCGGCTGCTCAGCAGGCGGCCGGGGATATGCCCGCAGCGGGCGGTGCACCGGCAGCAGGCGGTGCACCCTCGGGCGGCGGAGGGCCATCGGGCGCCGGGACCCCCTCCGGC
>Ga0134125_10009039_pt1 | contig 11221 bp, 9 predicted proteins | sample KB31751_FD_96464 | JGI IMG/M metagenome (GOLD analysis project Ga0134125, IMG submission 96464) | Terrestrial soil microbial communities with excess Nitrogen fertilizer from Kellogg Biological Station, Michigan, USA - KB3-175-1 | ecosystem: Environmental > Terrestrial > Soil > Unclassified ...
CTCGGCGGGGACCGTTGGTCCTGGGACTTTTGCGGGCACGAGTGAAGACTAAAGTTTGACCGTGACAGATTCGGGAAGGCACGCCGACCGCCGACCGCGCTGGTTTCTCGGACTGCTGCTCGGCGCGGGAATCGCGACTGCACTGGCCGCCGCCGCATCCGCGGTGCTGGCTGTCGTGATGGCACGCATCGTGCTCACGCCGCCTCGGGCGAGAAGGCAGGATGTCGCCATCATCTCCGTGAACCGCGCGAAGAGCACCATCACCGTGGAGGCCACCGCAGACACCGTCGTGCCCGGATGTTACGGTTTCTGGTTCTCCTCCGACACCGGGCACGTTCGGTTGGGCGAGATCGTGGCGCAATCGGCGGGAACGGTGACCCGTCGCATCCTCGGGGTCGATCGCGGCACGCTGCCGCATGCTGGGCGGGGCCGCATCAGCGGATGGTTCTACCTGAGCCCGAAAGATCTGCGGCTCGACTACGAGTCGGTCGAGATTCCGACAGCGCTCGGTCTCGCTCCCGCCTGGTTGGTGCCGGCGAAAGCGGACTCCGATCGCTGGGTGATCCAGGTGCACGGCAGGGCGGTGACTCGCTCGGAGACGTTGCGCGCCGTTCCGGTTTTCCGGGAGGCGGGATATCACTCCCTCCTCATTTCGTATCGCAATGACGGTGATGCGCCCCCCAGCGCAGACGGGCGATACTCGCTGGGCGACGCCGAGTGGGAAGACGTGGAGTCGGCGATCGCCTTCGCTCTCGAGCGCGGCGCGCGCGATGTCGTGCTGATGGGGTGGTCCATGGGTGGGGCGACGGTGCTGCAGGCACTGGCCCGCTCCGGCCTCAGCGCAGTGGTGCGGGGACTCGTGCTCGACTCGCCGGTTGTCGACTGGCGAACGGCGCTGGACTTCCAGGCGAAACTCTCGCACCTGCCGCGTCCGGTCGGTCGGGCCGCACAGCTGGTCATGTCACGGTCCTGGGGCCGCGTGCTCACAGGCCAGTCGCGGGTAGTCGATCTCGACCGTCTTGATCTCGTTCGTGGCGCCGCCGGGCTGCGGGTGCCCACCCTGCTGCTCCACAGCGACGATGACGGCTACGTTCCCGCCACAGCATCACACGCGTTGGCGGAGGCGAGACCCGACATCGTGACCATGGAGACCTTCACCACCGCGAGGCACACAAAACTGTGGAATTACGACTCCGAGCGGTGGAACGGGGCCATCGCAGTCTGGCTCGACAAGCTCGAGAAATAGCGTCAGGCGGCGAGCTTCTCGCGGATCTGGCGCTTGGTGCGCCCCAGTAGCGCGGTCATGCCGCGGATGCGCAGCGGGCTGACCGCTTCGGTGAGGCCGAGATCCTGCGGGTAGAAGTCGGGGACGGCGAGCACCTCATCGACCGTGAGGCCCTCGAGGCCCTGCACCAGTATCGAGGCGAAACCGCGAGTGGTCGGGGCTTCCTTCGGGGCCGTCGCGTGCAGGTGAACGATGTTGGCGGCATCCACCTCGACGAAGATGAAGACGGGCGACTGGCACTCCTCGACGCGTTCCAGAAGGTCCGGATGACTGCTGTACCTCTCGGGCAGCTCCGGCAGCTCATTCGCGAACTCCAGCAGCAGCAGTAGGCGTTCCCGCTGTTCCAGCTCGAGAAAGTCGTTCTTGATCTGCGCGAGTGAGTCGGGCAGGGCGGTATCGGTCATGGTTCTTCCAGTATTTCACTGTTGCCGGTCTGCGGCCGGGGCACTGAGATGCCGCGGCCGCATCCGTCTGACTATCTGGCCGGAACCGCGCCGGGCTCTGCACCCCTAACGATCGGCACGCGAACGGCGCTGCCCCACTCGGTCCAGGATCCGTCGTAGTTGCGCACGCCTTCGAGACCGAGCAGATGGGTGAGAACGAACCAGGTGTGGCTCGAGCGCTCACCGATGCGGCAGTAGGCGATGATGCTGTCGCCGTCTTTGAGGCCGGCGCCGTCGCGGTACAGCGCGTTCAGCTCGTCGATCGGACGGAAAGTGCCGTCCTCGGCCGCGGCTTTGCCCCACGGAATGTTGCGGGCGCTGGGGATGTGGCCGCCGCGAAGAGTTCCCTCTTCTGGATTCGACGGTGCAGTGGTGCGCTGCCCGGTGTATTCCTCGGGCGAACGGACATCGATGAGCGGGTTGCCGAGGTGGGCGAGCACATCATCCTTGTAGGCGCGGATCGGAGCATCGTTGCGTTCGACGACCGGGTACTCGACCGCGGCCGGCGTCGGCACGTCCGTCGTGTACTCTCGGCCCTCGGCCTCCCACTTGACGCGGCCGCCGTCGAGGAGGCGCACGTCTTCGTGGCCGAACAGCGTGAAGACCCAGAGCGCGTACGCGGCCCACCAGTTGTTCTTGTCGCCATAGATCACCACGGTCGTGTCGCGTGCGATGCCCTTGGAGCCGAGAAGCTTCGCGAAGGCCTCACCGTCGATGTAGTCACGCTCGACCGGGTCGTTGAGGTCCGTGTGCCAGTCGATCTTGACCGCCCCGGGGATGTGCCCGGTTTCGTAGAGGAGCACGTCTTCATCCGATTCAACGACCACGAGACCGGGCGTGCCGAGGTGGCTCTGCAGCCAGTCGGTGCTGACGAGGCGCTCGGGGTGAGCGAAAGCCTGGAACTGGGATGATGAATCGACCTCGACGGTCATGGTTACCTCCGGGTGGTGCCTCTGGGGCAGCGTTCAGTGAGTTGGCTGGTCGGGCTAGGCTTGATCAGTCCGTACTGTGAATGTACGCATGGGGGATGCCGAAACACAGGGCACCCGTAAGACTTCGACACAATAAGAGGCGTCCCGATTGACTACCGTTGTGCCCGGCTCTCCATCGAGCCTGGTGGTGAGGACGCCCACTCTTTCGGGCGAAGAGATCGTGAACCATCTCGTTCCTCCTCGCCAGTTTAGCTCCGCCACACTCGACTCCTACCGGCCCGATCGCGACTACCCATCGCAAGGCGCCGCCGTCGCGGCCATCCGCAACTTCGTGGCGGCGTTCTCGGCGAAGGGCGGCGGTCTGTTCTCTCGCCGAAAGGCGACATCCGCGGTTCGACCCGGCGTCTACCTGGATGGTGGCTTCGGCGTGGGCAAGACACACCTGCTCGCGGCGCTGTGGCATGCTGCGCCGGGCCGCAAGTACTTCGGCACCTTCATCGAGTACACGGCCCTCGTCGGCGCCCTCGGTTACGCGCCGACAGTGGCGCTGCTGAAGGGCGCGTCGCTCATCTGCATCGACGAGTTCGAGCTCGACGATCCGGGTGACACGCGGCTGATGTCGCGGCTCCTCTCCGATCTCGTGGCCACGGGGTCGAAGATCGCGGCGACCTCGAACACGCCGCCGAACGCGCTCGGAGAGGGCAGATTCGCCGCGCAGGACTTCCTGCGCGAGATCGATGCGCTCTCCGCCCAGTTCACCACCATCCGCATCGATGGGCTCGACTATCGCCGCCGTGATCTCGAAGGCCACGCGGTCTCACTTGAGGATGCGCGGTTCGACGAGGCCGTTGCCGCCGCGCAGTCCGCGACCGCGGATGAGTTCGACGCCGTGATCTCGCACCTCTCGACGGTGCATCCCTCTCGCTATGTCAAGATGCTCGAGGGAGTCGAGGCCGTGGGTATGCGCGACGTGCATCCCTTGAAGAGCCAGACGGATGCGCTGCGCTTCGTCGCGTTCGTCGACCGGCTCTACGACGCGCAAGTTCGGGTCTTCGGCACGGGGACCCCGCTCGACCAGGTGTTTCCCGAGGAGATGCTCTCGGGTGGTTACCGTAAGAAATACCTGCGGGCGGTCTCGCGACTCATCGCGCTCACCACGGACTCCGTGGCCTAGCCGTCGCCCGCTCAACGGACCGTTCGCCGATAGTGCCTCGAGCGCGCGACGGTGAAGCCGACGCCGAGGATGCTCGCAATCAGAGAGGCACTCAGCACGGCGAGAGTGCCCTCGACGGCCAGCTCGGGCACGCGGCGGAAGGCCAACTCGTTCATCAGCAGGGATACGGTGAACCCGACGCCGCCGAGGGCCGCGACCATGAGGATGTCGCCCATGGGCAGGTTGGCGCCGCGGGTGCTGCGTGGCGCGAGTTGACGGGCAATGAGCGCACCTCCCGTGATGCCGATGAGCTTGCCGACGGGCAGTGCCACCAGGATGGCCCAGAACACCGGACTGAGTCCGTCGAGGCCCACACCTGGCAGGGTCACGAGTGCGGCGACGAAGGCGAACAGGGGGAGGATGATCCCGTTCGACCACGGCTCCAGCGTGTGGCGGGCGACACCCGCGCTGTGGTTGCCCATCGAGAGGCCGAGCGCGACGCCGGCGACCGTGGCGTGAATACCGGAGAGGTGCACGAGCAGCCACACCGCGATGGCGATCACGACGAGGAGGACGATGAGTGGCGCGGAGCCGCGGCGCCGCACTCTTCTGCTCAGCCATCCGAACGCGAAGACGAGCGGAACGGCGAGCAGCATCGGGACCGGCTGCAGCTCGGTCGTGAAGAAGACGGCGATGATGAGGATCGCGATGAGATCGTCGATGACGGCGACGCCGAGAAGCAGTGCTCGGATGCGCGGGGGGAGTCCGCGCCCCGCGAGAGCGAGCACGCCGAGCGCGAAGGCGATGTCCGTCGCGGTGGGGATCGGCCATCCGGATGACTGGCCCGGCTCTCGCACGAGTAGCAGGAAGATCAGGGCGGGCACAATGACCCCGCCGACGGCGGCGAGCGCCGGCACGAGCGCCTTGCGCGGACTGTCTAGCTCGCCGTGCGTGAGCTCGTGGCGCAGCTCTATGGCGGCGAGGAAGAAGAATATCGCAAGCAGGCCGTCGGTGACCCAGTGGCCGAGCGACAGATCGATTCCGGCCCAGGCGGTGAACGGATGCGCGTCCCGGACGGCGTGCAGCGCGGGTGCCCACGCGGTGTTCGCCAGCACGAGGCCGATCACGGCGGCACCGAGCAGCAGGAAGGCCGCGTAGCGCTCGTTTCTCAGGAACCTCATCCCGAGCAGTCTACGAGAGGTGAGCACCGGCCTCGGTCCACTGCCGGGATGCCGCCGAAACACGATGTTTACCTGAGAGCGCCGCCCGTAACAGAACCGAAACAGAATTCGGTGCCCGGCGAAATCTCGCGACGGAATGCTGAGCGCCATACCCAGGACGCCAGGCATCCGGTCGATTGTTCGGAGCGCGGCTGGCACGTCCTCGCGAGAGAGAGGTAATCGCCCATGGTCGACCTATCGGCTGCAACAGACGCCATAACCAACAATGTGAATTCGCTCTGGCTCCTCGTCGCGGCGGCGCTCGTGCTGCTGATGACCCCGGGCGTCGCGTTCTTCTACGGCGGCATGGTCAAGGCCAAGAGCGTCGTGAGCATGATGATGATGAGCTTTGGAGCGATGGGCCTCGTCGGGGTGCTCTGGGTGCTCTACGGCTACGGTTTCGCCTTCGGTCCGGCGCTCATCCCGGGCTGGCTCGGCAACCCGAGCGACTTCTTCGGGCTGAGCGGGCTGCTCGGAATCGGCAAGGACGGCGTGATGACTCCCGACCTCAACGCGCTTGCCTTCGCCGGTTTCCAGGCCACCTTCGCGATCATCACCGTCGCACTCATCTCGGGTGCGATCGCGGACCGCGCGAAGTTCGGTTCCTGGATGATCTTCGCGGGAGTCTGGGCAACGGTCGTCTACTTCCCGGTCGCCTACTGGGTGTTCAACCTCAGCCAGGGCTGGGCAGCATTCGGCCTCAAGGTGAACGACTTCGCCGGTGGCACCGCGGTGCACATCAATGCGGGTGCCGCGGGGCTCGCCCTGGCGCTCGTGCTCGGCAAGCGCGTCGGGTTCCGGAAGGGCCTGTCGAAGCCCCACAACGTGCCGCTGACGCTGCTGGGCGCCGCCCTCCTGTGGTTCGGCTGGTTCGGCTTCAACGCGGGTTCTGAGGCGGCGGTGGATGGGGTTGCCGCGATCGCCTGGATCAATACGCTCGCGGCACCCTCCGCGGCGATCCTCGGCTGGCTCGTGGTGGAACGGATCAAGGATGGCAAGCCCACCTCGATCGGTGCGGCGTCCGGTGCGGTCGCGGGACTCGTGGCGATCACCCCCGCCTGCAACATCCTCACGCCGGGATGGGCCATGCTCCTCGGTCTGCTGGTCGGTGCGGTCTGCGCCCTCGCGATCGACCTCAAGTACAAGCTCGGCTTCGACGACTCGCTCGACGTCGTGGGCATCCACCTCGTCGGCGGCATCATCGGAACGCTCTACATCGGCATCTTCGGCAGCGGCATCGGCTTCCTCGACACGGGCAGCCTCAAGCAGCTCGGTGCCCAGGCGCTGGCCGCATTCGGAATCGCGATCTACTCCTTCGTGCTCGCCTACGCGATCGGCTGGGTCATCCAGAAGACCATCGGATTCCGCATCACGAATGAGGATGAGGTCGCCGGAGTCGACACGATCGTGCACGGCGAAGAGGGCTACGCGCTCGAGACCGTGTAAAACTATCCACGAACGGCGGGGGTGCTGCTCGCAGGAGCGGCGCCCCCGCTTTCGTTAATGGCCGGTACGACAGCGTAGGAGGACGGATCCGATGGTTCCTCTCGCGATCGCTACCGCTGCCGCTGCCGAGCTCCAGCAGCGCACGCTGCTCCTGGTTGCCTGCACCCTGCTCGTTCTGTTTTTCGCCTTCGGTGCCTGGTTGTTGTTTTCGCGGGGCCGGCTCGGTGGCAGGCGAGCGATCGTCACGGCCGTTGCCGTGGCCGTTGTCTGGGTCGTCTGTGGCAATGGTCTCGTGTTTGGTGCTCCGCTCATCCGGGGATTTCTTGGCAATCCGTTCGCGCAAGACCTCGGGACTGCGATCGGGCATTCCATCGCAGTCGGAGCCTTTCAGGGATCCCTCGCGGTCCTGACCCTCACGATCGTGGCCTGTGCGGTCGGAGACCGAGTGCCGCTCTGGCCATGGCTCGTCTTCGTGGCGCTGTGGACACTCGTCGCTTACGCGCCCGTCGCCTACGCGGAGTTCAATATGACCGACGGATGGCTGTTCACCGGCCTGCAGATCAACGATCAGGCCGGGGGAGCGCTCATCCACGTCACCGCGGGTGCCGCTGCGCTCGCGCTCCTCGTGGTGACGCGGCCGCCGCGCGAGACATCGGGAGGGCGGACAGGCGCGGTCGTGGCCGGCGCCGCGCTGATCTGGATCGGTGCGCTCGGCCTGGTCGTCGGCTCCGAGGGGCGCGTTGACGCTCTCTTTGCGACGATCGTGACGAACACGCTCATCGCTCCCGCACTCGCCGCCATCGCGTGGCCGGTCGTGCAGTTCCTCATGACGGGTCGGGCGACGGTGCGCGGCGTTGCGTCGGGCCTCGTGAGCGGCGTCGTCGCGATCACGCCGGCCTGCAACATCCTGACCCCGTCGTGGGCTGCGCTGCTCGGGCTGCTCGCGGGCGCGATCTGTGCAGCGACGGTCACACTCCTGCGTCGCTCACGGTTCGGCGAACGACTCGACATCACCGGTATTCACCTCGTCGGAGGCGCCGTCGGGCTCACCTACGTCGGCCTGCTCGGCAACGGCATCGGCTGGAAGGACTCGGGCCAGCCCGACGGCATCGCCGACCAGGCGGGCGCAGCGCTGGGGGTGGCCGCGTGGTCTTTCCTCATCGCGTGCCTCCTCGCGTGGCTATTGCGGCCAGTGCTGTCGTCGCGGCGCTGAACCACGGCGCCTGAGTACGATGCGAGGAATGCCGCACGTGCTTCAAGGGAGAGTCACGCGATGAGACCGCTTCGATACTCGATCAATGTCACACTCGACGGATGTTGCCACCACGAGGCCGGCCTCGCGCCGGACGCGGACTCGATGCGCTACTGGACGGCGCAGCTGGCACGAGCCGATGCGCTGCTCTTCGGCCGTGTGACCTACGAGATGATGGAGTCCGTGTGGCGCAAGCCCGCGTCGGGATCCTGGCCAAACTGGGTGCAGGACTGGCAGATCCCCTTCGCCGAGACGATCGATCGTGCCAAGAAATACGTCGTCTCCAGCACGCTTGCGTCGGCCGACTGGAACGCCGAACTCGTGCGAGGTGACGTGGTGCGCGCTGTCCGGCAACTCAAGCAGACGCCGGGCGACGGCCTCTGGGTCGGCGGAGTCACACTTCCCACCGCACTGGCGGACGCGGGACTCATCGACGAATACGAGTTCCTCGTGCAGCCCGTGCTTGCCGGGCACGGCCCGAGGTTGCTCACCGGTCTGCACGAACCGGTGCAGCTCGAACTCGCGGGCCGCAGTGCGTTTCGGTCGGGTGCGGTAGCGATGCGATACCGTCCGGGGCGACAATCTGCGTGACGCGCTGTGGTGGGCGATACCGGACTCGAACCGATGACCTCTTCCGTGTGAAGGAAGCGCGCTACCAACTGCGCCAATCGCCCGCTGAGAGCCTCTGAACGAGCTCTTTCTGCGAGACACGATCCTAGCCGACCGGATGGCGGAGCGCCTATTCGAGCGCGCCGCGACACACGGCGCGCCCCGTTTGGCTAACGCTCCGGCTTTCGTATAGAGTCACTGAGCACGCAGAAATGCGGGCATGCGGATGTGGCGCAGTGGTAGCGCATCACCTTGCCAAGGTGAGGGTCGCGAGTTCGAATCTCGTCATCCGCTCGAGTGAAGTCTCACGCTGAGAACTCAACAACGTGTGAGAACCCACCATGGTGGCGTGGCCGAGAGGCGAGGCAGCGGCCTGCAAAGCCGTCCACACGGGTTCAAATCCCGTCGCCACCTCCACTCAGCAACACTCAGTAGCAAGCCCGGGCGGTTGGCGCAGCGGTAGCGCGCTTCCCTGACACGGAAGAGGTCGCTGGTTCGATCCCAGTACCGCCCACTCAAGTAAGGCCCCGAAACTCGTTTCGGGGCCTTATGTCTCTTCTGGATCGAGCCGGCGACCCGACGAGCGTCGCGACCGCTGCGCGTTCGCTCATAGACGCTCGTCCTGGTTCGATCCCAGTACCGCCCACTCAAGTAGGGCCCCGAAACTCGTTTCGGGGCCCTATGTCTCTTCTGGATCGAGCCGGCGACCTGACGACCGTCGCGACCGCAGCGCGTTCGCTCATAGACGCTCGTCCTGGTTCGATCCCAGTACCGCCCACTTCTTACGTCCTTAGCCGATGTGGGTGCCGACCAGGCTGCCGATGCCGAAGGTCACGACCATGGTGACCACGCTCACGACGACGTTGCGGATGATCGCTCGAGCCGGCCGGGCGCCTCCGAGACGCGCGGCAACCCATCCGGTGATCGACAGCGACGCGATGACCGCAACAAAGGTGATCGGCACTCGCAGCCCCACCGGGGGGAGTGCGATCGCGAGCAGGGGCAGCACCGAGCCGAGAGCGAACGACACCATGGATGCGAGAGCCGCGGCCCAGGGATTGGCGTGGTGATCGGGGTCAATGCCCAGTTCGATCTGCGCGTGCGCCCGGAGCGCGTCGTGTGCGGTCAGCTCCGTCGCGACTCGGCCCGCCGTCTCCTTCGACAGTCCCTGGGCCTCGTAGAGTTCGGCCAGCTCGGCGAGCTCTTCCTCGGGCATGTGCTCGAGTTCATAGCGTTCCTTCGCCAGCGCCGCCCGCTCGGTGTCGCGCTGCGCGCTCACCGAGGTGTACTCGCCGCCCGCCATCGAGAGCGCGCCCGCGACGAGGCCCGCAAGCCCCGCGATGAGGATGGCCGCAACGTTCGCGGTGGCGCCCGCGACACCCACCACAAGGCCGGCGGTCGAGACGATGCCGTCGTTGGCACCGAGCACTCCGGCTCGCAGCCAGTTCAGGCGAGCGGCCAGGTGCTCGTCGTGCGGTTCGTCGTGTGGTTCGAAAGAGGGGATCGCGGGGACGGTCATGCTGCGACGCTACAGTTGTTCTGACCACTTTTCCCAGTAAGGAGCACCTCACCAGTGTCTGAATCCTCCGCCAACGCCGCGTCCCCGATCGAGGCAGTGACGGCCGAGACAGACACGACCGGTTTCGAGCTGTTCACTGACCGCAGTGTCGTCGCAACGAGGGTCGGCGGCCAGCTGCGTGACCTCGCCGCCGCGGTCACAGCGGGGGAGCGTGCCGAACCGGTGCTGATCTCCTCTGAGGACGGGCTCGCCATCCTGCGACACTCGACCGCCCACGTGGCCGCCCAGGCCGTGCAGTCGATCAATCCGGAGGCGAAGCTCGGTATCGGGCCGCCCATCACCGACGGTTTCTATTACGACTTCGACGTTCAGGTGCCGTTCACGCCCGAGGATCTCAAGGCCATTGACAAGGCGATGGAGCGCATCATCAAGCAGGGCCAGCGTTTCGTGCGCCGCGTCGTCAGCGAGGACGAGGCACGGGCCGAACTCGCGAACGAACCATACAAGCTCGAGCTCATCGGGTTGAAGGGTCACCCCACCGAGGGAGCCGGCGGAACCGACGACAACGAATCGGTCGAAATCGGCGGCGCAGAACTGACCATCTACGACAACGTCGACCCGAAGACCGGCGAGACCGTCTGGCGCGACCTGTGCCGCGGACCGCACCTACCGAACACCCGAATGATCGGCAACGGATACGCGCTCACGCGCACGGCCGCCGCGTACTGGAGAGGCTCAGAGAAGAACCCCCAGCTGCAGCGTCTGTACGGCACCGCGTGGCCGAGCAAGGACGAGCTGCGCGCCTACCAGACGCGGATGGAGGAGGCGGCGAAGCGCGACCATCGCAAGCTCGGTGCAGAACTCGACCTGTTCTCGTTCCCGGAGGAGATCGGCTCCGGTCTCGCGGTGTTTCACCCGCGCGGCGGGATCATCCGCGCCGAGATCGAGAACTACATGCGGGAGCGACTCCGCGCAAACGACTACGAACTCGTCAACACGCCGCACATCACCAAGGCGCATCTCTACGAGGTCAGCCAGCACCTCAGCTGGTACAAGGACGGCATGTTCCCGCCCATGCACCTCGACGAGGAGCGCGACGCGGAGGGCAACATCACGCGGCAGGGGCAGGACTACTACCTCAAGCCGATGAACTGCCCGATGCACAATCTGATCTTCCGGGCGCGGGGCCGCAGCTACCGCGAACTCCCGCTCAGGCTCGCGGAATTCGGCACCGTCTACCGCTACGAGAAGAGCGGCACGCTCTCCGGTCTCACCCGCGTTCGTGGCCTCACCCAGGATGACGCTCACATCTATGTCACGCCCGAGCAGGTGAAGCCCGAACTCACGCGTCAGCTCGAATTC
>Ga0134125_10009040_pt1 | contig 11221 bp, 9 predicted proteins | sample KB31751_FD_96464 | JGI IMG/M metagenome (GOLD analysis project Ga0134125, IMG submission 96464) | Terrestrial soil microbial communities with excess Nitrogen fertilizer from Kellogg Biological Station, Michigan, USA - KB3-175-1 | ecosystem: Environmental > Terrestrial > Soil > Unclassified ...
CCGATACTGGCGCTACCGCTATCGATTCCAGGGTCGCGAGAATGCCACGTACCTAAGTATCCATCGAACTCCTTTCGAAGCGCGATTGAGACCACAGTTCCGGCCGCATTCGCAACAGAAGACGAGGGCCCTGATCGATGGCCTGCACGCTGATCGGCGGAACGGCCGCCGGCACTGTGCTGGTACTGCTCTTCCTGCCGGCGCTCTACGCCATCTGGTTTCGGGTCAGCCCCCGCGGTGCCACTCTTGGCGACGGCCCACTGAGGGGCTCTCTTCGGTGGAGGCCGACAATGTTGTTCGAGGGGCTCCTGCGCTCGCTCCGCAGCTCATTCGTTCGCTCGCCGTCAAAACCGTGCGTTCCGGTCCAAGCCGCCCCGGTCGCAGATCGGTATTTTTGCAGCCGAGCAGCGTGCAGAGCGATGAGAAGCTGAGCGGCCGGGTCGGCACGATGTCCTTGCGAGGAGCTCACAGCGGATGAAATTCGGAAACCAGGCGTGGCTCTACAGCACAGTGGCCTTGGCACTTCTCGCGCCGGCTTTTGCCAGGGCGGGCGATTGCGCGGCGCTGAAGCAGACAGCGTTCCCCAGCGCCGAGATCACGGCCGCTCAGCTTAAGGCGGCTGGGCCGTTCGTACTTCCTCCCGAGCTCGGTCCTGCGAGGACCGTGGAGCTTCCGGCCTTTTGCCGCATCCAAGGGGTCCTCCGTCCCACGCCGGATTCCGACATCGCCTTCGAAGTATGGCTGCCGGCTGAGGGGTGGAATGGTCGGTTCCAGGGCATCGGTAACGGCGGGTTCGCGGGATCGATCGGTTACGCCGGTCTTGCAGCAGCGGTGCAGGACGGCGATGCGGCCGCATCGACGGATACCGGCCACAAGATGGGTGGGACAGATGCGAGGTGGGCCAAGGGACATCCGGAAAAAATTGTGGACTTTGGCTGGCGCGCCGTGCACCTGACCACCGAGCTCGGCAAGGCGCTCACCCACGCCTTCTACGGCGCCCGCCCGCGTCACTCGTATTTCATGTCGTGCTCCAATGGGGGTCGTCAGGGCCTCATGGAAGCGCAGAGGTTCCCCGAAGACTATGACGGCATCATCGCGGGAGCACCTGCGTACGACTGGACTGGGCTCTTCACCGGTTTCGTGTGGAATGCACAGGCGCTTTCGAGACCTGGAGCCTGGATACCGGCGGCAAAGGCGCAGGTGATTGCCGCTGCGGTGCTGGCCAGATGCGATAAACGGGATGGGCTCGCCGATGGACTGGTGAGAGATCCGCGCCGATGTCGGATCGCTCCGGAGCGGCTCAAGTGCTCGGGGAAAAATTCCTCTGCGTGTCTGACGGATCCGCAGGTTGGGGCGCTACGCGCCATCTACGAAGGGCCGCACAAATCGGATGGCGAGCGCATTTACTTCGGCTTCCTGCCGGGTGGAGAGGCCGCGCCCGGATCGCCAGGCTGGGACCTGTGGATCTTCGGAGGGGCTCCCGGCACAAGCATTCAATACGCTTTCGCGAGCAACTTCATGAAGTACTTCGTCGGTGCGCCCGAGAACTGGACGCCCGCTGATTTCGATTTCGATCGGGACTTTGATTCGCTCAGGGCGAACATGTCTGCGGTCCTTGATGCCACGAACCCGAATCTATCGCGCTTCGCAGCGCACGGAGGAAAGCTGATTCTGTTCCAAGGCTGGTCGGACGCGGCCATTCCCCCGCAGGGGACGATCGCCTATCACGATCAGGTCACGCATGCCATGGGATCGGCGCGAGCAGCATCCTTCATGCGACTCTTCATGGTTCCGGGGATGCACCACTGCGGCGGCGGCACAGGTCCGAGCGATTTCGGTCAGACCGGCGTCTCCGCGGCGAACCGGGACCCCGCGACCAATCTCGCGGCTGCTCTCGAAGAATGGGTCGAGCGCGGTCGCACGCCGAACCAAGTGATCGCGCGTCAGGCGCCAGAGCCCGGAACGGTACAGGGCTCCGGCGCGACACGATCGCCGAGCACCGCGGTAGCTCAACGGGTCCGGACGGGCCTGATCTGCGCCTATCCGCGGCATGCTTCGCTCAATCCAGGCGCGGATCGCGCGCACGCCGAGAGCTACAGATGCGTTGACCTGTAGCCGCGCGGCAGTACTTGGATCATGTTCGCCGCGCTCGAGAGTCCGCTACCTCGTGGGACGGTGATCCGCGTGCATGTCGCCGCCGCCCGTGCATAGAATCTCCATGGATTTCAGAACTCCATGGGAGACGGCCTTGGCGAGCATCTACCGACTGTCGACGGCTGCCGTGGCTCCTTCGGCGCGCATGGCATTCTGGAACGACCTCTGGGCGCATGCGAACCGGCCAATCGTGGTCGATGCCGAGCCCCAGGGCTTCGAAGGAGTGCTTACACGACTCTGCGCCGATGAGCTCGAGATCACCTCCGTCAGATCGACGCCGTTGATCGCGCGCACTGGCACGAGCACTACAGCCGTCACCGCAGACGAGAAGATCTTTACTCTGCAGGTTGTGTACGCGGGCCGCTGCCGCCTGCGCCACGGAAACACCGAGACCGTCGCCGGGGTGGGAGACATCATCATCGTGAACGGCAGCAAGCACTACGAGCTGGCCTTCGCGGTGCCGGTCCATGGACTGGTGATGTCGCTTCCCTGGTCTCGCTTCAAAGGTTACGCGGAGAGACTCGAGGCGCTTGCCGGGCACCGGATCGACGTGATCCGTGGTCCGGGTGCCGTGCTGTCCGCCTTTATTCGCTCTGCCTGGGAGCACATGGTGGAATACGGGGCGGGGGACTGGCCGGACTCAGCGGCCGAGGTCCTCTGGGATCTGCTCACTTCCATACTGAACGGCGAGACCGGCAATGGGATCAGCCGCGGGCGTGCTGAGGAACTGCGGCGCAAGGCGAAGGCCCTCGTGGACGGTGAGCTATCGAATCCCGCCTTCTGCAGTACCTCGATCGCGGAAGCTTTGGGGGTGAGTGCGCGTTACCTCCAACGTGTGTTCGCTGAGGTCGGAACGACGCCCTCAGGCTTCTTGATCGCCAAGAGACTCGAGACGGCAGCGGCGCTGCTCAGGCGGCTCGATCGGCCGTGCAGCGTCACGGATATCGCTTTGCAATGTGGCTTCAGCGACTTGAGCTACTTCAGTCGCGCATTTCGGTGCCGTTTCGGCCGCTCCCCGCGCGACTATAGACTTAGCGCCGGGCCGGATCTGTAGGTGGGCAATAGCGCGGTGAAGAGGTGTCGCGCTGATCACGAGGTGTTCGCGAGCGCGCATGCGCCTCAATACCGCCGTAGCGCGCAATGTGGCTCCAAGGCGAGTCGGGGGTATGGCTCGCGGGGGAGAGGAACATTGACGGCCATTTGAGCTGGGTGAAGGGTGCCCGTGAGCCGGCGCTGCTCGAGATGACCATCGGGCAGGCACTCGACCGGGCCGCTGAGCAGTGGGGCGAGCGCGACGCATTGGTGTCGGCAGCGCAACGGATTCGGTGGTGCTGGGTCGAGCTCGCGCAAAGAGCCGATGCAATGGCGGCCGGCCTTCTCGCCCTGGGGCTCGAGCCTGGCGACCGGATCGGTATCTGGTCGCCTAATTGTGCCGAATGGGCACTTGCGCAGTTCGCTGCTGCGAAAATCGGTCTGATCCTGACGACCATCAATCCTGCCTACCGAGCTACGGAGCTCGAGTTCACCATAAACAAGGTCGGCATGAGGGCGCTGATCTCGGCCGAGAGATTCAAGACGAGCGACTATGTCGCGATGCTGGAATCGGCTCATCTGCATCGCCTCGAACACAAGGTCAAGATCGGCGGGCCGCCTCGCGCAGGCTGGCTTACATTCGATGATGTGCCCGCCCTGGCCTCTGCGGCCGGCATGGATCGTGTCCGCGAGATCGGGGGCCGCCTGGATTGCTGCGACGCCATCAATATCCAGTTCACGAGCGGCACCACCGGCCAGCCGAAGGGGGCGACCCTCTCTCATCGCAACATTCTCAATAACGCCTGGTTCGTCGGTCGGGCTCAGCAGCTGGCGCCGGGTGACCGCATCTGTGTGCCCGTTCCTCTCTATCACTGTTTCGGCATGGTGATGGGGAACCTGACGGGCGTGACCTGCGGTGCGACCATCGTCTATCCCTCAGCGGGGTTCGACGCGGAAGCGACCCTCATGGCGATCGAGCAGGAGCGTTGCACCGCTTTATACGGAGTGCCCACGATGTTCATCGCGGAACTCGGGCACCCTCAGTTCGACCAGTTCGACCTCACATCGCTTCGCACGGGCATCATGGCGGGCTCGCCCTGCCCCATCGAGGTAATGAAGCAGGTCATCGAGCGGATGCACATGAGAGGCGTGACCATCGCTTACGGCATGACCGAGACGAGCCCGGTCAGCTTCCAGAGCGCGGTCGACGACCCACTCGAGAAACGCGTCTCAACGATCGGGCGCGTCCAGCCTCACCTCGAAGTGAAGGTCATCGACGCGGACGGCCGAGTCACACCGCGCGGCGTTCCGGGCGAACTCTGCACGCGTGGCTATTCGGTGATGCTGGGCTATTGGAATGAGCCCGAGCGTACGGCGGAGGCGATCGACCCCGAGGGTTGGATGCACACGGGCGATCTCGGCGTCCTCGATGGGGAAGGCTACGGGACCGTCGTCGGACGGATCAAGGACATGGTGATTCGAGGTGGGGAGAACGTTTATCCGCGCGAGATCGAGGAGTTTCTCCACGCCCACCCGAAAGTGGTGGACGTGCAAGTGGTGGGCGTGCCTGACGGTCAGATGGGAGAGCAGCTCTGCGCCTGGATCCGACTGCGTGCGGGTGAGGCGTGCACCGAGCACGAGATCCGCGTGTTCTGTCAGGGCCGCCTTGCACACTACAAGATCCCGCGCTACATCCGCTTCGTCGAGGAATACCCCCTCACCGTCTCGGGAAAGGTTCAGAAGTTCGTGATCCGCGAGCTCATGATTAAGGAACTGAATCTATCGGTCGAGCCTACCGCCACCGCGCCAGTCGTCGACTCTACCCGTGGATTGCGACATTGCCAGTGGTGATGCGGCATCGGGAGGCCCCACCTGCCTGTGCTAGCAATGCTTGCATAATTGGATTCTCCGGTGCTAGCATTGCTGTCACTTGACGTTGGAGCTGCCAATGGCGCAATTGATGGTACGAAACCTTCCGGAGGAGCTCGTCGTAGCACTGAAACGGCGCGCTGCAAAGCGCAACCGTAGCGCCGAGCAGGAACATCGAGAGATCCTTAAGGCGGCACTGCGGGGCCCGCGACGCAAGGCTCTTGCGGAAGTCCTCGCCGATATCCCCAACGTGGGTGAGGACGAGGATTTCGTTCGCCAGCAGGCGGATCGCCGGAGCTGATGTGTACTTGGTGGATACCGACGTGATCAGCGAGGCTCGCAAGGGGAATGGGAGCAACCGCGGCGTCCGCGCCTTCTTTGAACGCGCCAGAGAAGAGGAAACGGATCTCTATCTGTCGGTCGTTACAATCGGTGAGCTGCGCCAAGGTGTCGAACGAATCCGGTATCGGGGGGATAAGCCACAGGCGCAAAGGCTGGAGCGGTGGCTCTTGGAAATCTCCACGGTGTACCAGGACCGGATCCTAGCGCTTGACGAAGAGACCGCCCATGTATGGGGTCGGCTGCGTGTCCCGAATCCCGAGAACCCTCTGGATAAGCAGATCGCCGCAACCGCGCTGATTCACGATCTAGTGGTCGTATCTCGCAATATCGACCACTTCGCGTCCACCGGTGTACGAGTACTCAATCCGTTCACGTAGCCGCAACGCGTGACACGGCTCAAAACGGCCAGAACGAGAGATTCGAGGCTCGATTCCGGTCGTCCAGCTTGCGGACGTTCGTCAGCCCGCGGTGCTGGCCGTCGGGACCCTCGGGTCGGTTGTCAGCGAGCGGGAGTCGTTACTTCCCGAGCACTCCGAAATTTTCGGTGCCCTATCCACTTTGCACAGGAACTCCGATTCCGCGGATCCGGTGCCCGCGCCCTGCGATCTGGCGACGTCTCGCGGCGGCAAGCATCCCAAATAGCCCAGCTCCGAAGAGTGCCCACGTAGCCGGCTCGGAGACGGGCGCGAGGTTTGGACTAAACACGAGGCTGAATCCGGGATTGTCGGCGAGAAATGTGGGGCCGATGGTTCGCCTCGAACGGCTATCCCTTCAACATCCATCAGTTCGATGTCAACCACAATTTGTTTCAGCTCGATGGGGCGGGATTCAGCGTCGCTTACCAACCCAAGCAAGGCTTCGGTGCGCTGGTCGATCTCACGGCGGCAGAGGACGCCAAGATCCTGAACGCCGCGGAGAACGGCAGCGGCGTATTCGATATTCGGCAAGCGTACATTCAGTACGCGACCGGTCCGCTCGCCGGCATCGGCGGCAAGTTCGTGACGCTCGCGGACGCCGAAGTGATCAATCCGACTCGGAACACGAATTTCTCGCGTTCCCTGCTCTTTTTCGAGAGCGAGCCGCTCACGCACACTGGTATACGCGCGACCTACGCGGTGACAGATACGTTTAATTTGATCGGCGGCGTGAGCAACGGCTGGAGCGTCATGTCCGCGAACTACGGCTCGAAAACCGGCGAGCTCGGCATCGGCTGGACGCCGAACAAGCCGTTCTCCATCACGACGCAGACGTATTTCGGGAAGATGCAGCCGTACGATGCGGAGAGGACCCTGATCGCTGTGGTCGCGACCTACAACGCGACCTCCGCGCTGACGTTGATTTTGAACGTCGTGTGGGATCAGCAAGCCGAGGCGTTCGGAACCGGGATACCCCCCACTGCGACGTGGTACGGAGCGGCGGGGTACGCGAACTAGGCGTTCAATTTGCAACGGCGCGTCTCCGGGCGAGTCGAGCATCTCGACGACAAGGACGGTAGTTCTCGATCTCACGCCGGACGGCGATGGTCTGTCGCAGATCGTGATCCAAGGCGTATTCAAGTTCTGATGACCGGGGTCGCGCGGCGGTGCTCGGCTGCAGTCAGGGAATGGTCGCGCCCCGATTTCGAGCAAGGCACGGCTGAGGCCGCATCCGTAAGTGGATTTACTCACACGAAACTCACACCCCGAGCGGTAGAGTACGAGCGCCTTTTCAGGCGGGGAGAAAGCAAGATGGATGGCGTGTACTTGGTGATTATCGCGGCGATCTACGCCGCCACACACTGGCTCGTGAAGGCGGTATCCCGCCTCGGGGGCGAGGAATGAATGCCGTGTACGTTCTGAGCGGGGTGCTCGCGCTCGGCCTCTTTGTGTACCTCCTGTACGCAATGTTCAAGCCAGAGAAATTCTGATGACGTCCTCGACCCTGGCGCTCCTCGCCGTCTATCTGGCCGTCGCACTTCTGCTGGTCAAGCCCGTCGGGCTCTACATGGCGAACGTCATGGAGGGCCGCCCCATCTGGCTCGTGCGCCTGGGGGCACCGCTCGAGCGGCTGATCTATCGCCTATGCGGGACCGATCCAGCCGCGGAAATGGGCTGGAAGAGCTACGCGATCGCGCTACTCGTTTTCAACGCGATTGGTGCACTCGCGGTGTACGCCCTGCAACGCGTGCAGCTCTGGTTGCCGCTCAATCCCCAGCACTTCGCGAACGTGTCGCCCGACTCCTCGTTCAACACGGCGGTGAGTTTCGTCACCAACACGAACTGGCAGGGCTATTCCGGCGAGTCGACGATGAGCTATCTCACCCAGATGGCTGGGCTCGCCGTGCAGAACTTCCTGTCTGCGGCAACGGGTATCGTCGTTGCGATCGCGATCATCCGCGGCTTTGCTCGGCGCAATGCCAGGGCGATCGGCAACTTCTGGGTCGACATGACCCGCTCGACGCTCTATGTGCTCCTTCCGATCTCGGTGGTGTTCTCTCTGGTTCTGATCTGGCAGGGAGTGCCGCAGAATTTCAGCGCCTACAAGGACGTGACAATGCTCGAGACGGTCACGTACCAGCAGGCAAAGACCGATGCGGCTGGCAATCCCGTCAAGGACCAGGCGGGCAATCCCGCCATGGTGAACGCTTCGACCGCAACCCAGACGCTCCCGATGGGACCGGTCGCCTCCCAGGAGATCATCAAGGAGCTCGGCACGAACGGGGGCGGGTTCATGAATGCCAACTCGGCACACCCCTATGAAAATCCGACGCCTGTTTCGAACTTCCTCGAGCTGCTCGCGATCATCCTGATCCCGGCCTCACTCACCTATACGTTCGGACGCATGGTCGGGGATACGCGCCAGGGCTGGGCGATCCTCGCCGCGATGGCGATTCTGTTCGTTGCGGAGTTCGCGATCGCAGGCTACCACGAGCAGCTCGGCAATCCGCACGTGGCGAAGCTCGGTGTGGATCAGGCCGCGAGCATCCTGCAACCGGGCGGAAACATGGAGGGCAAGGAAGCCCGATTCGGCATCGGGGCCTCGGCTCTCTTTGCGACCATCACGACCGGCACGTCCTGCGGTGCGGTGAACTCGATGCACGACTCATTCTTGCCGCTCGGCGGGTTCGTGCCGCTGTTCAACATGATGCTCGGCGAGGTGGTCTTCGGCGGCGTGGGTACGGGTCTGTACTCGATGCTCATCTTCGCGATCGTCGGAGTCTTCATCGCAGGGCTGATGATCGGCCGAACGCCCGAGTACCTGGGTAAGAAAATCGAGTCTTTCGAGATGAAAATGAGCTCGATCGCAATCCTCGTCATGCCTTTCATCGTGCTCATAGGCGCGGCGGTCGCAGTGAGCATGGCGGCCGGCGAAGCGGGCCCCTCGAACCCAGGCGCTCACGGCTTCTCGCAGATTCTTTACGCCTTCACCTCTGCAAGCAACAACAACGGCAGCGCGTTCGCGGGGATCTCGGCCAGCACGCCGTTCTACAACACGGCACTGGCCCTTTGCATGTGGCTCGGGCGGTACTGGCCGATCGTCGCCGTGCTCGGGATCGCGGGTTCCCTCGCCGCCAAGAAGCGCGTCCCGGTGACCTCAGGAACGATGCTCACGTATGGGCCGACCTTCGTCGTCCTGCTGATTGGCACTGTGCTGCTGGTCGGGGCGCTCACCTTCGTGCCGGCGCTCGCGCTCGGCCCGGTGGTCGAACACCTCATGCTCTGGGGAGCTTGACATGAATCAGTCGAAGGAAAACCCCGCTCACACGAATGCTTCCATCGTGGCTCCCCTGCCTGCAGTTTCTCGAGTGGCCGCTCCGGAGCCAGCAGCCGTGAGAGTCGGATATTCGCGCCGGAAGCTCTCGATGTTCGACCGGAGCCTCGTTGGGCCCGCGATCGGCGATGCGTTCCGCAAGCTCGATCCGCGCGTGCAGTGGCGCAACCCCGTCATGTTCGTCGTCTATATCGGCAGCATCCTCACCACCGTGCTCTGGTTCCAGGCACTCGCCGGACGGGGCGAGGCGCCGGGATGGTTCATCTTCAATGTGGCCATCTGGCTGTGGTTCACAGTCCTTTTCGCCAATTTCGCCGAGGCGCTAGCGGAGGGGCGCAGCAAGGCCCAGGCCGCCTCGCTTCGCGGACTCAAACAGACGGTCATGGCGAGGAAGCTCGGCGATGCGCGCGAGCGCGGCCGCCAGGAGCGGGTGCGTGCCGATCAGCTGCGCCGCGGTGATGTGGTGCTGATCGAGGCGGGCGACTACATCCCGGCGGACGGCGAGGTGATAGAGGGCGCGGCATCCGTGGATGAGAGCGCAATCACCGGTGAGTCGGCACCGGTAATTCGGGAGTCGGGTGGGGATTTCTCCGCCGTCACAGGGGGTACTCGGGCCCTCTCGGATTGGATCGTCGTCAAAGTCACCGTGAATCCCGGGGAGACATTCATCGACCGCATGATTGCGATGGTCGAGAGCGCGAAGCGCCAGAAGACCCCGAATGAGATCGCGCTCACCATCCTCCTTGTTGCGCTGACGCTGGTCTTCCTCTTTGCGACCGCGACGCTCCTGCCGTACTCGCTCTACAGTGTGTCCGTCGCAAAGTTCGGGACCCCAGTCACAATCACCGCTCTTATCGCGCTCCTCGTCTGCCTCATCCCGACGACGATCGGCGGGCTACTCTCTGCGATCGGCGTGGCGGGCATGAGTCGGATGCTGCAGGCGAATGTCATCGCGACTTCCGGTCGCGCCGTGGAGGCGGCAGGCGACGTGGACGTGCTGCTGCTCGATAAGACGGGCACGATCACGCTTGGCAATCGGCAGGCGGCGGCGTTCGTCATCGCCCCAGGGGTCCGAGAGGAAGAGCTTGCGGATACCGCACAGCTTGCCTCACTCGCCGATGAGACTCCCGAGGGACGCAGCATCGTCGTGCTCGCGAAGCAGCGTTTCAAACTGCGCGAGCGTGATCTGCAGTCCCTGAATGCGACTTTCGTGCCGTTCTCTGCGCGTACGCGAATGAGCGGTGTGGATATCGGCGATCGGAAGATTCGCAAAGGCGCACCGGATGCCATTCAGAAGCACATCGAGGCGCTGGGCCAGGTCATGCCGCGCGGCGTTCTCACGATGGTCGAGGAGATCGCCCGTCGCGGCAGCACGCCGCTCCTCGTGAGCGATGGACCTCGCGTGCTCGGCATCATCGAGCTCAAGGACATCGTCAAAGGGGGGATCAAGGAGCGCTTCCTCGAACTGCGCCGCATGGGGATCAAGACCGTGATGATCACCGGCGACAACAAGCTCACCGCCGCAGCGATTGCCGCCGAGGCCGGTGTGGATGACTTCCTGGCCGAGGCAACGCCAGAGGCGAAGTTAAAGCTCATCCGGCAGCACCAGGCCGAGGGCAAGCTCGTTGCGATGACGGGCGATGGCACCAACGACGCACCCGCGCTCGCGCAGGCAGACGTGGCCGTCGCCATGAACACCGGCACTCAGGCGGCCAAAGAGGCCGGCAACATGGTCGACCTCGACTCCGATCCGACCAAGCTCATCGACATCGTCGAGATCGGCAAGCAGCTGCTGATCACACGCGGCTCGCTCACGACCTTCTCCATCGCCAACGACGTCGCGAAGTACTTCGCCATCATCCCGGCGATGTTCATCGCCATCTATCCACAGCTCGGCGCGCTCAACGTCATGGGCCTCGCCACGCCCGAGAGCGCCATACTGTCGGCGATCATCTTCAACGCGCTGGTCATCATCGCGCTGATCCCGCTGGCGCTGCGCGGCGTCGCCTACCGCGCCATCGGCGCCGGTGCACTCCTGCGCCGCAATCTCGCGATCTACGGGCTCGGCGGCCTC
>Ga0134125_10009041_pt1 | contig 11219 bp, 8 predicted proteins | sample KB31751_FD_96464 | JGI IMG/M metagenome (GOLD analysis project Ga0134125, IMG submission 96464) | Terrestrial soil microbial communities with excess Nitrogen fertilizer from Kellogg Biological Station, Michigan, USA - KB3-175-1 | ecosystem: Environmental > Terrestrial > Soil > Unclassified ...
GCCGGCCCTCAATGCGGCCATAGCCGGTGACAAAACCATCACCGTAAATCTTTTGGGCGTCCATGCCAAAGTCGGTACAACGGTGGGTAATCATCTTGTCGAATTCCTCGAAGGTGCCTTCATGCAGAAGGAATTCGATTCGTTCTCGTGCCGACATCTTGCCTTCTTTGTGTTGGCGGGCACGCCGCTCCTCGCCACCCCCGGCTTCGGCAAGCTTGTCACGGCGCTTTAGTTCTGTGAGCTTCTGTTCCAGGTTCATGGTGGGAGAATTATAGCTGCCGCAAAGATTTTCACTCTCTTCCGGAATGAAACACGGTTTAGCGAATCGTGCGCGGTGAAGCAGGTAAAGCCGATCGGGTTGTCCGGCTACTCACATCCAGCAACTCTGCTTTGCGCGAAAAATCCTTTAATTAGCTGGCTAAGTAAACATTTTTTGTGAGCACCTCGCCAACAGCAATTCAGTTTGCTTCATCCCACGAACAGACCGATTTTCGCGCCGGGGATTGTAAGGATGAAAACTACCGCCTCACCGATCAAAACAGCACTGCCTCTGATTTGCTCGTGCGTTGCCATCATGCTCTTCGCGGGCTGCCAGGGAATTACGGGCTCAGGCTCTGCGCCTACACCTACACCCACTCCTGCTGCGCCTCCAGCAAGCTTGAATTCAATTAATCACATTATTCTCTTCATGCAGGAAAACCGTTCTTTCGATCACTACTTTGGTCAATTGAACGTATATCGCGCTTCTGTAGGCTTGCCTCAGGATGTGGACACGTGGGGACCGAGCAAGACTCCAGACAACATCTCCACCAAAGGATATGACCCTGTCACGGGCCAGCAGGGTCCACCGATTCAGGAGTTTCACATGCAAAGCGCATGCTCGGAGAACCTGAGTTCATCCTGGAACGAGAGCCACCGCGAGTTCAACTTTCAAGACCACACACACCCCGGCATTTTCCCCATGGATGGCTTCGCCTTTGTTGAAGGGCATTTCGCAGCCGATTCAACCTCCTTCGGCTTTGGCGTTTTTCAGGATTTGACCGGGAAACGCGCCATGGGCTATTACGACCAGGCAGATCTTCCGTACTACTATTTCATGGCGTCAAATTTTGCGACGTCTGATCGCTGGTTTTCTCCGGTGCCGGCCCGCACCCATCCCAACCGCTTCTACTGGATGGCAGCCACATCTCAGGGAAACATCATTCCTCCCAAAGCCCAGTTCAATGCCAAGACGATTTTTCAAGCTATGGATACCGCAGGTATCACCTGGAAAATTTATCTGGCGGGGAAGAATACTTATTACTCGTTTTTCACGTATTCGAATACGCACAAGACCAATGTCGTGCCGCTCTCACAATACTTCACAGACGTAGCCAACGGCACCTTGCCTCAGGTCTCGTATATCGAGACCGGCGTAATTCCAGGCAACGGTCTCGGTACGGCCACGGCCCTGGATGAGCATCCCGACAACAACGTTCAGACCGGTGCGGCGTTCGCAGAAAAGCTGGCAAAGGCGCTGATGAATAGTCCTTCGTGGAAAGACTCGGTCTTGATCCAAACATACGATGAAGGCGGAGGATTCTTTGATCACGTGCCTCCTATTCAGGTGGTTAATCCGGATGGCGTACAGCCATTCCTCACACCTGACGATATTTCAGGCGACTTCACCCTGAGCGGCTTCCGCGTCCCAATGATTGTGATCTCGCCTTTCTCGAAAAAGAATTTCGTCTCTCACACGCCCATGGATTTCACGGCGGCTCTCAAGCTGATTGAGACTCGGTTTGGAATTCCTCCGCTAACCCAACGCGATGCCTCCATGCCCGACATGACGGAGTTTTTTGATTTCTCCAGCCCTACCGGACCCTGGGCTACTCCGCCAGCAAATATTCCGCAGCAGAAGAACACATTGCCCTGCACGCAGGGTGTTCCCGCGGGATAGCGCGCCAGTCGCACCTTGAGTTGAAACAATCGCCGCGACGCAAGTTCTGTTCGCGGCGATTTGCTTTCTTGCGGCAAGGCAATTTGGTTCCAAGTTAACGCTGCTGTTAATCTTTCGGTGACAGCGCGGAATGAAACGACACAAACTTCAAACAATAGCCCTCATGATGATGTTGACGACCCTGGTCGTCGCTGCGCCGCAGGCCTCAGGAAGCAAGAAAGCTGCCGCCGCTGGCCACGTACGTCGTTACTACATTGCGGCGGAAGAGGTTACCTGGGATTTTGCTCCGAGCCACCGCAACCTGATGGCGAATGGGCCAATTCCCCTGCCATACATCGAAACCAAATATTCCAAGATTCGATACATTGAGTACTCAGACGCCGAGTTCAAGAACAAGAAGCCGCAGCCCGAGTGGCTGGGCATTCTGGGCCCCATAATTCGTGCTGAAGTCGGCGACACTGTCGAAGTTCATTTCCTGAACCGCACTCAATACCCTCTCACCATCCATCCTCACGGTTTGAGATACACCAAGCAGCACGAAGGCGCAGTTTACGCGGGAGCCGCTGGCCAATCCGCTACTCCGGTCAACGGCGGACAGGAATTTACCTACATCTGGAAAGCTGACGAAAACAGTGGACCCGGGCCCGGTCAACCCAGCTCCATCGTGTGGCCTTATCACAGTCATATTGACGAGCCGAATGAAGTCAACGCCGGCCTGATCGGGCCGATCATCGTTACTGCCAGAGGAAAAGCCAAACCCGATGGTTCGCCCAAAGATGTTGACCAGGAATTCGTGACCCTGTTCATGGTTTTCGATGAGCAAAAGGGCCAGGAACGCGGCATGATGCACGCCATCAATGGATACATTTTCGGCAATCTCCCCGGCCTTGTTGTAAATCAGGGCAGCAGAGTGCGCTGGCATCTGTTCGCAATGGGTAGTGAGAGGGACATCCACACAGCGCACTGGCATGGCAAAGTGGCTTTCACAGGCGGCCATCATGTTGACGTGGTGCCTCTCCTGCCTGCGCAAACCGCGACTGTGGATATGATCGCGGACAATCCAGGTAGTTGGATGTTCCACTGTCACGTGGCCGATCATATGGAAGGCGGCATGATGGCTCTCTTCACAGTGCTTGGCCATGAGAAAGCGTGTCCCGTCCATTTTGGGCCGGGCGATTTCTGGAAGGATCCAAAGCACGCCAGCTTTTCCGTTACGAACGCGTCGACCAAACCAATCAAGCACATCAACTTTGTTTCCAGCGTTTTTATTCGTCCCCAGAACCTCAAGGCGACGCTGGACTCCTGGACAACGTCCGCCACATCTCAGGGTCAGGGTGCGACCAGCAGATACGAAGCGGTGCTTGCGATGCACGACCCCGGCGCAATTCTTGGCTGGGTCCTTTCCCCAGCTGCCATTCAGTATGAGGACGGCACTGTCTGGAAGCCGGACGATCGCTTGCAGTGCTTTCACGTTTACTGGCGGGACGGAAGCACAAAACAGCCAAAGGTCCTGCCGCCGTTACAGAACTCCGAAGAGCAGGATTGAGCAAATTTTCGGGAAGCCTGAGATGAATTCCGCTCCACCAGGCCAAACGCGGAAATTGCGCCTGCTATAATCCCGCAGCTTATGAAGTTTCTCAGCCTCTCGCTCCTGATCCCTGCTTTCGTGTGTCTTGCGTTTTCCCAACAACCTGCCGGCCATCCAGCCGAGCCGGCAACCACTTTTGTTCATGCAGGCCATCTGCTCGATGTGAAGAGCGGGAAAATGCTGGACAATGTGCTTGTCACGATCAAGGGTGATCGCATCGCGGGAGTGACCACCTCAGGGCAGGTCCCCAAAGGGTCCAACGTGATTGAGCTGCCGAATGCCACGCTGCTCCCCGGTCTCATCGACGCGCATACACATCTCACCTTTGACCCCAATTTTGGATATCAGGAATTGGGTGTGTCCATCCCCAAGGAAGCACTTATCGGCGCGAAGAACGCTCGCGTAACGCTGGAAGCTGGATTTACCACGGTACGCAATGTGGGTGCCCGCGGTTACACGGACATCGCTTTGCGCGACGCGATCAATGAAGGGATGGTCCCCGGCCCACGCATCCTTGCCAGCGGTCCGCCGCTCTCCATCACTGGCGGACATTGCGACCAGAACCTGCTGCCTTACGAGTGGCACGCAACATCTGATGGCGCGGCTGACGGAGTTGAAGCCGTGCAGCACAAGGTGCGCGAGATCATTAAGTATGGCGCCGACGTGATCAAAATCTGCGCCACAGGCGGTGTTCTGTCCAAGGGTGATGATCCGCAGGCCTCGCAGTACACGCTTGAGGAGATGAAGGCGATTGTGGCAGACGCGCACCGGCTCGGCCGAAAAGTGGCTGCACACGCCCATGGCGCTCAGGGTATTGCCTGGGCCGCTGAAGCCGGGGTCGATTCCATTGAGCACGGGTCTTACATTGACGACAACGCCATCAAGATCATGAAGGAGCACGGCACTTATCTTGTTCCCACCCAGTATCTGGGCGACTGGATGCGCGAGAATGCCGCACGAATCGGACTGCCGCCCATGTATGCCGAAAAGATGAAGACCGTCACCGCGGCCATGCGCCAGAATGTCGGTAAAGCCATACGCTCCGGTGTGAAGATCGCTCTGGGAACGGATGCAGCGGTTTATCCACACGGCCTCAACGCTCACGAATTTGAAGTCTATGTAAAGCTTGGCATGACTCCGCTGCAATCCATCCAGACCGGAACCGTCAACGCTGCCGATCTGCTGGGCTGGTCTGACCGGATTGGAAGCGTTGAGCAGGGCAAGTTCGCTGATATGATCGCCGTTGATGGTGACCCTATCAAGGACATCACTCTGCTGCAGCATCCCCTCTTCGTCATGAAGGGCGGTGTGGTGTACAAGAAAAGCAATTAGCATTCAGCATTCAGTACTCAGCATTCAGCCCCCGGCCTGATCGGGCTTAAGAGCGAGATTTGTTCAAGCATTAAGAGCCTAGCCTCTCGGTGTTTCGGATGGATGCGTCAGGGCTGAGTGCTGACGGCTGAATGCTGAATGCTTCGGTCCCCGTGCTCTTTGCTAGAATTCCTGCATCTCACTAGTGCAATACTCAGGATTCCTGCCATGAAAATGAAAGTGCGCAAGGCCGTCTTTCCCGCCGCCGGACTAGGAACGCGTTTTTTGCCGGCCACCAAGGCGCAACCCAAAGAGATGCTCCCGCTGGTGGATAAACCAATCATTCAATATGGCGTGGAAGAGGCCCTTGCCGCCGGCTGTGATCAGATCATCATGATTACGGGGCGAGGCAAAACTGCTATTGAAGACCATTTTGACGTCAGCTACGAATTGGAAAAAATGCTGGAGGAACGGGGCAAGACCGACTTGCTGGCCATCGTACGCCAGATCTCTGACATGATCCACGTTTCTTACGTACGCCAGAAAGAGGCCCTGGGCCTTGGCCATGCCGTGCTGATGGCGCGTGAGCTGGTCGGGAACGAGCCTTTCGCCGTCCTGCTGGCGGATGATGTGATTGATGCTCAGAAACCCTGTCTGAAGCAGATGATCGAGGTCTTTGAGGAATCGCAGTGCTCCATCATCGCCACCCAGGAAGTCAACGGTCCTGCAATTTCATCTTATGGCGTTCTGGACGCACAACAGGTCGAAGGAAAATATGACGGGCGCGTTCATGACGTCCGTAGCCTCGTGGAAAAACCCCGGATGGAAGAGGCCCCTTCCAATCTGGCCATCATCGGTCGCTACATCCTGACGCCAAAGATTTTTGAAACCCTGGAGAGGACTCCGCTTGGAACCGGCGGCGAATTGCAACTGACCGATGGCATGCGCGGTCTGTTGAATGCAGGAGAAAAAATCTACGGATATCGGTTCGACGGTAAACGTCACGACACCGGTGACAAGCTTGGCTTTCTCAAAGCCACCGTTGAGTTCGCGCTCAAAAGGTCTGATATGGGACAGGAATTTGCAGACTACTTGAAATCCCTCGAGTTGTTTACGGAAGATATGGTGCGAAGCAGGTAAGCGCAGACACATCCGAGCGCAGACCATGCGACCGCTGCACAGCAGCTATTGAATCAAGGTAAGAACCGCCTGGCGCTCATTCCGAAGCTTCAAAATCCTCATCCTGGAAAATATACGGCGCGGTCCGGATCAGGCGGAAGCGAACGCGATCTGAGCAGGTATCGCAAAGTGGAAACGAGTCGCCACTGAGCATCACCACTTCATGTGCGGTGCGGTGTGAGTTGTCGTGGAGCACCTCGTAGATACCGGTCTCCATAACAGGCTGTCCGGCACTGAATGTTGCTCCATTACCTTTTGCGACACGTGAATGATGATGGGACCGGCCTTCACCCTTCAGTTGGAACCTGGTGAACCGCAATCCTGGCGCTGGATTTGAAAATTTACCTTTTCTCGCGTGCATGGGCTTATGCGCAAAGTTATATACCGAGGCCGCAGGGTAGCTCAAAACTTTTTTGGGCGCCCGATGGTTGAAGTCTCTTTTTATGAAGGCCCTTGTTATGAAGGCCCTTGCTGAAAATCTGTGTCTTCCAGGATCCTGGCTGCCCGTCGGAAAAGGACAAACCGAACCGCAGGGCCGCAATTTCGGCAAACCGGGAACACCTCTCCCTTGAAGATAGTCACCGGGTGATTCTCACGGTGGAGATGGTGCCGAACGGTGTACACGCCCGATTCTGGCGCTTCATCTCCCGATTTGAATACCTGTTCCGCCTGCGATGTGCCCTGCATTGAATACATAGCCCCGGAAAGCGCAGATAGTGTACAAGACTCCTAAGAAAAGTCTAAGTTCTTCGATGTAAGCCAAGTTTTACTCGACCTGCGGCTTGTCACTCAGGCAGCTTTGCCTCGTCTATCAGAAGGATGGGAATGCCTTCCCGGATTGGATATATCCGTCGGCAACCCTTGCACTGGAGAGACGCTTCGTCGGACGAGAGGATTAACGGTTTGCGACATTCGGGTACAGGGCAAACCAGAATATCGAGCATCTTCTTGAGCATCATACGGCCCATTGTACCTGTCTGAGACTGGTACTTGCGGGGGTGCCGATAATGTGTACCTTTCATCGCGATGTAGTTAAGATACTGATTTCCGTATGACAACCACGACGGCGACCATTCTCGACGGCAACAGCATTGCCGCCCAGATCAGGGCTGAAGTCGCCGAACAAGTGCGCCTGCTCTCAGCATCCGGACGCCGGCCGGGTCTGGCCGTCATCATCGCCGGAGATCATCCTGCCTCCGAGATCTACGTTCGCAACAAAATACGAGCCTGTCAGGAAGTTGGCATACACAGCGAAAAGATTGCTCCACCCGCTTCCGTGACTACGGCAGAGCTGTTGGCGACAGTCGCAGAGCTGAACCGCCGTGACGATATTGACGGCATCCTGGTGCAGCTGCCTTTGCCTCCACAGGTGGATGCCCAACAGGTGTTGCTGGCGGTCGCGCCTGAGAAGGATGTGGACGGCTTCCATCCGGTCAACATGGGAAATCTGATAACACGGCGTCCTACCCTGGTGCCCTGCACTCCAGCCGGAATAATGGAGATCCTGCTCAGAAGCCACATTCCAATAGCAAGCCGCCGCGCGGTGGTAGTCGGACGAAGCCTTGTGGTCGGCAAGCCCATGGCTTTGTTGCTGCTGAACCATGATGCCACCGTCACCATTTGCCATTCCAAGACGCGCGACCTGGCTGAAATTTGCCGTCAGGCGGACATCCTCGTCTCGGCCATTGGGCAGCCTGGCCTGATAACGGACAAGTTCATAAAGCCAGGAGCAACGGTGATTGACGTGGGGATGAACCGCGTAACTGACAAGCAGGTATTCAGGCAGCTCTTCGCCGGAGACGCGGTCCGCGAAAAGGCCTTCCAGGAGAAAGGGTTCACCCTGGTCGGTGATGTTCATCCCCGTGTCAATGAGATGGCAGGAGCGCTGACTCCTGTACCCGGAGGTGTAGGACCTCTCACCATCGCCATGCTCATGGAAAACACGGTTAAAGCGCACCGGCTGCGCCTGAATGCCAATCGTGGAGGCATGAGATAGCGCCATGCTACGCGTCGGCCTCACTGGCGGAATATCCTGCGGCAAATCTACTGTAGGAAGGATATTCTCAGAATTTGGCGCGCATCTGATTGAAGCCGACACCATTGCCCACGAGTTGTATCGCCCGGGCGAGCCGATTTACAAAGAACTGGTTGAGAAATTTGGACCTGACATTGTGAGACCTGATGGTGAGATTGACCGGGCGCGCCTCGCCTCGGTTGCATTCGATGGCGGCCGCGTGGAAGAGTTGAATAAGATCGTGCACCCGGCGGTTATCAAACGCCAGGAGCAGTGGATGTACCAGACCGGCGCGAAAGAACCTTATGCCGTCGCGATGGTAGAGGCTGCCCTGATTCTGGAAGCAGGCGCGCGGGGCCGTTTTGACAAGATCATCGTAGTTACCTGCCGTCCCGAGCAGAAGGTATCACGTTATGCCACTCGTTCTGGAATTCCTGAATCGGCGGCCCGGGGCGAAGTAGAGCGCCGCAGCAGGGCGCAAATGAGCGATGATGAAAAAGTCCGTCGCGCCGATTTTGTCATCGACAATTCCGGGACGCTGGATATGACCCGCAATCAGGTGGAGCGAATCTATTCCGAACTCCGGGTGCTCGCCAAACGGCAGGCTTATGAGAGATAGGTTTTAAAAGGTCAGGTTTTGAAAAGTAGAAGATGAAGCTGTTGCGTCCAATCCTTCTTGCCCTGGTTCTCGTAGCCGGGTTTTATGTTTTGACGACCCATGTTCGCGGGCCGCTTGTTCCCTCATGGGTGAGCCACCCCGCCCACGTCGAGCTGACTGAGGCTGCTCCTCCTCCGTTTGATAGTGAAGAGCAGCTGAATATCAGCGTTTACAAAAAAGCTTTGCCCACGGTGGTGAACATCACCTCCACGGCAGTAGCCTATGATTTCTTCTATGGCGCAGTGCCCCAACAAGGCATGGGCTCGGGATTCGTGATTGACGCGCAGGGACATATCCTGACGAACTATCACGTAATCGAAAACGCTCGCCAGCTTGAAGTCACAACCAGCGACAAGAAAAAGTACAAAGGGCAGATAGTGGGTGTTGACCCTCCGCACGATCTCGCCGTCATTCAGATTCCCACTACAGCCGTGCCTGCTGCTGAAATCGGTGATTCCAGGAACCTGGTGGTCGGCCAGAAGGTTTTTGCCATCGGCAATCCCTTCGGTCTGAGCGGCACCATGACGCGCGGCATTATCAGCTCCATTCGCTCCGTACGCGGGCCGCGCGGTTTTATAGATGAAGCCATCCAGACGGATGCGGCCATCAACCCCGGTAACTCCGGCGGACCGCTGCTCAACTCCAAAGGCCAGGTCATCGGGATCAATTCAATGATCCTGACCGGAGGCGTGGAGCAGAGTGCCGGTATCGGTTTTGCAATCCCCATCAACACGGCCAAGGCAGTGCTGGATGATCTGGTTCACCTGGGACACGCACGCTACCCATCGCTTGGAGTGCGCACCATCCCCATCGGGCCGGAGCTGGCTGACGAAATGGGTCTGGCCGCCGATTCGGGACTTCTGATTGTGGGGGTGATTGCAGGCAGCGCTGCTGATCATGCAGGCCTGCGCGGGGGCACAGAGCGCGCTTATCTCGGGAACACGCCAATCACGTTGGGAGGAGACCTGATCGTCGCCATTGATGGTGATGCGGTAACGGACCAGCAAGAGCTTTCGCACATGATGCAGCAACATCGCGCCGGCGACACCGTCACTGTAACCGTATTCAGAGGCAAGAAGAAGCTGGATATAAAAGTGGTGCTGGGCGAGAACAAGGGTGCTTAGCTGGATCACTTGAAGTCCGCCACTCTCCAGCAAACGCTTGACGACGCCACAGGGTCTGATTACGAATCCATGATTTGACTGTCCCGTAGGGGGTAAGCTAGCCTCAATAGCTGGCCTGTTGACCACCTCAGGTCGCCCGCCGTCTTTGTCTGCATATTGCGGGAGAATCGTAAGGTGACTGCCCGCCGCACTCACATGAGACTTCTGCGTAAATACCTGATTTTACAGATCGTTGCCCTCACCTTCATCGCTACTCGCGGTGCCTATGCCGATGGCCTGAGACCCACCCACGCGCAAAAGGCGATGGTCGTTAGCGTTCATCCCGAAGCGTCTAAGGTCGGGGTCGAAATCATGCGCAAAGGCGGCAACGCGGTGGATGCTGCCGTCGCAACCGGCTTCGCGCTTGCAGTAGTTCATCCTGCCGCCGGAAACATCGGCGGTGGCGGCTTCATGCTGGTGCGCATGGCCAGCGGCGAAGTTCATTTTCTCGACTATCGCGAAAAAGCTCCCAAGGCTGCCAGCCGCAACATGTATCTGGACGCCCAAGGCAATGTGATACCCAATGCAAGTTTGGTCGGCTACAAGTCAATCGGTGTTCCGGGATCCGTGGCAGGGCTTGTCTATGCGCAGCGTCATTGGGGCAAGCTGCCCTTGCGAACCGTAATGGAACCAGCTATTGCGCTTGCGCGTGATGGCGTTCATCTCACCTGGGAAGAAGCGCAGTCCATGCATCAGAAAGAGCTTGCGCTCTTTCCCAATTCAAAACGCATCTTTCAGCGCGATGGCAATTATTACCAGCCGGGAGACGTTTTCCGCCAGCCAGAGCTGGCACGCACGCTGGAGCGGATCGCCGCAAAGCCGGATGACTTTTACAAAGGCGCCATGGCGCAGGAGCTTGCTGATGACATGCAGCGCGGCGGCGGGCTGATCACGGCGCAGGACCTCGCTGAGTATGAAGTCAAAGAACGGCAGCCCATCAGGGGAACGTACCGTGGCTACGAAGTCATCAGCGCTCCTCCTCCCAGCTCGGGCGGAGTCACCATGGTGGAAGCTCTTAATATCCTGGAAGGCTACGATCTCGGCCGCATGGGGAACCGATCGGCCGATTCGATCCATTTGACCGTAGAGGCCTTCCGCCGCGCTTTCTTCGATCGCGCTGAGTTTCTGGGCGATCCCGATTTTTCGCGATTACCGGTCGCCCAGCTTATCGATAAGAACTACGCGAAAGCCTGGCGCGATTCGCTCGACATGACGAAAGCCAGCGATAGCAAAGAGCTTCACCGGCCTTCCGGCTTTGGAGAACTCGACCGTCAGGCTGCCACTCACGAACCCTATTCAGGACCGGAAAAAAGCAATACTACCCACTACTCTGTCGTTGATCCGGAAGGCAATGCGGTTGCCGTCAC
>Ga0134125_10009043_pt1 | contig 11218 bp, 15 predicted proteins | sample KB31751_FD_96464 | JGI IMG/M metagenome (GOLD analysis project Ga0134125, IMG submission 96464) | Terrestrial soil microbial communities with excess Nitrogen fertilizer from Kellogg Biological Station, Michigan, USA - KB3-175-1 | ecosystem: Environmental > Terrestrial > Soil > Unclassified ...
GCGCCGCCTGCAAACGGCTCGACGTAGGTAAGGTGTGGCGGGATCTGCGCGATGATGAATTTCGCAAGGCGATTCTTGCCGCCGATGTATGCGAGCGGCCCTCTCATCGCTCGTTGGGATTAATGCTTAGGAGGTGCTTGGTCTGTATGCAGAGTCCAACCAGCGCGGCGTCCAGCGCAGTGTTGCCGTACTGTTTGGTTGCCAAAGAAGGCCAGATATTGCGCGCAATGCGTCGGAGCTGTTGCCTAACCCTCAAAGGGCGGAATGCATAACATTCCATCAGCTCCTGAATCGGAACCTCATGGATAGCGACAGATTCATCGTCGAAGGCCTCACGCGCAATCCGGTAGCTTCGTTGCTGCCGTTCCGTGATTCGTTCGGCCGATTCGACCGCGATGATGGCAATCTCATAGTGATTGCAGATCTCGTGAGCGAAGCCAACAATGGCGTTCTCTGCGCGAAGCATGTCGTTGGGAAGGTGGCGGACGATCACTCCTTCGAGCCGGAGTTCCCGAAAAAGCGCAATAGCAGCCGTCCGCCGCCTGATGTTAATGGCTGCGACTGTTTGGGACATGTAGTTGGATTAAGAATGAAGGTGGTTCCGGAAGTGGTCCGGGATACTGTCAGGATGGCTGGCCGTAGAGTGGGCCTTGTGGAAGGCTCTTCCGAGTTCGTCGAATGAGAACGTCTCGCACCAGCGAAGATACTTAGGGAGGTTTGGCAGATCACGCATCTGCCTCGCCAGCTGTAATGCCACGTACTGCGAGGTGGATTCCGGCTCGAATTCTTCGAGCGGTCGGAATTGATCGAGGATGCTCATGAGGCAATTGGCACCGGAGTCCGGCGGCCTATCGGTCGCAGTCTCTCTTCCCGGTCACGTATCTCCTGACGATATGCCGCGAAGGCATCGTGAAAGAGGAACTCAACTGGGACACGATAGATCGCTGCGAGCTTGAGCGCAATTGGCAAATTTGGAATCGACTGTCCAGATTCATACAAGCAGATGGCCCGACGACGCCGGTAGCCGAGCAGTTGCGTGACCTGCTCTTGCGTGAAGCCCATGCGCCGTCGATATTGCACGAGAGCTCTGTTTCTTTTGATTTTGTGTTTGGACAACTTGTCCTCCTTTCTGCCTGGACAATAGCAACCACGCCGAAAGACCGGAAGAGGGGCAAATGCGCCATCTGCCTAGCACTGCGCGCGTTTCTTGTGCATAACTCAACTTTATGCACAGAATTCATGCTCAATGCTGCGTTCAATCAGGCATTTGCACGTCTTCCGATATTTCCCTGCGACCGCTAGGGTGAGAAACATGGACAACACAGACGATTTAAAGGATGAGACGTTGAGGAAAGATTTGCAGGCACTCGCTCTATTGCATCCGACATATACCGACTTGGAACTCAGAGAAGCGCATGCGCGACTCTATCGATACTTCGATCTTGTGTGGGGAATGCTCGTGCGATTGGAGGACGAGGGCAAAATCGGCGAACTTAATTTGACGGGCTCAATGGTTAATCTTAAAGTTAACGCGGACGCCGAGCCCTCGGCTTCTGATAACCCACCACAACCGTGAAGCAGTATTTCGCGTACACGCGTGTCTCCACCGTTAAGCAGGGAGAGCACGGCGTATCCCTCCAAGAACAAAAATCCGAGATTCAGCGCTATGCCCATCAGCGGGGCCTAGCCATTTCGGAGTGGTTTGAGGAACGTGAAACGGCCGCAAAAGTTGGCAGAACTCTATTCACTCAGTTGATGAAGCGTTTGCGCCGTGGCGATGCCGCCGGCGTCATCATCCACAAGATTGACCGAAGTGCGCGGAACCTGAAGGATTGGGCTGAAATAGCCGAGCTAGCCGAAGATGGGATTGAGGTTCATTTCACGCGAGAATCCCTGGATCTACTGTCCTCTAGCGGTAGGCTCGCTGCTGATGTGCAGGCGGTCGTCGCGGCAAATTACGTCCGCAATCTGCGAGAGGAGACCATCAAGGGTCTATATGGTCGACTTAAGCAAGGCATCTATCCGTTTTCGGCCCCGTTGGGATATCTGGACCTCGGACGAGGCAAGCCCAAGGCAATTGATCCAGAGCGCGGGCCTCTTGTTTCAAAGGCGTTCAGCCTCTACGCAACTGGACGGTTCAGTCAACAAGCGTTGGCAAAGCAGATGAGTCGAGAGGGGTTGCTGTCAAAAAAGAACAAGCGAGTGAGTCACACCACACTCGCCGGGATTCTCACAAACCCCTTCTACTACGGACTTATACGGATTAAGAAGGGTAGGCAGTTTTTCATCGGAAAGCATCAACCACTCATTAGCGAGAGAACATTCTTGGCTGTCGAAGCAATCCTCAAGTTCCGGGGGCCCAAGCAAACTCGGCGGCATGATTTCATGTACTCCCGACTGATCCGCTGCGGGGGATGCGGTCGGAGCCTCGTTGGGGAAAAGCAGAAAAACCGCGTCTACTATCGTTGTCACACGATGTCTTGTGCGAAGATCTCGTTCCGGGAAGAACAAATCGATTCGGCCTTAATGCGCAAAATGGGCCGTATCAGCATCCACCCGCTGGAGATGAGCATCTTGGAAGGTTACGTCGCACGGAAGCGAGTGGCTTGTGAGGCAGATCGTCAGCAGCATCTGGGGTCCGTGGAAGTGGAGCTGAAGCAAATCTCAGACCGGATTGCCCGCCTAACTGATGTGTATATTGACGGCCACCTGGACGAGGTCACCTTCAAGGAACGAAAAAAAGCGCTCCTTACGGAGCACTTGGGTTTGGAGCGACAAAAGCGTGAATTGTCTCAGGACAGCGGGCAGTTGCTGGAACGGCTGACGAAATATGTCGAACTGCTAAAAGTGTTGCGAACGCAGTACGAACGTGCGATTCCTGAGGAAAGACGCCAATTGATCGAAAACATAATGTCGAACTGTGTAGCGAACGGAAAAACACTTGTGTTTACGCTACGAAACGCACTTTCCGAAGCCGCCGAGCGGCCGGCTGGCAAGACTGGTGACCCACTAAACCGCAATTCTCGATTTTGGGAGATGTGGGTAGACCGGTGGGTCACCGGTGATGATGAAGAACTTCGCAATCTGCCCCACGCAGCATAGCGTAGATTTGCATCCTTAACAAGCCGACCTTTGGACGGTCAATGTTCAAAGGCGGACGCCAAACTCTCGAATATCCGACCGAAGCTGTTGAAGTCCGCGTAGTGCGCGAGGGTGGCAGCGCGCCATTCGATGCCGCAGTCTGCAAATACAGGGAACCGAATCGGAGATCGTTCCGTGCTGAGTCAGAGCCGCACGCACCCGGTACCAGCTTCCGGAGTCGCGCTTAAGCACTGCAAGGCACAAGGTCACATCCGCGCGAGATATTGCTGGTTGATATGACTCGAGAATCCCCAGATTAGCGTGAGAGTAATCACTCCAAGGCCATTGGTGGTGCAGTTCGTAGTACAGTTGCCCGTATAAGAAGGGAACGATCAGTTGCTCAAAGAATGTTCGGAACGCAAACGGTTCGAGGAATTCGCCTTCGATAAGAGGGCTGCATAGACAAGCAGTTCCATCAGGACTGATGTGACGGTCAGAATTGCTGCCGAAACCATCGATACAAAGTGCCGGTAGGACTGAAGGAGAGTCTTTTAACCGGTTTTCGATGGAAATGCCGAACTCGCCCTCCAATCGTATGCCGCCGACGACAACTGAATCTTCGCGGTAGAGTATTTGAAACTGATTCTTCTCTGCATCGTATGTAGCGTCAATTCTTGCAGTTCCTGATACTCCGCCGGTGGGTGTTGGCCTAAGACCCGGATTCGTGGCTTTCAGCCAGTCCAGATCAGCGTCGGTTAGCATCTATGTCGCACCAGGGCGCCCGAGGCCGAAAGACAGTTGGAGCCGGCTGCCGGTGTTTGCTGGCAATGACTGCCGCAGTGACGGCAGCGGCGGCAATTGCGGCGGCGGCTAGACCGGAGCCCTTCTTAATCAGATCGGACGACTGCACCCTTCGATTCTGATATGCCTCTTCAATCCATGTACCGAGGTTATTCCTTCCGTCATTGATCCAGTCATAGGTCTTACAGACGCTGGAGAGGGAAGTTCCGTTCGGAAGCAATATCTCGTTGAAGGGATTCCGACCCATGGTGTCAGTCTTGCTGTCCTGGTCCTTGATGTTGTGAATCCAAATTCCCACGAGACCGTTACCCCGGTTCCAACTTTCGACGATCTCATGCCGTACCCACTCACGATCTGCCGTTTCTGCCCCAATGAGGACTGCCGTTACTGACGTGTGGTCAAGTTGCTGTGCGATCCATGCTTCGATTGCAGGATTGCCCTTTCGCTTAATTTCTTCCCATTCGGCCGCATCGACGAACCCATATTCGTCTTCACAGGGAATCATGTTTGAATTGCGCACCTGACTCGCTCGCCAAGCATCGCGTTCGTAGTGGAAACTGAAAAAAGTATGCCGTGCCATGTAATGGTCCCTTCTATAAATAGTGATGAACAAAAAGTAGTGCCACTAACAAGCCTCCGTAAAACAGTGTGATCGTGACTGAACACGCACAACGCACCCAGCTCCACCTTCCTCCGAGTGATCTGGTATCCATCGAGAAGTCAGACGCGTCGCTGTGCTGCTTACGAACCTTATTGAATAGAGCGATAAACTTTCGCTCGTGCGCCAAGTAGTAGCTGTCGAGCAGCCAGAACACGCCGATGATGGCGAGAGCAATGTCAAGGTAGCGGCGATCAATCTGCTTGAAAGAGAGAGCCAGCAGCCCACCGGCCAGTGTGACAGCCCAGCCTTTCAGCAGGAACGAATTCCCGGCCATGCGTTTGACGGCCGCTTGAATGAATTCGAGATGTTTTATCTTTTGGTCCATTTGTTTGACAGGTATCCGGCTCTATTCCCTTTTATTTACTGATACTTGACCTCGACGAAGGACAACCGCTATCCTGATACAGGAATGATAGCTAACCGGGATAGGGCTTGTCAACGCCAATAGGACACATGCCATCCCACTAGAGGAATGTGTTGGGTATATATAGACAAATTGGAGCAAAAATTCGAGAACTACGGACCCACCGGACGGGCGGGCCAATGAGCCAGGAGGCTTTGGCTGACGCGTTAGGGACGACGTCGAATACCGTATCCCGTTGGGAGACCTCCACCTACAAGCCAGCAATCGAGGATTTAGATAAGATCGCTCGCATCTTTGGCGTGTCGATAGCGGTGTTTTTCCCCGATATCGAACCACCCAAGCGGCTGCAGGCGCTCATGAGCGCAACTGGAGATCTAGATGATGACGATCTAGATGAAGTCACGCGGTACGCTCAGTTTCGCAAGGGTCGCAAACAACTCGAGGATGCCAAGAAGCCCAAACGAGGATAGCTGTGGCAAAGTACGACGCCGTCATAGAGCTTGCTAAGGCGAAAAGGGCCGAACATTCGATATCTACCGCCAGTCTCAATCTCTCGGTTATCCGCCGAGTGTACAGGGCCGAGGCAGTCAAGATTGACAAATGGAGCTTCGGACCAAAGATCCGCGCTGTCTATATGTACGATGATGGCGATGCGTCTGTTGCAATCAACAACAAGTTGCCGCGTGTGCCAGCTCTCTTTTCACTCGTGCATGAGCTGAAGCATCACTTCTTGGACCGGGATTTGATACAAAACGGAGTTTTGCGATGCGGAGACTACAACGCCAATGAAGCCGTTGAGGTGGCTGCCGAGGTTTTTGCCGCCGAGTTCATTTATCCCGAGGATGAGTTTCTGGACTGTGTCAATACGATGGGAGTCCAGCCTTTCGCGTGGACTGCAGAAGATGTGGTCCGACTCAAGCGGACTTGTAACGCACTCGTAAGCTATCAATTCTTATCGAAGCGTTTGCAGCGCCTCGGCTACGTTGCGCATGGAAGCTTTGTCAAAACTCAATTCCAAAAGCTCGAAGAGCAAATGTTTGGTGTACCGATCTACAAGACCGATTGGTTTAAAGCAAGGAGAAAGCGGTAGACGACGCATACGGTGACTTCGGATGAAGGTATTTCTCAGCTCAACATTTAGAGACTTGCGAGACGAGCGTGAGGCCGTCATACGCGAACTGCAAAAACGAAGCATTGCAACCAAGGCGATGGAGTATTTTGTCGCCTCTCCAAGCACCACGCAGGAAGTTGCTCTCGCGGCACTTCGCGAGGCCGATGTAATGGTTCTTGTCATTGGATTCAAGGCAGGAAGCCTCCTGCCTGATGGTTCCGGAGGAACATATACGTCAGCAGAGTATGAAGAATTGCTCGCGATGGGCAAGGAACCCCTCGTCTTTCTACGCGAGGACAAGCGCTGGCCTTGGAGCAGGACGAAGTCTTGGCGCAATTCGGAGAAGAAGAAAGACTTAAGAAGAGCACTTGATGCATTCAAGGCTGACGTCGGGACGAAGTGGACATGGGATCGTTTTACGACTCCCGACCAATTAGCACTCGGCGTGATTCAAGCCCTCGCCCGGTGGGAGGCGGATGGTCGTCCTGGGGCGAGAAAAACATTTGCTTCGCCGTCGGTCTATTTCCAGGGCAAAAATCCAGCAGGTCATTTTCAGATACTGGACTTTAGTACAACGCTGCTTGGTCGCGACAAAGAGATTCAGGCGCTACGGGAGTTTTTAGCTGACCCATCAAAGCGTGTTTGCATAATGAGTGGAAGAGGAGGTATTGGGAAAAGCAAAATTCTTTATGACTGGGCCGAGTTGAATCCGGGTCGGGTCATCTTTCTTAAGGACGGGCCACTCTGGCATCCGGATTCGGAGAAGGAAATACCGATCGACGCCAGCATGCTTGTCGTCGATGACGCTCACCGCCAAGAGGCGCTACCCGAGCTGCTGCAGTTATTCAAGGAAGTGCCTGTTCGGCAGGACATTAAGCTAATCCTGTCAACAAGGCCTGGAAGTGCCGCTCGAATCGCGCAGGAAGTCTTTCGCATGAAGATAGACCCTGCCCAAGTCACCCAACTTCCGGAATTGCAAGAACTCACTCTCGACCAAAGCCGCGCTCTAGCTAAGCAAGTGCTGGGAGATGCATTTGGCAGGTATGCGAACCATCTGGCTGATGTCGCCGGAAATAGCCCTCTCGTCATTGTTGCCGGCGGCCATCTGATCGCTACCAGAAAAGTCGATCCCTCCAGTTTGACAAGTCTCGATGAATTTAGATCGACCATTTTCAATAGTTTTCTTGATGAGATGCATCTCAAGGGGCCACAGTTTCCAATTGATCCCCCGCGCCCCCTCCTAGAATTGATCGCTGCAATTGGTCCTGTAGAAGTCGGTGATCACACATTTCAAAAGCTGGCTGAGTCATTTCTCAATCGTCCAATCGATGAAATACTGAGGACTTTCGATGCGCTGGCACAGAACGGGATTATCACTGCGCGCGACAAACCGGTTCGAATTATCCCCGACGTTCTCTCAGACTTCATACTTGAGGACTGTTGTATTGGCAAAGGGGGTAGGTCAACGCACTACGCAGACCGTGTATACGGCCATTTTGGTGCTCATTCTCTCAAAGAACTAATGCGCAATCTGGCTGAGCTCGATTGGAGACGTACGCAATCAGGCGAAACAGGGCTCAATCTTCTAAACAGCATTTGGGCAGATATTCATGAACGATTTCGATCTGGCGATGAATACATACGCCACAGCATCCTTCAAGACCTTGCGGCCGCTGCGATATATCAGCCGAGTCATGTTCTGCGCCTGATTCGAATCGCTATTGATAGTCCGATTGAGATTGGGCAGTCCGATGAAGGAAGTCGCTACCGCGCCGGCCAGAGCTATGTTTTGTCTGCCCTCCCTAATCTACTTGAGGCTACAGCGTACCATTCAGAACGACTAGCCGAGTCCGTCACGATCCTTTGGGAACTGGCGAAAAGGTCTGGAGCTGATGATAGGGATGCCAGTGGAGCTCAATCTGTCATCAAAAGGCTCGCCTAATGGCACCGCTATGGGCATCCCGCAATAAACTTCGCCATGTTGCTTCAGGCGATCCGACTTGCACAACGACCAGATGCCTTCACTGGTGAATTCACTCCTTACGCAATCATCAAGCAAATTCTGGAACGGGAAGGCGAGTTCACCGAATGGCAGGACGAAAATGCAATGTCCATCGGTAGCTTCGGACTCAACTATGCTGCAGTGGGGCCAGTACGAGAAAGCGCGCTGGATTACCTTGAGTTTGCTTTAGCTGGAGATGATCGTCCTGCATATCTCGCTGTCGGCCTACTGGAAACTCTGCTCTTCAATTATCTAAGGAGAATGGGACGAGCATCCAGTGAAGAAGAGGATAGGTGGCAGAATCGCGAGCGAGAGCGTAGCCTCACAATGCTTTTAGCTCGCTATCATTCGGCAAAGAGTCCGCTGCTGGAAGCACACATCTACAGTGCCATCCGGTCAGCAACAGCGATTCAGTGTCCTCCTGCAATTCGCGAAAATGCCCAAGCTGCGCTAGCGAATATGGTGCTTACCGATGCCGGTGCCGTCGCCGATGCAATCTATACGGCAAGGCACGAACTGCCCATGCTGGACACGCAATTCGACTCCGGAGAGCAAGAACGTGCCATAACCGCTCTCTTGCAGCGTGCGAGAAGCAGCTTGGAACGCCTTGCACCTGTCACCGCTGGACGCGCCAAAATCTTGATCGACCAATTGGCTGTTTGCATATCTGCGCGCGTAACAACGGGCGGATTCGGCCAGTTTGTTTCCATGCTTAGAGACGATCAGGCCCTTTTGTGTGAAATTGCCGATCAGATGGAGCTCCATCCGCAGAAAGACGCCCTATCGGCCCATCTTTCTTCGGTGCTTTATGCGCTTCACATAGTTGATCCAACGGAGTTTCGTAGACGTGCGCGGCTAGCGATACAGAGTGGCCCTCGTTCAACCGTCGGGGCGGCCGCCAACAATCTGCGGGTATGGGAGGGGGCGACGACGGAAGATGTTGACCTTATCCAGCTCTATGGAGAGCACCCTGACCCCATTGTTCGAGGAGAAGCACTCTTCGCAATCGCCTATATGGGAAAGTTCGCAAATCTGCGATCTCAGATGAAGGCGGCAGCACTCGCAATCGATCCCTCGGCGAACGAATATGTAGCCGATAAGCTCACAGACGCCTTCGGGCCCTATGGCATACCGCTTACGATGCTCACACGATTGGAAGCTGAAAAGCTGGCATCAAGGTTTTTGCCTGTACACGACTGGGACTCACATCAACAGGCGATACCTCGATTTTTGAACAACCTCTTACAGTTGTTCCCCGATGAAGTGTTCGGGCTGCTAGAAGCTCGAATTGCTCAGGGGATAAAGGAGGGACGCACCACTCTTCGCCTGAGGGACCTTGATCCTGTGGATACCAATATTAGCTTTAGCGGCGTACCACAGGAGAAACGGATCGAATTGGGACATCGCTGCATTGACCTCCTCATGAAATCCGAACGCGAGATGGATATGTATTGCAGGCTGTTCTGGACTGTGGCAGGCTACGATGACGCTGCACTTGAACTGGTTCTCTCCGCTGCAGCTCCGCAATCGACTTCAAAGATTGTGTGGCTTATAGAACGTGCGATACCACGCCTCGCGTTCCATAATCCAACCTTCACAAAGCAGTTGATTCAGCAGTTCCAGGGCGACCAGCGAAAAGAAATAGTGGCTGCCTTTGCGCATCAAGCCGGGACCCTAGGAAGGGGCCCGTTCGCTGGTAGGTATGAGGAGATGGTGGCAGAACGCAGCAGAGAATACGATCGCCAATTGGCAGACCTTCCGAAGGACCCCGATGTGCGGGATCTTCTTGATGCTCTAGAGGAGCGTCGCAGCGCGGAATGAACCTCGCATCGCCCCGCAACAGAGCCTCTGCGGGGAGCTCAATGACCTTATGAGCTTGAATGTAGTGTTGTCTCGATGGTGGAGCGAATCTGTTCGGCGGCAGCCGCAGATGCTTTCGGGTCAATTGAGGCATCTCCCCAAGGTTCCGTCTGCAACCCTTTGAAGCGCTTTTGTACAGAGATCGCTACGCGGACGGTAGTCTTATCCGCCGAATCCTTGATGAGTGTGATGATGGTTCTCTTACCGGTCTGTTTCCACCCCCCCGAGACTTCCATTGCGGTTGCGATCTGGCCTGCATCACGGCTTGCGGAGTCAAGGTTGACCCCGGTCCGCTTCAGATTGTTCACGATTGCGTCGAACACAACGTCATAGGCTGCTGAAACCTGAAACGTCGCGCCTCCCCTGACCGACTGGATCTGCTCGGACTCCGCAATTCTCTGAGCATCCCGTTCGTGTGCCTGAGCCTGGACCTGCCCAGAAATGCTTACCCCCATTAGAAGAACTGCCGCCAGCCACTTTCCCATCGTCCTCTCCTCAAATAAGCTGAAGTCTGCGCCATGCCCTCTATAGAGGTCTAACGCACAGCCAGCTTATCGCCATCCTCTATAGATGGCAAAGGATATTTGCGAACGCTTCGGAGAAAAAATCCGGAGACTCCGGGATGCTCGTGAATGGACCCAGATCTATCTATCAGTTCATACCGGTCTGAGCCGGACATTCATCTCTGATCTGGAGCTCGGCCGCAAGGAACCGTGTCTGAAATCCATTGAGATCTTGGCCCAAGCTTTCGAGGTCACTGTGGCCGAGTTGATGAAAGGGATGTAGGCCTAGAACTGATAGGCCCACACCTTGGTTTGGAACATCCTTACTCAACCGCCTCGTAGAACAAGACGGGCGGAAGTGACAAAGTCCACTGACAGCCACAGGTTGCGCAGGTCAACGTCTGCTTGATGTTCACTTCGCCTGCCTTGAGGCCCTTGTTCAGGTGCCCTTCCGGGCACTGAACCACGATGTATTCCGAGTCGCCGTTGCGCTCGATGCTGTACTGCTGTGTTGGGATTGTCATGACGACGAATCCTCCGTGTACTGGTTTCAAGAGGCCTTAGACCCCTTCATATAGGGAATGCATATTATGTTTTTGCTGGGCTAACGTTCCGAGGTTTCCCGATGGGTTGCGTCTTAGTTCCTGCATCTCTTTCTTTTTCAATTTCCTACCGCAGTCCTCAATCCAGCCAAAATGCAGAAAAGTCCCAAATCTGCTTTGGGAGCGGTCTACGACCGCCTCCTGTTTTCTCTCAAAATCCAGCCAAAATCGAGCTTTTCGCAACCAGCGAAAAGCTCGCCGGGCGGGTTTCTGTGGGCGGCTCTTTTTGCCGC
>Ga0134125_10009044_pt1 | contig 11218 bp, 6 predicted proteins | sample KB31751_FD_96464 | JGI IMG/M metagenome (GOLD analysis project Ga0134125, IMG submission 96464) | Terrestrial soil microbial communities with excess Nitrogen fertilizer from Kellogg Biological Station, Michigan, USA - KB3-175-1 | ecosystem: Environmental > Terrestrial > Soil > Unclassified ...
AGCCCGGCGAGCTCGAGCACTTCGGCGATGTCCTGCCAGCGCGAGCGTGGCAGGAAGCGCCCATCCAGAATCTCGCCTTCAACATCCTCGATGCGATCCTCGGCGCCGACGCCCAGAGCGCTCGCGACTTGCGCCGCCGCCATGTCGGGGCTGCCTGCGGCATCGGTCCAACGCATGAAGTGGTCGCGGGAAAGGCAAGCTTCGCGCACGACGTCCTTGAAAGTGACATCGGCCGCGCTCGCCATCGCGGCGAGCAGCGCGCGCCCCGTTGCGCTTTGCGGATCGCGCGAGGCCTCCAAGAACACCTTGAGGTTGGCGCGCTCCATCATCTCGGCCTGATCGCGGTCGTCGAGCACGGCAAAGCGCGCCGGCACGTTGGCCTCGAACGGGAACTGTTGCAGCAGGCGCGTGCAAAGCGCGTGAATGGTTTGTACCTTCAGCCCGCCCGGGGTCTCCAGCGCGCTTGCAAACAGTTTTCGTGCCTTGGCGCGCAAGCGCCGATCGGGATGCGCGAGACCGATCTCACGGATCGCCAGGTCAAGCGCCGCATCATCCAGCGTGACCCAATGGCCGAGGGTAGAAAACACCCGCTCCGCCATATTGGCGGCGGCCGCCTTGGTGAAGGTGATGCAAAGGATTTTTTCCGGAGGCACGCCGGCGAGCAACAGCCGGATGACCCGCTGCACCAGCACATGGGTCTTGCCGGAGCCGGCGTTGGCCGAGACGAAGCTCGAGGCAGCCGGATCCGACGCGCGCCCTTGCGCGGCGCGTACTGCCGGGGGAATGGGGCGCGGCGCCTTCACCATTCCTCAAGCGCCAGGCCGCCCGCAGCCGACCATTCCTTGATGCGGGCAAGATCGTCGTATGTGCCGTAGTGGCTGGCCCACATCGGCAGGTTCAGCGAAGTATAAGGCTGGGCCTCGTCCTCGAAGGCGCGGATCAGGGCCTCGAGCTTCCGTCGCGCCTCGCTCGCGGCATCGTCAGGCCGCTGCGGGTCATCGCGGTGGTTCATCTTCAATTCCAGCACGCGCTCTTCGCCCGGCGGATTGTTGCCTGACAGCCTGACGTAAGTGAGTTCGGCGACGGAGCTGCCGGCCGGAATTTCGGCAAAGCCGCCTTCGCGCAAGATCGCAGCCTCCAGCGTCAGCTGCGGCGACAGGCCCATGCGCACCTGTTTGCCGGTCGGCGGCTGGCCGGTCTTGTAGTCGAGAATGGCGAAGCTGCCGTCGCGTCGGCGCTCGATGCGGTCGGCGCGGGCCGACAGCACAAAGTTGCGCTCGCCTTCGAGCGGGATCGCGATCTCGCCCCTGATCTCGGCTTCGATTGTCTCAATGTTGTCGCGCCGCGCGGTTTCCCACTCGGCGAACCAACTCGCGATGCGCCGAAAGCGCGGCCACCACAGCGCGCGCGCCTCGGGATGCTCCATCAGCGGCGCAAAACATTTCTCGCCGATCTGGCGCAGCACCTGAATGGGATCGTCGGGAAGCCTCGTCGCGAACTCCTTGGTGAATGTGCCAATGGCGTCATGGATCGCCGAGCCCCGGTCGGCAGCCGACAGCGGCATGTCGACGGGATCGAGCGCCTCCAGCCTCAAAATATGTTTGGCGTAGATGGTGTAGGGATCGCGCAGCCAGTCCTCGATCGCAGTCACCGAGAGTCTTTGCGGCCGCGCGGCAAGCGGCGGCTTCGGTTCCGGCTGCGCGACCGGCGTGACCTTCTCGGGACGATCGAGCTCTTCCGCATAGCGGACGTAGTGTTCGCCTTTCTTCTTCGCAGCACTCCACGGCCCGTCGCCCGCGACGGCCTCCAGCCGGTGCAGGAAGCGCGAGGCTACCGCGGGCGCGCCGCCGGCTTTGGCCGAATGCGTGAGGATGACCTCGTCGCCGCCCATGAGCTGCGCGAAGTCATGCGCGGAGAGGCCGATGCGCCGCTCCGGCAGATCGAGGCCGAGTTCATGGCGCATCGGCCGGCTCAGCCAGGGATCCATGCGCGGCGCCGGCGGCCAGACGCCTTCGATCAGCCCGCCGACGATGATGCGGTCGGCCTGCATCAGCCGCGATTCCAGGGGGCCGTAGATGTGAAGCGTTGCGCCAGGTTGCTCCGGCCGCCGCACCGCGCGGTCCGCGAACGCGGTCTGGAACAGTTCCGGATAATCGGACAATTGCAGCATCAGTCCGCTGCGCCGTTGCTCGGACAACAGATCGTCGAAGGCGCCTGCCAGCGCCGCACCATCCTGTCCTTCGAAGCCGAGCGCGATGCCGTGTTCGTCGCGTGACAGCTCGATCAGCACCTCGCGATGGCGTTGCGCCAGTTCGGCGAAATCGTAAGGTCTTAGCGCGGCCAGGCTTTCCAGCGGCGCGAGCGCCGCCTTGAGCACCTTGATGAGCGCCTCGATGCGATCGAGCTGAGCGTTGTTCAGGCGCGTCCGCCGCTCGGCCGGGTGCAGCGAGCAGGGTTCGCCGCGGCGCAATTTGCCGAGCTCCTCGCGGAAGCCAGCGAATTCGTGCGCGAGGCCCGTCGTGCCCGGTTGCGGCCGCGTGCCGCGCAAGAGCGCCAGCTCCAACGCCTCGATCGCCAACTTGAAATTGCCTGCCGCACCGCCGAGCCGGCACAGCGGATGCTTGAGGAGCGCAAGCAGCGTCGGCGGCTCCAGTCCTCTTGCGATCGTCTCAGCCGCGAGACGAGCGAAAATCCCGGCCGGCGTCTCGATCATGGCCTCGCCGCCGGAATCGTTGAAATCGAGATTCCAGCGGCTCAAGGCCGCCATCACCCGCCGCGCCAGCGCGCGGTCCGGCGTCACCAGCGCGGCCGACTTCCGCAAGTGCCGCGCCTCGCGCATGGCGATCGCAATCGCCAGCGCCTCCATCTCGGAACTGGGCGCCTCGACCACGGCCACGTTGCGCATGCCGCCTGCGATCCGTTCGGCAACATCCGATTGTTGCAGCCGCTCGTGCCAATGGTCGGTCGCCTGCGAGGGCCGCATCGTCTCGGAGAGCAGCACGTCGCGGCCATGCGGCGCCGGCTGGCCGAGGATCTCGACGTCGCGGCGCTCGATGCCGAGCCGCTTGAGTAGCGTCTGCATGGCGAACTGCGGATGGTTCGAGGCCGGATGCAGCTCGAACTTGCCTTGCGCGTCCTTGACGCCGCCGATGGTCTTCCACGCGGCCTCGTCGAGATCGGTGTCGAGCCCCGGCAGCACGACTGCGCCGTTCTTGAGGTTTGCGACCGCATGCAGAAATTTGGCGGTCGCCGGCATCGAGCCCGTGGAGCCCGCGGCGATCACCGGTCCGTCGTGACGCAGACTCAGTCGCCTGGCTTCGGCGGCGATCAGCAGATCGCGCCGCGCGGCCGGCTCTATGCGGCCGATCTCGGCAAGATGAGCGGGCCAGGTCTTGCGCGCGATCTGCAGGAACTGCAGCGAATGCTGCCAATATTGGTCGAGCTGATCGGGCACGAGATCGTCGAGCGCATCCCATGGAACGTTGCGCGTGACGATGTCGTCCATCAGCCGCGCAAGATCCGCAGCCAGCGAGAGCGTCGAAGCCGCCCCGCCGACGACCAGCGGCGCGAGCACCTGCCCCTTGGCCCAGGCCGCAACCAGCCGCGCCAATGTCAACCGGCGCTCCAATTCGCCGAGCTTGGGCGGAATCTCCAGCGACGCGGTTCCGCCTGTTACGTCGGCCTCGTCGGCAAAGGCGAGTTCGTCCTCGTCGATATCGCCGAGCGCGACGATCCGCGGCAGCACCGCGGCGTCGCTGCTGAGTTCCTCAAGAAAGACCTCGCGCGCCACGCGGACGGCGCGGCGTGTCGGCAGATACAGCGTTGCGTCCGCTAGCCGGGCCGGCTGCTCGCGCGCGTCGAAGCCCGCGACCAGCCTGCCGTCGATGAGCCCGGCAATGACGGTGCGCAGGAAGGGCACGGAAAGGGGGACGCTGAAAACGCGCATGAAGCTCGTGATTCGACCGATTCGGCCTGCAATATAGGGATCGTTGGCCGGTTGGTCATGCGCGCTAGTTATCCACGGGATAGCGGGGACACTTGAGGCTATGTAGCTCGGAGGCTATGCAGGATGGGTAGAGCGAAGCGAAACCCATCGAGCTAGTGGCGAAAATCGTGGGTTTCGCGTTGCTCAACCCACGCTACGAGCGCGCGCCTACGCCACGCTTTCCAGAAACGCCTCTTCCGCGAGCGCCACCGCGTCCGGCGTACCGACATGCATCCACGTGCCGTCGAGGCGCAGGCCGAACAGACGTTCCGCCTCATTGGCGCGGTCGAATATCTTGGTCAGCGAGAACTCGCCGGCGGGTGCGTCCGCGAAGATCGCCGGCGAGATGATGGCCACGCCCGCATAGACGAACGGCACTACCTGGTTCTCGCGCCGCTTGCGCAAGGTGCCGTCCGGCAGCATGGCGTAGTCGCCGCAGCCGCCATACCCGATGCTGCTCGCCGTCGGCGCCATCAGCAGGAGAATATCCATCCGTTTGGGATCGAAGGCCTCGGCCAGCCGCGCCAGGTTGGGCCGCACGCCGTCGATCCACATCGTGTCCGAATTGAGATGGAAGAACGGAGCCTCCCCCAGCAAGGGTAGCGCCTTGACCACGCCGCCGCCGGTGCCGAGCACGCAGTCGCGCTCGTCGGAAACGATTACGCGCGGCTGCGTGCGCGAGGCGACATGCGCGATGATCTGGTCGGGCAGATAGTGCACGTTGACGATCGCTTCGCTGACGGCTGCTTCCGCGAGCTTGTCCAGCACGTGGTCGAGTAGCGGTCGGCCCGCGACCTCGACCAGCGGCTTTGGCTTGTGCTCGGTCAGAGGGCGCATGCGCAGACCGAGGCCCGCGGCGAGAACCATGGCTTTGGTGGGCTTGACCGACATCGTCAGGGATTCTCGCGCTGTTTCCTTAAACCGAGGCCGGTTCTAGCTTCACCGATTCGCGGCGTCGTGATTCCCGCCTGCCTTAGCGATCCGAGATGACGGTTATACGAAGGCCGGTCAAGCGTCCGCGCTTTCGCGCCCGGCCCGCTTCTTCTTGTCGCCTACTTTGAGGAAGTTGACCCCGATCTGGTCGCCATTGACCCAGGTAAGCTCGCAACGGCGGTAAGCCAGTCCGGTCGATGACAACAACAGAAAGAATTCCTTTAAGTGCAAGCCCTCGACGGAGCCCTCGACCGTCAGCTTCGCGCCGGTCTCGGACACATCCTCCATGGTGCAGTTGCGCCGCCAGGTCCCGTCGATGCCCATCATAAACGCCGGCATGCCGCGTTCGAATGTGACACGACCGCCGACGCGCCGTTCATCCGCCATTTTCCGCTCCAGCATTCAACTTAGCGGACGGCCAGCCCTCCGGCCGCCTGCGCAAGGTTAGGGCGGAGATGACTAACAAGCGGTGAATCAAAGAACCGGTGGCGGCACGTGGGCCGCATACCAGGCCTTGAGCTCGACCAGCGCGGGATGGGCCAGCGACCTGTTCAAATAGGTCCAGATGCGCGGCTGGTGCCTGAGATATTGCGGCTTGCCGTCGCGGCGGTTGAGCCGGGCAAAGGTGCCGAGCAGGCGGGTGTTCCGCTGCGACGACATGATGGCGTAGAGCGCGGCAAAGTCGCTCGCATCGAAACTCGGATCGTTCGCCCGGCGCGCCTTGATGTAGCGCGACAACAGCGAGAGCTCGAGTTGCTCGGGGACATCGAGCCGGGCGTCTTGCAGAAGGGAGACCAGATCATAGGCGGCCGGCCCCAGCACCGCGTCCTGAAAATCGATCAGGCCGACCCGCCCGATTCCCTCCCGCTCGCCAAGCCAGATCAGATTGGGCGAGTGGAAATCGCGGAGCACCCAGGTTTTCGGCGCCGCCGCCGGCTTCTCCAAGAGCTCACGCCAGAGCTCGGTGAATTCGGCGCGCAGGACTTCGCCGAGCGAAACACCGCGATCCGGCAGATACCATTCCGCCATCAATCCGATCTCAACCATAAGCGCTTCGGTGTCGAACGGCGGAATCCGGTACTCCACATGCGGCGACAGCGGCAGCTTTTCCCCCAGCGCCTCGCGATGCAGCGCGGCCAAGAGGTCGGTGGCCGCTTCATAGCGATCGGGTATAGGGCGCGGCGGGTCTCCCTCGAAGACGCAGGCGCTGCCGAAATCCTCGGTGATCAGAAAGCCGCCGTCGAGGTCGGCGTGATGAATCTCGGGGGCGGAAAAGCGCCGCGCGCGCAAACCTGAGGCAATGGCGACGAAGGGCTTGACGTCCTCGGCCAGATGGACGGCGGCGCTGTAGGACTTGCCGGCATAGATCGGCGGCCCGTCCGGCCGGCGCGGCGAGTTCATCAGGATGAAGTTCTTTCCGTCCTGCATCAGCCGGGCATAGGAGCGGATCGAGGCGTCGCCCGCCATGCGCCGCCGCCCCGCCTCGCCAAAGCCGGCTTGCGCGATGAACTCCCGAAGCGATTTGAGCCGTTCGACCTGTGCGGCCCCCTTACCGAAGCCTTTGATCTCGGCGCGGCGTGCGCACGGATCGAGCGCGGGGCTATGGCTGAAAGCAATGTCGATGCGGTCCGCCGGCAGCCTGTCGACGCCGCGCTCCGGCCATTCGATCAGCACCACTGTCGCGTCGGGCAATGGCGACAGCCCGATCTCTTCCAACTCGCTTGGGTCGCTGACGCGGTAGAGGTCGGCGTGAACGAGCGGAAAGGACGGCAGGTCGTAAGTCTGCGCCAGCGTGAAAGTGGGACTTGGGACTTCCAGCTCCTCGTCGTCGGCGAGGTAGCGGATCATTGCCCGTGCCGCGGTGGTCTTGCCGGCCCCGAGATCGCCCGAGAGCGTGATCACGTCGCCGGGGCCGATCAAAAGCGCAAGATCGGCCATCAGATGCGCGGTTGCGATCTCATCGGCGAGCGCAACCGAGAAGGTCGCTGTCACGGTCATTCGGCGGCGTGACGCTGCGCCTGATCGGTCGGGAATTCGCAAGAGACGCTCGTGCCCTTGCCTGCCACCGAATCGACCCGCACTTTGCCGCCGTGCAGTTCCACAAAGGAGCGCACCAGTGACAGCCCGAGGCCGGCGCCGCGGTGGCGCGAACCATGCGAGCGGCTCTCGAACCAGTCGAATACCTTGTCCTTCATGTCGGGCGGAATGCCCGGACCGGAATCGGTCACGGTGAAGATGATGCTGTGATCGGTCCTGCGGGCATTGACCACGACGGTTGCACCCTGCGGCGAAAATCCGACGGCGTTAGCCAAGAGATTATACAACACTTGAACGACGCGGCGCTCGTCGCCGATGAAACTGCCGATATCGGGGGCGACGCTGACCTTCAGGAGGATGCGGTCGGTGGCGAGCCGATCCTGGACGCCCTCGGCCGCGGCGTCGATCGCCTTCGGCACGTCCACCGGCCCGAGTTCCAGGCGCATCGCGCCGGCATCGATGGTGGCGAGGTCGAGAATGTTGTTGGTCAGCGCCAGAAGCGCATTGGTCGATTTAGTGACGTAATCCAGATATTCCGCCTGTTTCGGCGTCAGCGGCCCGGTCGAGGGATCGCTCAAGAAGTGCGCGAAGCCGATGATGGTGGTGAGCGGTGCGCGCAGCTCGTAGGACACATGGTGGACAAAATCGATCTTCATCTGGCCCGCGGCCTCGAGTGCCTCATTGCTTTCACGCAACGCGCGCTCGACGTTCTCGGTGTCGGTGATGTCCTGGAAGGTCACCATGGTCGCGCCATCGGGCAGCGGCCGGATCAAGCAGTCGAGCACGCTGCCGTCCTTGCGCTCCATCTTCAGCGGCACATCCATCCGGTTCTCGATACCGGTAACCGCCGCGCGGATGATCTGCCAGTCGCTTGCATCATCGAACAGCGGCTTGCACCAGGCGGCCACGGTATCGATATGCGGCGCTTCGCGCAGCGCCTCGGCCGATAGCTTCCACATTTTGGTGAAGGCCGGATTGAACAGGCGTGCCCGGCCGTTGCTGCCGAACACCGCGACGCCTTCGGCGAGACTGTCCAGCGTTTCCCGCTGCACGCGGATCAATCCGTCGAACCGGCGCGCCAGATCGAGGCTTTCGGTGACGTCGTCCAACAGATAAGTGACGCCGCCTTCGGGATTGGGGGTGGTCACCACGCTCAGCGCGCGCCCGTCGGGCAGGAACCAGGTGTCTTTGGCGGCCTCGACCGCGCGATAGGCCTCATGCAGCTTGGCCTTCCAGGCGCGGAAATCCGCCTGCTCGGGCAATTTGCGCGCCGCGCGCAGACGATCGAGCACGCTGGAATCATCGGGATGGCCGTCGAGAAACGCGGTGTCGAGGTCCCACAGACGCCGATAGGAATCGTTGTAGAAGGCAAGCCGGCGCTGGCCATCGAATACGGCGACGCCGGAGGAGAGCTGGTCGAGGGTCCGCCGATGCGCCTCCGCCATCCGGACCAAAGCCGACCTCAACGCGTCCACCTCACCGGCATCGAGGGCGGCGCCGACACTGCCGCCGGCGATGTTGGCGGCGTGGACGTCATAGATCCGCCGCTCGCCGTCGACCACGATCGGCAGCCGCGCCTTGAAGCTGGCCCCGGCCCTCAGCGCGCGCTCCATCTCGGTGCGGTCGGCGCTATCGAGCAGTTCGAGATTGCGGCTGATGGCATCGCCGACACTGGCTGCGTCCGTCGCGCGGGCATAGGCATCATTGACATAGGCAAGCCCACCTTGCGCACCCCGAGCCCAGATCGGCCAGGGTGCGGCGGCGGCGAAGCCGCGCAGCAGCTCGGTTTCTTCAACGAGCCGCCGGTAGCGCAGGTTGGTTTCGGCCAGTTCCCGGCGTAAGCCGCTGAGCTCGCGAATGCGCACGATGGCCTGTCCGCCGATGGCGCGCCCCATCGCCTCGATGGCGCGCCCGTTCGCGGTGGTCAGGTTGAGCAGAAAACCTTCGCCCGTCTCACGCAACGCATCCACGGCGTGGTCCATCTTCAGCGCCGGTTCCGGCGGCAGCCATGTTCCGAATGCGAGAACGCGTTGCGGCGAATCCTGCTGTACCAGGAGCGAGATGTCGCCGGAAATCTGGGGGCGGTTGTCGCCGGCGGCCCAGGAGATCAGCACCTGCGGTTCGGCGAATAGAAGGGCTCGATAGCTGTCGGCCTGAACCTGGAGATCGCCGATCCGGCCGCGCAGCCGCGCCTCGTCGCGTGAGGCACCGACGCGGGCGCGCACCAGGAGAATGGCCGACAGCACCGAAAAGCCGAGCAGGGCCAACACCGCAGCAAGCACCGCGATATCCTGGCGGTTGAAGGCAAGCGCCGACGCGATGGTGTCGGCCGTCGACACGTCACCGGCCCGGGCGACGCCGCACGGCCACAGCGTCGCTGTGGCAAGTCCGCTCAGGCCGTTGCGTGCCAGCGATGTGCACGACAGCAGCGTCCGACGCATCGCCACGATTACGCCTGACATGATTGCCCCAAAAACCGCACGAAGTTCCGCGAGCTGCCGCACGGTCGTTGCCGCACCGTTCGCGAATCAAAGAACAATATCGCCAGCGGGACTCCAGGGTGAAGGGTCCAGACCGTGAACGCGAATCTTGTTGTGCACAAACCGGAGCGGCCGGCGTTCCATCTTCATGAAAAATGGACCGCTTTTTTGGTGGAGCATGTCTGCAGGCAATCGCACTTTGCGTTTGTCGCGAAGGCTTCACCGGCCCGTGGATCCAAACCCGCCGCTGCCGCGCGCGGTCGCTGACAGCGACGTCACCGGCGCGCACTCGACCTGCGCGACCGGCGCAATCACCATTTGCGCAATGCGCTCGCCGCGCCGGATCGTGAACGGCTCAGCGCCGTGATTGATCAGCAGCACGCAGATCTCGCCGCGATAGTCGGCATCCACGGTGCCCGGCGCGTTCAGCACGGTCACGCCGTGCTTGGCGGCGAGCCCCGAGCGCGGGCGCAGCTGAGCCTCGTAGCCCTCCGGCAGCGCAAGGCTCAAGCCCGTCGGCACCAGCGCGTATCTGCCGGGCTCGAGCACCAGTGGCGCGGTCTCGGGAACCGCGGCCAACAAATCGAGTCCGGCGGCGTGGGCGGTTTGGCGGGCCGGCAGCGGCAGGCCTTCGCCATGCGGCAGCCTTAGCACCTCGATCTTGATCGTTTGGCTCATGCCGACTTGCCTACCGCTTCCGCCACCTGCGCCACAAGCGCCACCGCGACCTCGTCCTTGGTCATGATCGGCCAGCCGTCGACGCTGATCTCGGTACCGTTACGCCTGATCAGATGCACGGTGTTGCGATCGCCGCCCATCACGCCGGTTGCCGGGGAGACGTCATTGGCGACGATCCAGTCGCAGCCCTTGCGGTTGAGCTTGGCCTTGGCGTTGTCGATCAGATGCTCGGTCTCGGCGGCAAAGCCGATGACAAGACCGGGCCGCTTCTCCTTCAGCTTCGAGATGGTCGCCAGGATGTCCGGGTTCTCCACCAGTTCGAGCGGCGGCGGCAGCCGACCCGATGTCTTCTTCAGTTTCTGCCCGCCCTCATGTGCGACGCGCCAGTCGGCAACAGCCGCGGCGAAGATCGCGATGTCCGCCGGCAGCGCGGCTTCCACCCGCTCCAGCATCTGGCGGGCGGATTCCACATGGACGACAGAGACGCCCTTGGGGTCGTCGAGTTCCACCGGACCCGAGATCAAGGTGACATCAGCGCCGGCGGCGTGTGCCGCGGCGGCAATCGCAAAGCCCTGTTTGCCGGAGGAGCGGTTGGCGATGTAGCGAACGGGATCGATCGGTTCATGGGTGGGGCCGGCGGTGATCAGCACGCGCTTTCCGCGGAGGGGCCCTGGCGCAAGCGGGCGCAGGAAACGTTCGGCGGCGCTGGCGATTTCCGAAGGCTCGGCCATGCGGCCGATGCCGGCTTCGCCGGCTTCCGCCATCTCGCCCGTATTGGGCCCGACAAAATAAATGCCGTCGCGGCGGAGCTGCTCCGCATTGCGGCGGGTGGCGGCATTGCTCCACATCACCGGGTTCATCGCCGGCGCGATCAGAATGGGCCGGCTCGCCGCGAGCAGGATCGCGCTGGCGAGATCGTCGGCATGACCGTGCGCCATTTTCGCCATCAGGTCGGCAGTCGCCGGCGCCACCACGATCAGGTCGCAGTCGCGGGCGAGCCGGATATGGCCCGCATCGAACTCGCTCGCGGGGTCGAACAGGTCGGTGTAGGCGCACTCGCCGGAGAGTGCGCTCGCGGCAAGCTGGGTCACGAATTGCTGCGCGG